>Ga0181574_10000331_pt1 | contig 43927 bp, 47 predicted proteins | sample 101ome_24_FD_145600 | JGI IMG/M metagenome (GOLD analysis project Ga0181574, IMG submission 145600) | Coastal salt marsh microbial communities from the Groves Creek Marsh, Skidaway Island, Georgia - 101410AT metaG (spades assembly) | ecosystem: Environmental > Aquatic > Marine > Intertidal zone... | reverse complement strand
GTTCAATAATTTCTTTTTGCATATCTTCTGGTAGTCTATCGAAAAAATTACTTCCGGACTTTTCTCTGTATGGAACTTTGTTCATTACCACATCAGGATCGATAGCAACGCCATCATTACTAAAGATAAAATTAAAAGCATTATCATATTTTGCTGGAATATAATACATGCGAGATAGATCTTTGGTTTGTTTGTCTCCAACTTCGCCGAGTATTGTTTGGAGAGCAAACCAAAAGTGTCGAATCTTTTCAGCTTGAACATTTTTTGTAAGTGGAAAGACAATACGAAACTTTGGTAAAGATTGTGTACTGCTAGCAGTAGAATAGCAGACAAACTTATAACTACCAAACTTAGCACGAAGATTGTCATATAAATCTCCTTCATATTTAAAATCATCAACATCGACTGCGCACCAGCCAGCCCATATTGTAACATTATCATTCGCACGAGTAGTATTAGGTTTATACTGTGCCGGCGACATAAGTGGTGCATCTTTCTTAGTTTTTATAACTCGATTTGATAGACCATACAATGCTTTTTCGAAAGCATCAAAGTTTTCAAACTTTAACTTTTTCTCAGTTTTATTATCAAATATACTATTGAAAAGAGTCAGTGATATTTCCATGATTTCCCTTATGCGTTGGACCTTTCCATCCTTCAGGCTTTACTAAATCTGGTAATCCAAGAGGATTAGGTCTGCCTTCTTTAATGCCAACTTCTTTTGACATATTAGCTTTATATACTTGATCCCATGCTTTGTTAGCATCAACACCAAATACTTCAAGTGTGCCGATAGCAAAAACACATAGGTCTATAATACCATCAACTATTTCTTCTGGATTATTATCTTTAAATGCTTGCTTTGTTTCATCAAGTTCTTCTTGCATCATTTTAATTCTAAAATCCATGTACTTATTTAGTCTAGACCAATCGGATTTCTTTTCTTCATTCATCCATTTGTCGACACCATATTTCTTATGCATGTCTTGCATATCTTTAAACCAGTTTGTACTCATACGAAAAAATCCTCCAGTGTTGCTTGTTCTTCGGCACTCCAACCGATTGGGTTGAGTATTAAATTCAGTGGTTCGATAAATGTTTTTTCGAACTGTAAATCATAGTTAATATAGTTATGTAGCTTTAATTCTTTTGGTAATACATCTTTAAATGATACAACATTTTGTTTTATAGAGTTTGGTAATTTTAAATATACAAACTTAATTCTATCACCATTTGTTATAAGTTCATATTTGTTATTTAGTTTATTTTCTTTAAGATAATAATTATGTAATAGAGAACCTCTAACGTGTATTGGACAACTCTTTTTAAATATTGTTTTTCTATCATGCCAATCTGTAATGTTTGTAACTCTACGTGGAAAAGCCACTTCCTCCGGTTGCAAAGTTTTAAATTCTGCTTTGAAGTTAGCAATAAACTTTTGTGTTTCAGCTTCAGTACCAGATATTATAAGTCTAAATGCTTCTTTAAATTTATTACGAACTATTTCAGGTGTTGATGATTTAATTGCTTCAATACCCATAATCTTAAGTTTTGGTTCTGAATATTGAACACCTTCATTATTATGTACATTGAGAATATATCTTTTCTTTGCAGTCCAGATACCAACATCTGATATTGCTTCTCTTGCCATGACCATTCTATTCTTATATGCATTGTGCATAATGTAAAATTCATGATAAGCTTTTTCTATAGCAGGTTCAAAATGTTTCTTACAAATTTCATCTAAGAATAAAACGGGATTCTTTGGTGTGAATTTCTCCACAAGTGGTCCAAAGTTAACGTATAAAGAATCCGTATCAATAGCAATGACATAATCTTTATCAGTCTTAAGTAACTTGTTTAATTCTTTATTCATAGTTTGTTCAGCCCACTTAATTGCTTTTTGACCAGTAAGAGTTACACCTTCAGCAAGTGCTGGTCTGAAATATAAAAAGTGTTTGTTAGCAAGTGCACCATATAAACTATTAAGCAAGATTTTAATAGCTACTTGACGATTTTCAAGAGTGTTTATTTCTTTATCAAGCTGAACCGTATAACCTTTTTGTATTTGAGATTTAGCAGCCAACATCATCTTCTTTACTGATACACGTTCATCATAATATTCTTCAATGATTTGTGGAAGTACGCCTTGAAAATCTTTACGATAATATGTTTCATTAGCAGCTCTAACGTATTTATCAGGATCATCAATATGACTTACTATTGTTTCTGGTGACATATTGTTTTGAACAATGATATTAGGATATAGAGAATTCAAATCAAATGATACTACCCATTGATATCTTTTGGGAATTGGATCTTTTACATAACCACCAGCTATGTTATGTGTTTTACCTTGTTCACGAAAAGCTGGTGACGGATTCTTTTTAGATGTGTCAGTTGCACCAATAATTTGATAATCGTCAAACTGTTGAGTAAGAGGAGTTATAATATTGTGTTGATTTAATTTTCTACAAATAATTGATTCCCATATGGCTGTAACACCAAATGTGTCTTGATAATTAACACCACCCTTATAAGCTACAGTAATAGCCAAAGTAATCAATCCAAGTTTTTCTTCAAGCCTATCAACTAGTTGAACATCTTTCATATTATAATCAATGTACTTTTGATAATCATCTTTATAAAGATTTTTAAGTGAACCTGATTCTTCATATGAAAGTTTCTTTTCACCAAGTACAACATAAGCAATGTGATTCAATGCATATGATTCTTGAGGACCATACGTATAACCAAACTTTTGAAATAATTCCATGTAATCAAGTGTTTGTATTCCAGGAATTTCATAAACCATATTTTCTTTACCACGACTTGGCACCATTCTTGGAGGTGGTATTTGTAATCCATAAGGAGAAAACTTTGATAACCATTCAATGCCTAAGACTTTAGAAACACGATTAATAATATATGGTATATCAAAAAATCTTGTATTCCAACCAGTTATAACATCAGGTGTAATATCTGGATGAGACCAGAATTCTATAAATTTAGTAAGAAGTTCTTCTTCACTGTTACATTGAACATACTTAACATCTTTTATAAGAGAGTCTTCAGTTTTAAAATCGCCATAACCCCAGACATGATATGTTGAAAATTTACTTGACTTATATGATATCGATAATATAGTATGAGCAGCTTGGTCTGGATATGGAAAGCCATCATCATAATCCGTTTCAATATCGAATGTACCAACGTTAATCATATTACGATCGAATTGAATATCCTGTGGAAATTTATCCATAGCATATTGTGTAACAAATCTTTTGTTGCCGTATATACTTCTACCTGACACTTCAACATTATCTTTAAACCATTGACCAGCTTCATACATACTATTAAATTCTACAGGTCCAACGTATTGTCCATCCAAACTTTTAAAATTTGTTTTAGTATTTGATGTGACATAGAACTTTGGTTTGTAATGTTCTTTTTTAATAACTCTATCGCCGTTATTTGAATAACCACGATAGAAGATATTATTTTTGTATCGATATAAGTTTGTGTAAAATGCCATTAGAATCCTGGGTGATTAGTTGATTTTGGACGAAGCCAAGGCCAATTATTAGTAGTCCAACCGTTGATGAGGTTTGGTATGTTGATATTATATTGTGATAATTCGTTTTGGTTTTGTTGTAAATATTGAATTTTATGTGGAATTGTTGGTAGTGATTGAAATTTAATATAATGTTGTTGTAATGTAGTCATAAGCTCTCCTTCAATTATAGATCTATTATACAATAGTTTTTTGTAAATGTAAAGGAAAAAATGTGATTTTATAGATAAAAATCACGGCCGTTTTCGAGTTTGTATAATGATAGTTCGAAAATGAGTTTTTGAGTTAATGGTGGTAGTGAATTATATTGTGATGATTTAGTAGTGTTTGGATCTGAAAATAGTAAATCCGCGAATTTGTTAATAATATGATTGTGTTTAGAAATATATTTTTTAATAAATGGTGTTGGGTTATTTAGATTATAATTTAACATTTAGCTCTCCTTCAATTATAGATACTATTCTACCATAGTTTTTAGTAAATGTAAAGGAAAAAATGCATTTAAGTTGAAAAAATTAAATATACACCAAGAATTTGAAGCATAATGAATACAAACGCAAATATCATTATTTCAATATCGTCGTCTTTACGTTTTTTTCTATTCACACAGCAAAGCTTTCACCGCAACCACAAGAAGCGACTGCGTTAGGATTAATGACCTTAAGATAAGATCCTCCAAACTCTGTAACATAATCTATTGTACAACCTATAACAAACATTTCTGCAATTCTATCTATGTACAAGATATCTTCTACTAAATGGCCATCTACTGGATTATCTAACATATCCCATTTATATTGAAATCCGGAACAGCCACCACCATTAACAGAAAGAAATGCATACTTCTTATCTTTAGCCCATGTCATTTCTGTTAAATAATCTTTTGCTTTTTCGGTTATGTTTATCATCTTACTCTTGATACTGAGCCATTTGGTTTTGCTAATAGTGCTTCAAAACTTACATCTGGATAATCTTTTTGTAATGATAAAAATACCTTTAAGTTTGACATAGCATCATCAAATAATCTTATACGTTTGTATATTTTTTGATCTAAGTACTTCCTAAAGATTATTTCTTTATTTTTTGCAGCTGGACCTGCACCAAGATTTCCAGCTCTTTCAACATAGATTTTATCTATGTCAATTCCTTGTTTTCTAAATGTATCTAGAAATAATTTTTTATTATCAAAGTTAGGTCTTGCTGTTACTATAATAACCTTTGAACCTTTTTTCGTTGCGTTTTTTAAAATCACTTTAACTTTATTAATCATTCTCGCGATTGGTGTAGAAGTTTTATTAAATACTTCGGCGTTTTTAAATTCGCCGAAGTCATACTCTTCACCAGGTTTTTTCTTATATGTATTAAATTCTTGGTTATTCAGTTTTTTAACGACTTTTCCATCTTTAACAACTTTTACTTGAGCTTTAGTGATGAACATAGTTTCGTCAATATCGAAGATTGTTAATCCTTTTCCTTCAGCTTCAAGTAAAAATGTTTTAAAATTTTTCATTATAGTTATTATACCACAGTTTTCTTTAAAAGTAAAGGATTAATTTCGATAAATTTTTTGAATATAATCCTCGAACTGTTCTACTTTTTCTAATCGATTTGGCCAGAGAATATATTCTTTCTCTGGATTCTTTTTTAAATTTGTTAATAATGGAATGATAGCATTGTATAGCTTGTCTATTTTTTCTTGAGTGTTAAGTGCTGATGCGCCAAGAGTTTCTGCTTGTGTTGCTGCCTTTTGAACAGCTTCAAGTTCATTTTCATCTACGGCAGTAAAACCAAAATCAAAATTTAAATCGTCTGTCATTCAGCCAATGCTCTCATTCTTTTAACTAGTCTACCAGCTCTATTTGGAACTTGTCTATACCAGTTTGAGTCAATCATCTCGTCTGCAGCTGCATTCCAATCACGAGAATCTACGCCACGCTTCATACCTTTAAACTGTTTAAGTCTTGGACGACCCATATTAAACATCATATTTGCAATGATTAATTGGCATTCCTCTGGAAGTTCATCAAAGTCTGGATATAATACTTCACAATCGGCAATCACTGTTGTAACATCTTTATCAAATGCCTCTGCAACTCTATCTTCTGAGACAGGTGTTCCAACCTCTTGTCCATATTCTGGATCAGTATCGATAACCAGATGGCCAATCCCAAAAGTAGGATAGCCGAGATGATCATTATATATTTCATACTTTACTCCTTCATCAACTTCAAGTTCTTTTCTTAATTGGTCTATATTCATCTTATATCCTCCTATAAATTTCTATTTATAATAAAAAAGGCGGGAACTGGCCCGCCTCTTTATGCTTTAACACTTAATTAGAAAGTAATCTTAGCACCAACAGTTGATTCTGTACGTACAAAATCAGTGTCGAAATCGTTCTTTAAGTATAAACTAACAGTGTCAGCTATACCATAAGAAATATCTAGATCAGCACCTTCATGATTCATATTGAGATCATTTGTTGTACTGTTCCAGTTAATTTGACCAGTAACACTTAAGTCACCAAATTTTGTAGTGGTTCCAATAAAAGTGTTATTGATTTTTGCCTCAGTTTCACGCTCAACACCAAAGTAAGGTGTGAATGTTGAAGCAGGCTTATTTACTTCTGCAAAACCAGCAGAAGCTATGACGCTAATTACGCCAGCTAAGATTAAAGTTTTCATCTTTACTTTCCTTATTAGTTAGCATTTTTTTAAGATAAGTAGTCGTTTTCTTCTTCAGTGTAGGGCCACATTACTTTTTACCGTAATATTCTTCTACGGCTCTATCATTCATGTTTTGTAGAATTTGTTTAAATTCTTTATCCTGATAAAAACCTAAAGAACACAATTCTTGTGCAACTCTTTTGTTAGCAGACATTTGCAATCCGAATTGAATTTTTCTAAATGATTTTTTAAAGAAAGACGACACTGCGTCACAAAAACTGCATGCGTATGCAGTGATTTCCATAGTTGTCATTATTGACTCCTCGTTTAATTTACGTTATGTTAATTGTACGAGGCTGCTTTTCTTTTGGTAGAACAACTTCAAGATTGACAGTTAGTATTCCATCCGTGAGATCGGCACCAGTTACTTCGGTATATTCCGACAGTCTGAACGATTTGTTAAACTTACGTGCACTAATTCCTTTGTGTACATAAGCATCTGCTTCTCTACGTTTATCTCTATTTCCTTCGATGGTAAGGATATGTTCCTTCACCTTAATTTCAATGTCTTTTTTCTTGAAGCCGGCTACAGCCATTTCAATAACATATTTGTTATCTTCTTCTCGAACAACATTATGTGGTGGGTATCCATCGTTTGCATGCGTATGTATATCTTGCAATGCATCGAAAATGTGATCAAAACCTAAAAAAGCGTTTCTTGGGAAAACAAAGTTTCCGTTCATAGTATCCTCCTATTAAGCAAGGTTGTTGTGCGGACCCGAACCATTCGGCATCCTATAATATATATAATACTTTTTTTTCAAAAGTACATAGCTTCATCTGAATTTTTTTTCATATTCTTTTTCAAAAGCTTCTTCTCTTATCCACATCTCTTGATTGTACCAACAGCGCTTAAAATAATTATCATAACAATCAAGTGCTGTTTTTTCGCTACAGTTAAGATGCCCTTTAATAAAGAAGAACATTCTATAAGCTTCTTTAATTTTACTTTGTTCCATTACCAATATTATATTTCGGACACAATTCCCATTGATCTTTATCTTTAAAAGAAATAATCTTTATTTGTCTTAATGGTGCTATAGGTTGTAACTGTTCTTTGTTTTCTACAGTTAATAGACCCCAATCACTCATTAATGTAGCTATAGTGTTTCTACGAGCAACATCATTTTCTTCTAAGTTTGATTTCTTTCCATCTAATAAAAAGAGTTCTTTAAAATGTACTATAAAGTACCGCCCCTGTTTATGTAAGATGTGACAAGATTGATAAAGTTTATTATCTTTACGAGATGCGACTCCTATTCTAGTAAGAGTCTCTCTGATTTTAAGGAAATCGTCCGGCTCATTCAATGTCACCTCAAGCATATTCGCTGGGTTCCATTCTACAATTTTATTTTCTTCCACCTTTAGCCACCTTATTTTTCAATTCTTTTATATTATCAGTGGATAGGAGTGTTAAAACTTGGCGGGCTTTTTCATTACTATAGCCATAATACTGTTTAACTACATCCAAATCACTAATTTGTTCAGGTTTGAACCATTTAGAAAACCTTTTACGTTTTCTAATTATATTTATAAAAAAATCGAATTGTAAACGATTTTCGAGGTGGTGATTGCGATTCATTTCATTTGCAGCTAAAACGGTATCTGGGAAGTATGATAACTGACGGTTTACCATGTAAGATGAATATGCTTTTTCTGTGATATCATCTATCATAATATTTTTCTTAGTGTAATTTATTGCATTACAATATTCAAAAGGATTCATAAACCTGGATCTTTCTTTACTGGATTTCTTGTCCATTCATGTTCATCTGGATTGTTACGTCTCCACTCTTTTTCTTTATAGCGCGTGTATAAGATATCCCACACAATATACAAAATACCGAGAGAAACTGCTATTGACAATACTTCTAATATCATAATCCTATTAAACTCCAACCATGATTAGCTATAGCATTTAATATGATTGCAAAGCAAGTAACTATATGAAGTAACACCCATAATGATCTAATAGAATTATGAACATAGTCGTCTTTCTTATTATTATCGTATGCATGACTACCCATAGCCTTACACCAATAATGCCATAATGTTTTTATGCTCTTTTTTGTATTCCCCAATTTTCGACTCCACCAATATAGTCTTCATAATTTATTTCAGCTTCAATATCTCTTTTTTGAAGTTCTAGGGTTGGCATTTTATTTAAGTGCAAATTATTCCAGTAAAGTTGAGGAACTGTTCGATGTCCTTCATTTTTTAAAAAATCTTTAGCAAATAAGTCGTAGCTTACATTAACTTCTCTATATGAATAATTCCACTCTAAAAGTTTTCTTTTCAATACGTTACAGTATTGACAATCATCTTGAGTATATAAAGTTAATTTAATTGAACTGGACATCTGACATTACCTCCGTTAAACATGCTACTACATTAAGTTCGTGATCAGCTACAAATGCATTTTTATATTGATAGTCTGCAAGCAAAAGTACGAGCTGTGGTATTGATTGCGGTGCAACTTTATCTGACATCCTATCGTAAATAGCTCTAAAAATAGCGCTTGCATCAGTATCTATATTGTTTACAACCCAAGAACGCATACTTTTAAAATTTTTATTTTTTAAATGAGAGAATAAATCATCAAAGTTTTTATCTTGTAAATTGTTAATAATACCAGAGTCAATTTTACCATTAACAGAATATCTCTGTAATTCATTTAATACTCTACGCCAATCTGGTGCAAACTTCATTATTAGTTCTGCAACTGGTTTAGCATCATATTCAACTTGTTCATTATCTAATATTGTCTTACATCTATCCATGAATGATTCACATAGTTCAATCATAGATTTTTTAGATGTATTGAATTCATACACACCACATCTTGAATGAAGTGGTTCAATTATTCTATTCTTAAAGTTACATGTAAGAATAAATCTACAGTTTTTCGAAAATTCTTCTATAAATCCACGTAATGCGGGTTGTGTTGATTGAGGATTTAAATAGTCAGCTTCATCGAGTATCACAACTTTGTAGCCACCTTGAAGTGAAACCGATGATGCAAATTGTTTTATCTTAGTTCTTAACGTATCAATATTACCTTCTTCAGAACCGTTGATAAGAATATAATCGCAATCGAGCTCATTGCATAGAGCTCGTGCGACTGTAGTCTTACCTAAGCCAGCGGTACCAGTGAACAACATATTAGGAAGTTCTTTACTAGCAACTATCTTTTGGAAGGTTTGTTTTAAAGATTGAGGTAAGACTATATCTGAGACCGTTTTAGGTCTGTATTTTTCAACCCATAGGAAGTCTACACTCATTTCTTAGTTTTTTCCTCAGGTTGTGCACTATCATCTTTCATGGCATCTTCTTGCTGAAGTGCTTCACTGATTTGAATGATTTGAATACATTGGTCTCTTAAGCTTCCAATTGTAGAAAGCTCTTCGCCTTTGAATCCACCTCTTTGAGTTACAGCATCAATTACTGCTACTGTACTTCTACTTGCTTTATTGGCAAGGTCTTTAAGTTGAGTTAAATTATCTGACATGTCATGCTCCGTATGTTGAAGTTTTTTCAAGTGCAATCCAATATTTTAAAGGTATTTCTTTATGTTTGAATTGCGTTATTAATTTAGAAGATATTTCTACATCATAATCGCCTGGAAGGATCTTAAGATTAGAAATACTAATAATGAAGTTAAACACAGCGTCCTGTTTAAACTCCCCGTCAATATCAATTGAAAAGGCATTTGATGTTGCATTTTGGTTCTCGACAATCGACAAACTTAATACACCATTATTTGCTTTTATTGATACTTCATTGTGACCTAGCGTTGATGCAGCTTTTTTTAACTTGTTAAGTGTATCATTATCTAATGTAAACTTAACATCTCCATCAGGCATATTCACATCTTTTGCAGGCGACGTTAGTGTTTCTTCTGCAGCATAGAAATATTTTACTTTAGATCTACCTGATGAATCAGAAACAGTAACAAAGTCATCTTCAAATTTTAGTGATGGAGTATCGACTAAACCCATTACTCCAATAAATTCATTTAAATCGTAAATGCCGAAATCTTTTTCGAAGCTTTCAGTAACATCGGCAGTTGCTACTACATTTCGTGCTTCGCTAATAGTCTTAATAATCGATCCGGGTTTAATCAATAAGTTCTGATTAATACCTGAAAAGTTTCTTAAGATTTGTAAAGTGTTTTCACTTAATTCCATAATAAACCTTCCTTCTTTATTTTATAGTATATTATACCACAGTTTTTCATAAAAGTAAACATTTAATTTTTTATCTTAGAGAAATTTCTATCTTTAAAGAACTCAATCTTGGATTCAAACTTACCATCGAGTATATCACCCTTATGAGATATAATAAATGTATTACTACCTTCATCGAGAGTGTACAATATTTTAAGTAAGTTTTCAATACCATCATGATCAAGTGATGAATCGAATGTTTCATCAAGTACCAGTAGATTAGTAGCTACTGAGTTTTTCATCTTTGCTATTTGACGCCATGTAAATAACAATGATAAATCTATTCTTTGTTTTTCACCTTCACTAAATGAATCATATGTAAAGTCATCTCTATGTCTTGATCTTATGGTTTCATTAAAGTTTTCATCTAGATTAAAGTGCACAAAGAAATCAAGAACTTGTAAGTATTGGTTAACAAGTTTATTAATAGTTGGCAAGTACTGTTTTATTATTTTCGTTTTAATACCAGTATCTCTTAACATTTCTGCTATAACATTATTATATCCAAACTGTTCATTTAGCTTGAGTTTTTCTTCGAACAAACTTTCTTTATCATTTTTCATTTGTTCTAAATCTTTTCTAGCGCCAGTTAAATCTGCAGCAACTTCACTCTCTAAGTATTTTGATAATTCATCATTACTTTGATTTAGTGAAACTATCTCTCTATTATTAACATTAATAGTATCTGTCTTTTTTCTAATACTAGTAATAATATCTTCTAATGAAGAAATTTGATCATCGATTATTGAACCATTGTTTTCTACCATGCTTAGAGAAGACTGAACTTGATAAGCTTCATTTTTAGTTTCAGATATAAGTTTAGTTTTATTTTCTATAGTTTGTTCGCAAGTAGGACATTCATCATTTTTTTCTAAAAACATTCCACGCTTTGCTATCGCTTTCATTTCTTGTTTTATAGTTGCGATATCACCTATGATTTTATTTTTTTCTTTCTGTAATTCTTTTAGCTCGTCATTAGCTGTATTTGATTCAAGCTCTTTACTTAATTCATTATTTTCATTTTGTAAAACACTGATTCTTTTTCTAGCGCTTTCAATTTGTTTTTCATATTTAACTTTATTTTCTTCAGTGACTGCAGCGATATCACGAATATATTTTGTTTGTTGTTCTATCTTACTTTTAACTATATTAGTTTCATTATTAATCGTATTAATGTTTTCTTTAAGCGTAGAATTTCTTTCTCTTAATATGATATTCATTTTAGAAAAGATATTAATATCCAGAAGATCCTCGATAACATTTCTACGGTGGCCAGCATTAAGCTGCATAAAGGGGATAAAAGATGACGAACCTAATACTACTACTTGATGAAAACTTTTATGATTAAGTTTCAAAATGTTTTGCTCAAGGATCTTCTGGTATTCTAATGCGTGCGATGATTGATTAATCATATTGCTATCTTTCCATATTTCAAACACATTAGGCTTTATACCTCTTACAATTCTAAATTGTGCTTTACCTATGGAGAATTCTACTTCAACAACTGCTTGTTTTTGATTTATAGAATTAACAAGTTGATTCTTACTTATCTTTCGATGTGGTTTACCAAACAATGCAAATGATATAGCATCAAGCATTGTCGATTTACCTGCACCATTATGACCAACTATCAACGTTGATTTATTTTTATTTAAAGCTATCTCTGTAAAATAATTGCCAGAAGATAAAAAGTTTTTATATTTAATAGATTTAAAAATTATCATGCTATTTCAAGTGCCTGTGCTTCAGTCATCAATTCTCTCATTTGAATCTTGATTTTATCTTTGTCTAAATCAGTATCCACTGCCTCAATATACGTATCTACTATTTCTGTTGTATCTTCAAAATTAACTTCTTCATCATTAACATTTTCACCCATAAATTCATTAAAGTTTTCTGCTATCTTTAATTCATATATGTCTTGATTCTGAATGTTATCAATGAATCTGTCGAAAGTAAAAGGATCAGTTTTTTCTGCAACTACAACTTTTACAAACTTTTTAGATAAATTTTTATTATAGTTATTATAATCTATTTTTTTGTCATTGTACACAATTTTTTCAAATAATGTGTAATTATTTCTTATCTTTTCAATTTGTCTTGTTTCAGTATCAAGTATATGAAAATATTTTGGATCATGAGCATCTGACCAAAAGAATTCCATAGGGTTACCAAGATACCATATATTGTCTTTTTTAGATGCAGTGTGATAATGTCCAGATAATACTTGTTCAAATTTTTTAAACAAATTAGGGTCCATACCACCATGAGCCATTATGCCTCTACCAATTTCAAAGTTAGCTAATTCGAGGTGTGCACCTAACCAATCAGCTTTACAGTCTCTTATAAAATTCATAGACTGTTCATAATTATCTGGACATATCCACGGAAGGAGCCCCATACTTAATGATCCGTATTGCATAACTGTTGGTTCCATAACAATATGGATTTCATTCATATAATGCCCTAAACATTCTTTTAACGCATTAAGTTCGTTTGTATTTTTATAATAAGTATCGTGATTCCCTGGTATGATATCCATAGTCATATTATTTTTTCTTAATTGATCAAGGAATACTCTACGGTTTTGGTTTAAAGCTTTAAAGTTTACAAACTTACGATGGTCGTAATAATCACCAAGATGTATTATTTGTTTTACACCGTGCTTTTCACACTCTGGAAAAAATATGTTTGTATAAAAATCTTCAGCATTGTCTAAAAAAACTTCAGATGAATTTCTGATACCACAATGTGTATCAGTCAATATAGCTATTTTCATTACATAAACTCACTTAAATCTGAATCTGCTATTTTAACTTTACGCTTCTTTCTTTCCTTTTTAACTATTTCTTTTATCTCATTATCAGCACTTCGTACTCTAGCTATTCTATCTTTAAGAGTATCTACAAAGTGTGCTGCTGTATCTGCAGCGGTTGCTTCAGTACCAACATCAACAAAACTATCAATACCCGATTTAGTTAAATACTTTATTTTTATTTCTTGTTGTTTCTTTTCTTTTGTTATTCTTCTTAAAAAAGCATACCACGTTATCTGAGTAAAATATGCAAATGCATTTGGTTTACCAGTTCTTGTTGCTGCTTCTAAGTTATAGTTCCCTATTGCTTTTAAACAATTTTCAACTGCGTCCATTACCATTTCTTCTCTATAAGTATATCTTATGAAGTTAGCTTTGTGTGATAAACCTTCTGCGATTCTGAGAAAGCATTGAGCTATATAGTCTGGTACTGTAGGAATCTTTGTCTCTTCTTTTCTAGCTTTTTCTACTCTTTCAACATATTCAACCACTGCGGTAGAAAAATCAGAATTGTTGACATAATGTATGCTTTTTTTACGTGCCATAGCTAATCCTTTATTTTATAGTACTATTATACACCAATTTTATGCAAAAGTACAATAGTATTTTTTCTTTTAAGATGATAACTTGTATTCGAAGTTTTGTGATGTGTGATTGATGCTTATCAACTTTGCACCATTACTGATATGGAAATGTGTAGCCATAGGTGTTAATGGTGAAAGTGTAACTAATTTCTCTATATAAGAAAGATTTTTACAATGTTCTGATAACTTTTTTACGATTTCTTTACCAGCACCTCTTTTGCGTGACCAAACTGTATAAGCTACTGCTGTGTTAGGATCTTTTTTAAAGTGTGCAGTCTGACTCATAAGATCTAATTCTTTAACATTGTGTGGTACATCATTTGTATAAGCAACACAAATAATACCTTCAATATTATCTTGATATTTTAGACCAAAAATCTTACGATCATAGTTTAATCTAAATTCTACATCAAGCTCAGGTCTTACAGGATCTTCTGAAACATCGATATTATCGAGTTCAACAAGTTCAGTTCCTTTTACCCATTTGAAAAAGTTATCTACTTTATCTTTAAAAATTTTCATGTTCATTTTCATATATTTCATTTCTCTTAGTGCTAAAAATAACGGTGTACAAATGGTGAAAAGTGTGGTAAAATAAGATAGTATATCTGAGGAAGAGGGGATATACCCTTTAATGGAAAGTTTTTGGTTTGAATTTAATAATATTATCACTGCCAGAATCAGAAAGAAAACTATCCTCTTCAACTGCACCGTATTTATTGGCTAAAAAGTCATCCATTTCATCATCAGTTAATTCTCTTAATTCATCTTGTATTTCATCTAGATTAGCATAAATCTTTTTTCCACCGGATTTTTCATTTTCGACTTCACGTACTATACGTTTTAAGCATCTTTCATAATGTTTTAATAAATTAGGAGACGGATTTGTTGTAACTATTACATGAGAAGAATTTAAAGTTTGTAATAAATCTGGATCATCTTGAAATGACATCCAAGGTCTAAATGCAAAGAATCTCCAACCTTTTTGATAGTCTTCTACAGATATAACTCTTAATGCTCTTTTTACAAGAATGTCACCAGGATCATCTCCAGTGTTCCATTCTATAACTTCACATATTATTTCTTCATTATTAGTAAGCTTAAATTGTTTTATATTCATAAATCTACTCTATAGGTTTTGTGATTAAATTTCTCTCTTCCATAGATTCTAAGTCTTTCATCAGCGTGCGTAATACCAAAATTTTTTCTTGACTTCCAGATTATATCATCTATAATATCATAAAGCGTAGTGCTTTTACCGTCATCAGTTTTTCTTAAACCTCTTCCTATGCTTTGCAATACTCTTATCTGAGATTTAGATGGAGATGCAAAGACAATATTATGTAGGTTCCTAATATTTATACCAGTGCTAAAAGTACCGAGTGATGCAACTGTAATCGAATGTTTCTGTTTTTCTACTATTGCTCTTATAGCTTCACGATCAGTTGCTGCTGTTTCTCCTGATACGAAAAAAATTCTGCGATCTTCATGTGCTTCATCTTTAATCATATTATAAAGTGGCTTACCATGTTTTTCTACGTAGTTATATAAAACTAGAGTATTACCTTTTAAATCGAGTGTTAAGTTTTTTATAAATGTATTACGTTTATTATTAGTGACTATAAATTCAATTTCTTCTTGATATGTTTTCTTTCCAAAATTTTTCTTAATTTGATCATCGTAATTGAGTATGATTCTTTTGATACTTAGTTTTGCGAGAGTGTCATTATCTTGTAGAGCTCTAGTACTAGTAACTCTATATACCTTTCCAAATAATCCTTGTAATACTAATTCGTGTGTTAAAGCGCCGTCCAATGTACCTGTAGTTCCAAATCTGTATTCAGCTTCTGAACATTTATTCATTATAGTTGTTAAAGATTTTGATTTAAATCCATGACATTCATCACCAAATACTGTACCAAATCTATGAAACCAATCTGCTTGAAATTTATATATTGATTGCCATGTACTAATCACAACTCTTTTAGATGTATTTTTATCTTTACCTGAATATATTCTATGACAATGTTTTTCTACATCATAGCCGTATGTTTTAAAATCATTATACATTTGTTCAACTAAAGAAGTAGTTGGTACTATTATAAGAATATCATTATCAAAAGAAGATAACATGTATCTCATAAGTACATATATTATTAATGATTTACCAGAACCAGTCGGCGATAACAGTATCGCATTCTTTCTTTGTATTCCAGTACATACTGCATCAAATTGATAATCTCTTATTTTAAATGGTAAGTTTAAAGCTTCAATAAACTTCATCATAAATTCAGGATTAATCTTATTTCCTTCATTAGGACTGCCATAATCTGATTCTTCTATATCAATTTTATATTCACGAGCTTCTGCAAATGAAATGATCTGTGGAAACAGCCCTGCAGATATTTCACCTGTTGTTTGATTATACAATCTGATCTTACCGTCCCATAATCGATTACGATATGCAGGCATAAATTTATATCCTGGTACATAAAAAGAAAAGAATTCTCTTAATTCTGCACCTGCACTTCTATCGCATTCAACTTTAAGAATTGCGTGATTTAATTTCCTGACTCGAATTGTTTCCATCTGATCATGTTCGATATTGTTTGGTGTCGCCATTTTAAATTATCTATTATCTCTGTTACTGTTTCTACATATGTTTTCCAGTATTGTATTAATTCTTCTGATTGCTGTATTTCTGGATCGCTGTCATAATAATAATCCATTTCGCCTTTAAGTACCTTTAAACCGTCAAAGGGATCTGGATTCCAACCTTTTTCTTTTAAAGTTTCATGATCCATCTTACCGTTATAATACAACCACTTTTCCTTTAATAAACTTTTCTGCGAACGTTCAGCACGCCTTAATTCTAATTTTGCAGTAGACCACATTTGAATGTATTTAGCATGTAAGGATGGCGTTTTGCGAGAAGTTTCATCGAGTTGAAAAGAATCAATTTTACAATCTTTAATCCACATAGAGTGGACCTGTTTCAAGTTAAGCATAATATCTCCAATAATATAATTTATATGTTAACCAGTGCTGCCAGTTACACTAAATGAATCTGTAATTGCTCCGGTTGTTGCGTTGAATGTCTTAATGTCAAAATAAGTAAATCTAAATGATGCTCCAAATGTCAAGAATGATTCTGCACCACTAGTTGCTTGAAACTGTATATCAGTCAATGCAACTGGTATACTATCTCTATATATAATTTGCGCAACAGCATTATTCGAACTATTTAATATCGATAGAGTAATATCAGATTGCGCTGGTGGATTTTGTGTAGCATTCTTAAATCTATCTAATGCTGTTACATTATCTTGATCAAGTATTCTTCTCATCCAGTTATGCATCTCAATATAAGATTGCATATCTTCATCCAAAATGATGTTTGAAAGCATTTCGTTATAAGTTAACTTGTCGCCTACAAAAGGAATAGATGCTATCTTTTTATATCCTAAATCTGCAGTGTTCATAATAACACCAGCATGAGTAAAATCCTGACAAAAGAATTCTAAATTTGGATAATTTTTTCTATCTATAACTAATTTAAACCCTGTGGGTTGTAAATAGTTAAAGTTATTCGTTAGTGCCATCTTTACACCTACAATTTATTCCACCACAACTTCCTTTTATTGGTCTATTAAGCATAGCTGCTAGTGACAAACTTGAAGCTGTGAATGACATGAATACAAACAATGTTATTAAGAATAATTCCATACTGTTATTTATACAAAAAAAGAGGAGCCGTAGCTCCCCTTCCTTCAATATAAGTACTAAGACTTAAGCACCTAGAATATTGTCAACTCTGAATATTCTGTAGTACTGGTTAGTCTTAACAGCGGCTAAGCCATCAGCAGGTGTTGCACCTACGAATGGGTTTGATGCCATTCCATATCTGGTTTTAAAACCAATTTTTGGCTGGAATGTGTCCTCACCAACTGCACGTACCATTGTTAATGGAACGTATGGGCAGTAGAAAAGACCAGCATCATATGGGTTAGTACCCTTATAACCTACTGTACAATAGTCTGTATTTGCATACGGGTCGATGTACACTTTTGTTCTACCGTTTATAATACCGGCAAAGGTATTACCTGTGTCATCAACATTTAAGTTAGTTGACATTGCAGGTGTGTAATCCATCATACCAGCTGCAGCTAATGCAGATGCTACATCAGATGAACATACGATAAAGTTTCCTTTACCTCTACGTGTCTCTTTTGCAATGATGTTTGACTCTCTTTCGATTTGAAGAATCAAACCTTTGAACTTCTCAACTGACCATCTGCCGTCTGCATCTGTCTGTACGTTGAAGATACCGTTAACAGCTGTGTTAGTTTGTAAAGCACCAGTTTTAGCTTGAGAGTTAATAGTTCTAATAACTTCTCTATTGATTTCAGCTAAGATTTCTGTTGACAAGATGTTTGCCAATTCTGTCTCAGCGTCAAGACCATGAATTGCTTTAAGGTCTTGAGCTAATTCTAAGCTGTATTCAGCTTTAAGAGCTCTTGACTTAGCAGTCACAGTTGCTTTTTCAATAGTGAAACCCATTTCTCTGAATGAAGTCTCTCCGGTAGAACCATGAGCTTCAGCTTCGGCTGTTGACATACCGCCTGCAGCTAATGCAGTTAGTCTTGCGTCATCAGCAGTTGAGTCTGAATCTAAGTTAGTAACGTTAAGACCTGAAGCGTTATCAGAGTCGTGAGTACCAGCACTGTCACCAGAAAACTGAGTCTCAGCTTCGTTGAATAATGCTTCTCTATTTGATGTAGAACCACCGCCATATCTTGACTTCATGGCGAAGATTAAACCTGTTGGACCAGACATTGGCTGCACACCACAGATGTCATATGCCATTAAGTTTGGCATAGCACGTCTTACGAGTGCAATTAATACTGGATTCCAGTTTGCTACTGATGATGTTGCGTTTCCTGGAGCAGCTTCAGCAATCAGACCTTCTTCTCTAAGAGCGATTTCCTGATTCTCAAGTACTGCAGCAGTTACGGCTTTTTTATGATGATCTGAGATAGTACCAACTGACTCTTCGTTCAGCACTGGTGCCCATTTCTCAATCAATCTATCGTATGATACTGTCATTTTTTAGGACTCCCTATTTACTTGCAGTTTTCTTTATTGCTTTAAGATAAGAATCCATTGAACCTGTTGACTCTACTATTGGAGCGTCATCATCTTCAATGATTTCTTCCTGGGTTTTTGCAGTCTTAGCGAAGTAAGATTCTTTTAACTGAGCAACTTTCTTTGCAAAAGTTTCTTCGTCGTCAAAATCTACGTTTTCTGCTAATGACTTTAGCTTTTCGACTTGAGTTTCAGCCAAATCTTTGGTTGCCTCTCTAATGATAGACTCCCTCTTATATGTCTCTAACTCTTCAGCCATTTGAATTGACCTTTCGGTTGATTCATTGAGTTTAGCCTCAAGTTCCTCAACGTTATCTGCGAGTTCGTCAACAAGATCAACTTTATCTTCTGGCACTTCAATGTGAGACTCAACAAATAGGTCTTTTAACTTATTCATAAAATCTTCAGCAATTTCAGTTCTTAAACCATTTTGGATTGCTAACTTGTTGTCTTCCATCCAGCCTTCAACTACGTAGTTAAGATAGCTGTCTACTTTCTCTACAAGGTCCTTTTTGGTGCTTTCGATTTCTTCTGAAAGCTCCTCGTTATACTTCTCTTCTAATCTGTCAATCTCTGCATTTACTTTTGCATTAATTGCAGCTTCGAAGATAGTTTCTGCTTTCTGCTTGAATTCATCAGACAGTGTAGCTTCCTCATTGACAAGTGCACCTAAATCATCTTTAAAGTCAACTTCGACTTTAACTTGATCTTTGATTTCCTCTTCAGCAATTTGTTCTCCATCAAAAGCTTCTGGATCTGTACCATTGTACATAGCCATTAAAGCTTCTTTTTTCATACCTTGCATTTTGCCAACCATAGCAGCAATCATTCCTGCTTTAGTCTTTGGCATTGGATCTTTCTTAGTGTTGTCACCTTTACGCTTTGGAGCGGTTCCAGTAGCATCACCTGCTTTGTCAATAGAAGCAACTGACTGAGCTTCAGCATTCTTAGGATCGTGTGCTTGAGCTTCCAAGATTTCCTCATCGTCTTCTTGGAGTTCCACGTCCTGATTTTCGATTTTATCAGTCATTTTAGACTCCTTATTTTGATTTTAATAACGAGAGGAAATTTTTGAACTCACGAACTTGTGTCTCATAGAGATCAGCGCGTGGAGCTTTTTTAATTTCAGTCTCCATTCTTTCAATTGTTTGTGCTTCTATAATACCGTTATTCCAAACCCATTCAACACCTTCCATTATCCCATTAACGAAAGCGCTAGGTGCGGATGGATCTTGCACGATGTCTACCGCGTTAAGAATATAATCGTCATTGACGACCATTGCGTTATTACGCTGGCTCAAACTTCCCATACCACGAGTCGATACACCGAAAGTAACTCCGCCATCGAGTAAGCCTTTAACAACTTCTCCCATAGGGGTGTTCAGTATCGATGCTTTGCCCACAATATTATTTCCCTCAAATTTGAGTTCATTAATCTTGTGAGAAACTTTATCTAAATTAACGGTCGGACCTTCAGGATGATTCAGTTCTCCAACTGCTCTTCCTTTTGACACTTGGTCATTATTATATTTACCTAGTGCTTTTTCCATTACTGGCATTGGATATATACGACCGTTTCGATTCTTAGTCTCTGCTTGTGCAAAGATTCCTTGAATACCATAATTCTTTTTACCAGTTTTCTTATCTTCGGTAATTAAGAATTCAATATCGTTTTCTACAAATTCTGATATTAATTTCATATTAACCTCTTGGATACGCTATTTTTGTAAAATGCGTTGTTGCAGTGCCGGCGTGTATTTCATCACCTGTCTCTTTTCGTATTACTAAAGATTGGTTTTCGTGTACTTGTATTGTACCACCTGTTGTAACATTAGTAATTAAATCATCTGCAGTTGCGCAAACATAAACAGTTTGAGCTCCACCAACAGTTGTTTTGGCTCCGACACCATTTGCAGTGACTTTGGCAGCTAAAGGTCTAATTTCCATTACTTTATCCTTTGTATTGTTTCATAAATTCTTTAGCAGACTTTTCAGCTTCTGCTTGCGATTTATAAGCGTCTAATCTATCACCATCAATATAAACAACAAACATATTTTTTTCTTTATGTATCTTAACAGGAATACGATTAATCTTCTTATCGAAGACAGCTTTACCAATCGGTTTACGCCCTGTTAATTCTCTTAATTGTGAAAAAGTTTTCATGTTAACTATATTTATACTTTTTATGATTTACACTGTTTCTTCTTCTTCGGATTCAGCTTCAGCTTCTATTTCTTCTTCAGCCTCTTCTTCAGCTTCGTCTTCTATTTCTTCAGTTTCTTCTTCATCATTTAAATCCGGATCTTCTTCTGGCTCTTCTTCAGCACCATTATATACTTGATCAGCCATCTTAACTTTTTCTTGGTCAAGAAGATCAGACATTTTAATTGTCATGACTTCACCGAATATCTTATTCGCATTATTGTAATCTTTGTCTAGAGAAGCTTTAATTAAATCCTGAATTGGATTTGTTTCATTCTCTGCATTTTCCACGTTTTCGACATTATCCATTATACTACTCCTTGGTCATCGTCTGGTTCTTGCGCTTGTGAGGCTGCAATCTCTTTTTCCATATTTTTAATTTGTTCATCGTCCATTAGAAGAATATTCTTTTGTACCCACTGTTTAGAAAAATATTCTCCAACGTATTGAGATACTTGATCTAAACTTTGTATCTTTTCTCTTAAAAGCTCAGCTTCTTTTAATTCTGAAAAGTGATTATCACGAGAGTATTCAACTGTTAATTTATTTTTCCAAGTATTCCAATCATCTTCAGTAATAATGTTTTTCAACATTAACTGCTTTTTTAAGATATCATAGAATAAATGAGAAAATCTATTTCTTAAACGATCAATAAACTTCTGAAATTTTAACTCATCTCTACTTATTTCAGTAGCTCTGCCTAATGAGAACTGCTGTTCTTGTTCAAGCCTGTTCATAGGTACATTCAAAGATCTATATAATCTTTTCTGAAAATATATAATGTCTTCAATTTGTCCTAAGTTTTCACCGCCCGGTAAAGTTGAGATTTCAGTGCCTCTTCCACCCTCTCTCCTTGGTAGCCAAAAATCTTCAAGCATTGACATGTGTTTTCGATCATCTCGTATTTCACCAGTTTTAGCATCATAAACTAACTTGTTACGATACTTTGACATTATATCTTTCATATATTGCTCAGCCTTACCTCTTGGTAAGTTACCTACGTCAATATAAAACATTCTTCTTTCTGGAGCTCTTGCTAATCTGTAGATTACAAGAGAATCTTCCATCATTCTTAATTGTGTAATAGGTTTTAAAGCTTTGTGTAAATACGAAACGACTTTCTTTCTATTCTCATCTAAAAGACCAGAAGTAATGTAACTTACTGAGTCTAATGTCATTTTTACACCAGCATTTTGTGAACCTGGTTTTTCTTGGAATATATAAAATTCATCTACCTTTTCAACAAGTTTAGCACCAGTTACTGGATCTTTTTTACTCTTTACTTGTTTTACTTTTCTCATCTTTGCAGCATCAATGTATCTTACTTCTTGTATGCCTGCTGATAAGTTACTTTCGTCAACAACTAAATGATGATATAATCTTCCATCAATATACCATCTTCTAAAGATATCATGACCGAGTTCTTTAAAATTTAACATGTTATATACATTGTCAAATTCTTCAGTGATTTGTTTTTTAATAGAATCACTTACTGGTATATTGTCTAAATTTATTGTAACTGCTGGTTTTAATTCATTTGCTGTTATGGACTCATTTACGATATCTTCAATAGCAGCATCAGCTTCAGGGTGCATAGCACTTCCTCTATACTTAAGTATAAGCTGAGCATTATCTTTAGAATCATCTCCGTCCATATTGATATAATGACCATAATGTGCTCCAGCTGATGTCGAAGTGACATAACCGGCACCATCATCGTCTCGTGGCGGAACAGGCGAAGCAAGCGCCTTTTTATCCTTTGTCCTCGTTATTTCAAAACCAAATAATTTAATTGAGTTTTCTGCCATTTAGAATTCCTTTATAGTAAGGAGGACCGCAGCCCTCCTACTATTTATATTGCCTTAAGTAGTGGTATCTGTATCGTAGTACTGATAAGCAAACGTTACAGTGAACCTTTCGATCTCATCATTAGTTGCATAATTAAGATCTATAGGTGACATATCTTGTGGATATGATCCTCTAAAGGTATACTTCTTAAGTGTATCGCCTGACCTATCGAGCTGTTCAACAAATAGATCTGCTTCATATGCTACTGGAGTTGTAAGACCAGTATTTGCACTATGTGCATTCATACCGTTCATCCATCTTTCCATTGCATTTCTGATAGCAAAATCAGTGTCATTGATAATTGTGACTGTCCACACATCGAAGGTTCTATCTCCGGCCATTTTTAACTGTCGACCACGGAATGGTACGATAATTTGACCTAATGTCGATCCAGGCAACTGAGCAGTTTCGCAAAGAAACGATGTCAGTTCTGGGTCTCCATTAGCATAGCCAGGAAAGTTTATTGTAGCTTTGAAGAGATTGGGGCGAGCGCCTCCACCTCTTAGCTTTGATTTAAAATCATCTACGCCTAATACTGCCATTTTCTACCTCCTAAACTGTGCCAACGACTTCTTCAAAGTCGACACCAGTTCTAACAGCCACGAAATTTAGTGTGACGTAGTTGATAGATCTAGCCGGCTTGATGAAGATACTTGCGATAAATTCATTTCTATCGATTACTGCAGGTGTATTATTAGTTTCATCTGCTACGACTCTAAAATCTGTAATACCACGTCTACCTTTCACTTCGCGTAATACTGGCTCGACAATATTAACAAACTCAGCTCTTGTAAATTCATCATTGAATTCAAAGAGTACCTGTTCTGCAGCTCTAGAAATAGCTCTTTCTAGTACTAAGAACAATCTTCTTACATTGATTCTATCAAATGCAGAAGGTCTTGCAAGTTTTGTTTTATCACCGAATAGTATCACACCAGCTCCTGGGATATTTGCAATTGGATTTACACCTGCTTTATAGAGTGTATCTCTTTGAGCTTTTGTTGGTGAAAATGAAATTGAAGTTATTCCAAGGTATTGACCTCTTCTTGATCCTGCTGGTGAAAACCACGGTGCTCTGTTAAGATCTGTGGCTGCCATAATTCCAGCAGTGGATGAGGCTGCAGGTATTTCGATAAATTGATCATTAAATTTATCATAAACCTTAAGAAAGTTTCCATCCATTATTAAATATGAAGACTTAGTAAATGTATCAGCAGTTTCAACTACGTTTGTTACAATGTCAGAAGCTGATGTTACGTTAACGATATCTGACTGAGCAGGTGATGCAACAACTACACAGTCTTTCCTTAATGATGAAGCTGTAGTAACAAGATCATTGACAATGGTAGTATTACCTGTTCTTGATGTTGCTCTTGGTGCTATTAAGAAATCAATTTCAACTTGATCTTTGTCTTCAAAAAGATCATAGCCTGTTAACATATTACTACTGGTTAATGCATCAACATTAACGCCTTGACTAAAATTGTAATCAATATCAGCGTTTGTTGTACCAGTTGTCTTAGTAAAATCGTCTCCGCTGTCTATTGATGTGCCTGCTCCTGCTCCTGCTAAGTCTGAGTCAAAATCGATTAACCAAACATATTTTGATTGTTCATTCAACACATCTTTAACAAATATGTTCGAACCAGAAGTATCTTTAGCATTAGAACCAAGAGATAAGAACGCGTATCTTTCAAGCACCGTGCCTTGTGTGCCTGTAAATGCTCCTGCCTTGTCTATAATTGCTACGTGTACTTCGTCATTAGAAGCATTATTTTTAGTTGCAAAATCAGATGTTCCTGGTGCAGCATCAAATTCGCCTTTATACGCCCACTGAGTAAATGCTGAATCATTAGCAGAGTGTGGGCATAAAGAAACTTGTAAGCTGTTTCCAAGAGCTCCAGGATATTTTGCTACAAATGTATGTAAATCTGAATCTAAAGCAGATAATTGAGAATTAAAACTAGTTTCATTCTTAACAACTTCTGTAGGTAATCCAGCAAGTGTAGCTGCAGCTGTTTGACCAGTTGTTGATACTGCGTTTTTAGCAGTACCATCTATTACTCGAACAGTCTGAAGCGAGTTGGAATACTTTAAGAAAAAATTTGCCTGATGAAATGAATTGGTGGTGGCAGAATCTGGTGAACCAAATACGTCTACTAGTTCAGCTTCTGAACTTAGTTTAACTCTTTGCTCAACAGGTCCCCACCTTGAATTTATTACGATTGCGCCTGTAGTTGACTGGACATTAGGCACGCCACCAGTCAGGTCTATTTCTTTGACAACAACCGCGGGTGATTCGGAGGGTGTAGAGAGTGCCATCTTATTTTCCTTTTATTATGCGATTAACATTATACGAATATTCACTTGTTACCATTATTTATAATATTACAGATTTCTATCATATTCTATAGCCCATGGATGCTCTTCAGAGGCTTCTATCCTTTTCACTTGTTCATGACCATCATCTATAAAACCAAAAGGCACAATGTCTTCTTCAATTTCTTTAAGTTTTTGTTTAAAGATCATATCTTTAATATTAATGTCAGTTAGGTTTGAAAAGTATGATGAAGATACAAAGTAACCAAATAAAACTAAGTTCATAACTAAATCATCATGATTTCCTACAGCAGCCTGATATGTTTGTCCTTTAGCTTCAAATGTTGATATTTCTAATATTGTCTGCTCATCAACCACATGAAGTTTATTGTTTTCTAATAAATCTTTTAAAGCGCTACAACCAAGTCGCTTAGATTTTCTATTAATATCAACACCTACAGCATTCGCTTTAACTGCAGATTCAACATGTACGTTTTCATATTCTAAATCATAATATAATCCATTACATACGACAGAACCTTGATCATTAGATTCAACTATACAATAAGCTTTGTTGTAGACATTTGCGTACTTATATATAATATTAGGGAAGAGTAATGGAGAGATAGTATTATTGCGATACACAACAACCTGCTCAAAAGGACGAACGTTAATATCGACTAAAGAAAAAGATGAATAGTCCTGTCCTCTTCCCTTTGAAACATCAGCAACTAAAATATATTCGTGATCTTTAACTGGTTCTTTATAAATTAAACAATCTCCACCTTCTAAATATTTTATCGGCGGTTTAGCTCTTAAATCTAAAAGCGTTTGCGCATTTATTAAAGTATTACCAGTGCCGAAAAAAGTATTACCGAATTCTTGATCAAATTGCACCTGTGATGTATTGTTTATTGTTTCTTCTTTCCATTTCTCATCTCGACCGGGAACATCATGCCAATCAACTCTAAAGTTTTTATATTCATTAACTCCTTGAATTGATCCCTCCCATATCTTATGAAAGGTATTACCAATGCCATTCGCTGTTGATGTTACTATAATCTTAGTATCTCCACCAGATGATACAACAGGATATGTTGAAGTATAGAATTCTGCCGCTCTTTCAACGAAAGCAAACTCATCTAAATATAATAAGTTAATAGAAAGACCACGAATCGATGATCCCGTAGTCGCTGCAGCTATAATTCTACTATTATTGCTAAAATCGATATTAGATTTATTAAGAGCTTTACAGCCAGGTTGAAGAAAGAAAGGAATGTTTTCAAGCATAATCGTAATTCTTGCTAACATCTCTCTTGCAGTCGCACCTTTGTTAGCTAGAACAGCAATAGATTTTTCTGACTGAAATAACGCAAACCAAAGTAGATAACCACACGCAGATATTGATTTACCAGATTGTCGACAAGCAAGAACGATATTAAATCGATTATCTTCGAACTGTTTAAACATTCTTTTTTGATAAGGATATAATTCGAAAGGAACTAATCCTTTATCGAGTGAGATAATCTTTACATACTTTTCTACAAAATAGACAGGATCTTTCATGCACTTGGCATATTCTAATACTTCTTCTTGTGTGAAGTTAGAAGTAATACCGTCTTTTTTGATATTAGGATTGCCTAGATAATTTTCATTCTGGTTTTGGCGTGACATTGACCATTTCCGATTCATTCTTTAGTAGCTTTTGAAGCTCAGTTGTGGAACCAACAAAAAGATTATTTGTAGTGTTTTCAACTTTCTTAATCTCATCTTTCTTGTCAATATCTTTCTTTTTCTTATTCAGGTCCATAAGTCTATCATTTACATCAGAAATATTTTTTATCATTCCTGATAAGACTTCAAAAGCTCGAGGATGCTCACTTTCACGCGCAACCTCCATCATGAGTTCTAAACTCTGTTTTCCTTTTTCAACTAATTCATAATAAGTATCACGAGAATACTTGTAATCATTATCGATATTTTTTTCTTCAGGCGGAAAAAACTTTTCCATATCTTTTTTATCACTCATCTAAGTTCACAAACTCACGATTTTTAATATGCTGTTCTTGAATATCATCTTTAGATTGTCCTAGGTACATTACTGCATGGTGTTTGTCAATCATATAATTATTTATAGACTGATCAGCATAGTTCGTTGTTCTCCACAATTCACCTAGTATTCTTCCAAACTTACCAGTTTTATCTTTATGCGTCTTAAGTATAATACCACCTTCATCATCTAACATGCCTGTCAGAAATTTTTTAGCAGCTAATCCATATTTCTTTTCTTCTAAATCTCGAGTTCTTGATTCGGGCGTGTCTATACCAAATAATCTTATGCGTTCTTTGTGCATCCATACACCAAAACCTAAATCAATATCAACATCAACGGTATCACCATCGACTATCTTAACGATCTTTACTCTATATTCATACATTGTTAACTCGCACTATCCAAAATTGTTGTTGAAAATCCAAAGGTACTGTCATCGAGACCGATAACGTCAGATGGATTAGGAGTAACTACTATAGTTTCTAATCCTATATCTGAATCATTTAAACCAGCATTGATGTCAAATATCTTTGTTCTAGCATCACGTATGATACTATTGTCTGTGATTGGACCGTGATAACTTAGCTTCATCTCAAAGTCCAAACTGTAAATTATTGTTCTTCTCTGCTCCATTGCTCCTTCGAAATCATCAGAAAAACTTACACCATTAATTATTACTTGTATATCTTCTTTGAAATTCGGATACTCAGTTTGAAATGGCTTTATTGTAAGAGCGTACTGAGGATTAAAAGTTGGTAATATCTGCTCAACTATTTGCAACGCATCGTCCTGTGATTTAGCATATGCATTAAGTTGAAAGTTTATTGAATATGGAACAGGATTAAAAAACTTTTGTCTCTTTGTAACATCACCATCTGAAGATATTGTTGTAAAGTTACCAACTTTTGCCAATTGTCTTTGAGCATCATAAGCTATTGAAGTAATTTCAAATGACATTCTAGGCAACTTAATTGCAACTTGTGTATCTTCATTTAAATTAGGATTCTCTCTTATTCTTTCGAGATATTTTGCTTTTGGTGCATATGATAAAGGTACCTTTAATTGACTAATAACGGCGCCTGAAGAATTTTTACGAATAATATAAATGTTGTTAAAAAGCCTGCCGAACAGCGCTACCGCTTTTTTAGTTTTTGAATGATAGAAATGTGTACCGAACATTAGTTATTACTCACATCGCCGAATGGATTAGACTCGCTAAAATCAATAAAGTCTGCACCTGTTGAAAAATCTGTATTTTGTTCATTCTGAGATAATTGATTATCTTCAACTACAAGAGTTATAACGCCTGTAGCATTAGTAGTTAGTCCTGTTACAGTTGCGCTGTCTACAAACGTATGGTATTTACCATCATCTGCACCTGCATGAATTACATGAAGCTTATTATCTGAGTCAGAAAATTTAACAACCTCACCTCTCATTGTCGTGTCACCACTTGGAGATGTGATAGTTTCACCTACTTTAAATGAAGCAGCACTTAAATTGTTTAATGATAAAATATATTTGTACGCGTATGCACCTTCTAAATTATCTAGAACATCTACACCTGTATCCATTTGCTCGCCAGTGTATTCAAATAACTGACATCTTAATTTATATACTGGAAGATTGCTTAATTGATAAAAAGGTTGTTCGTGCTCAACATGCGATATCTGAAAGAAAGATTTACTTAAAGGTAAATATATCACATCACCTTCTGCAGGTCTTGAAACTGTAATTTCATTATCATATCTTTGTATAGTTTGTTCCCATCTTCTACGGGAAACAATAAAGGTAGCTTCATCTCTTATCTCTACACCGAATCGAGTAAACAAATCTCCTTCACCGTCGAAGCCTTCAGTGTTTTCGATATACATTTCAACTTTATAAGATGAGTTGAAGCTTGATACTGGATCATCACCTAGTATCTTATCTTCATTTACAATGTCTCTTGGTAAATAGTACACGTCTTGACCATAGGTCTTGAGTGCTTCAATGACTATATCTTCATAAAGCTTTTGCTCTGATCGTACTTTTTGACTGAAATAGAAGTTTGTAGCCATATCATCCTACGAAAAAGTCTGGTGGAAATTCGTGTTCTAATCTCAAGTTCTCTCTAAGAGTTGCGATCTCTCCAGTCGCATCATCATATATTTGTCTTCCGTTTAAAATGACTCCTCCGGGTAATTGCATGCCTTCAAACTTAATTAAGTTTTGACCCCACTGTTGTTTAATTAATGCAGTGGTATATTCTTTAATAAACATGTCATTGAATATTGAAGTATGATCAGTTTCACTTACTTCTGTATAAACTTCTGCGACTATATAATCGCCTTCTTTAATATCACCATCAGCAAAATCGCCGAAGATGTATAATCTATTTTGTCTTCTTGAAAATTGAACCTGTGGTGTACCGTTTAATTTCATATCTAATAACGATAAGTATTGCTGCATTTGTTCATAATAAGCTAAATCACCTGCAAAATTCATAAGATCTGCAATATCGTTTAACATCATTTGATACTTAATATCAAAAAAGTTTCTAGAATTATTAAATGAACTCGATAACGGAAACATTTTTGAAACAAAAATAATATTATCAGCTAATGTAATATATTCATTAGTAACATCAGTAGCTGTGACTTGATGTTTAAGATATGTTCTTACTGTGGCATCTGAATGAAACTCACGATAATATTGTAAAGCTTCGTCTACTCGGTCTTCCAATTGATCTTCATCAACATTAACTTCGATAACTGGTTCCCCGAGACGTCTTTTGCAATAGTCTATAAGAGTTGCACGTGATGTTGGAGTTGCCATTTTTTAAATCCTTTTATACTATTTATAATAATTTAAGATTCTGATGCTGTAAAAATATAAGCTGCACCTTTTCCACTTGCACTTGAGCTATATTGTCTAGCTCCAACTATTAATCTACCGTCTCCACCACTAATACCCACATCTTCACCAAATTCCCAATTACTAGCGACATCTGAAGCTGTAATATTTGCTTGTTGAGTCCAAGTTGCACCATCTCTTGTGAATACATATGCCTTTCCGCCAGTGCCTGCTGTTTTTGCACCTACTACTAAAATATCACCAGTGCTGTCTAGCCTACACTCCCATCCAAAAAAGTCACCATTAGCAGTATCAGAAGGTTGAATTACAGCTTGATTTGTCCAAGTCGAACCTGATCTTGTAAAAATAAACACCTTTCCTGCTTGAGTGGAACTGTTTCCATATGCACCAACTGCTATTGTATCTCCAGCTTGATTTATTGATAAACCACTATCATAAGCATATTGAGAGTTTGTGTGGCCAGATGGTTGTGTGAGCTTTGTTTGTTGGCTCCATGTAGACCCAGACCTAGTCCAAACATAGACTGCAAAATTGTTACCAGGTCGACCGCCAAACACTGCGTAATCACCAGAAATGTCTGCAGTTATACCATAGTTAGAGTTTATTGCTCCGTCTGAAGGTACTATTCTTTGCTGTTCTGACCACGTTGAACCTGATCTTGTGAATATATAAACAGCACCTTCTGCAGAATAACTTTCATCTTCGCTGTATGCACCTGCAATGAATTGATTGTTATTAGACTTATCTAATTTCATCGTTCTTTGTTTTCCAAACTGATCATCCTGATGAGCTTGAGACGGATCAACTTTTTGTTGTAAAGACCACGTTTCAGGTACACTATATTCAAAAATTGAATCACTAACAGAGCCTATCATCCACAATTTACTTCCATCTGAATTAAATCTAATCTGACGCGGTTGATCTCCTTCTTGACTACTAACATCTAAACTAATACTATCATAAGATGCAGTTGAAACATCCCATGCAGTAGATAAGCTATATTGATATATATCATGATTTGTACGACCAACGAAGTACATCTTAGTTCCAGTACTGTTAAATGTGAATCCAGTTGGAAGACCATCTTGTGATGAAACACTATAAGTTTCACTAGCATACGATGCAGTTGAAAGATCCCAAGCACTTGAAAGATTCCAAGCGCGGATAGTATCTGTTTGCTCTCCCACTACAAACATTTTTGTTCCATCGGGTTTAAAATCTATTCCGGATGCTATTGTCTCGTACGAACTAACATCTAAACTATTATTACTATACGATGCTGTGCTTAAATCAAATGCTGTCGACAAATTATATTGAAATACAACATCTCCATTAACACTTGCTTGATTATCGAGAACAAACAATTTAGTTCCATCTGAACTAAAATTCATTCCCATAGGTTGTGTCATTTGGCTACTTAAATCTAAAGAAACGTTATCGTAAGTTGCAGTCGAAACGTCGTAAGCTGTAGATAAACTATACTGATAACAACCACCAGTAGTACTGTTGATGAGTGTTTGTTGCCAACCAACAAAAAATAATTTAGTTCCATCACTGTTAAATGCAAATCCAGTAGGTCCATTATCTACAGAAGCAAATGAATAAGTTTTACTAGCGTATGATGCATTCGTTAAGTTGTAACTAGCTCTCGTATATACATAAGACTTTGTTCCATCTGGACTATTAACATCTGTATTGTTTGAACCTACTACTACTGTGTCACCAGATATTGATACAGAATGACCGAAATTGGATCCGAATGTTGTTTCTTGTATCTTTGTTTGTTCTGTCCATTGGCGTGCCTGCTCGTATATGTACACCATACCAACATCATACGGTGAAGATAAAGTATCATAACCATTTGCGCTTACTATTGCAGTTGTTGCATCTCCAGAAATTCTTGATTGATAACCAAAATAACTTTCAGCGTATACCGTACTTTGGTTTAACTCTTTTTGTTGAGTCCAAGTTGTACCAGATCTCGTAAAAACGAATGCTGAACCGGCATCAGTACTAGAACTTATGTCATCCGCATAAGCTGAAACAATAGCAGTGTTTCCATCATTTGATATACCTACGTCCCATCCAAAATAATCATTTGACGCAGCTGTTGAATGGTTTAATCTTGCTTCTTGAGTCCAAGTTGAGCCTGATCTCGTAAATACATATGCAGCACCAGCATTAGAAGCTTCTCCATCAGAAAGCGGCACCCCCACTATTACCGTATCACCACTTTGTGATATATCAACAGATGGGGCGTTCGTTCCAGGGCTACCACCACTTGGTGTTAATATTGCTTGTTGAGACCATGTACCTCCAGATAAATTAAATACGTGTGATTTATTCGAACCACCTGCTCCTACTACTATATAATTTCCATCTCCAGAAATTCCTACACCGTGTCTTTCATTACCAAATTCAGAATTGGTTATAACGGGATTAGATTGAAGTCTTTGTTGAAAAGACCACGTTGAACCTGATCTTGTAAAAACATAAACACCTCCTGTGTTACTCCCATCCTGATCTTCTTTAAAACAACCTATTACTAATGTATTACCATCATCCGTTAACGCTAAAGAACTTCCAAATCTATCACCTGAATCTAAATCAGCATCTGCATCATCATATTCTATAATTGTTTCTGATGACCAAGTTGACCCAGATCTAGTCCAAACATACACTCTACCAATATTATTGGTGCTATAGATAGCGTCAGAAAAAGCAACTGTGTCTCCGTCGCCGGAAAGAGATACAACACGACCAATATGACCCGATTGTCCGGATACTGTAATTTTCTGTTGTTGAGACCATGTTGATCCAGATCTAGTATGAACGTAGATAGCATAATCACCTCTAGCTCCGACTGCAGTAGTGTTTCCATCATTGGAAATTTCTAGACCCTGTCCATAAAAACTATTACCACCAACATCTGCACCTTGAAAATTAGCTTGTTGTTGTCCATAAGCCCAACTAAGATCTGATGCTTTGTAAATGTAAACAGCCTTATTACCTCGAGCTCCTACTACAGCGTAATCACCATCTATGTCAACAACGTTACCAAAGAAATCATTATTAGCAGCATCAGATGCAGTTATCTTATTAGCTTGAGATGTTGTTGACCAATCATATGTTACAGCAAGAGTTAATGTGAAACTACTTACCGCTGGCGCTATATTAACGCCATCTGTTGCTCTAAATGTAATACTAAATGTACCACCAGAACTGACTCCGTTGGAATCGAGTTGAGCTTGAGTTAATGATGAAATAGTAAATACACCTGAGTCTTGAGTAATTGATACAAAGTTAGATGCTGAATCTGAAAGATATGAATACGTTATTGGCAATTCTTCTGGATCTGATGCTACCATAGTAACTGTTAATGACGCTCCAACTGAATCCATTGTATAATTAGAATCAGGAGTAGTACTTAACGTTGGAGAAGTATTAACTAAAGCAATATTGTACCAACCAGTTCCATTCCAAATGTATAATCTATTAGTTTCTGTTACTAATGCCATTGAACCAGAATCAGCACTTCCTGGCAAAAGCTCTGCAGAATCGTATATCTTTGCTGATGGGTTTCCAGCATTTTGAACTATAGAGAGAGCTACTGAAGAAGAAGTACCTATAGATGTAACGGTGCTAGAATCAATAAGACTTGTTGCGGTTGTGCCACCAAGCTTAAGACTTTCTGAAGTTTCTATTTTATCAACATTAAATTTTGTTTTAATTGCGGTTGACATTAACTATCTCTAATTGTTTATGTTTATTCTCTTATTTATATAATTTCATTATGCTTTAAATACAAACGCTGCTCCAGAGCTAGTATAACTACCCTCGTCACCTTGATAATCACCTATAATAATTGAAGAATTATCTACTACAATTGCATTTCCAAATCCATCTGTTGATGCAACATCTGATCTTGTAAATACTTGCTGTTGAGTCCATGTTGATCCAGATCTTGTAAATGTGTATGCTTTACCACCATCATTACTTTGAGCTCCTACTACTACAACATCTTCGTCTGTTTTATTAATTGCAACTGCAACGCCAAATTGATCACCGGCCGCTGCGTCAGAAGCTGTCAACTTTTGTTGTTGTGACCACGATGAGCCAGATCTTGCATAAACATAAGCTGATCCTGAATTTGTTCCATCATCGTCATTATTATAAGCACCTACTATAGCAGTGTCTCCCACTAAACACACTTCTGATCCAAAGACATCACTAGCTGCAGCGTCAGAAGCTGTTAATTTGGCTTGTTGTGACCACGATGAGCCAGATCTTGTAAACACGTATGCAGATCCTGCAAGATTAACATTACCAGGATCTTCGTAATAAGCACCGACTAATAAACTGTCATCCCATAAAGATATGGCTCTTCCAAATTGATCACTAGATGCTATATCTGATGATACTACTTTTGCTTGTTGCGTCCAACTAGAGCCTGAACCAGTGAAAACATAACAAGCACCTTGGCCGTCTTTTTGAGGAGCACTAGCAGCAATCGTACCATTGTATATAGAAACTGATTGGCCAAAGCTATCATAGTTAGCTCTAGTGTCGCTTGTTTGTAGTTGTGCTGTTTGAGTCCATGTATTTCCACTTAGAGTAAAAACATAAATCATGCCAGCTTGAGTTGCGCCAGTGTCTTCTGCTGGTGCACCAACAACGCACGTAGTTCCATTTTCATCCATTGCTACATCAGTACCAAAAAAATCACCACCCTCAGTATTACTTCCTGTAAATGTTTGTTGTAAAGTCCATGCTGATCCTTCGTAAGCTCTTGTAAAATAAAGCACTTTACCTGCATTACTATCAACACCTTGTGCTCCAACTAAAGCCCTATCGCCTTTGATATCAACACTATATCCAAAATTTTGATAGTTAGCCAGCGTATATGATGGTGATAGCTGAGCTTCTTGAGCTGCAGCTGTCCAATCTGGAGTTGACGCTACAGGTGCTGCAAACGCATAAGCTGCACCAGTATTTGAATTTCCACCATCATCTTCACCATTGGCTCCAAGTAAAATTATATTACCGTCATGAGATATATCTGTATTATAAGCAGCATAACTATTAGCAGTAGCCTCATGTGTAGATCTAAATAATTTTATAGCTTGAGTCCAAGATGATCCAGATCCAGTATAAACATATAAAGCACCTATCTGGACATTTACTTTATCAGCCTCAGGTGCTGAAACTATAACAGTGCCTCCATCTCCAGACATACGAACTCCAGTGCCAAATTTCTCATTAACCGATTGACCACTTACTCCAGCTACTGTATTAGGTCCAGCTATTTTAACTTGTTGTGTCCACGTAGAACCCGATCTCGTGAATATATAGAAAGCCCCTTTTTCACTAGTATCAAAAAAAGCACCTATTGCTGCAGTATTACCATCACCAGATATACCAACTGAATGACCAAATCTTTGACTAGCAGTTGCATCACTAGATGTTAATGCAGCTTGTTCTGACCATGTGGATCCAGATCTTGTAAATATATATGTTTTTCCGAGATTGGTGCTATCGCGGTAAGCACCAGCTATTAATGTATTTCCATCATCAGAGAGATCTATAGCATCTTGTGACATTCGTTGACTATTAACTGGTGTATCAGCTTTAATTTTAGCTTGCTGTGACCAAGTACCACCAGATTTTGTGTATATATAAACAGCACCTGAATCCGATTGAGTGTCATCATCTCCATGCGAAGATACTGCAATAGTATCTCCATTGTAATTAATCTCTACTTTAGCTCCAAACGCATCATTAGCACTAATATCGCCTGGCGTTATTTTTTGTTGCTGTGTCCATGTAGAACCTGATCTTGTAAATATGTAAATAGAGCCTCGACCAGTTCCACCTTCACCTTGAGCACCTACTACTAACTCTGTTGCATCTTTATTTAAAGAGACATCACTACCAAATTTATCAGCTGACGCTGCGTCAGAAGCTGTTAAACTAGCTTGCTGCGTCCATGTAGAACCTGATCTTGTAAATATAAAAACACCACCTGCACTACTACTTAAATTTTCAGAACCAACTGCTGCATAACTACCATCTTCTGAAAGAGAAACACTAGTTCCAAACTCAGCACCACTAGTTCTTGTTGATGGGGTTATTATTGATTGCTGAAATCCTTTAGTCCAATCATATCCTAAAGAAAGAGTCAAAGTAAAACTACTTACTGCTGGAGCAATATTAACTCCGTCTGACGCTCTAAACGTAATAGTAAAGGTTCCACCAGAACTATAGCCATTAGAATCAAGTTGATCTTGAGTTAATGGAGTCACAGTAAACACTGAAGAGTCTTGAGTAATTGATACAAGATCTGCTGCAGAATCTGATGCTACATGAGAATATGTTATTGGTACTTCTTCTGGATCAGTAGCTAAAATTGTAATAGATAAAGAAGCACCGACTGAGTCCATAGAATAGTTTGAATCCGGCGTAGTTGATAAAGTTGGTGTGGTGTTAATCAAGGCAATGTTATACCAACCAGAACCGTTCCAGATATATAAGCGATTTGTTGATGATACAAACCCAAATTCACCAGAGTCATTACCACTTCCGGGAAGAAGATCCGCTGAATCATAACTTTTACACAGAAAACCACCAGTTTTACTAATAGTTTTTGCAGTAGAAGATTCTGAAGCTACACTAACAATGGCAGAAGAATCTAATAAAGATGTGAATGTTTGATCACCAATCTTAATTGATTGTTCAACTTCTAATCCGTTACTTAATATAAAATTTTTCTTAAGAGCAGTTGGCATTAATTTTTAAATCCTTATTAATCCTACTATTTATCCATCTAGTGATGCACTAGGAGGTGTAAAACTTGAAGTATATCTTGCTAATCCTTTCGTGATTCTAACATCTTGTATATAAGCTTGACAGCCGCTTGAGCTAAATGTATCGCCACTGCCTAATAATACTGGTCTATCTAATACTGTAGCATATCCACTTACATCGGTTGTTAATTCTGTTTCAGTTCCATTGAGAAAAATTGACATATATCCATTTGATTTTCTAACAAGTGCCACGTGATACCAGGTGTTCGCACTAACAGCAGAAGTAAAAATTTCTTTCGTGCCATTTAAGTTTGCAAAAAATCTAATTCTGCTGTCTGATCCTTGTTGATATAATAACCATCTTCCAGTGGAAGTACTTATATATGAACCCATTAAAAAAGAATTACTTCCTGTTTGAGTTGGATAATACCACATTTCTAATGTGTACTCTGTGTTAGTTGCGTCTAAAAAGAGATTTGTTCCTAAATCAATTCCTGCAGATGATCCACCAGAAAAATATATTGATTTTGAATCTGTAAATTTAACTTGTGTCGTCGAACCAGTTACACCACTACTCGGAATAACTAAATTTGTTCCTTGTGCTTTATCAATAATAGAAGCCTCAGTACCTTTGATATGATACTCAGTTCCTGATGAGGAATATGGTGATGTTGGAACTGTGACAGAACTTGAACTATCAGAACTAAACTCTATTTTAAAATCTGAAATATATCCAGTATAATAACCAGACGCTGAAGTACTTCTTGCTACAAACATGCTGGCTGAATTAAAATTTATTCCGGTTGAATTAGAATATGTTCCTTGTGAAGTACCATTAACTAATAATCGCCAAGTGCCTGAATTTCTTTTTAAAACAATATGTTGCCAATTATCTGCCCTAAAAACCGTACTCGTACCTGCTCCACTTTCAATTCTTACAGCACCACCGGTATATAATTTCATTTGCAAACCAGTGTCTATATAAAGAATAAATGTACTTGCAGAAGATCCGTCACCAATTGCTAATACACGCGGATAAAGCGAATTGTTAACAGCAAAACTTTCTGGATACATCCAAAAAGATATTGTAAAATCTGTAACTGATGAATTTCCTGATGTTGCTAATTTTAAGTAATCGCCATCGCCGTCAAAATAGATTGATCCGCCATGATCATCAACAGCATATGGTACATTGTCGTATGGTGTAAATGGAAGATTTTCTACACCAGATCCTTTAAATATAAAACGAGAATTTGTTGACTCATCTATGAATGTACCATTACGATAAGCTAATAAATCAGTATTTGTAATTGCTGTTAATTTTTCTGTTGGTGGTGTGAAGTTTGATGTGTAAACAGCACTGCCGTTGACTATTCTAAAATCATGAATATATCCGTTTACATTGAACGATGTGTTATAATATCTTCCTATTGATAAAGTGGTGGCACTTATACTTGTTGAATCGGTACGAGTTATTAGTGAAGTACCATCAATATACAGCGTTATTAAATTGCTCGAATTTCTCACTAATGCAACGTGGTGCCAAGTGTTTGCTGTTGGAGCAGTACTTGAATCTACTTGAGTGCCGTTAGTTGCAAATGCCCAATTGTAACTATAAGTTGAACTACGAGTGAACACACTTATAGTGTTCGTTTGATTGCCAGGTGCTAATGAAGTATTAATTTCAAAAACACCTTCCGGTCCACTTACTGTTGGCCAGTACACCCAACATTCAATCGTAAATTCATTAGTACCTATTGTGCCAATAGTTGCAGTTGAATATGCACCACTAGCCGATCCATACCAACTATACCCGCCGTGTCTATAGGGAGTGAAAGTTCCAGCAGAAGTATCATCATATGACGTTATAAGGCGACTATTAGATGATGCATCAACAATATTATTATTATCAGAAGTATCTACTGCTGTTACTAATCTAGAGGTATATTTACTGTTTGTTACTGGTCCAGCAGCCAATGTTAAAGTAAAATTAGTTACGTTAGGAACAATATTAACACCATCTGATGCTTTAAAGTTTATTGAAAATGTTCCACCTTCACTGACACCATTTGAATCGAGTTGTGATTGAGTTAATGGCGTAATCGTAAATACGCCTGAGTCTTGACTAATAGTCACAAAGGTGCTTGATGAATCTGAAGTTGCAGAATAGGTTATTGGTAAACCTTCAGGATCCGTGGCTACTAATGTAATTGTAAGTGAAGCACCAACCGAATCCATAGAATAGTTTGAATCTGGAGTCGTTGTCATTGTAGGTGTAGTATTAACTGTGGCAATGTTATACCAACCGCTTCCGTTCCAAAGATATAAACGATTAGTTTCTGTTACATAATTAAGTTCACCTGTAGTATTATTTGAAAGAGGAAGAAGTTCACTTGAATCATAACCTTTTACAATATTTCCACCTGCTGCACTTATAATTGATGCAGAATTGCTTGAGTCGGTTAGTACTGAAGTAGTTCCAGCTGAATCAATAAGAGTCGTTGCAGTAACATTCTTAAGTTTAAATCCGCCTTCAAGCTCTATTCCTTTTTCAACAATAAAGTTCTTTTTATCTGCAGTTGGCATTAACTAATTATTCCTCGGTTTTAGGCTCTTCTTCTGTTGTTAAAGACTTTACTAGTAAACTCGTAAATGCCTTTTCAGCTGTTGTAAGCTGATCAAGCTTAAAACGAAGATCAGCAGCTTTTGCTTGTAAATCTCTGATTTGAGTTATGTGATAAGTTTGCTCTTTATTAAAATCTTCAATCTTATATTCTTTATCGTCGATTATGACCATATTCGAATTGTCTTGTTTTTCCATTATATACTCCTTATATTATAATGATATCTATACTTCTGTTCTTATTGCTTTCAGTTTAACAGTTGTATCTGGATAAGTTGGACTTAATGTTAAATTAATATTACTTCCAGAATCCGCAACCACTCCGTCAAATGTTCCAAGATCAGAATCTAATAGAAGCTTACCATAACTTGTCATAGCAACATTTGTGCCGTCATGCATAAGTAAAATTTCTTCGGAATGATATTTTTTATCTCTCGCTTCAGCATTTGGTCCTGTTGTATTAAAGACATATGCTCTTCCTTTAGAACTTGAAGGATAGTTCCATGCACCTACTGCAACATCTTTTCCACTAATGGCTACAGTGTTTTCACCGCCAAATTTATTGGCTGCCGCTGTACCATCAGATGGACTTACTTTCTTTCTTTGTGTCCAACTGCCATCTGTTCCTTGTGTAAAGATATATGCGCCACCATAAGTGTCGGCACCTTCTGCACCTATTATTAAATTATTTCCATCTAAAGCAAGGGAACTTCCAAATCTTGCATTTGTTGCTGGATCGCTCGCTACTAACTTTTGGTCGTAAGTGTAAGTTCCACTACCACTAGAATCTCGCCAAACGTGGACTGCACCTGCATTAGACACAGAACTTACAGTTTCGCCATATGAACCTGCGTATATATAACTTCCATCTGGTGATATAGCTAGTGCACCTTGATCTCCGAGTTTAGCGCTACTACTAACTGTTAAAAAGTCTGAATCTTGGGCCCAACTAACATTTTTCGTATAGTAAGTGCTTATACCTTCTTGATTTGTATTAGATAAGAAAACTTGACTTCCATCGTCTCTCCATCTATGACAAGCCAGTTGATTGGTTTCATACTGCGCATCTAGATAAGTATTATCATATGAGGCAGTTGATACATCAAATGCAGTTGTTAAACTATATTGAAATATTTTCTCACTATTATTTCCAGAAACATACATTTTTGTTCCGTCTAGATTAAAAGTTAATCCTCGAGGACTTCCTTCTTGACTATTGACAGAAAAAATATCAACATAAGATGCTGTACTTATGTCATACGCGGTTGATAAAGTGTATTCTCTTACACCATTAGGTGCTGCATTATCATCGTCTAATACAAACATTTTTGTGCCGTCAAGATTAAACTGTATGTCTTGAGCTCTAGAAGTAGTTCCAATATCAATAGACTTATCTGCGTATGAAGCTGTGGTTAGATCATATGCAGTAGATAAATCATACTGAAAAATTGCATGTTCACCGCTAGAATCGGCTTCTGCTGTACTATTTGCTACAAACAATTTAGTTCCATCAGGATTAAACTTTATTCCTTTTATAGCACTTGCATCATTTTCTACATCACTAAATGCATTTGTATAAGATGCAGTTTGCATATCATAGGCAGTAGACAATGTAAACATAGCTACTCGAGATTGATTTGCATTTGAAGTTATAAACACTTTTGTACCATCAGGATGTAAATCCATACCATGAGGTTCTGATAAAGCTACAGGTGAACTGAGTTGAAAGCTTTTAAAACCTTGATCTCTACCGTTATTATCAGGTCCAGTATAAGCATTATATTGACCACTGCTTTTTCCAATATCTCCAAAATCCAATAGAAAATTAGGTGCAGTGCGTCTAAATATATAGACAGCTCCAGCATTACTACCAGCTGTATCTTCTTGAGTTGCAGCTACTAAGGCAATATTTCCATTTGAGGTTAGCGCCATACTTTGCCCAAAGAAATCATAGTTTTCTGCGTTTGATGCAGTTAGTGTTGCTTCAAGACCCCAAGCTTTGCTTGCACCTGAGCTATCAGTTGCATAAATGTAAGCCTTTCCTCTTTCAGTAGTGTCATAAGTAGCTCCAGTTATAGCAGTTTCGCCATCTTTACTTATAGCAACGTGATCGAAAGCATTACTATAAGCACTAGAAGAAGGAATGACTTTAAATGTTTGTGACCAAGTAGTATTGTCACTATCATTTGATCGATCAAGAATGAATAAGCCTTCTGTGGCACCAGTAACAGCGATAGTATCAAAATCTGAATCTGCCGCAATGGCTTGTCCAAAGTAATCCTGAGCACCTGGACTGCTAGGTTGTACCCATTGTTGATAAGTCCAAGTTCCCTCTGCGCTGTCTCTTGTGTAGTATACGGCCACTCCAGCGTTAGTAGTACTATAATCATTCCTAGTTGCACCTACTAACAATTTATTTGATCCTATAGCTATTCCTCTTCCGAATTCATCGCCATTTCCTATATTATCAGGTGTACCTGCTTCACTTCCTGTAAGGATTTGTTGTTCAGTTGCAATCGGCCAGTTTGTATAACCTGCATTCGCTGGACTACTGAGTTGCGCTATATATTTTGTAGTTCTATAAGTTGCTGCAGCAAATGAATCTATTACTTGGCCAGAGTCTGCAGTTGAAAGAGATGAATCAATTGAAGTGATACTTGATGTTTGTCTCGCTTGAACATAAGAAGAATCGATAAGAGCTGTTGTTGCTGATGAATCTAATCCACTAGTCTGTCTTGCCTGAACATAAGAAGAATCGATAAGAGCTGTTGTTGCTGATGAATCTAATCCACTAGTCTGTCTTGCCTGAACATAAGCTGAATCAATGAGAGCAATTGTAGTCGCTGAATCGTTTCCACCATCACTGATTGTAATTGTTTTTGTAGTGCCAGTTCCAGAGGCTGTGACAGAGCTACCTACAAAATTTAATGTTGTAGCAGCAGTTGATAATGAAGATCCTTCTTCTTGTATTGTAATTTCACCGCCAGATTGTCTTGCTTGAACATAAGAAGAATCCACAAGTGCAGTTACACCAGCAGAATCTAGACCTGAACTACTTGTCGCAATTGTAATTGTATCAGAGCCAGACGTACTGGTAAGAGTTATACCTGAGCCAGCTTCAAGAGTAAGAGTATCTTGTAATTGCACTGCAAGTGGTGCTGTCCATATATAAGCTGCTCCAGTAGAACTAGTTTTTCCATATGAACCTGTTAGTACTGTATCTCCGTTTTTATCTATAGCTACTGCAAAACCATTTTCATCACTAGCAGCAGCGTCATCAGTAGCAATTTGCTTAGCTTGTGACCAAGTTGTTCCAGTTCGTGTGAAAACAAATGTTGAACCAGATTGACTTCCGTTATCATCATCACCATAAGCACCAACAACTAACGCGTTACCAGTTCCACTTAAAGATACACCTCTTCCACCTCCAGCAAAGATATCGTAATCCGCTTCATTTGCATTTTCTAGCTTTGCTTGTTGAGACCATGTTGAACCAGATCTCGTAAATATAAAAGCAGCTCCTCTATTAGTTCCACCTGTATCATCTCTTGATCCAAGTGCAATAGTATTTCCATCAGTGCTCATATCCACCGAATAAGCAAATTCTTGGTTTGCAGCTGCGTCAGATGCTTGAATTTTTGCTTGTTGAGACCATATTGAACCTCCAGAAGAATCTCTTGTAAATACATAAGCAGAACCTGCACTTGACCCATTGCTATCTTCAAAAGGAACACCAACAACTAAGTTGCTTCCGTCACCTGATATAGCCACAGCAAATCCAAAATTATCTCCATCTTCTATGTCGTCTGACTGAAATTTTTGGTCTTCTGTCCATATTGAACCTTCATCAGAATCTCTTGTGAAAACATATGCTTGACCTCTAGCATTACCGCCAGTGTCTTCACCATAAGCACCAAGAACTATTGTATTACCGTCATCAGAAATATCAACAGCGTAACCAAAAAGATCTCCATCGGCAGCATCGCTTGCAGTTAGCGCCGCCTGTTGTGTCCATGTAGTTCCTGATCTTGAGTATACGTATGCTTTACCTGTTCCATTAAGACCACTTCCAGCGCCTTTGGCACCAATTACAGCTGTACTACCATCTTCAGATATTTTAGTTCCTATGCCAAAATAGTCGTTACCACCACC
>Ga0181574_10000329_pt1 | contig 44005 bp, 29 predicted proteins | sample 101ome_24_FD_145600 | JGI IMG/M metagenome (GOLD analysis project Ga0181574, IMG submission 145600) | Coastal salt marsh microbial communities from the Groves Creek Marsh, Skidaway Island, Georgia - 101410AT metaG (spades assembly) | ecosystem: Environmental > Aquatic > Marine > Intertidal zone... | reverse complement strand
CAACCACGAATTTTTACAACCCCGAAATTGGTTCGAATTACGGTCAAGACATCAACCCGTTGTTTTTTGGAGTGTTCCCAGAGTTGCAATATGATAGTTGGTTTACCATTGGAACTGAAGACACCAATGGTGGCGGCGGTGTGAGTTCAGTAGGCATGGAGCCCTACTACGATGGCTTCAACAACGGCCCAGGTTTTACCGTAGAGACTTTCCTTGGAGCCTCTTGGTTCGTAGTGCCTGGTTCCAATCCAGACGCAATTGCGGGTGATGATAATAAAGTATTGGTTGCTCAGTTGACCACAGACGGTGTGGTTAACGTGGTGTTCAACTTCCAATACGATGACGAGGCAGCGAATTCTTACAATACGACGGGGCTCACAGCAACCTTCCCGGAGGTGCCTTCGGGATGTATGGACGCTACTGCGTGCAACTACGATGCTGCTGCAGAAGTTTCTGATGGAAACTGTGTTTATCCCGGCGATGCCTGCGATGATGGTGATACGGGGACCATTGGCGATGTGTACGACGCGGATTGCGGATGTGCGGGTGAAGCCATTGTTGAAGGCTGTACAGTAGCTTCTGCTTGCAACTATAATGACGCTGCCAATGTCGACGATGGTAGTTGTTTTTATGTAGGTGACACCTGCGATGATGGTGACGCTGGTACTGGAGGAGATGTGATTGGGGACGACTGTTTGTGCGCCGGTGTGGACATCGTTTTCGGATGCATGGAAACGTCCGCCTGCAATTACAATCCACTGGCCGAAGCTTCAGATGAATCTTGCGTTTTCCCTGGAGATGCATGCGACGATGGATTCAACAATACGGTGGACGATGTTTACCAAGCCGATTGCTCCTGCGAAGGCGAATTGGTACCCACAGGACCTGCAGGTCTGGAAGTGGAAGTGCATACCACGTCTGCGTACGGTACGACATACCGTGTGTATGCAACATTTGATGCCCCTACGAATGAGTTGATCGCCGTCTACGGTACCGTTGGTGGAAATGAAAATGCACCGTTGAGTGTATTGACGACGACGAGTTTTTTCAATTCATCATTGGGGTCGAATTACGGCGAATTCATCAATCCAGCATTTTTCCCCGCCTTTCCAGAAGTAGAATTTGATAGCTGGTTCACTATTGGTTCTGCTGACACGAACGGTTCAGGTGGTGTGAGTTCGGTCGGTATGGAGCCTTATTACGATGGATTCAACAACGGATCAGGATTCACCATCGATACATTCGTCGGGGGATCGTGGTTTGTCGTACCAGGTGCATCGGCTGATGCTGTAGCCGGCGATGACAACCGCGTACTTGTGGCTCAGCTGACAACGGATGGAGTCGTCGATTTGGTGATGAATTTCCAATATGATGATTTGCAAGGCAATAGCTACAACACCGAGGGACTTACCATCACATTCCCGGATGAAGGAGCAGGTTGTACCGACAGCGAGGCGTGCAATTACGACGCAGACGCGATGGCCAATGACGGAAGCTGCACCTATCCAGGCGATGCTTGTGATGACGGAGACAGCATGACGATCAATGATGTTTATGGATCGGATTGCACATGTTCTGGCGAAACAGTGGTAGAGGGTTGCACCGATTCAGCTGCCTGCAATTATGACCCTGCAGCGAATGTCGAGGACGGCTCCTGCGCCGAATTTGATGAGTGCGGGGTGTGCGGAGGAGATGGAATTGCAGAGGGAACATGCGATTGTGAGGGCAACTTGCCTGAAACCTACTATAACTGTGATGGGGAATGCCTCCAAGACACCGACAACGATGGAGTTTGTGACGAATTGGAAATTCCCGGATGTCAAGACGACTCAGCATGCAACTACAATGCCTCTGCAACAGACAATGACGATTCCTGCACGTACCCAGACGAATTGTACAACTGTGACGGCACTTGTGTCAATGACATCAACGAAAACGGCTTGTGCGATGAATTGGAAGTGTTCGGATGTACATCTGAATCAGCGGACAACTATGACCCAGAAGCGCTCACGGACAACGGCACCTGTGAATGGTTGGGCGGTTTGGTCGAGTCCCTGACTTACGAGGTTTATGCAGAGGATGGTATTGAAGGGTTGACGACATACCGAGTCTATGCCAATTTTGCGTCTGACAACGTGGAAGTGACTGCGGTCTATGGAACAGAGTCTGCTCCATGGCAGCTGATTCCTTCAACTTCATTCTATCAAGATGAAATGGGGTCACCCATGGCAAGTGGGATCAATCCTGCCTTCTTCGCGGTGGTTCCATCGCTTGAGTATGACTCGTGGATGGCCATCGGTGCGGCTCCGGGAATGGATGATCAGTCAAACGTGATTGGAATGGATGCGTTTTTCCCAGCTTTCGAAGATGGAGGGGCTTTGGATGTGAATACATTCCTAGGCGGATCCATCTTCTTGATCCCAGGTGCTACGACTCAAGCAGTCCCCGTCGACGGGAAGGTGCTTTTGGCCCAAATCACTACGGACGGGCTGACGGATGCCCTCTTCAACTTGCAGATTCGCGATGAAAACGATGAATCCGTTGAAATCGAAGGGTTGGAATTGACCTTCCCACAAGTGGATGTGATTGGAGCGGGTTGCACCGATTCAGAAGCAACGAATTATGATCCAGCTGCGGTGCTTGATGATGGGACTTGTGACTACCCGGAACCGAGCTATGAAGGGTTGTCGTACGAAATGATCGCGGAAAATGAGCCCGAGGCCGGCATGCGCACTTTCAGGGTTTATGCTAATTTCTCAAATCCTGCAGACCAACTCACAGCGGTCTTTGCTCAAGACGGAAATCCGATGGAAATCTCCACAACATCATCCTTTTATCAAAATGCGATCGGTGGAGCGTTTGCCAGTGAAATCAATCCTTTCGCCGATTTGATTGATCCGGATGTGGTTTACGATAGCTGGTTCACCATCGGTGGAGAAAACAGCAACGTGAACCTATCCACGGTAGGTGTTGATGTGGCTGCAACAGCGTTCGAGGCGGGAGGAGATTTCCTCATTGACAATGCTTTAGGGGGAAGTTGGTTTGTGCTCCCCGATATGGAGCCACTTGCTTTCCCGGATGAAAACGGTCAGGTTTTGATTGCCCAATTGACTACCAATGGTCAGGTTAACCTCTCCGTCAATCTCCAGTATCGCGCTCAGGACGGAAGCAACCCGCAAGAATTCAACCAAACATTGGTTTTCCCGGATTTGGCATTTGGATGCACAGATCCTGTTGCTTGTAATTACGATCCGGCCGCTGAGGTTGAATCAGGTGATTGCACGTATCCTGAAACCTATTACACCTGTGATGGTGAATGCGAGAATGATACCGATGGCGACGGCGTCTGTGATGAATTGGAAATTCCGGGCTGCACTGATGCCGAAGCTGACAATTATGATTCTTCAGCAACGGATGACGATGGTTCTTGTGAATTCCTCGGCTGTACCGATGCGGCGGCGTGCAACTATGACCCGTCAGCCAACACCAACGATGGTTCTTGCGATTACCCCGAGACGTACTACACTTGTGAAGGGGAGTGCGTAAATGACGCTGACGACGATGGAATCTGTGACGAATTGGAAATCCCAGGTTGTACTGATGCCGATGCAGACAACTACAATTCGGACGCCACGGATGACGATGGTTCCTGCGAATTCTTGGGATGTACCAACCCGAATGCCGAAAATTATGATCCGACGGCCAATACGGATGACGGCTCTTGCATTGCAGGGGGTTGCGTCTATCCGAATGCGGCCAATTACGATCCGTTGGCATCCTTTGATGACGGAAGCTGCTCGTTCGAAGGTTGCACAGATGAATCCGCTAGCAATTACTGCCCACTCGCATTGGTGGATGATGAGTCTTGCATCTACGATGTCTTGGGCTGTACCTATCCAGAGGCGTCGAATTATTCACCCAGCGCAACTGTGGATGACGGTTCTTGCGAAATCACTGCAGAAGATAACTGTCCATTTGACGCAGATGGCAATGGTCTAATCGGTTCAGGGGATTTGCTTGAATTCTTGGCAGCGTATAGCTACCCTTGCCCGGAATAGTGAATTCTCGAAAACGAAGAAAAGCACCGGGTTCACGCTCGGTGCTTTTTTGTTCATAAATCTGAAGGTGTTACTTTGACACGAAGTAGTATTTTAGGGTCAAAATCAGGAGACATGGGTACAAATCAAAAACGACTATCATTTTGGCAAATCTGGAACATGAGTTTCGGATTTCTCGGAATTCAATTCGGTTTTGCATTGCAAGGGGGGAACATGTCCCGAATCTTCCAAACGCTGGGAGCCAGCCCGGAAGAATTACCGGGTTTGTGGATTGCTGCGCCGCTTACCGGTCTGTTGGTTCAGCCGGTCATCGGTTATTGGAGTGATCGTACGTGGAGTGCGCGTTGGGGTCGACGTCGGCCATATTTTATGATCGGTGCCATCCTCAGTTCTGCGGCATTGTTTATCATGCCACATAGCAGTGCGCTGTGGATGGCTGCAGGATTGTTGTGGGTTTTGGACGCTTCTATCAACATCAGCATGGAACCGTTCCGAGCTTTGGTTGCGGATAAATTACCCGAGGATCAACGGAACTTCGGCTTTGTCTTGCAGACACTGATCATTGGCATCGGCACCTGGGTCGCTTCAAATTTGCCTTGGATGGTGACCCAGCTTGGGGCAAAAAATGAAGCGCCAGCCGGCGAAATCCCGGATTCCGTTTTCTATTCATTTGCGATTGGCGCAGCGGTTTTTCTCATCACCATCGCCATCACAGTTTGGACTACCGATGAGGACCCGCCGGATGATATGGAGGCATTTCAACGAGAACGGGAAGCCTCGGCGGGCTTTATGGCAGGAATCCAAGAAATTTTTAAATCCATTGTCGGCATGCCAAAAGTCATGGCACAACTGGGATTGGTTCAATTTTTTAGCTGGTTCGCTTTTTTTACGATGTGGTCATTTGCAACTCCAGCATTGACAGAGCACGTTTTTGCTTCCCCGAATCCTTTGCCAGGGTCTGAAGGTTTTGAAGCCGCAAACGCTGCATACAACGAAGCTGCCAATTCCGTTTCAAGTGCAATGGGGGTCTATGGCTTGAGCTCGATGGCATTTGCTCTTTTATTGGCTTTTTACACCAACCGATTCACAATCAACCGACGATTGGTGCATGGAGTGTCTTTGCTGTTAGGAGGGATAGGTTTTGCTTGGATGTTACAGTTGAATCCGGATTCGGCGGGAACCTTGAAATGGTGTTTCGCTTTGGTTGGCATCTCTTGGGGTTCCATTTTGTCCATGCCTTACGCCATGCTTTCAAGTTCAGTTCCTTCAGACAAAATGGGCATTTACATGGGCATATTCAACATGTTTATCGTCATCCCGCAAATCATTGCGGCCGTGGGTGGAATCAATTTTTTGAATGGTTTCTTTTTCGGGGGAGAGCCAGCGTATGCCATGTTAATTGCGGGATTGAGCTGTGGTTTGGCGGCGCTTTCCTTGGTAATCGTTGATCGAAGCGTACATTGAAAAATTGATACCCAATCTGTGCATTTTGTGTACTTCCAGTGGTTGGTTTTTTCTTTTCGTGTTGCGAATACACAATTTGTTCCGTATATTTCTGCCGACGAAAATTCCAAGCTCAATGGAAGTTAATGGGAATTCGTAGAAAATTTCAACTAAAATGAGAAACTTTTTAGCTTTCGTTACCACATGTTTTGTGGCTTTTGCGGTTCAAGCGCAAACTTCAACGGTCACATTCAATGTTGACTTGAACTACACAGGTTTCCCCAATGCTGATTATGATGCAGCTACCGTGAACGGTAACTGGAACAGCTGGGGTGCTTGGGGTGTGCCTTTGGCCGACGACGATGGAGACAATGTCTGGACTGGTTCAATCGAATTGGATGAAGGAGCCGTAATTGAGTACGTTGTTGCAGGTTCAGGTCCAGCTGACGGCTATGGCGGTTGGGGTACCGTTTGGAATGCTGCAGGCTTGCCATGTGCCTTGCCCGGTACAAACAACTGGCACTTCACTGTAGGAGCGGATGACATGACCATTAACATGTGCCCTCTCGGTTGTGATGAGACGTGCTCGGATCCAGGAGCTCCTGTTGACTTGACGTTTCAAGTGGATATGAATACAGCGGGTGCAAATCCTGCAGGAGTGTACATCGCAGGCGATTTCATCAATTGGGATTTTACGGCCATGTCAGATGACGACGGTGACGGTATCTACACGTACACGGCTACGGGTGTAGTATCTGGCTCCCTGGTTCAGTGGAAGTACATGAACGGACCAGGATGGGATTACGTAGAAACAGTACCATCAGCATGCGGGACTCCAGAATACGGCAATCGTTCATTCCAAATGGGTTCTGAGAATGCTACCACAGATTTGGTTTGTTACGGAGAATGCGTGGGTTGTGATGTTGAAATTGTAGAGCATGAGGTCACATTCAATGTTAACATGGCCAATGAAGATGTAGCACCAACTGGCGTTTACCTCGCGGGTGGTGGAAACTTCGGTAATCCTGGAGACAATGAAATGCTTGACCCAGACGGCGATGGTATTTACAGCATCACAATGATGTTGGATGAGGGCTTCTCAAGCCACTACACATTCACCAACGGTGCTTGCGGTGATTGGTCTTGTAAGGAAAATTTGACTGGATTGCCTTGTGGAGATCCACTAAACTACAATGACCGCTTTTTGCCAGAAATCACGGGGCCAACAACGGTTTCAACGTGCTTCGGCCAGTGCAGCACGGACGGTACATGTGAATCGGTTTCTGAAGCCTCTGTTACGTTCCAAGTGAACATGAACACGGTTGCAGTTACTGGTGATGTTACCATTTTCGGAGGATCATTGAACGGATGGGGCTTCCCTGGGGAAGTCATGAACGATGATGATGGCGACGGCATTTACACGTACACTGCTGTTTTGCCAGAAGGTGGCCACGAGTACAAATTCGTAAACAGCGGTTCCGACGAAACACTTGACTCTCTTGACGCTGCTTGTACATTGACCACTGGCGCTTTCACCAACCGCATTGTATTTGTAGAAGGTGGTGTAGATATGGTGTTGGATGTTGTATGCTGGGAGTCTTGTGAAGACTGCGACATGAACGAAGATGATGTCTTCGGTTGCACAGACGATGCAGCAGTAAATTATAGCGCTGAGGCCAACGTAGATGACGGCTCTTGCTTGTATTCTACCACATTCAATGTGGACATGAACTGCGCAGGAGTAGATTTCTCAACTGTACACATCACGGGTCCAGTTTGGGGGTGGACAGCGGATATCCTTATGTCCGATGATGACGCTGACGGTGTTTACACCATCACGATGGAAGTTCCAGGTCCTCAAATCGAATACAAGTACATGGTTGATTACTGGGCTCATCAAGAGGACCTCATCGACGACGTGAACAACGGCGCAACGTGCGCTCCAGTAACAGATGGATCGAGCTATGCCAACCGATTGGTTGATTCGGGAATCACAACTGCCGATACTTATGGAACATGTCTGACATGCGACGAAGTGAACCCACCGGTTTTCGTGGACGTAGCATTTGAAATTGATATGAACTACACCGGGTTCCCCAATGACGATTACGGCAGCGTAGTCATCAATGGAAGCTGGAACTCTTGGGGAGCGTGGGGCGTTGAGCTCGCTGACGCTGACGGCGACGGCATTTTCACTGGTTCTTTGACTTTGGAAGAAGGCACTACGTTCGAATTCGTAATCGCTGCGACAGGTGCAGCAGACGGATGGTCTGGTTGGGGCTCAATCTTCAATGCTCCTACGGAGTGTGAAGCGAACCCTGGTTTGCCAATCGGTGCTGGTGGCGGAAACTACATCGCAACTGCCGCTGACGGATTGGTTGTAGCGTACTGCGCGGGAAGCTGCGCGGCGACGTGCCCACTTCCAGGTTGCACAGATCCTTTCTACGCAGAATTTGACTTGAACGCGACGGAGGACGATGGTTCTTGCGCGACGCCAGTTGTATTCGGTTGCATCTACGAGGCAGCTGAGAACTACGACGCTGCAGCGAACACGGACGACGGATCTTGCGAGTTTGAGATCAATGCATGCCCAGGTGATCTCGACGGTGACGGCTTGGTGGCTACACCTGACTTGCTCACGTTCTTGTCAGTCTTCGGAACGACTTGCGAATAAGCATATTTTAGAACTTTTGATGAAAAGGCCGGTTCCTAAAGGACCGGCCTTTTTGTTTGCATGAGATGCATGGAGAGAATACGGGACCTTTTTAGAATACCTACCTTTGAGCTGTGAAAAAACTTGTCGAGGCACGACTTCCAATTGAGGCTGGAGAGTACACAGTGATTGCCTTTGGCATGGAGGGTGAACTGCACCCGCATTTGGCGCTGATTTCAGGCCTCAAAGCTTCAAACCAAGCTCCGCTTGTGCGCATCCACAGCGAATGCATGACTGGAGATGTTTTCGGTTCTAAGCGTTGTGATTGCGGTGCCCAGTTAGATCAGGCGCTCGTCCGCATTGGCAAGGAAGGGGGATGTTTGGTTTACCTCCGTCAAGAGGGGCGTGGAATCGGATTGGTAGAGAAATTGAAGGCGTACAACCTTCAGGACGGAGGCCTCGATACCATTCAGGCCAATGAGGCTTTGGGGCATCCGGCTGACGCCCGAAGTTTCGAAGATGCAGCCGCCATTTTACAGGCTTTGGACATGACTCAAGTACGCCTGCTCACGAACAATCCTGATAAAGTAAAGGAGTTGGAAGCCAATGGCGTTAGAGTCGTGAATCGTGAGCCATTGGTGATTGCCCCGTTGGCTGAAAATGCGTCTTACCTCGAAGTGAAAAGGACGCTCATGGGCCACTGGCTCGACTAAAGCGAGATGGCGTGCATGAGTTCCATGCACACAATCGCACCAACGGTTCCGACAGCATAGCCCAGGACGGCCAGCAGCACCCCCACAGGAGCGAGTGCAGGTGAGAAAGCGCTGGCCACGATTGGAGCGCTGGCTGCGCCGCCAACGTTGGCCTGAGATCCGACAGCGACAAAAAAGAAGGGCGCTTTGATGATTTTCGCGACGGTGAGCAACACAACGATGTGGGTGAGCATCCAAATCAATCCGATGAGAATGACGGACCAGTAAACGTCCCAGTTGTGGTAGAGTTCAACCACGTCCATTTTCATCCCGATGGTCGCGACCAATACGTAGAGAAATACTGAGCCGAGCTTACTCGCGCCAGCCCCTTCGTAATTGCGTAGCCCGGTAAAACTCAGCAAAATGCCCAATACCGTCGCCGTCACCACGATCCAAAAGAACCCTTGTTCCAAACTGCTGAGGTATTGCACAAAGCTTCCGGGATTTGATTCCAGTGTTCGTGCAAAAAGGGATTTGAATGCCGGACCTAAACTGTCTGCAGATACGTGCGCAATGGCCACCGATCCGAAGGCAATTCCGCCAATGACCATGAGGTCTGTGAATGAAGGAATGCGCGCGATTCCCAATTGGAATTGCTCGACTTTGGATTTGAGCTCATCCACGGCGGTGGCGTCTGCCTTCAACCGCCGGTCCAATGCGGCACTCATGCCCGCTCCGACGAGCAAGAAGGGCATCCACAAATTGGCCACAAAGACATCCACAATCAGCATGGCAGAGAATTGATCGTCCATGGTTTGGGAAATTTCTTTCAAAGCTGCTTGGTTTGCACCGCCTCCGATCCAACTTCCAGCTACCGTAGAAAGCCCTCTCCAAAAGGCATCCGGCGCATCACCGCCGAGCACTCCCGGTTCGATAAAACTCACCGCCCACAGGGCAAGCGGCCCGCCGATGATGATGCCCAATGTCGCCGCAAAAAACATGATCAACGCCTTAGGGCCTAGATTCCAAATCCCCTTCAAATCGATGCTCAGGCAAAGCAAAACCAGGCTCGCCGGCAAGAGGTAGCGGGAAGCGACGAAATACAAGTTGGATTCTTCACCGTCGACCAACCCAAACGAATTGTACATCGCAGGCAGGAAGTAGCACACCAACAACGTAGGAATGATGGTGTAGAATTTTTTGAATTGGGGAAGGGTACTGCTGTGAAAAACCAGCGCAAGTGTGGAAATCAACAATCCGAGTACGACGGCGTCGTTGGTGATCAGTGCGTTCATGGACTGCAAACTAACAAAAAACCCCGGTCGATGCCGGGGTCTTTTCAGTTAGGTTGTTCGAGTTTGTTGAATCATTGAACGGAAATCAATTCGACTTCGAATATCAATGCGGCATAAGGAGGAATGGGCCCATTTGGATTTGGGTTCGCACCGTATGCCAATTCTTGCGGGATGAAGAACTTGGTTTTGCCTCCAGGCATCATCAATTGCAATCCTTCAGTCCATCCTTTGATGACACCACTCAGCGGGAAAGAAATGGGTTCCCCTCGCTTATAAGACGAATCGAATTCGGTTCCGTCAATCAAAGTGCCACGGTAGTGGACAGTGACGGTTGAGGCAGCCGTTGGGTGCTCACCTTCACCGACCGTTTCGTGAATGTATTGTAGGCCAGAAGCCGTGACTTGCACTCCGTCATTTTTCGCGTTTGCAGCAAGAAAAGCTTCGCCTTCTGCTCGTGCCGCAGCGCCAGCTGCTTCTTTTTTCGCTTGGAAAAATTGTCCGACCATGGCATTGGCATTTTCGGGCGTCATGGATGCAGATCCGGTCATTTGCTCGGACAGTCCTTTGGCCATTTCTGCTGAAGAGATTTCATTGAGGCCTTGGTCTTGCAAGTTTTTGGCAAAGAGGATGCCGAGAGCGTAGCTGATTTCTTCCATCGAAGGTGCTGAATTTTGCGCCCGTCCAGGAGTGGCGAGCAATAAGATTAGAGTGAAAAGCGCGGTGGCTTTGAAAAATTGATTCATGGATAAAAATAATTTTCGAGTTCTTAGTTCACGGCATCTCGGGTGAAGACCCATTGGTCTCCCGCTGAAAGCTCAGAATTGTACGCGTAGCCCATTCCTCGGAAGGATTTGAGGGATCTGGGCTGAGTGATGCGTTTTTGGATGATGAATTTGGCCATGCAGCCGCGGGCTTCCTTCGCGTAGGCCATTTTCGCTTTAAAGCCATCGCCAACACGCTCCTTGAATTCAGGCGTGATGATGCGTATGGCAGGGTTTTTCGCAAGGGCAGCCTTTGCATATTCTTTGCTTGCCAAATTGACAATCAGCCCGTCAGCGGCTTCGGCCACGGCCAACTGAATTTTGTCCGACCAAAAAGCGTACAAATTTTTCATTTTAGCATCCGGCGACCACCTGAGCCCCATTTCGAGGCGGTACGGTTGGATGCGATCCAAGGGACGCAAAACACCGTATAAGCCCGATAAGATACGCACATGTTCTTGAGCGAAAGCAAAGTCCTCATTCGTCCAATTCGCCGCGTCAAGCCCAGTGTATACGGCTCCTTTGAAGCAATTAACTGCCGGCTTACACGTGCCCGATTCAGGTTGGTCTGTCCATCGCTCAATTCGCTCTGCTGCCAGTGTGGCGAGTCCTTGATTGATGCTCATGAGCTTTTCCAAATCGGCCCTGCTCAGTGGCCTCAATTGCTTCATGAGCTGCACGGCATTCTCCTTGAAAATCGGTTCTGTCCCGTCGCCTCGATCGAGCGCCTCGTCAAAGGCCATGGTTTTAGAAGGAGACAGAATCACTAACATGAGGGTGACAAAGCTAGGACTTGCTCAGGGCCAATCCAATTCGCGTATCTTCGAAGCCTAACCTTTAAGAAATTTTTGCCATGCGCTTATTGGATTTGACTATACGCACCGCACTGATTGTCATTCTTGGATTTGCTTCGACATTGGCATGGAGTCAATGCGAAGAAGGAGAGGTGGTCATTGACTTTGTAATCGACACGGATCCTTGGGGCTACGAAGTGTACTGGGAGCTGTTGCCTTCTGGTGAGGCGTGTGGCAGTGAGCTATTCTTGGGCAGTGGAGGCAACCCCAATGTCGGCTGTGACGGCGATGGAGGAAGCGGAAATGGCGGGACAACCTATGGCAATAATGCGGTGTACACGGAAGGACCGTTTTGCGCTACAGCCGGAGCGACATTGGACCTCTTTCACGTAGATAGTTATGGAGACGGGGGCACACGTTTTGATTTGTATATGGACGGCTTGCTATCGGGCATTTTCAATGGCTCGGGCTATGGAAACCTGTGGACGTTTACAGCGGGCGAGACCTTGTTCATCGATTACGATGTACCGTGTGCGGCGGCTTCCATTGAAGTGGATGGACCCTCTGTTATCGTGAGTTCAAGCGGCGGTACGGTGCAAGCAGGGGAGGTATCTCCACCTGCCGCACCCAGTGGTTCATGCGGTCTGTCGGGTTCGTGGTGCGGTTCGGATGGAAACGCAACGAGTTCAGTTTGGCTCACCTTTACGCCCGAAACCACGGCACCTGTGACCATCACGACATGCTCTGACTCCTCCTCGTTTGACACCCAATTGGCACTATACCGGGTAGAAGATTGCGGTGATTTTGCGACTTATGAATTGGTAGGGTCCAATGACGACCAATGCGCAGGTTATCGTTCTACCATGTACACAAGTTGCCTTGAAGTTGGGGTGAGCTATTATATTCAAGTGGATGGTTGGGCTGGCCAAACTGGCAATGCGGATGTAAGCGTATTTACAACTGAATCGTATGACACATCCGCAGATGCTCAGGTACGTAACGTCACGTGTCCGTTGGATAAGGACACAGCACCGAACGGTTTCATTTTGCCGTTTGTCAATGCGGGTGGTTCAGATTTTTCATGTGTCTGGACAGGTCCCAATGGCTACAGCTCAAATGATTCTTGGATCTTTGATTTGTCGCCTGGTGTGTATACTGCCGATATCACGACCACGTGCGGAACAGCGTTTACGATTGAGCGCACCATCTCGGCTCCTGAATCTTGGTCGGTGCAGAGCACGGTCACGGAAGCGAGTTGTGAGGATTCAGCGGATGGCGCTGTTGAGATAACGGTCTCTGGGGCCAACGATCCCTATACCTTTGAATGGACGGGACCGAATGATTTCACTTCTGATGCAGAGGATCTTGAGATGTTACTGCCGGGCACGTATCAATTGAACATCACCGATGAGAACGGTTGCGTGTATCCAGTGACCGCATTCGTTCCAGAAGTCGATGCTGCGGATTTCTCCATCGGAAACGATACCATCATTTGTGAAGATGAGCCCCTTTTGATTTACGGACCCATCGGCTACTCCTACGAATGGCAAGATGGTTCCAACAATCAGTTTTTCTATGTGCAACCGGGTGATTTTGCACCTGGCACGTACAGCATTGTATTGAATGGCACAACGGAAACGGGATGCACGTTTGCCGATGCATTGATTTTGACTGTGCACGAATGTTCGGTGGGAGTGGGCGAAATCGGCCTCGCCGATGCAGCGATTTACCCCAATCCAGCCAATGAGGCTGTGTTTTTTGAAGCTTTACCAATAGGCGCTGGATGGCGGGTACAGGCATTGGACATGGCGGGTCGAACCATTGCACAAACCACATGGATTGATGCAAACGCGCCCATTTTCAATGTGTCGGATTGGCCAGCTGGGCAATACGTTTTGAAATTCGAAAGTGCGGAGAGCGCAATCACGCGCCAATTATCCGTTCAGCACGGAGGTCGTTAAACGTTCGCACGTTTCGGCAATTTGATCTGCGCTGAGGTCTCGGTGGGTCACCATGCGCACACGTTGGGGACCAAATGCGAAACATGAAATCCCGGCTTGCTGAGCCCATTCGACAAATTGGTCAGCAGTGAGGCCTGCATGGATTTCAAAGATTACAATGTTGGTTTCGACAGGATCCACGGCTTTTACCCGCGACAGGTTTTCGAGCACTGCGCCGAGCTGCTGCGCGTGCTGATGATCTTCTTGCAATCGAGGAAGTTCGACATCGAGGGCATGGTTGCAAGCGGCTGTGAGCACACCGATTTGTCGCATTCCGCCTCCGAACACTTTACGGACACGGTGCGCTTCTTCAATGAAAGCCCTTGATCCTATGAGCACACTTCCAGCAGGAGCACCTAGCCCCTTCGAAAAGCAAACGGAAATGGAGTCGAATAATCGTCCGTAATCGCTCCAGGCTTGGCTTTCAGGAACGCGACTATTTCCACGTGCAATCATGGCATTCCAACAACGCGCTCCATCGAGATGCAGTGGCATGTTCGTTTGGATGCATCCCTCCTTGATTTCTCTGAGCGAATCCAAAGACCAAACCGCACCGCCGCCACGGTTACACGTATCTTCCACACATACCAGTGAAGTGCGGGCATAATGACTGTCGGCAGGGTTGATTTCTGTGGCGACATCATTCCAGGTGAAACGACCGTGATCACCATGGAGCAGCCGGACTGAAGCACCTGAATTTCGGGCGATTCCGCCTCCCTCGTAATTGTAGATGTGCGCCATTCGATCGCAAATCACCTCGTCCCCGGGACGGGTGTGAACGTTGATAGCGATTTGGTTGGTCATGGTACCAGACGGGCAAAAGAGGGCCGCCTCGTGACCAAAAAGCGCAGCGCAGCGATCTTGAAACGCCTCTGTCGTGGGGTCTTCCGCGAAAACATCATCGCCCGTAGGGGCCTGGTGCATGGCATCCAACATGGCCTCCGTAGGCCGCGTCAAGGTGTCAGAGCGAAAATCAGCGTTCCATTTCATGGGACAAAACTAATTCTACGGTCATTATCTTCAACGCCGCAAATCAAACCATTTCATCATGATTCGTAGTCAACACACGTGGGTAGCCTTGATTGTTTTTTGCGGAATGCACCTCCTTGCACCTGCTAAGGAAGGCATGTGGATTCCGACGCTGCTTCAAGCCGTGGAGGGAGATATGCAGGCCATGGGGATGCACATAACCGCAGAGGATATTTACAGCATCAATGAAGGGAGTTTGAAGGATGCCATTGTTCATTTCAATGGTGGATGCACAGCGGAAATGGTTAGTTCTGAAGGATTGCTTCTGACCAATCACCACTGTGGATATGGCGAAATCGCCTACCATAGTTCGGTTGAAAATGACTATTTGACGAATGGCTTCTGGGCCATGACCCGGGCGGATGAATTGATGAACCCTGACTTGGTAGCGACGTTTATTGACCGCATCGTGGACGTCACGGCTGAAGTTGTGGGAGTGGATGATCCGAAGGCTGCGAAGGCTGCGTTAATTGCTGAGGCTAGCGAAGGCACTGGGTTGGATGCTGAAGTGGTCGCCTTTGATTTTGGCAACAGCTATTACCTCATCACAACCAAAACGTACCGGGATGTCCGCCTGGTCGGTGCCCCGCCATCAGCCGTTGGGAAATTTGGCGGAGACACGGACAATTGGGTATGGCCGCGTCATACAGGAGATTTTAGTATGTTTCGGATCTACGCCAATGCCGATAACGAACCGGCTGATTACAGTTTGGATAACGTGCCTTTCCGTCCGAAACACCATTTCCCAGTGGATATCGGCGGGGTCAAAGAGGGGGATTTCACCATGGTATTCGGATTTCCAGGTAGAACGGAACAATACTTGACAAGTGATGCTGTGACTTACGTCATTGAAACGCTCAACCCGGCGAGGATTGAAATGCGGGATGCCTCGCTCGCGGTGATCAATGCCGCGCGGTCCCGTACGGCTGCTTTGCGCATCGCTTACGCCGATAAACAATCATCCATTGCCAATGCATGGAAGAAATGGATCGGCCAGAATAAAGGACTGATTGAGCTCGGCGCGGTAGATAAAAAGCTGGAACTGGAAGCGGAATTTATGAAACGAGCAGCTGACGTCGGTGATGTGCCGTTGATGCAGCTGATCTCTGAAATCCAGTCCGCTAATGCGGATCGCCATCCGTATATGCTGGCCCGAAGCTTGTTCATTGAATGGATTTATTATGGTCCGGATATTTTGAACTTTGCCTGGTCTCACGCGCCGTTGATTGAACGCTGGGGCGCGTTAGAGGAAGCGGGAGAATTGGAGGCAACATTGAATAACCTGAGCGACCGCCTTGACAATCACTTGCGTCAATATGACGCGGAAGTCGATGAAGGGGTTTTGGCTGCTTTGGTGGCGCCATATTTCGAGCATATGGATGCTCAATTCATTCCAGTTGCGATGTCGGGTGCCATCAATTCACCTGAGCAATGGGCGCACGGCTTATTCGCCAAATCGATTTTTGCGGACGAGGCTGGCATACGCGCACTTTACAGCAAGCGGAGTGAGAAGGCATTCGCTAAATTGGCCAAAGACCCTGTATTTCAGTTGATTAAATCGATGCGTTCAACGTATTTCGAGCAAGTAGCTGAAGGTTATGCATCCAGTTCAACTAGATTGGATTCCCTCACTGGTGCATACACGATGGGATTGAAGAAACTATTTCCTGAGCGTGCATTTTTCCCTGACGCGAACAGTACGCTGCGCTTGACTTATGGAAAGGTTGAGGGCTCTTCTCCTTACGACGGCATGACGTATTTGCCGTTTACCACGGCTACGGGAGTCCTGCAGAAGTACATTCCAGGGGATGCTGATTTTGACTTACCCGTAGACTTGGTACAAGCACTGGAAAAGGGAGCTTGGGGGGATTACGCCAATGAAAACGGGGAATTACCGGTTTGCTTCACCGGCTCCAATCACACGACAGGAGGAAACTCAGGATCCCCAGCCATTGACGGTGACGGGCATTTGGTAGGCATCAACTTTGACCGCTCATGGGAATCCACCATGAGTGACATTTTATTCGACAGTTCGAGGTGCCGAAACATCATGGTCGACATTCGATATGTGCTTTGGATCACCGACGTATATGCCGGTGCCGGTCACTTGGTGGCTGAGATGGACATCGTGCGTTGACACCGCACGAACTTCCAGTGGTTATCCTAAGAAGCCGATAACGGTAATCACCAAGCCGAAAAGGATCAGCGCAAAGACAACGGGTCCTCCGATTTCGTTTTGTTCGGGCTCGCTGTGATGCCCGTGGTCGTGTGATGAGTCATGTGCCATGCGACAAAAATAGGGGAATCTTTCGCACGAACATACGTCGTATGAAGCAACCTTCATGCCCGCACGGGTGTTGTTATGCGGAGGAATGATTATATTCGACCTCCATCCTGAAATTGACACCAAATGCTTAACCTACGATTAAATAGCGCCGTGGTTTCCATGCTCTTTGCATGGGTGTTTATCCTCGGAATTCCAGAATTGTCAGCCCAATGTGAATCCGGCGAATCGGAAATTGCAGTGGTCATCGTGCCCGATAACTGGCCCAATGAAATTTCTTGGGAACTCCTTTACGATGGTGAAGTCGTCGGTTCAGGAACTTCGCAGGGAGACACCATTTGCTTCGACAGCAGCATTGAAACGCCGTGTTTGCAATTTTCCATCCACGATTCATACGGAGATGGCATCTACGCTCCAGGCGGTTACTGGCTCTATCAAGACGGAGTTGAAATTGCTACGGGGTACAATTACGGGTACGGTGAAACCGTGAATTTCAATTGTGCGCCAGGCGAAACCTGCAACGATGCTTTCGAATTGACAGAGGCGGATTACGGAACTGTTGCTCAGGCGAGTGGCAGTGCGTGGTACATCTTTACACCACCGGCCAATGGCATGTATTTGTTCTCCACATGTGGAGTGAGCTGCGACACGCGGTTGTGGATCTACGATTACTGCAACATGGGGAATTTCGACAACACCAACGAAGGAACCATTTATTATGACGATGAGCAGGGGGGATGTGGTGAACAAGCCAATCTGACTGTCTTACTCGAAGGCGGTGAAACGTACTGGATTCGAATGGGGTTGGGCGATGATAACGCAGACCTTGCGTGCGAGGAGGGATTTGATTGGGAATTTGATTTCGTTGGGCCGCCAACGGGCTGCACGGATGAAGAAGCTTGCAATTACAATCCATTGGCAGAAGTCGACAGCGGAGATTGTGTGTATCCAGGAGATCCGGATTGCACCGGTCCGGATTTGATTGTCATGGCGGATGCGATTGTCAATAGCCTGTCGGCTCAGGTGATGCAAGTGAGCGAGACCGATTGTTACATCGAAGAGGGTTGCTTGAACGGTTACGGTGATCGGGAATTGGTCCGATTCACGACCCACATCAAAAACATCGGCACCTTGGATTATTACATCGGTGTTCCAAGTCAGGCAGATAACAACCAATTCGAATGGGGCGACTGCCACAACCACTGGCACCACAAGGGATACGCGAAATACGATTTGTTTACGTTGGAAGGCCAAGTCATTCCCATCGGGTTCAAGAATGGATTCTGTGTGATGGATTTGGAATGCAGTGGTGGCGGCACAGGCCAATACGGTTGCGGCAACATGGGCATTTCAGCAGGCTGTGGAGACATTTACGGTTCAGGATTGAGCTGTCAATGGATTGACGTTACCGACGTCGAGGATGGCACTTACTACCTCGTCGTGCGGGCGAATTATGATTTCATTCCTGACGCCCTCGGCCGAGCAGAAAATTCATACGAGAACAACCACGCGGCAGTGTGCATCAACTTGGATCGCACGACGGGAGAACTCGTCGTGGAAACGGTCGAAGGGTGTGAGCCGTTCAACGACTGCATGGGAGTTTCATTCGGTACGGCCGAAACCGATTGCAACGGGGATTGCAACGGCACAGCCCTTATGGGTGACCTCGACAACAATGGGGCACAGGAATACGCCGATGCAGTGGCTTATGTGGAACACATTCTCGGAGACGACATTGAAGCCTTACCATGCACTGACGTGGATCAAGACGATGAAATCACCGTAACCGATGCGGCGCATTTGGCGCTTTGTCAGATTTACAACGAGCTCCACCAACACCCAGATAGCTCAGGATTCCACGACAAATGCAACTTCCCCGTAAACCACATCGTGAATCCATACGATACGGTGCATTTCACCATTGGCGCAGTCAATTGGGGGCAGCAGTACATGGATATCCATGTGCACAATCCGAATAACCGAATCGTCGGATACCAATTTTCGATGAGCGGAATCGCCATTTCATCCGCCGTGAGTATTGCAGATCCGATCGAATATCCGATTACGCCTTCTTTCACACCAGGCGGGGTGGAAGTCATTGGTTTGTCTTACGAGAACCAAAGCTTCCCGAAGCACTACGAATACGTGCCCTTTGTGCGATTGTACTGGACTTCTGTTGAAGAAGAAGTCTGCATTGACTTCATCACGGACATTGTCAATGAGGATTATCACAACACCCTGCATGTCATCGAAGACGGATGCATTACGGCGAACGGTGTGACTGAATCGTGGGATGCTGAGGCACCAATGTTGTACCCCAATCCCATGTCCGAGCAGGCCACACTGCGCTTTTCCAATCCGACGCGTCAACCCATGCTCTTGACCATTACTGATCCAACCGGAAGGTTAGTTTACACCGCCAATCCCAATGGAACCTCCCACGTCATCGAGCGAGGCAACTTTACAGCGGGTTCCTATGTTTATTCCATCAGTGGTCCTTCAACGCCAACATTTACTGGCCGATTGAACATTCAATAATGCGATATCTTACCTACATCCTGCTCCCTTTCATTTTTGGAATTGCCGTAAATTCTGGTGTGGCTCAAGTGGTCATCAATGAATTTTCCGCGTCAAATTACACGTTGGGCGTCAACGGAGATAATGAAGATTTCATCGAATTCTTCAACGCGGGACCCACAGAGGTAGACTTGGAAGGGTACTTTTTGTCTGACAACCCAGACAATCCCGACATGTTTGAAATCCCCGCTGGAACGACGATTCCCGCTGGTGGATACCTTTTGGTCATTTGTTCAAACGAGGGAGAAGTACCTGAAAACCTCTACGTCGGAGGAAACCTGAATACCAACTTCAAAATCACCCAGACCATGGGGGAATCATTGGTGTTTTCGGACCCTTCAGGAAATGTGTTGGAATCGTACACATTTTACGAAGACTGGACCCCGACACAAGCAGACCACAGTTGGTCACGCGACACGGACGGGGTCATGGGACAATGGATGGTGTGCACGGATCCTACACCGGGAAACAGCAATGGCGGCTCCATGTTCGCTGACTATGCTCCCACTCCCGAGTTTCAGCAAGAATCCGGTTACTACGCAGGTGGCACCAATGTCACCATTACGGCACCAGCAGGCTACGAAATCCGTTACACAACAGATGGGTATGCACCCAATGCGGGAAGCACGCTGTATTCTGGACCGATTGCGGTTAACGCAACCACAGTGGTTCGTGCACGATGCTACGACGCGTCAGGGGCCTTGGCCGATTCGCACATCAACACCAACTCCTATTTCACTGGCGATGATAGCCACACCATTATGGTGGTTTCTGTCTCCGGAGATGAACAAGAAGATGGAAACTGGCCAGGCGGTTGGGGAGGCGGTGCTGATGAGCCTTGCCATGTCGAGTTCTTTCACCCAGACGGGACGTTTTGGTGCGAAGCATCAGGTGATTCCAACGAGCACGGTAACGACTCGAATGCTTACCCACAGAAAGGATTCGATTACATCACCCGGGATCAAATGGGACATAGCTATGGTTTGCTTCAGCCTTTGTTTCATGTGAAAGAACGTGATGTATACCAGCGTTTGATCTTCAAAGCTGCAGCGAATGATAATTATCCGAGTTCAGGTGGTGGACACATCCGCGATGCCTATGTGCAAACGCTCAGCCACTTGGCCGAGTTGCACATCGACGAACGCACCAATGAGAGCTGCATCGTCTACCTCAATGGAGAATATTGGGGCGTGTATGAAATCCGCGAAAAAGTGGATGATTTGGACTTCACCACGGAATACTACGACCAACCCCGCCATTTCGTCGATTTCATCAAGACATGGGGTGGAACATGGGTAGAATACGGTAGCAATGCGGATTGGCAGCCATTGGTGAATTTTGTTACCGGCCAAGACATGACCGATCCGGATAACTACGAGTACGTCACAAGCGTGTACAACGTTATGAGCTTGATTGATTATTACTTGCTCAATTCATTCACCGTATGCGCGGATTGGTTGAACTGGAATACCGCTTGGTGGCGAGGACGCCATCCGGACGGTAGCGGCAAGAAGTGGCGATACGCGTTATGGGATATGGATAACACGTTTGGGCACGGCGCGAATTATACCGGCGTCCCTTCCCAATCGGCTGATGCAGACCCGTGCAACCCAGAATCGCTGGGCAATGTGGGTGGCCAAGGTCACATTCCGATTTTCAACGCCTTAATGGATAATGAAGAATTCTGGGCAACCTACATCAACCGTTGGGCGGATTTAAGCAATACGCATTTTAGCTGTGAGAACATGCATGCGGTGCTCGACAGCATGATCAACGTCATTGAACCGGAGATGGACCGGCACATCGATCGATGGGGCGGGAATTATGACGGCTGGATGGCCAACGTTGACGAAATCCACGACTTCATCGAAGAGCGATGCGCGGAAATGCTCATCAACGGCTTGGAGGACTGTTATGAAGTGGAATCGGTTACCTTAACGCTGATCATCGATGGCATGGGCGAGGTGCAAGTCAACTCGGTCGAAATTGGGCCCTACGATGTGCCGATGGATGCCACATACTTTGCTGGGGTACCCATGGAGCTCACGGCCTTGGAAACGTTGGGGGACATGTTCCTGTTTTGGGAGGTAGTGGACGGTGACATCAATATCGTGGATGCTACCAACCCGTATTTAGGCTTTACGCTCAACGGAAACGCAACATTGATGGCGTATTTCGCGTCAAATGCAGATCCACAAGAAATGACATTTGTTGTGGACCCTCCAGGTGCGGGTGAAATCTATCTAGATGGCCTTGCCTTGGAAGATTATCCTGCGACAGAATTGGTTTCATATGGTGCCCATGATCTGCAAGCTGTTGGCTTGGACGAATGGCATGAATTCACCGGTTGGTCTTCGACAGGGCCGGACATCTCGCCTTCCATGACGGCTAGTTCTGGAAGCATTTCGGTTACCCAATCGGCAACGATTACGGCGCATTTCAACGTCATTGAGCATTCCGATTTGCGTGTGCGCGTGGAGCCGCCGAACAAAGGTGTGGTGCGCATTGAAGGCGGAGCTGTGATTGTTACGGACGAATGGGAAGGAGGTCTGGAAATCGCTGGCTTGTTGAACGCAGAAGCTGCGCCAATAGAGCACTGGGCATTTGACCGATGGGAAATTGCGAATTCGGAACCCAACCCCGGCCCTGCAGCACCCAGTATCACATTGCCTAAGCAAGACGAAGAAGAACTCATCGCGTACTTCAAACCCATCGATTTCGCGGTTTACGTTCCGACTGCATTCAGCCCGAACAACGATGGATTGAACGATGCTTTCATGCCTGTGGGGACTTCATTCGTAACGGAGACGTATCATTTGATTGTCATCAACCGTTGGGGAGAAAAGGTTTTCGAATCGTTTGACCCCACCGAACCTTGGGTAGGTGAACATCAGGACGGTGACCATTTCGTTCGCGACGGACAATACATGTACCGATTGACGGTCCAATCCGTACATGAAATGGTGCCTCGAACGTACTCGGGAAGTGTGACGGTGGTGCGATAAACCAGCGTAAATGGTTGTGTCGCTCTGGTCGGGTCCTCGCAATTGCAGTACAGCATTAATGTACAGCTTTGCGCAGCGATCTGACGCTCAGGTTTTTGATGAGCCTTTATTTGCACATTTTCTCAAAGTAACTGGAGTGGACAGGCCATCGCGAGAGGACGTCCTGGCCACGATTTCTTCCGATCCGACCGAGATTCAGGAACGTTGGAAGGCATCGCAAAAGCCCTGTGTTTTTCTTAAGCACATGGCAAATCACCAAGAAGGTTTGGATCCATCAATGTTCAAAGACCATCATCATGTGATTTTGACGCGCGACCCACGAAAAGTTCTGGAATCGTACACAGCGCATATAAAATCCCCAACACACCTCGATTTGTGTTATCAGCATCAATTAGCTTGGCTGAACCATTGTGATGCGAACGGGTGGCCAGTCACAGTGCTCGATTCTGATGCATTGGTTGATAAACCAGAGGAATCATTGAAGCGGTTATGTGAATGGTTGGATTTGCCTTTCATTGCTGAGATGCTCCGGTGGGCACCCGGGCCGCGCACCGAAGACGGCGTCTGGGCAAAATATTGGTACCAATCGGTTCATGCGTCCAGTGGCTGGGAACCGATGAGGAAAAAGGCAATCGATGGGGAGGACGCTGCTGATTTGGGCAGATTTTCGTCAATATTGCATGAGATAACTCCCGTATTCAAACAATTAAAGGATCGCTCGATCATTTGAATCCACACCGCATGGCGAAGTACAACCAACCCGATCCTCGAAATTTAAATACCGTCGTCTGGGTCAATGGTCTTGTTCCGCGGCAAGAGGCCAAGGTCAGCGTACTGGACAGCTCGGTACAAGGTGGCGATGCGGTATGGGAAGGCCTGAGGATTTTGCGCGGTCGGGCATTGCAATTGAACGAACACATCGAGCGATTGCGCAATTCCGCTCATGCCTTGGTGTTTGATTCCATTCCGAGTGCGGAAGAAATTCAGGCGGCCATCTTTTCGACCCTGCATGCCAATCACATGTCCGATGGTGTGCACGTCCGCATCACGCTCACGCGGGGGATGAAAACTACAAGTGGTATGGACCCGCGACTGAATACGATGGGCCCCACGTTGATCGTGTTGCCAGAATACAAAGGCATGGTTTACGGCAACAGTGGCATCCGACTGATCACAGCCTCTGTGCGCCGAAACAGCCCTTCATGTCTGGACTCCAAGATTCACCACAACAACTTGCTCAACAACATCCTCGCCAAAATCGAGGCCAACGTAGCCGGCGCAGATGATGCCTTGATGTTGGACTTAGACGGCTTCGTAGCGGAAACGAATGCGACAAATGTTTTTTGTGTTAAGCGAGGAAATTTGATCACGCCCACGCCCGTAGCTTGCTTGCCCGGTTTGACGCGAAAACTGGTGTTGGAAGTTGCTCAACTCGAAGGCATTACCGTAGAGGAAAGGCAGGTGTCATTGACCGAGTTTTACACAGCGGACGAGGTGTTCACGACGGGGACGATGGGAGGACTGGCTCACGTGATCGAAATTGACGGAAGGCGCATTGTGAATTCGGAAAGCATGGGCCCCGTGACGTCGAAATTGCAAAAAACCTACAGTCAAGTCATTTGGGAAGCGGGAGTTCCCTTGTGATCAACAGCCTTTCAAAATCTAACCCCTCCAATCATGATCATACTTCGCTGGATATTGACTTACGTGGCCGCAATCGTGGGCGGCAGCATCGCTATGATGGCCTTGCACACGCTTTCTGGTATGCTCGTGCCTGAAGCGGCCATGGATCAATTGCCCCAAGGCGATATCAACGCCATGAAGTTGCACATTGAGCAATTGCCTTTTTCCGCAAAAGCCTCCGTGCTGCTTTCCCATTGGCTGGGTACAGCGTCGGGTGCAGCCATTGCAGCGGCATTGGCTCCAGTAAGTGAAACCTGGCTATTGAAACCATCAAGGATTTTAGTCACCTTGCCCGGCTGGATCATGGGGGTGTGGTTTTTAATTGGTGGCATTGCCAATGCAGCCATGATTCCCATGCCGACTTGGATGGTGGCTGCAGATTTAGTCGGGTATATTCCGATGGCCTTCGTGGCTTCTCACTTAGTCATGCAGCTGCGGGCTTGAATCTAGACGCTCCCACCGCCGTTTCATCAAGGTGTTGATGGTCACAGAAGCAATGACGATGGCGATCCCCGTCAAAGCAAATGCATTCAGTCGTTCATCGAACAGCATGAGGCCAAATACGAATGCCAAAACGGCCCCGAAGTACTTGAATGGCATGATCACATTCGCTTGGCCTTGATGCAATGCGAAGGTCATGGCCACTTGGGCCACAACACTCAGCAGTCCTACAGCCAATGCTAGCAACCACTCATGTCCCACCGGTGAAACCCAGGTGAAAGCGGTCCAGCTTCCAGTGACGGGCACAGCGACGAGGTGAAACCAGATGACCACTCCGACCGGGTGGTCCGTTTCCCGGCATTTCATGGTCGCGAGGTAAGCGACTGCTGCGGCCATGGCGCTGATGACGCCGAGGGAGAAGTAAAACCAATTGATGCGCGGGTCAAATCCCTTGACCATCAAAACTCCGGCAAATGCCGTTCCAAAAAACACCCATTGTAGTGGTTTCATGGACCGTTGTCCATCGAAATACCGGGCGAGTAGCACCGTGAAAATGGGGGAGAGGTACTGAATGACGGTAGCGCTGGCAATGGGGATGAAGCGAAGGGTGTGGAAAAAAGTAGCCAAGCCGATGGTTCCGAAAATTCCGCGAATCAGCAGCCATTTGCGATTCACTCCAAACAGCGCGTATCCTTTCCACCACAGCCAGCCACCTGTCAGAATGAGTGAAATGACGGAACGCAAAAACACCAACTCTTCAGTAGGTAAATGAGCCAGGGCCTTGACACACAGATTGGCTGCGGTGTACAAAACCGTGGCCAAAACCATCCACGCTACCCCAGCTGTCGCTTGGTTGCTCCCCATTACATGTTGCGACGGTACGCGCCACCGACCTCAAATAGTGCTTCAGAAAGTTGTCCGAGCGTGCAATGTTTGGCACTTGTGAGGAGCGATTCAAACACGTTGGAACCCGCAATTGCAGCGGATTTGACCGCCGAAATCGCTTCAGCAGCTTCAGCAGCATAACAGGTATGCAGACGCTGCACTTGTGCGAGTTGAGCTTCTTTTTCTTCAGTTTCTGCGCGAATGACTTCTCCAGGGGTAAGGGTTGGAGAACCGTTTTTGGCCAAGAAGGTATTCACGCCGATGATCGGGAATTCACCGGTGTGTTTCAGCATCTCATAATGAAGGCTTTCTTCTTGGATTCGCGAGCGCTGGTACATGGTTTCCATCGCCCCGATGACACCACCACGCTCCGTGATTCGGTCAAACTCCGTCATCACCGCTTCTTCTACCAGGTCCGTCAAGGCTTCGATGATGTACGATCCTTGGAGGGGGTTTTCATTCTTGGTGAGACCCAGCTCCTTGTTGATGATGAGCTGAATCGCCATGGCGCGACGCACGCTGTGCTCGGTGGGCGTCGTGATCGCCTCGTCATACGCGTTGGTGTGCAGTGAATTGCAGTTGTCGTAGATGGCGTACAGCGCCTGAAGCGTTGTGCGGATGTCATTGAAATCAATCTCCTGTGCGTGCAGCGAGCGACCGGAAGTTTGAATGTGGTACTTGAGCATCTGCGCACGTGGTGAAGCGCCGTATTTCTCCCGCATGGCTTTTGCCCAAATGCGGCGAGCTACACGCCCAATCACGGCATATTCCGGGTCGATTCCGTTGGAAAAGAAAAAACTGAGATTAGGACCAAACTCATTCAAATCCATCCCTCGGCTGAGGTAATATTCAACGTAGGTGAAGCCATTGGCCAACGTGAATGCCAACTGCGTGATCGGATTTGCTCCGGCTTCAGCGATGTGATAACCGCTAATGGATACGCTGTAGAAATTTCGGATGGAACGCTGGATGAAGGATTCTTGCACATCCCCCATGAGGCGCAATGCAAATTCCGTGGAGAAGATGCAGGTGTTCTGGGCTTGGTCCTCTTTCAGGATGTCGGCTTGAACCGTTCCGCGAACTTGGCTCATCGCTTCTGCCTGCAATTTGGTATAGACGTCAGCAGGCAGGACCTCATCTCCCGTGCATCCGAGGAGCAGCAGCCCCAATCCATTGTGTCCTTCCGGCAGTTCAGACAATCCATAGCGTGGGCGTTCCAACCCTTTGTCGTCCCATTTGGTTTTCAGCACACGTTCAGCATCCGCTTCCAACCCATGTTCTCGAATGTACTTTTCACAATGCTGATCCACCGCTGCATTCAGGAAAAACGCGAGCAAAATGGGAGCGGGGCCGTTGATGGTCATGCTCACACTGGTCGTGGGGTCGCACAAGTCGAACCCGCTGTACAGTTTCTTGGCGTCGTCCAAACAGCAAATGCTCACGCCACTGTTTCCAACTTTCCCGTATATGTCAGGTCGACGGTCGGGGTCGCGTCCATACAGCGTGACGCTATCGAATGCCGTAGAGAGGCGCTTCGCGGGCATGCCATGTGACACGTAATGGAACCGCTTGTTTGTGCGCTCAGGTCCACCTTCTCCAGCGAACATGCGTGCGGGGTCCTCACCTTGCCTTTTGAACGGGTAAATCCCAGAAGTGTAAGGGAAATAACCAGGTAGGTTTTCTTGAAGCGCCCATCTGGTCAGATCCGTCCACCCCTGCAACCGCGGCACCGCGATTTTTGGAATGTTCTGATGTGAAAGGCTTTTCGTGGTCGTATCGACATGAATGTCTTTGCCGCGGACCTGGTATGTATAAACCTCAGATTCATATCGGGCGCGCAAATCCGGCCACTGCTCGAGCCACTCCAACACCTTCGGGTCTAATTCCAACTGGGTTTGATGGGCTTTTTCTTGAACGGCTTCAGCGGCAGATCCGTTCGACCCATCCAAAAGGGCTTGGGCCGTGTGAAGGGCTTGCAATTGTCCAGCCACTTCGGCTTGCCTTTCCACCCAGTCGTTGTAATGTCGGATTTGCTCCGAAATCTCGCTGAGGTAGCGTGTGCGTTTGGGCGGAATGACAAAGAGCTTTTCGCTTTGCTCTTCCACACGCTGGATTTCTACCTCCATTTGAGCATCGGTTCGCTCAGTGAGAAGGTTCATCAACATGCCGAAAAGCTGATTCGTCCCTGGATCGTTGAATTGCGAAGCAATGGTTCCCACGATGGGCAGCTTACCATCCTCTGCGTCCCACAGATCGTGGTTGCGCTTGAATTGCTTTCTGACGTCGCGAATGGCGTCCAGCGCGCCACGTTTGTCAAATTTGTTGATGGCTACCACATCGGCGAAATCGAGCATGTCAATCTTCTCCAACTGGGTGGCGGCGCCAAATTCTGGCGTCATGATGTACAAGGCCACATCGCTGTGGTCCATGATTTCCGTATCGCTCTGGCCGATGCCACTGGTTTCAAGAACGATCAAATCGAAGCCTGATACACGCAAGACATCCAGCCCCTCGGCCACGTGTTTGCTCAATGCAAGATTGGATTGACGGGTCGCTAAAGATCGCATGTACACGCGACCGTTGTTGATCGCATTCATCCGAATGCGGTCACCGAGCAAGGCGCCACCGGTCTTTCGCTTGGAAGGGTCGACACTGATAAGTCCGATGCGTTTCTCTGGGAATGCGGCAAGGAACCGCCTCACCAATTCGTCCACCATCGAAGACTTGCCGGCTCCACCCGTTCCCGTAATCCCGAGGACAGGGACTTTTGGAATGTCCGGATGTGCCTTTCGAAAAGCATCACGGAATCCATCGGAGTCCAATTCCGCAGCTGTAATGCATCGGGCGATGGCTCTGGCGTTGCTTTGATGCAATTCAGCAAACTCCGCGTCCAATTCGGATGCTGAGGATACCGTTTGAAAATCACATCGTTGGATGAGGTCGTTGATCATGCCTTGCAACCCCATGGCCCGTCCGTCATCAGGATGGTAAATGCGCTCGATGCCATAGGCGTGGAGCTCTTCAATTTCCGCTGGCAAAATCGTTCCGCCACCGCCTCCGAAAATGCGGATATGCCCGGCGCCACGCTCATCGAGGAGGTCTTTCATGTACTTGAAATACTCCATATGACCGCCTTGGTAAGAAGTCATGGCGATGGCTTGTGCATCTTCTTGAATTGCACAATTGACGACTTCATCTACACTGCGATCGTGTCCGAGGTGAATGACCTCACAACCGGATCTTTGCATAATGCGGCGCATGATGTTGATGGCGGCATCATGTCCATCGAACAAGCTTGCAGCTGTGACGATGCGGACTTTGTGTTGTGGGGTATAAACGGTTTCTTTTTGCATTGAATTCAACCTGTTGCCTTACAAAGGTAGGATGTTGACGACCGTTGTGCGCATGCGCTATTTTCGCAGCATGGAAAACGCTGACGAAGGGATTCGAATCAATAAATATTTCACCATCGTTGGTTTCTGTTCGCGTCGTGCTGCGGACAAACTCATCGATGCAGGCGCTGTCAAGATCAATGGCATTGTTCCAGAGAAAGGAACGAAGGTCATGCCGGGTGATGAAGTCACCGTGCATGGGAAACGGGTGGCCGAGCCAGAGGAAAAGGAGGGGGTTTACATCGCTTTGCACAAGCCCGTCGGCATCGTGTGTACCACGGATACCCGCCGTGAAAAGGATAACATTGTAGATTTTATCAATTACCCCACTCGGATTTTTCCGGTAGGTCGATTGGACAAAATGAGCGAAGGACTCATCATTATGACGGATGATGGTGAAATCGTCAACCACATTTTGCGAGAAAGGCACGGGCACGAAAAGGAGTACATCGTTACAGTGAATCGGCCGTACGACGATGCATTTGTCAAAGCCATGTCGCGCGGCGTGCGGATTTTGGATACAACCACACGCCCGTGCAAAGTAGAACGGCTTTCGCCGACGACCTTTCGCATCGTTCTTGTTCAGGGATTGAACCGACAAATTCGCCGCATGTGTGAGGCATTAGGACATCGAGTGGTTCGATTGAAACGTGTGAGAATCATGGGGTTAGAATTGGATTTGCCGGTTGGAAAGTGGCGCCACCTGACCAAAAGTGAAGTTGAACAGCTCTGGGGAAAGCCCTGAATGATGTTCATCTAACGGAATTCCGCTATTTTGCGCTTTCAATTGAAGAAGCAACGTTTCAAAGCGCTCGCTTGTTTCATAAGAAGACCCTGAATCACCATTCATGAAATACATCGTGAATTTTTCTTACCTACACCCCCACAATACGCTGAGGCTAGCGATATTCTTTTTCTTGTTATCCGCCTTGTCGGTCAAGTTTGGAACCTCTGGTTTTGCACAAATGACAGGCGTTACTTGGGAAGTGGATACAGCCTTTTACGCCCCAACCACATTCAATGCGGCTGGAGAACCGTTATATGCTGAGTTAGAGGGATACGTGACCTACAAACTATTTGCTGAATTCACCAATCCTGATGACGAACTGAGCGCCATCTATTCAGACGCGGCAATCCTCGGAACCGAGCCCTTTTACATCGATGCTCCCTGCGGTTGTTTTAACCCATCGCTGGGTGATGTTTTGTTGGGTGGAAGCCAAAATGAGGCGCTTTTCGACTTTTTCCCGGAGGTTGTGTACGATACGTATTGGACCTTGGGATTTGCCCAAGGTGAGCAGATGGCTTTGTCCAATCCGGCTTACACATCCTTGAACATGTGTTCAGAACAGGAGGATGCAGGATTGATTTTTACTGTTACACCGGAAGCGGCAGGGGACGATTTGAGAATTCAATTTGCCCAAGTAACAACATGCGGAGCTTTTTCCTTTGAAGCCTGTTTCCAAGTCTTCGTGAACGGAAACCAAACGCCTTATCAAGAATGGTGCATGACGGGGGAAGGCAACGGCCTAGAAGAAGTGCCCAACCCATGTGAAACTTATGCACTGACCGATGCTGAGATTGCGGTGACGAATACGATTGATTGTTTCGGCGACTTAGCAGAAATTGATGTAAATGTAAATGGCACATCTCCAGTTCTTTACGAACTTTTTGATGCCTCGGATTCAACGTTAATCGCATCCCAAGTGGATGACAATACATTCGGTGAATTGCCCGAAGGCGAATATTTCGTGGCAATCATGGACGGCAACACATGCCGCGATTCATCTGATGCTTTTGTTTTCGTTGAACCACCCGAATTGAACGCGACTTGGGAGCTTTTGGAAGACAATGTGTGTCCTGGCGATCTGTCCAGCATTATTCAAATTGATTACGTTGGGGGAACTGGTCCCTTCGACATTGTTGCATTTTCTGCAACCAATACGGGTTCGGCGGAATTCCCTGATGGAAACAACCAATGGGTTGGTCTTGATTGTGTAAACGGCAATGGTCAATGGGATTTTGAAATCACGGACAGCAACGGCTGTGATGCAGATACTTCGATTACCATTGCGTGCATTGAGCCTTTGGTATTGGAGGTTTCATCTGAAGATATTACGTGCTTCAGTTACGGTGATGGCATCATTGAAGGGTACATGTCTGGAGGCACTGGAACGTTGACACTTGCGGGTACGCCGAACTTGGGGGCCAATATCTCAGGAGAAGGAACCGTGAATTTTACGGTGACCGACCTGGAAGCAGCGGACTACTTCCTTCAGGTTACAGATGCCAATGGTTGCACTGTTGAAGGTGGAGCCTTGATCAATGAGCCCGATCCGGTGACCATTGCATTGACGGTAACCGATCTGCTATGTGCAGAGGCTTGTGAAGGGGAGGTGAACATTGAGGCCTTCGGAGGTTCAGGGATATTTGATTACGAAGTCTCTGATTCGGACGAGAATAGTTATGACGACAATGGGCTTTGCGTCGGCGATTACTTGGCCAATGCCATTGATGAAAACGGATGCGTTGTTCAAGAGGCGTTTTCGGTGATGGCGCCAGATTCCATTCTTTTCGATTTGGTTATTACGGATGTTACCTGCAATGGTGAAGCGAATGGCTCCGTCTGCGTTGAAAACGCTGTGGGTGGCACAGGTGCCTTGAGCTGGCAGATTGATCCGCCAGCTGGGGCTTTTCAATTCGATCCATGTTTCGATGTGGTCGCGGGGACTTATGTTGTCACGGTCATGGACGAAGCGGGTTGTGAGGTGAGTTCTGATCCTCAGCTGATCATTGAGCCCGATCCCATCCAATTGATTTTGACGCCCACGACCATTACCTGTACCTCCTATGCAGATGGAATGTTGGAAGTTGAGGGGATTGGTGGTACCGGTGACTTGATGTTGGTTCAACCTGAAGAAGAACCGTTGCCTTATACCATTGAAAATCTCGATGCTGGCCCCATCGGAGTTACGGTAGAGGATGCAAATGGGTGCATTCTTACAGCCGCAGCACAAATTGAAGAGCCAGACTCATTGGTCGTTGAGTGGTTGTTATTAGAAAATGTGGTGTGCGGAGGCGATTGTGATGGAACGGCCATTGTTGATTTTTCGGGTTGAACAGGTTCGGTCCAACTGACATTGAATGGAGCGGAAGATTTCAACCTTGGTGCCTTGTGTGCAGGGGATTACACTGCGACCGTAATTGATGTGAACGGTTGCCAGGATTCGACTGAGTTTGAAATCTTAGAACCCGACCCCATTGAAGTTCTTATTGATGTAACGGATGTTACCTGCACGGGTATGAATGATGGGGAAGTCAATATTTTTCCTGTTGGCGGAACAGGCGACATAACTTGGGAAGTACTCGAACAAGGAATTGATTTGCTCAACTTGTACGAAGGCATTTACAACATCACAGCCATTGATTCAACCGGCTGTGTAGAGGACACCGCATTTGTTGTGGCGGCAGAAGAAGACACGGACATGCTCATCAACATGCTGAGTTCGCCGGTGACGTGTTGGAATGAACAAGACGGTACGGCGACAGCTTCAGTGGTTGGAGGGCATCAGCCCATTGAGTACCTGTGGAGTGATGAACTCGCACAGACCACAGCAACGGCAACAGGGCTTTATGAGGATACCTATTCAGTGGTCGTCACGGATAGCCTGGGCTGCACCTTGACCCGTGTGGTCACCGTAGATCCGACCATTGGTTGTTTCTTCATTGCCGAGGCCATAACGCCCAACGGTGATGGCTACAATGATGAATGGATTGTAGGAGGATTGGAATTTTTCCCGACGGCGAAAGTGATCGTCTTCAACCGCTGGGGACAAGAACTCTTCCGTTCAATCGGGTACAAGGAACGGTGGGATGGCCGATACAACAATGCCCCGTTACCGATGGCCGATTATTATTATGTGATTGAATTTGCTGGGGATCGCGATCCCATCACCGGCACGGTAACCTTGAAATATTGAACGTCATGAGAAATTTCAAACTGACATTATTCTTGGCGACGGCTGCGTTCTTCACGGCCACAGTTGATGCCGATGCACAGCAGCTCTTTCGTCGCTCACAATTCATGACGAATCCGTTCCTGAGCAATCCAGCAATCGCTGGAACCCTGCCTGAAACGCCCATTACGATGAGTTATCGGAATCAATGGACGGGATTTGATGGGGCGCCCGAAACAATGACGTTGAGCGGTCACACGGCCCTTCCGAACCGAGTCGGTGTCGGGGGGTTGGTCTACTCAGACGATACAGGTGGAGCAATCAAACGCACCGGTATTGAATTGGGAGGTTCGTATACCATCGACCTGAACAATTACGATGCCGTTTCTTTCGGGTTGAGTTTAATGGCCAATCAGTGGTCCTTCGACAACAACCTCGACGTTTGGGACGTGGAGGATCCAGCATTGCAATACGGCATGGAACAATCCATTTCGTTGGACGCGCATTTTGGGTTGATGGTCTTCAGTGAGGCTTATGCATTTGGTTTCGCCATCCCTCACCTGATTCAATCTTCATCAGGATTGGGGACTTCAACCTTGGTAAGTGGTCTGGATAACACGCAGGTTCGACACTTTCGATTCATGGGGCATTACAAATATCAAGTTTCGCGCGATGTTCGATTGGAACCATCGGCGTTGGTTCGGGTAACCGAAAGAACGCCTGCGCAATTGGACGTCTATCTCCGGGGATGGTATGCTGACATGGCCTGGGTAAGCTTGGGGTTCCGCACCAATGACGCACTGATTCTGGGTGTTGGCGGTGAGTATGGACCCTTTGGTCTTTCTTACGCTTATGATGTGACCAGTACCGCTGCTCGCTATCTGAGCCCCCACACGCACGAGGTTTCGTTAACCTATTTTGTACCGAGATCGTCGGGCTTCCGCTCAAATTCCATGAATTCAAGTCGTATATTGGAACGTAAACGAATCGTGAAGTAGAGAGAATCCTAGTTTATTGTCATGTTAAAGTTCAAGTTTAGTGCTCTCTTGTTGAGCTGTTTTCCGCTGTTCTCTTTTGCGCAATTTTCCCACATGGATGTAGAGGAAATAGATAACGGAAGTGTAGTGGCTGGCCGCACATACAGGGTCTATGCAGTCATGGAAAACGAAGGTGACGTCATCGATGCGATTTTCGGTGAGGATGGTAAGCCATTGGAAATTTCATGCACAAGCTCGTTCTATCAGCATCCCAAAGGAGGTGGTATGGCAGCAGAAGTGCAGCGTTTCGACATCCAAAACGATGCGACCTTGGCGTTTGATTCTTGGGTAACCATTGGATTGGAAGACAATTACATGAATTCATTGACAGCCTTTCCACCGAATACCGACTTCTTTAGTGATTTCGAGAATGGAGGATCGCTCAAGACCAGCAACGGCGCTTGGTTTGTACTACCAGACAAGCGTCAGGCGTTTGCTCCGGAAGACAAGCGCATTCTCATCGCGCAATTCACGACCACAGGAAAGGTCAATGGCTTGATCAACATTCACGGTCGTACCAAGGCGATTACCGATATGGAAGGGAATGTGGTAAGTGGAGCACAATTGATTCAGGCTGAAGGAATTTCATTCACCTGTCCTCAATAATCACCCTCAGTCCTTAGTAACAGAGTCGCGGGGAAGGAACTCCAATGCCGCGCTGTTGATGCAATACCTCAGGCCTGTTGGGCGAGGCCCGTCTTCAAATACGTGACCGAGGTGCCCTTCACATTTCGAACAAAGTAATTCCGTTCGGGGATAACCAAGTTTGTAATCCGTCCGTGTTAAGACTGAACTTTGCTGGAGCACATTGAAAAAGCTTGGCCATCCACTGCCGCTCTCGTATTTCGTTTCGCTGTCGAACAACTGTTGGCCACAGCCAGCGCAGCAATACACACCGTCTTCATGGTGGTCCCAAAACGCACCGGTGAACGGTGGTTCGGTCCCGCATTGGCGTAGAATGCGAAACTGCTCATCGGTAAGTTTTTCGCTCCAATCAATTGAGGTCTTGGCATCTGGAGATGGGGCTTCTTCCTGCGCACTGGTGCACGAAATCAGGCATAGAAAAGGAAGGGTGGAAAGCAGGAGAGGTCTCATTTGCTCAATTTTGGAAGGAGGTGTTTACGCGTGACTGATTGATTTGCATTTGCAATCTCTTTTGGGCTTCCTTGGAATACGACTTGTCCTCCGTTTGTTCCGCCTCCAGGTCCCATGTCGATGAGGTAATCTGCATGGGCCATGACATCGAGATGATGCTCAATGACCAATACGGTGTGGCCCATTTCAAGCAGTGCATTTAACGAAACGAGCAACTTCTGCACGTCGTGGGCGTGAAGCCCCGTGGTCGGCTCGTCAAAAACAAAGAGTGTGTGTTCCTGTCGGTTCCCTCTTGATAAAAACGTGGCAAGTTTGATCCGTTGTGCCTCACCACCACTCAAGGTATTGCTGCTTTGGCCGAGTGCCACGTATCCAAGACCAACATCCAGCAGCGGTTGGAGTTTACTTAAAAGTCGAGCTTGCGCAGCTGTGGGCTTTTTACCATCGACATGGGCTGCAAAGAATTCCAGCGCTTCTGTAACCGTGAGATCCAGCACTTCGGCAATGGATTTGCCATTCCATTTGATGTCGAGGATTTCATCTTGGAAACGCCGACCCTTGCAAACATCACAGCGTAGCTTCAAATCCGCCATGAATTGCATGCCTATGGTTACTTGGCCTTCGCCTTCGCAGGTTTCGCATCGCCCACCGGCTACATTGAAACTGAAGTGAGCCGGTTTGTATCCACGAGCTTTGGCGCTGGCTGTACCCGAAAACAAAGCTCGGACTTCGTCGTACGCTTTGACATACGTTACGGGATTGCTTCGAGAGGACTTCCCGATGGGGTTTTGGTCGACAAATTCCAGGGCGCCTATTTTGCTCGTGCTTCCTTTGAGCGTGCCTAGGGAAGAAGAAAGACCGCCCAAGCCCTCCAGTTCGGCTCGTAGGAGAGGCATTAATATTTCGCTAACCAAGGTGCTCTTTCCAGATCCACTTACCCCCGTAACGGCCGTGAGCGCATGCAGTGGGAATCGGATGGAAACTCCGCGGAGGTTGTTTTTGTACGCATCTTCGATTTCAATGAAATCTGGACCAATTTTGCGCTTCGGTTTACCTTCGAATGTCAATTGCCCGTTCAAATAGGCCGCGGTCAATGAGGGATGATCTGCCTTTAATTCGCTGAGTGAAGCCGTGTCGCCAGCAAAAATGAGTTCACCGCCTAGGCTACCGGCACGCGGACCCAAATCAATCAAGTGATCGGCGGAACGCATGATGTCTTCATCGTGTTCAACAACAACAACGGTGTTCCCGAGATCGCGCAATTTCTTCAGGATTCCAATGAGTCTTTCCGTGTCCTCAGGATGGAGTCCGATACTGGGTTCATCCAATACATAGGTGCTACCGACCAAGCTGCTCCCGAGGCATGTGCTCAGCGAGATGCGTTGGGATTCGCCACCACTGAGCGTTTTGCTGGACCGATCCAGGGTTAAATAGCCCACACCAACATCGCAGAGGTACCGCAAGCGCACTGCCACTTCGTTGAGCAACCGCTCACCGATTTCCATTTCGACCGGGGTCAACTGCAAATTCTCAATCCATACTTTCGCTTCAAGGGCGGTCATCCTGAGCAGCTCCGGCAACACGCGATCTCCGACGAATACGTGCCGTGAACCTGTACCCAACCGAGTCCCCATGCATTCTGGACAGGTCGTTCTTCCGCGGTAACGGCTGAGCATCACGCGGAATTGGATTTTGTAGCTTTTTTCCTCGAGGTAAGCAAAGAATGCATTCAATCCCTTGAAACCCTGGCCACCTTCCCAAACACATTGTTGTTGCTCAGCGGTGAGATCGCGCCAAGGGGTGTGAATGGGGAGGTCGTTTTCACGTGCGGAAAGGCACAGGCGATGTTTCCATTTGCTCATGCGTTCGCCTTTCCAACAGGCAATGGCGTCATCGTAAATACTCAATCGCGGATCGGGTATGACCCGATCGGGATCGATTCCGATGATGTGGCCGAATCCTTCACAACGGCTGCACGCCCCGATGGGGCTATTGAACGTGAATAACTCTGGACTCGGCTCAGGGAAGACCATTCCGTCTCGCTCAAATTGGTCCGAGAATTCCCAGGGTTCCGTTTCGTCGGTGAAATGAACAAAGCACCGACCACCACCTTCAAAGAAGGCTGTTTCTACCGAATCGAAAACCCGTGACTCGAAATCGGATGGTGTTGGATCGTCGGGTTCTGGAGTTACGAGTCGATCCACCACCAACGTCCAATTTGAAGCATTCTCCTGATTTTCCAGCGCTTCTGTAATGGAAAGAGCGTCTCCCTTCGGATTCATTACTCGGCTGAATCCTTGTTGCTGCAAAATTTCCAATTGTTGCTTCCACGTTCGATCTGCCTTTTTCGGAATGGGGGCGGTGACGAGAAATCGGGTGCCAGGAGACAAGGTCTTCAATTGCTCCAAGACGTCTTCTGGACGGTCTTTTTTGACTTGTTCTCCACTGACTGGGGAAATCGTTCGTCCGATGCGGGCGTAAAGCAGGCGCAAATGATCATGGATCTCAGTCCGTGTCGCGACGGTGGAGCGCGGTCCACCGGACGATGTACGTTGTTCAATGGCAATGGCAGGGGAGATGCCTTCGATGGAGTCAACATCAGGCTTATCGAGCCGTCCGAGAAATTGTCGGGCATAGCTGCTCAGGCTTTCGACGTAGCGACGCTGGCCTTCTGCATACAGTGTGTCAAAGGCAAGAGAGCTTTTGCCCGAGCCTGAAAGCCCAGTGATGACGGTCCATTTCCGCTTTGGGATCGTGACGTCGATATTTTTGAGGTTGTGCTCCCGAGCACCTTTGATTCGGATCTCCATTCGCTTTTGTTAACACCTCAAAAGGCCCGAGGGTTTTCAAGCGACGAATTTATGGCGTATATTAGTGGGAGTTAATCGAAAAAAAGCACGCGATAGAAACATTTTACGCTTCAAAGTAAGGCCCCGATGATTCCAATGATTCGGGTTATGTATCACCCTTAACTGCGTAAAATGATGCGTGCATCACTTTCAGACCAACAGTTGATTTCCTTGTACCTCTCTGGGGACGAGGCTGCGTTCGAAACCCTCTTGAACCGCCATCAACAACAAGTGTATTCCAAAATTTTCTTCATCGTCCGCGACAGCAATCTCGCCAACGACCTTTTCCAGGACACCTTCATCAAGGTGGTGAACACCTTGAAAAGCGGCAAGTACAATGAAGAAGGAAAATTTCTTCCTTGGGTGATGCGCATTGCGCACAACTTGAGCATTGATCATTTCCGTCGCGGTAAAAAAATGCGCATGCTGCGCGCAACGGACGAATTCGATGTGTTCGACACCATGCAAAGCGATGAGCTGCATGCCGAGGACCGAATCATTCAAGATCAAATCCACCAAGATGTGCGCGATTTACTCGAAACATTGCCAGAAGAACAGCGGCTTGTAGTGGAAATGCGCATCGAGCGTGACATGAGTTTTCAGGAAATTGCCGATGAAACAGGCGTGTCCATCAATACGGCATTGGGCCGCATGCGGTATGCGTTGATTAACTTGCGTAAAGCCATGGAAGAGCAAGGTTTGCAATTGACCTTGAACTAAATTTTTATGACCATGCAATAGATTGGGTACGGGTGCGTTTATGGGGTACAAACCTCAAAACAAGTGCCCATGGCCCATTGTACCCTTGAAGATTTGACCGGTGATTGGATTGATGCATCTGCGGAATCAACCCAGCACATGCCCAAGCCTGAAAGCACCCGCAATATCCTCCGCTATTCAGCAGGATTGCAATCGACCAAGACGTCTCGTTTTGGAACGTTCACAGGCTTGATGAATTGATTCTTCACCTCGTCAACCTTAAGAAAGCCGCCTCGAGCGGCTTTTTTTATGGTGCCAGGATTTTGAATGAAAGCAATCCGGCAGCTTGTTCATCCAAAGCATGCTGAATGATCGCGTCACTCGTCGCAGATCCTGATTTCAAGGTGATGAGATCTTCGATTTGATCAAATCGCTCAACGGTATCGCTCGTGTATCCCCATCCTTTAACGTTGCCGTTCTCCATCAAAATCACTGCGAATTCATCCGCATCACGTCCTTTATCCACGATGGCCCATTTTTCACGCTGCCGTGCCCGCTGAATCAATGATTCCATGGCGAGGTTGTGCGCGTCTCGAATCGACTCGGGAATGCTATTTCCTTTGCCGTCGCTACCGAGTCCAAGCAATTCTGGCTCTAAATTCATTTCCGTTGCACATGTGTGCAGCCACAGACGTGCATCGTCCTCCCTTCGGAACCATCGTATGGCATGCTTGACATGGCGTTGGCGTTGGAGATGGAATCGTATGAAGCCCCGCTGGTCGGTGTAGGACAAGATCGCGATTCGCATCGGAATGGATTTCTGCGCACGGTTATGAATGGGCCAATGTGTTCGGATGAGTTCATCCTCAATGAGCCGAGCCATCAAAACGGAGCCGGTTGATTCCCCTTCAATGCTGTGAATGTCCCTTAAAAACGCCTGACGCCGGGCTGATTTCATGCTGCCGTTGAAATGCGTCCGGACGCGGTGGCGCACGTTGTGTGACATGCCGATGTAGATTGGCGTGCCTTTTTGATTGAGGAACCGATATACCCCTGGGGCCGTTGGTAGCGCTTCAAAGTCTGAAGCATTGACGTGTTGCGGCAACCAAGATTCGCGCTCACCTCGTCGCATTGTTCGATCAATCCACTCAGCAGCGCCTGCCTGTACCATCATGTGGTGAAACAATTCCACCGTCGCAGCTGCATCGCCCATTGCCCGATGCCGTGCTTTGTTTTGGATGCCGAGATCATGACAAATTCGCCCAAGCCCGTAACTCACATGACCCGGGAGAAGTTTTCGAGCCATGCGTACGGTACACAATTTTGGCCGTTTCCAAACGCGTCCGAGCACTTCAAAGTGGCCACGGATAAAGGCGTAATCAAATCCGACATTGTGCGCCACAAAAACACAATCGTCAAGCCATGCTTCCAACTCATCGGCTATGGCCTCGAATGTGGGCGCCGAAGCGACCATGTCATCTGTAATCCCGGTGAGCTGAGTAATGTGCGGTGGGATGGAACTGCCCGGATCGACTAAGGTTTCCCAGCGCTCCAATTCTTTTTGTCCATCGCTGATGATGATCGCGATCTCGGTGATGCCGTGCCCTTTGGCATAAGATCCGGTTGTTTCGATGTCGACAATAGCAAAGCGTGGCATGACGATTACAAATTTCGGGATTAGTGGAGCGGAAATACACCATTGGCATCGCAGCCTATGTACGTTGCCCGGTTCTTCATTCCATTTCACGTTAAGTTTGCGTTTATGGAGATCCAAACAGGAACATGGTTTGGCGTAATGGTGCTTGTATGTTGGGGGCTGGGCTGCGCCGATGATCCGGTTGAACAAGCGAGTCCAATCGCTGAAGTCCCAGAATTAGCTGTGGATTCTGCTGCAGTAGCAGCGAAGAGTAAGATTTTGGCCTACCCGCCGCTAACGGATGCCAATTGTGCAGAATTCCTGTCGACTTGGGTGAATGAGCATCCGAACACGCAGGGTCAATTGATTGAGGTGGACACGAAGTTTGGAAGGCTTACGCTCGAATTGTTTGATGACGTGCCGCTTCATGCCGCCAATTTTCGCTACAAAATCAGCCGGGGCTATTACGCACCTAGCGAATTCGTCCGAGTGGTCCCAGAATTTGTGGTGCAAGGAGGCAATTCCGAGGACACCCGCGCGCAGGAGATGCGTTGGCTGATTGGCAAACACACTTTGCCCAGTGAATTCAAGGATGAATATCGCCACTTCCGAGGTGCGCTGGCCATGGGGCGGACCTACAAAGGCAATCCCGAGAAGCGATCGGCTTCGTATGATTTTTACATCGTCGTGGGCCGAAAGGTGGGATCGGCAGAATTGCAGCAAATCGAACGCGAGAAAGGCATCAAGTATACTGAGGCTCAAAAGCAGCGTTATTTATCGGAGGGCGGTACGCCGCATTTGGATGGGGAACACACGGTATTCGGACGGCTGGTCAGCGGGTTCGATGTGCTTGACCTGTTGTCGCAAGTGCCTACGGATGAAAGCGATTGGCCATTGCAACGGCTGGAAATGCATGTTTCAGGCGTAAATTAGAAGGATGGAGCAGAGAAGACATGGTTGGATCGGAATGGCCTTGCTGATGGTCATGAGCAGCAGTGCGCTCCATGCCCAAAACTGGGACGATTGGGATGATTATGATGCAGCGTATGTCCCGGCGAGAAAGGGCGTTGAATTTGCACTCAATTTTGGCGTGTACCAAGGCCACCACAAGGCCGCCAATGAATTTTACAGCGGCTACTCGGGTGAAATCTATGAGCTCAACGACCCCATAGCCAACCTCATGACCATCGAGGAGCGGTTGCAAATCAACAACACCAACAGCGTGGTATGGAGCCAGGTGATGAACAGCATTGGCCTGGAAGCCGGCGAGTTTCGCTACATCGAATATCCGGTGTACAGTGAGGCGCTGCGACTCTATGGCATGCGGTATGCACCGGCTACCATCTTGGGCTTGCAAACGATGCTGTTTTTCAATCCTGAGAGTGCGTTCACGTTACACATCGATGCCATCAACGGATTGAAGTCGGAAGGCGGCTGGAACATCGTTTCAAGTGACGTCGATACGGGGATGGGCTCGGAAAATCGTCGTACCTATGGCATCTTCAGTGAAGAGGATCGTTTTCAATTGTCATTGGGCTATCGAACGGCGGCCTACATCACGGACGAGGTAAGCTGGGTGTTTGAGCTGGGCGGAACGATGTTGGCGACTCAGCTGAAGCAGAATTATGTCCGGATTCAAAACCAAAACTATCAACTCCTCACTGCGCCCATCGGAAACGGTCAATTTCAAAACCCGACGTCGACCATGACGTCGACGGGCTTTGGTGGGTATGGCGGTCTGGGTGTCGAACTGTTTTTCGAAGAAGGGGGGAATTTGATGTTGACCGCGCGCGTGAGCCGCGACAGAGTCCGGATGGGCACCTACGAGGACGATCTGTGGCAAGGTGCCTTGTACCTCACCTGGGTCATTCCACCTCAGTTGGGCGACTTCATCCGGGCCAGTTTCTAATCGGCCTTTCGCAGTCGATTGATCCACTTCAAGAATCGGGCTTCGTAGCGGAGGATGCAGCGGTTGAGTGGATGCGTTCTTTGCGCACTTCAAGCGGTAACGACAATCCGCAGGAAGCGGGCATGTTTGTACCTTGTGCGGATAACCAAGTTACGAAACCCTCTCATGAGAATTTTACCCGCTTTTTTGCTCGTCTGTGCAGGATTCACTTCCGCGTTAGGAGCTCATGCCCAAGGTCCGACCGTTGAGATTGATTTGACCGCTACCGAGGTGATCAGCCAAGGCCGCACCGGCACCTGTTGGAGTTTTTCAACGACGAGTTTCCTGGAGTCGGAAGCGTTTCGGATCACCGGTGAATTGCACGATTTCAGCGAGATGGCCAATGTTCGTGTCATTTATCCCGAAAAAGTGGAACGCTATGTTCGCTACCAAGGCAAACACCAATTCGGGCCTGGCGGGTTGTCCCACGATGTGACCCATGCCGCAGCGAAATACGGCATCCTGCCGCAATCGGTATATGAAGGCGGGCAGTCGGTGGGCACTTACGATCACGATGCGTTGGATGGCATGATGAGTTCGATGGCCGAGGCAATCATGAAACAATCTGGGCATCTCCAACCTTCAAGCCTGGCTGCAGTGGAAGGGGCATTGGATGCGTATCTCGGAGCGCTTCCGGAGTCGTTTTCCTACCAAGGCGCGTCGTACACCCCGGCCTCTTTTCGGGATGCTATGGGCATAGATCCGACTGCGTACGCCACACTGACGTCGTTTACCCACCACCCATTTGGCGAGTCCTTTGTGTTGGAAGTTCCGGACAACCACGCCCACGGGGCCTTTTGGAACGTCGAATTGGATGATTTGGAGGAAACGGTGCATCACGCGCTGGAGAACGGATACACGGTTGCTTGGGATGCGGATGTGAGCAACAAGGGTTTCTCGTTCCGCGATGGTTGGGCCATCATGCCGGAGACGGCGGCTTCGAAAGAGGAGTGGGGCACCTTGGATGCCATGCCAACAGAGCCATCCGTCGATCAGGCCATGCGCCAGGCCGCATTCGATTCGCAAGAAAATACCGATGATCATTTGATGCACATCGTGGGCCGAGCGGCAGATGCCCAAGGCCGGGAGTACTTTATCATCAAAAATTCCTGGGGCCAAGGCAACGATTACGGCGGGAAGCAGTTTGTTTCAACCGCGTATTTCCGCCATCATACGATCGGCATCATGGTGCATGAAGCGGGGCTGCCCAAAGAGCTGCGCAAGGCCATGGGCCGGTAGTTCCAGGTAGACTGAATAGAAATATCATGAACGGTTTGGTGGTTGGGTTGGAGTTGGTATCTTTGCCCCCCGTTTGGACGACATGTCGTCGGCGGTGATGGCTCTGTAGCTCAACTGGATAGAGCATCGCACTACGGATGCGAAGGTTTGGGGTTCGAATCCCTACAGGGTCACGAAAGAAGCTCGATTGCGAACAGCAATCGGGCTTTTTTCTTTTCGGACAGAGTCTGAGCGGAGCTGAACCGATTGTATCAGACGGTCTCGGATGATCCGCCCACAGACGATGCGCTACGCGCATACAACAAGACGGTTCGGAAGGTAACAGAGGACTTGGATCGTCATGCATTCAATACCGTCATCAGCGCGCTAATGATTGGCGTCAATGAGCTGACAGATGCTGGCTGCCAATCTGCATCCATCCTCAAACCACTTGCGATACTGGTTAGCCCGGTAGCTCCACACTTGGCCGAAGAGTTGTTTCAAATGGCAGGAGGCACTGGACTTGTTGTTTCCTCTGAATGGCCCGAATGGGATGAACAGTGGCTGACCAGCGATCA
>Ga0181574_10000328_pt1 | contig 44027 bp, 32 predicted proteins | sample 101ome_24_FD_145600 | JGI IMG/M metagenome (GOLD analysis project Ga0181574, IMG submission 145600) | Coastal salt marsh microbial communities from the Groves Creek Marsh, Skidaway Island, Georgia - 101410AT metaG (spades assembly) | ecosystem: Environmental > Aquatic > Marine > Intertidal zone... | reverse complement strand
CCATGAGGCGTGCGCCTATGGACGATTCACCACCCTTGATGAAGTGTGGGGCGGAGATGCTGTATTTGAGCTTGGATACCCCGCGCGCATAGTAGGGATAGGCAATGGCGAGTGTTGGCAAGCAGTAAAACGACCAAGCAACCAGTCCCCAGTGATGCAGACCAAAGGAAGACGCCCATACATAAGCTTCGGGCGATCGGGGCTCAGCGCCAAACGGCGGCGCATCGACGTAAAACGCCCATTCGATAGACGCCCAGTACATCATGCCGGCGCCAATCCCGGCAGCGAACAGCATGGCAATCCAGCTGGCAGTGCTGAACTCCGGTGTATCGTCGCCGAGCCGCACGCGACCGTAGGGACCAAAGGCGAGAAAAAGGACAGCGCCAAACGCGGATATCGCCGTCAGTATGTACAGCCAGCCAAGCTCAGTGGCGAGAAAGTTGTAGGCTGTTTGCAGCGCCAGAGCACTGGCCTCGGGAAAAAGCAGGAGCGGTATGGCCATGGCTAGCATGACAGAAAGGGTCAAAACGAAGTTAACGCGATCTACAGCCTGCGTCATAAAGCATCCCAGAGTTATTGTTTTAGCATCATCACAGGGTAGCCTACTTTAAGCGCTGTTTTCACGCCTGATTTCCCGCAGCCTTTATAGGGCGGCCCTTAGGGAGCCAGCCCAAGGCAACAGTAAACCACTTTTGATGAGGCTCCCCTGTGAGTAAGCGTCCCCTAATAAGCAACCCCTCGCTCATCGAGCACCGCTTTCAAGGGGTCGAGGTGCGCCTCGTATCGCTGCCACACCGACAGGGCATCGCGGTAAATGGGCTGACGGACCTGCTCTGAACTTGCCGTTCGTACCGCACGGTCCTTCTCATAGTAGCGCAGACACTGCTCCTCGAAGGGGAGATTACAGTGGTCCAATAGTGCCTTTACCTGTGTTTCGAGATCTTCCACCACGGTTTCGTATTGGACTGTCATCAACCCTTGGGGAAGCACCGAGTGCCAGTGGTCCATCAGATGCAGATAGTCTGCGTAGTAGTGCCCAATCTCCTCGAGTCCGTAGGTGAATTCCTGACCACGGGCGAACAGCTGTTTGAAGTTCGCAAAGCAGGCCGCCATGGGGTGCCGCCGTGCATCAATAATGGTCGCGTTAGGGAGGATCGTCTTGATGAGGCCAATATGGACCCAGTTGTTCGGCATCTTGTCGATAAAGAAAGGTTTGTCTGTTCGATAGGTGCTCGCGCCATCAAGATAACGTTGACCTAGCGCCTCGCGTTGATCTTGGCTCATCGACGTTAAACACTGCGGGTAGAGATTCTGCTCGGATCGTCGACGACCACCCCCCAATTCGCCGGCAATCTGACTGATCAGCGGTAACTCGGCGGTGGCCTCCACCGACGAGTGACTCGCCAGTATCTGTTCAAGGAGCGTTGACCCTGCTCGCGGCAAACCCAAAATGAAAATTGGCTCATTCGAGCTATGTCCCCCGGGCGCCAGGAAGCCCTTTGGACAGTGCTCGATCATGCTGGCTACCTCACCCGAAGTACGCTCGGTGGTGTAGGAGCTAAAGGTGTTTTTGATGCTGTTGCCATCCGCATATGCGGCAAATGAATCGGCGTAGTCACCCTTATCTTCCAAGGCCTTACCCAATGCGAAGGCAAGGTGATAGCGATCGGCGCTCAACTTTTGCATAGACGCATAGCGCTCGCGCATACCATCGAGTTGCTCATCGTCGAACTTGAAGGTTTTGAGATTTGCGAGGCTCCAATATGCCTCGCCCGCATGAGGCTCTGCGGCAATGGCTCTCTGGTAGGCGGCCGCAGCGTCCTCACCGCGTCCACCATAACGCAGAGAGTGGCCGTAACTGGTCAAAATGCGCGCGTTATCCGGTATGTACGTCAGCACCTCTTCAAATTTTTCATGCGCCTGCTCGAAGCGGCCTGCCATCGCGAGGATTGATGCGTGTTGGACCTTATGAGAAAGGTTGTCCGGCTGCTCAATTTGAAGCTGCGCAGTCCTATCCAGCGCTTCATCAAATCGCTGTCGACGGGCCAACGCGGTCGCATAGTTCGCCTGAGCGATCGTGAAGTTTGGCGCGAGCTCCAAACAGCGCTCGAGCAATAAGATGGCCTCATCAAGCATTCCCAGGGTAATGCCTATTTCAGCCAGTAGGCGGATAGCATCAACATCGTGCGGGCGCCGTTTCAGATATTCGCGGCAAATACCCTCAGCGACACCCAGTCGACCCGCCTGCATCAAATCAAGCACCTGAGTCAGGAGTGGATCGAGGCCCTGCTGGCTGCCCAGGGATCGGCGGTAGGCATCAGCTGCAGCGACGTCGTTACCTTCTGAGGCACGCAGCTCATACAGGTCTCGCCACGCCGTCCTCAAATTTGGCTGTAAACGTACAGCGGTCTCCAGAGAGATAATTGCCTCTGACAACCTACCCTGTCCTTTCAGCGCAAGGCCAAGCTCGTGGTGTGCGAGCACCAGGCTTTCCGCCTCAATAAGGATTTGTCGCAGCAAGGGCTCCGCCGCTTTGTTCTGGCCGTTTCGTCGAAGTGCAACACCGTGCATCAAGACAAATCGCGAGTCTTCGCGAGCGAGCTCCCTCGCTTCTGCCGCTAACTGACACGCGGTTTCCGAGTCGCCATGTTGCAAGGCAACTTTTATCTGTTCATACAAGTCTTCGGCCGATCGCATACTCTTCTGCTTTTACATCACAAAATTTATTCATCGAGAGATGAAGGTGCCTTCCATATAGACCCTTATGACCCCCCCTAAAGCCCCTCATAAAAAAGGGGCACCCTAAAGGTGCCCCTTTCTACTGCTTCAAACAAGCTTAGAACGATCGCGTGAACGACACACCCAAGCTTCGTGGCTGGTTGATAGTGACTCGCTGATCCCAAGTCACTGCATTGATCCAGACAGAGCCACGCTCGTCGGTCAGGTTATTTACATAGACCTGAGCTGACCAGTTTTCACGCTCCATACCCACTGCGGTATTCACCACTGTGTAGGCTTTCTGCGTGCGTCGCTGCGTAGAGATCGTGCCACCATCGAACAAGGTGTTGTACGAATCACCCGTGTACATGTAGGCGGCTTGTACGAAGTAATCATCACCGAACCCGTAACGAGTCGATAAGTTCCACTTCGTCTCAGGTACGCGCGGCAATGCAGTACCTGATTGCGCATCTACTGTTACACCATTTCGCGAGTAATCAGACGTAAGGTTTGAATCAATGAAGCTTGCTGCGCCACTTAACGACCAGTTGGCCGCCAGCAATGCAGTGAAATCGAACTCAAAACCATTACTCTCGGCATTACCAACGTTGTAGGTCAACGTGATGGGTGAGATTGAGGTATCCAGTCGTGAGAACTGGAAATCTTCCCACTCTTGCCAGAACGCCGCGGCATTCAAGCGAAGCTTGCCATCCATGAGAGAGGCCTTGAAACCAAGCTCCTGTGCTGTCAGGAAGTCTGGCAAGAACTCACAACCAATATTGGAGGCGCCCTGGTTACCCAGGCCATCTTGCAAGCGCGTCGCACAGAATCGGTTCAAGCCGCCGGGTCGGTAGCCCTCGCCCCAAGTCGCATACGCCATCACGTCATCATTGACCTGCCATTCGGCTGAAAGGCGGAATACCGAATCGTTTGCTTCGGTAATGCGAGGTACCGGCGCACAGTCTTCACCATAGTTACTGGCGGGACGATCGCCTTGAGGACCCCAACCACCACAGGGCCACCAGACAGTGCCAGAGAAGCCGTTAAGACCCCCTTCGTAATCAAACTTTCGCGCACTCGCAGAGACGGTTAACTCCTCGGTCACATCAAACGCTACCTCACCAAAGTAGGCAGTTTCGTCGTAAGAGCGAACGAAGTCAGTCGTCCAGTAAATATCGGGAGCGTCTACCGCAAACGGAGTGCCATTCAGACCCATGACGTGCCAGTCACTGTCTGACGCCGTGTCAACCTCAACCCCGTAATAGCCAACCATGTAACGCAAACGCGCTTCTTGGTCAGAGACATAACGGATCTCATAGGTGCTTCGATCAATTTCCGTTGTATTGGTGTACTGCTCTCTGGGGTCACCACAGAATCCTGTGTAGGACACGTAGCAGTTGTAGTAGGGCTCAACGTAGCCGTATGACACGTAGTAGTCGCTGTAGAGCGAGTAGTCAGCATACGTTTCAGTGTCACGCTCAAGATCACCGTACGTTGCGGTGAGTGTGCCACCAAATATCTCACCCTCGAGTTTCAACGAGGTTTGTGTCCAATCGTCGTCACTCCAGTCGGGCATGAGCCGCATCACTTTGAGATCACCTACCGATGGATCGTGATCCCAGACACCATTGGCCTCTACGTCCTGCATCATGAGTGCAGCTGTCAGCGTCCAGCTCTCATTTAAGTCGATAGCTAACGCCGCGCGGGCACCACGAGTGGTTGCATCGTTAAAATTCTTTTCCGCGACCGCACTGTTATCAACGGTCAGGTCAGCTGCAACGTCATTCAGCGGGCTGGCGGGATCAAGACCTGCGCGCGCCCAACCGCGTCTGAACGTATGTGTGCCGGGAACGTTATCAATAAAGCCACCTTGGACCTTGTTGTAACCAACAAGACGCAGCGCCATGCTGTCGCTCAGTGGGATATTGACGAAACCTTCGGTGAGGTGACTGATGTCACCGCTCTTAGGCTGCTCCATGCCGAAACTAATACCACCCTCGAACCCTTCGGTGCTGGGCTGGTTTGTGATGATTCGGATAGCGCCTGACTGTGCGTTCGCACCATAGGTCGTACCCTGAGGGCCGGCCAGGACCTCAATCCGAGCCACATCATAAACGTGCGGGTTCAGATACTGACCCACAGCCGTCACAGGTTGCTCATCGAGATATACCGCGACCGATGGGTTAGCGCCGAGGCTGCTTTCACCACCACTCGAAATACCTCGAATATAGATATCACCACTACTGGGGCCCAACGTCACGAAGCTGACGTTCGGCAGCATCATGATGTAGTCCTCCATATCGGTGATATTGAGGTCCTCCAGTTGTGTTTCACCCAACACGCTGACGCTCATTGGAATGTCTTGAACACTCTCAGATCGTCGTGTTGCGGTAACTAAAACCTCTTCTATTTCAACCTGCGCCTGCGTTGGCATGGCAATCGTTGTTGCACCAACCAACCCGCAAGCAGTCGAAACCGCCAGCGCTAAAGGCCGTCTGAAAAATGAGGTCTGTTGGGATGAGTTATTACTTTTCATAGTTTACTCCCTCAATGACTTCGCATCGTTTTCATTGTTGTACTGCATTTATTCTTTGGGGGTATCTGCACCCAAACCAACTGCCTTTCTGACCCCCAGCCCGATGTAACCGGCTTTACACAGTAAACTTCGACAGCGTAACTCAAAGTGCTAGTCGTGATATACCTCCAAATTGAGGGAACATCAAACAAAAAATGCCGGATAATACGTAGGCTGCGACAAGAGTATTCGGAGTCACAATGAAAGTAACCGAACCTGCCAGAGAGTTGGATGTCATTCACTCCACCGATGTACTGGTTATCGGTAGCGGACCGGCGGGGCTGGCCGCTGCCATTGCGGCCGCAAGAGCAGGTGTCAGCGTCACCTTGCTCGAGCGTTTTGGCTGTTTCGGCGGCAACATCACCGCGGTGGGTGTTGAAGGCTTTGCCTGGTATCGACACGAACAGACCGTTGATAGTGAAGGCATTGGTATTGAGTTCGAGGAGCGCGCCAAGGCAGCGGGCGCCTCAGTCGCTGAACCACAATCCCAGAGCCATGCTATCGATGGTGAGGCCTTCAAAGCAGTGGCGGATGACCTGGTCCTCGAAGCGGGAATCACGCCCATGCTTCACCGCTTATTCGTCGCTCCCATCATGGACGGCAACCGAATAACAGGGGCCATTGTCGAGAGTAAGGCTGGCCGTGAAGCCATCCTTGCAGAGCGCGTCATTGACGCGACGGGAGATGCCGATGTTGCGCACAGGGCCGGTGCGCCAACCATTAAACAAGCCAAGGAGGATATGATTGGTGCCTCGGTGATGTTCTCGCTCTCGGGTGTCGACAAGACAAAGTTCATCGAGCATGTCAAAGCAGCGCCTCACACCTATGCGGACTGGGCCTATGGACAATGGACAATCGAAACCACGGGGAAGGAAGATGAGATGTTCTCGCCCTTCCTGCGCAAGCCATTTGAGCGTGCGCGGGCCGAGGGGCTGATCCCACCCAACCTCGACACAATTTCAGGCACTTGGGGCGCACTTTACGATACGGGTGACCTCACCTACATGAACCTTGTCCACCTCCTCGGTTATGACGGCACCGACCCGGCTGATCTCACGCGCGGCGAGATGGAAGGTCGCAAGCAGGCGATGATGGCTGTGACGGCGCTCCAAGCATTCCAACCCGGCTGCGAGAATGCCAAGTTACGAAACTTCGGCATGACTTTGGGTATTCGCGATACCCGGAAGATTGATGCCGCCTACAACATGACCGAACACGATGTGCGCGAGCAGGGACGATTTGACGACTCAGTCGGGATTTTCCCCGAGTTCATCGATGGCTACGGCATCCTCATCCTGCCGACGACCGGTCGTTACTTCCATCTACCCTACCGAACCTTGATTCCGAAAAATGTGGAAAACCTCATATGCGCAGGTCGCATTACCGGGGGTGATCGCGTCAGCCATGCCGCCACCCGCAATATGATGTGCTGTGCGGTGACAGGTCAGGCTGCGGGCACGGCTGCCGCCTTATCAGTCAAACGAAAGGAACGCTTTGAGGACCTGCCGTTATCAGCGCTGCAGGGCGAGCTCAAGCGTCAGGGCGCACGCATACACTAAGGGGTCTATACGCCAGGTGGAGTGGGCGCTTACGACACACCGTCAGTTAGCTCTCCACGTCTAAAAAATATGAGCGCATAAATCGCGACGTACAGGCCAATCACGATCATACCGATCCATTCGATTTTGAGCGGTGTGAACTGATACAACACAACCAAGCCCCCAAGCAGAGCAGCATGGATCAGCACGTAGCGGTACTGACCCAGCGCTTCCACCGTAAGACCCAAGTTCTGTGAATACAGTCGGGTTAGCGAATCCAAGCTATTGATCACAAACAGGATGCCAACAACAATCATGAGCAGCGTGATTGAGTCGCTGACGGGCGTCCCACCTGCAAAGTAGCCAAAGAGCACCGAGAACCAGAGTGCGATGGGGACGGATGGCACAATCAATATCGCAATCAAAAGCTTCCATGCAGCCATACCGTTAACAAATCGAGCGACAAATTGACCGATCATGATTGACCAGGCAAACCACCAACTCAGGTAAAAACCGTGATATTCGTTGATCGGCAGGATGAAGCGATCGAGGTTTGCTAGGTAGCCGCTCAGACCACTCATGGTCCCAAGAAGTCCGCTAATACCAACACCCGACGCTAGCCACGCAGCCGCAATCAGAACAAAAAACAAGCCCGTAGAACTCAAGCTGAGCACCCGCAACACCGTGAGTCGTGTACTCGACACCACCGCAAGAACAATCACGGCGCCCACTAGCAGATAGGTTGCCATCGGACTGATGCCCTCGATGTAACTAGGTAGGTAAGCAAGAAAGAGATACGCCGTGAAAGCGCAGGTCGCTATGACCACTAGATTATGAATCCAGCGTATGGGCGCGAGCTCAAATAGTTTTAGTCGGGGCTCGATAGCGCAGAAATAGAGTGTTGTAAGGAAGTAAAACCCCCAAACCAGGCCGCCCCAAAAACCAAACTCAATCACCAGAGGACTTGCGAAACCATAATCGGCCTCAGTGGCATAGGTCTGAAAATCGATGAGCGGGAACATGATGAGCCCTACGTCTAGGCCCGAGGTGAACAGAATGGCCAAAAAGGACAAAGTGGGTAAGGGAGTGTCGCCAATGCATTGGTAGGTAGGCCAACGCAATACCACAAAGGCTGCAGACAGTAAGGCAACCACCATGGCAATCGACAGGAGGGTCATCATGGCGCGGACCTTAACAAGTCATCATCCATGGGTCTGACCGGCGCACCAACGCGCTGAGCAGTCTCCCAATCCTCGGCAATCCAAGTTGCCGCATTAGATGTCTCCAGGGCCTCACCTCTGATCAGTGCAGCAGCACGCTCGGCCAGCATGATGGTAGGGGCGTTGAGATTGCCGTTGGGGATACTCGGGAAAATAGAGGAATCCACCACACGGAGACCCGACACCCCGCGGACACGACACTCGGGATCGACAACGGCCATAGCATCGTCCTCCGCACCCATCCGGCAACTGCAGGAGGGATGATAAGCAGTCTCCACATTGGCTCTGACCCAGGCATCGACGGCACTGTCATCCGAGAGATCAATCGCGGGTTGGATTTCATCGCCTCTGAAGTTATCAAGCGCTGGCTGACACAGTATCTCGCGCGTCAGGCGCAGACAGATACGCCAATCTTCACGGTCTTTTTCCGTGGCGAGGTAATTGAAGACAATTTCCGGCGCCTCCGCAGGGTCGGCGCTTCGTATGCGAACATGACCGCGACTTTCGGGTTTGTTGGGCCCCACATGCACCTGAAAGCCATGGCCATTGAATGCCGCGTTGCCGTCGTAGCGAATCGCACCGGGTAGAAAGTGGTACTGAATATCAGGCCACTCGACACCCGCTCTCGTGCGGATGAAGCCGCAGGACTCAAAATGATTACTCGCACCTAAGCCTGTTTTGGTAAGCACCCATTGCAGACCAATCTTGAACTTGCCCCACGGGTTCAAATGTCCGTTGATAGTAATGGGTTGGGTACACCGGTATTGAAAATAGACCTCCAAGTGATCGGTGAGGTTTTCACCGACACCCGGGAGCTCATGAACCATCGCAACACCCGCATCTGATAGCACCTTGGCAGGCCCAATGCCTGAACGCTGAAGAATACTGGGTGAGCCAATGCTACCGGCGCTCAACACCACTTCACGTCGGGTTGATGCGACCTTCACCGCACCAGCCTTTTTAAAGACGACGCGCTTAGCAACGCCCTCTTCCAGTTCAATTCGGTCAACTTCGGCACCCGTCATCACCGTGAGGTTCGATCGACTTCGAATGGGCTCGAGATAGCATCTGCGGGTCGAGGAGCGAACACCACCCTTTACGGTCATATGCATCGGACCGAAGCCCTCTTGCCGAAAACCGTTGTAGTCGTGAGTTAGACCATAGCCGGCTTCTTCACCCGCATCGATAAAGGCCTGATAAAGAGGGTTTTTACGATTGTTGCCGTTGGAGGTGCCCACAGGGCCATCGCCACCACGATAATCATCGCGACCATGCATCCAGGATTCCGCGCGCTGAAAATATGGCAGGCAATTCTGATAGTTCCAGCCCGTGGCACCCAGCGACTCCCACTCATCAAAATCACGCGCATGACCTCTGACATAGACCATGCCATTAATCGCTGAAGATCCGCCCAACCCCCGACCGCGCGCCGCATCCATCGGTCGTCCGTCCAGTGCCGGCTCGGGCTGGCTGAAGTAGCCCCAGTTGAAGACTTTCGACGCCATCGGTATGGCAAAGGCCGTTGGCATATCGACAAATAGGCTGCGGCCGTTGCCGCCAGCCTCTAACAATAGGACAGATATTGAAGAATCCTGTGACAGTCGATTGGCCAACACACAGCCGGCAGATCCGCCGCCTACAATGATGTAATCAAACTCCTCAGCCACCGTCAGCTCCTCACTGCGAAAATAGTGATTGCCCTTCGAGTTGCGCCGCAACCTCCTCGGGCATATCAAAGCGCATGTGCTCAACAATCGTCGGATAGATATCCACAATGGCCGCTCGGCGCTCGGCCGCAGAAACCATACGCGGACTATTACTTGCGATCCAGATTGTGCGCTCCCTGTCCGACTGGCCACCGTGCCCCTTACCGTTCGATGAAGTCCTACCATGATCGGTGGTGACGATGACGAGCCAATCTTCGTCTACAAAGTGCTGGCGTCGTGCCTGAACCGACGCCCAAAGCTCCGACACCCGCGCATCAACCCAGCGCACGGCAAGGTCCATTGAGGGACTGTCGCCATCGCGATGACCAATATCGTCTGTATGCTGCAAGTAAACCCATGAGAGATCCGGGGCAGACTCAAAGAGCGTCTTGGCCGCCAAGGTCGTTACCTGTAGATCGACAGCCTGAATTCGCTCGACATCCTCGAGCGAAGGCGCGAAGGCAGGGTCCTTCTCATACCCGTCAGCCACGAAGTCAAACTTATAGCCTCCCGCCGCTTCCAAGCCGTCACCCATCAAGATGGTTCTGTTGTCCGTCCACGTCGAAAAAAGACCAGTCGACACTGCTCTGGCTTGGTGCTTGGCAACTCGAAAAATATCCCAGAACGCGTAGTTCGGCTCGATACCATAGTTAGCGCGAACATTGTGCTTGTTAGACCAGGTCCCGGTTAACAAGCTCATATAGCCTACCGCGGACACGGTTGGGCTCTCAGTCGGCATACCGAGCTCGCCTCCAACGTAGGCTCGCTGATACGAACCCTCCGCGGCGACGGCAGCGATGCCTGGCGTGTTTACACGCTCAATGACGTCAGCGGGAATACCATCAACGACGACGAACAGGGTTTTTGGCGTCTTATTCACCTCAACCCCATCATCCGAAGTCCCGGGATCTGCAACGGTCACCTGAGCCATGAGCACCCCCATGCTAAGTAGCACTGGCAAAGGCAGTCTGGCATACGCCCAGAATCGATGTAAGCCCGCCAGCACTTCCACCTGCAATGAGACAAAGAAGAACCCGGGGCGCATCAGCTTACTCATCATAAAGTCAGCCCACGCTCGCTGGCCGGGGACTGGCGCTTCGTGCCATTCAATAGGTTTTTTCGACCTTACCCAAGTTGGCATAAATCGTTTTTGTTTGAGTAAAGTGCTCGATCGTTTGTAGCCCGTTTTCACGGCCTATACCTGACTCTTTGTAGCCACCGAAGGGAATTTCGGCAGGGGTAATATTGTATTCGTTGATCCAGACAATACCGGCCTGCAAGGCATTGGCTACTCGATGAGCTAAGGAAAAACTCTGGCTAAAGACAGCAGCAGCGAGTCCTAGACGCGTGGCATTAGCACGGTTGACCACATCTGCTTCATCAGAGAATTTCAACACCGTCATTACGGGGCCAAACACCTCATCGGTAACCACCGAATGATCTTCATTGTCGGTCACCACCACGGCCGGTGAAACGTAATAGCCGCCAGAAAACGCGGCATCAAAATCAGTGGCGCCACCACACAAAAGACTAACGTCATCCGCGCTTCGAACCTCAGACAGGTAAGCCGCCACCTTGTCCAATTGCTGCTGTGATACCAATGGTCCCATCTGGGTTTCGGGGTCAAAGGGATCACCTACAACAATCGCGTTAGAGCGCGCTACCACCTCGTCAACAAAGGCATCGTAGATCGCTTCATGAACGAACACCCGGGTGCCATTCGAGCAAACCTGTCCTGTTGAGTAAAAGTTTCCCGCCAATGCGGCGTTAACGGCGCTATCGAAGTCGCAATCATCGAAGATCACTATCGGCGATTTACCTCCCAGCTCGAGGGTCACCTTTTTCAGAGTCTCTGATGCCATGGCCGCGACACGTTTCCCGGTGGCGACCGAGCCTGTCAGTGACACCTTTGCCACATCCGGATGCTGTACCAGCGCGCTACCTGTCTCACCAGCGCCCAGCACAACATTGAACACCCCCTCGGGCAGTCCCGCCTCACGGTATATTTCCGCCAGCTTCAAGGCCGTGAGGGGTGTCACCTCAGAGGGCTTGAACACCATGGTGTTGCCGCAGGCGAGTGCCGGTGCAGACTTCCACAAGGCAATCTGAATAGGGTAATTCCATGCCCCAATCGCCGCACACACTCCGAGGGGCTCACGTCGCATGATGGCGAAGGCCTCAGGCGGAAGATCAACATGCGACCCTTGCAGGCTCTGCGCAACACCCGCGTAGTACTCGAGTACTTCTACGCCACTGATGACATCAATCACGCTCGTTTCCTGAATAGCTTTGCCCGTATCGAGTGTCTCGAGTTCCGCAAGCTCCTGATTTCGCTCTCTCAGAAGCGCCGCCGCCCGTCGCAAAATGGCGCCACGCTCAGCCGCGGCCGTCTCGGCCCAGCCTGCAAACGCCGCATAGGCTGACGCCACAGCAGCGTCGACAAGATGATTATCGGCAATCTCCACATCGCAGATCACGTGGCCCGTTCCCGGGTGTCGCGTTTGAAAGGTCTCCCCCGATGAGGATGAAACAAAATCGCCGTTGATGAAGCTGCGCTGCCGCTCCAAGGTGCTGGCTTTGTCATAAAACGGTGCGTTGGTCGTTGCGTCCATGGTGTGGCTATCGCTTGTTCTTCGAGACTTGTGGCGCAATGATTACACAGATTTTAGCCATCAGCCGAACACTTCGTGGGCTTTTTCGGCGTCTTGTGTGAGCGCTTTATGCATCCTTAACACGCCGGTCACAGACCCCTCGCCCATTGACCCGCGCGCCATCTCGCTATTAGATGAACACCGATATGCAGGGCAGCATATTCACGATTCAGCTAATTCATTGCTTGCCGATGAATGAACTAACAATAAAAGCCAAGACTGAGAGATCGAACAATGAGTGATACAACTGGGCAGGACCAGCAGCAGAACATGCGTCGGGTCGCACTGACTTCGCTGGCAGGGACAAGCATCGAGTGGTACGACTTCTTTTTATATGCCACAGCGGCGGCGGTTATTTTTCCAATAGCATTTTTCCCGCAGGAAGACCCTACAACAGCCCTGCTTATTAGCTTCAGTTCCTTAGCCGTTGGCTTTTTAGCCCGACCCCTCGGGGGCATCGTTTTTGGCCACTTTGGTGATCGCATTGGGCGCAAACGAACACTGGTCGTTGCGCTAATGATGATGGGCATTACCACAACGCTCATTGGCTTTTTACCGACCTATGCGTCCATTGGTGTTGCTGCGCCGATTCTATTGGTACTGCTCCGATTTGTTCAGGGCTTAGCGATTGGTGGGCAATGGGGTGGCGCCATGTTGCTCGTCACGGAGAGTGCGCCGGCAGATCAACGTGGCTGGTACGGAGCCTATGCTCAAGCGGGCGCACCCTTGGGCGTTGTATTGGCAAACCTGGCATTCATTGGTGTTAGCAGCTCTATGAGCGACGAGGCGTTCATGGACTGGGGTTGGCGACTTCCATTTATCGCAAGCATCGTGCTGATCGGTATTTCTATGTACATACAGCTCAAAATTGAAGACACGGAAGCTTTCCGATCACTCAGCGATGCACAATCAGCGGCAGACAAACCCACTGAGACTGTGAAGCGCTCACCTGTTATAGAAGCTATTAGAAAATACCCCAAGCGCATCATGTTGGCTGCCGGGGCGTTTCTCTCGGTTCAGGTGACGTTTTACATTCTCATCGCCTTCGTTATTTCCTATGGGATGCAATCCCCCAATCTGATGCTGTCTAAGGACTTAATGCTCACAGCAGTCCTGATAGCAGCCGCTATTATGGTGCCAACGCAGTTCTACTTTTCGGGCTTGTCGGACAGGTTGGGAAGGAAAAATGTCTACCGCTGGGGTGCCATCCTGACTGGGATTTGGGGCTTTGCCCTCTTCCCCCTCATTGATACGGGCGACACCCTGTTCATTTGTTTCGCTATTACGATGGGACTGCTTTTCTTGGGTATGCAATATGGACCGCAGGCCGCCTATTTTACTGAGTTGTTCAGTACTGAAGTGCGCTACTCGGGAGCCTCACTGGGGTATCAACTGGGTGCAATTATCGGCGGAGCTCTTGCTCCCACGATTGCCGTTTTACTCTGGGACAGCTTCGGCATCTTCTACGTGTCTGTCTACATTGCGATTGCCGCGCTGTTGACCCTTTGGTCGCTGTCACAGCTCGAGGAAACGAAGGGTAATAGCCTCTAAGCCCGAGTATTCTCGGTACGCAGGTTGTTGCTGGCAACAAACCGTGACTTTGTGAGTCTTTACAGCAGGCCGCAGGCTTCGAGCCGCGGCCACTCTTTAGCAGGGCATTTGTCGATGACGACAGTCAGCCCCTGATCCATTGCCTTTTGCTCAGCCTCGGGGTGTCGCACGTCAAGCTGCGTCCACAGAGACGGGGCTCCTATCGCAATCGCTTCATCGACCAGACGGGGTAAAGCGCTGCCATCCCTAAAGATATCGACTAGGTCGACGGGGGTATCGATATCACGGAGAGAACCAACCACGGTCTGACCCTGAAGGATTTGACCTGCAAGGCCAGGATTCACGGGCGTCACCCGATAACCTTTCTTTAGAAGAAACTCCAAGACCTGATAGCTTGGCCGCTCAGGCTTATGGCTCGCACCCACCAGCGCAATATGGCGTACGGTTTTGAGTAAATTGGCGAGACCCTCGTCGGTCTCGATCAACACGAGATCACACCCAATTCGGAGTGCGCTTCTCGAAAAACGCCTTAACGCCTTGGCGAGATTCGTCAGAAGTCATCGCCTCAACCATGACCTGGTTAGCGTGTTCGAACGCGTCATTGAGCGGCATCTCAATCTGGGTGTAAAAAGCGGTCTTACCGTCTCGAATACTCTGTGGCGACCGCGAGGCTATCCGAGCGGCCAAGGCCTGGGTCTCGGCCACAACGTCATCAGGCGACACGCAACGATTGATCAGTCCAAATCGCTCTGCATCAGCCGCATCGAAAAATTCGCCTGTTAGTGCCATTTCGAGTGCGTGCTTTCGTGAGAGATTGCGGCCAATACCGACCAAGGGTGTTGTGCAAAAGGCGCCGAGGTTTACGCCCGGCGTGCAGAAACGAGAATCACTGGAAGCAATGGCCATATCGCACGCGGATACGAGCTGACAGCCCGCCGCCGTTGCCGTCCCCTGCACACAGGCAATGACTGCTTTGGGGCCATGAACAATGCGCTGCATCATCGCGGCGCAGGCTTCAAGGACATCCATCACCCGACGCTTCCACGCCTCACTAGTCTCCTCTGGCCGCCGTGCCATCTCGGTCAGATCATGTCCTGCGGAGAACACCGGACCGCGAGCCGCTATGACAATGCAGCGTATCTCATCGTCGTCATACGCGGTCTCCAGTGAGGAAGTGATCTCAGCAAGCATAGTGCTGGATAAAGGATTGCGCTGATCAGCATTGTTTAGCGTCAGCCAGAGCACACCACGCTCCCGTGTTTTTTCGATTAATACATCGGTCATATTGCTCACTCCGAGCGGTGCTAGTGACCTTGATTTAACCGAAGAATGAGACAGGAGGCAAAGTCTGGTGATGCAAACAAGCGCTTAGCGTACCGCTCGCCATCGCGCAGCACCTGCCTTGTCGCCACCCATGGTCATCAGCTGTGCCATTCGCTGGTTCAGTCGTGGGTAGCTCTCACTCGCGCCAGACGCGACCAGGGTGTTGGCGTAATTCTCGAGCGACGTCAGGTATTTCTCTGTCGCCTGAGCATCACGGCTATCTGAACTGTGCTTAATAAGGTTGCCGTAAGCCCGCAGACTCATACCGATTTGATCGGGGTAATCCTCAGGGATAGAGAGCAAAAGTTCAGTGGCCTTTTCGGTGTTACCCGTTTTCAAATGCGCCGTGCCCAGCCAACCAACGGCCTCAACGACCAGATCCTCGCGGCCTCGTGTGTAGCTCAGTGATCGCTCCAGCAAAGGAATCACCTCGGCCCAACGCCCATCCTGACTCAGCAGGGTGGCGAGATTGATGTAGCTCTCGCGGTTATGGGGGTAAAGCTTGAATAGTTGATCGAGGTGGTAGTACTGCGCCTGTTTGTTCTTGAGGTGTCTTGCCAAGGCCGTCATTTCGAAATGGAGCTTCCAGTCGCCCTCGCCATCTACAAGCACCTGCTGACGTCGTCGAACCACATCTTTAGGCTCTCCCACCTCAGCCGTCACAGAAGAGAGCTCAGTCGCTAGAAAAGCCAAGTAGTCCTGATAGTTACTCTGCCCGGGAAACGGTGGCTGCTTTGCCATGCCCTGCAGGTTCTTCAGATTTTCGATGGTCTCGTGGTTTGGAAACCCGATGCGAGCGGCCACTTCCTCAGGTTGTAGGAGCGTTGGCGGCGTTGTCGGTGAGAGATGGCGCGCAATCGCCCGCGCAAAAATGCGCGCCAAGACGGCGTTACCCGAAAAGTCATAGTGAACGTGCTCAACCAACAAGTCCCAGCCCGGTGCGTAGGGTGCGCTCGCCCGGTCGAAGCCCTTTGAGCTATGCACGAAACTCAAGTTGCTTGAGTCGTACTCACGCGCCACTCGCTCGATAATTGCATTGATGCGTGTATCCGCTCTGAAACGAAGCCCATCGAGATCCAAGGCTCGCTCGTAGTGCGAACGTGCCAAGGCGAACTCACCTAGGTTCTCGAGGCTGGTGGCCAACTGAAAGTGTGAGTCGGCATGACCGGCATCAAGAGCGATTGCCTGTTGCCACAGGTCTTGCGCCTCCCGCCAGCGACCATTCAACGCCTGCAGCTCGGCGCGCTCTCGGAGTGCAGTTAGTTTCGACTCATCGCTCGCAGAGAGGTCATCCCGAGTGATGGATAAGAAGGGGGCTGATTGGCGCAGGTTAACCGGCACCGTGGAGAGCACGACGTGCATACCCTTGGCATGTAGGGTGTCAACAATATCCCGCAGGTTGCCCTCGAAATGCTCATAGACGGCTGACATTCGAGGGTCATCCTCCGCTACGCCATTGTCGACAAACATTTGCATGCCCTGCCACTCAAGGTCCGCTTTCGCATCGCTGCTTTGCACTTCAGCTAATGACCTATCCAAGAGTTGCCAGAGGCGAGTCCGCTTGAGTGCCTGCAGCGCACGAATGGCCGATAAGCTCGAGAGAAAATTCTGATTAAAGGTTCCCGGTCCATAGGGGCCCACCACCTCATTATTTCCCATGAGGATCACCGCAACGTCTGCGGATTCGGGGGGTAAGGTCTCAGCGACCTGGTAAACCACATGTGAATTGACCGAGGTCATTGCGGTATTTACCACCTCGACATCCCGGTTCGGGAACAGCGACCTCAACTGAGCAGCCAATAGACGATCGACGCCGTGGTTTTTGTGGGGGAAACCCATGGCAGCAGAACCACCCAACACAAAGACTCGCAGGCGATCGTCTGAGCGCTCAGCGGCAAAGGTATTCTGCAACGGCCCTACGTTTAGCGATGGCGGGTAAAACTGATCGGCGAAGTCCGGGTTCTCCTGATAGAACGCCTCGCCGTCGATGTCGATTTGATTGAAGTATTGGTAGTGGGTGCCAACGCCCACCAAACGCAAGGCAAATTCGACCAGGACAAAAAATAGCAGTGGGATGACGACAACCGTTATGATCGTAAACAGTGTGTTTCGCGTGTTCGACACTTAAAGCTATCCTTAGTTGGTGCGCTATACCTTAGTCAACGCATCTGTTTTTCCCAAGAGCGGCGGTAGTTAACCTGCAATGACCAAATCAATCAACGTGCTTGGCCTCTCTGCCTACTACCACGACAGCGCGGCCACCTTATTGGTGGACGGCCGTATTGTGGCAGCGGCTCAGGAGGAGCGGTTTACCCGAAAAAAGCACGACGCGGCGTTTCCTGCAAATGCCATTGCCTATTGCCTCGACGAGGCGGGACTCAGCCTCGATGAGATTGACTACGTCACCTTCTACGACAAGCCACTTGTCAAATTTGAGCGATTGCTCGAAACCTATCTGGCGTTTGCTCCGAAGGGCTTCCGATCGTTTGTCATGGCCATACCCATCTGGCTTAAGGAAAAGCTGTTCTTAAAAGTGACCTTGAAACGAGAGCTCGCTGCGTTATCAGGGCTCGAACAAACCCACTTACCACCGCTCTTGTTTCACGAACACCACGGTTCGCATGCGGCATCTGCGTTTTATGCTAGCCCGTTTAAGAAAGCAGCGGTGCTCTGTCTTGACGGGGTTGGAGAATGGGCGACCAGTTCGGTGTGGCTGGGCGACGGATCGACCCTGACGCCGCAATGGGAAATCCAATTCCCGCATTCCCTAGGTCTCCTTTACTCAGCCTTTACCTATTACACGGGCTTCAAGGTCAATTCAGGTGAATACAAACTCATGGGGCTGGCGCCCTACGGGGAGCCCCGATACGTAGACCTCATCAAAGCGCATCTCATTGATATCAAGCCCGATGGCACCTTCAGGCTCGACATGCGCTACTTCAATTACGCGACGGGTCTAACGATGACCAATCTTCGATTCGATCGGCTATTTGGTGGTCCACCCCGACAACCGGAGGCGGAGCTTACTCAACGCGAGATGGACATCGCGGCATCGATTCAAGTCGTCACTGAAGAGGTTGTCTTGAAGCTGGCCAATACGATCCATTCAGAGCTCGGCACGGAGCACCTATGCCTCGCCGGTGGCGTCGCGCTCAACTGCGTGGCTAACGGCCGCCTCGATCGCGAGGGCCCCTTCCGCAGTGTCTGGATACAACCCGCCGCTGGCGATGCGGGAGGTGCACTCGGTGCGGCGCTTGCAACCTGGCATCAGTATCTAGATCAACCCCGTGTCGCGGATGACCAAACTGATTCCATGCGCGGCGCCTATCTCGGTAAAGCATTCGATCGATCCGCCGTTGAATCCTGTCTTGAAGCCATGAGCGCACCGTATCGGTGGGTTAACGATGAGCAACTAATGCCCGAGGTCGCGTCGGCTTTAGCTGACGGTGCTGTGGTTGGATGGCTCAATGGACGTATGGAATTCGGTCCACGGGCGCTTGGCGCTCGGTCCATTCTCGGTGACGCGCGATCGCCCAAGATGCAATCGGTCATGAATCTGAAGATTAAGAACCGCGAGAGCTTCCGGCCCTTCGCGCCGGCGATTGCCGCCGACGCCGTCACCCACTGGTTCAACACAGACTACGACAGCCCTTACATGCTCAAAGTCGCAACCGTCAAAGACGAGCACCGTATTGCCATGTCCGACGAGGAAAAGGCGTTGTTTGGTATCGAAAAGCTCAATGTGGCCAGATCAACCGTACCCGCCATTACGCACGTCGATTACTCTGCGCGCTTGCAGACTGTGCACTCCGATACCAATCCGCGTTTCCATGCCTTAATAAAGGCATTCGAGGGACTGACTGACTGCCCAATACTAATTAATACGTCGTTCAACGTCCGAGGCGAGCCTATCGTGTGCTCACCTGAGGATGCCTATCGCTGCTTTAGGCGGACGGAAATGGATGTCCTCGTGTTAGAAAACGCCATACTGCTAAAAAACGAGCAACCTCATTGGGAAGACGACGGCTCATGGAAAGAAGAGTTCCAGCTGGACTGATGGTGAACGAATGACTACAGAATCGAACACAGCTATGAGTGGTGCTGAACTCCGTCAGTTTGGCCTCCTCTTTGGCGCCATCCTCGTATTGCTCTTTGGCCTGCTGCTGCCCTTTCTTATCGGCTACAGCTTTCCTCTGTGGCCTTGGGTGGTGGCACTGTTATTCACCGCATTGGCGCTGCTTGCTCCTACCGCACTAAGACCGTTTTATCGTGGGTGGATGCGCTTTGGTCTAATTGCCGCCTTTATCAATACGCGCATCATCATGTTCGTGCTTTACTACGCACTGTTTGTACCCACGGGGCTTGCCATGAAGCTATTCGGTCGCGATGCCTTGGCCCGCACCACCGGTGGCAAGACCACTGACAGCTATCGTGTGACAAGTGCCGTTCGGCCGAATGATCACTTCGAGAGGCCTTACTGATGCTAGATCTCTTAAAAGACCTATGGGGCTTCATGCGTGAGCGGAAGAAGCTTTGGATGGCGCCCATCATCGGCATCATGTTGTTGCTCGGTATTCTTGTGGTCATGACCCAGGGATCGGCGTTAGCACCGTTCATCTACACGCTGTTCTAACGACTACCAAAGCCCATGATCAGAGACGCCCTACCCGGCGACTGGCCAGCCATATGGCCTATTTTTGAGGAAATCGTTCGCGCCGGTGACACCTATGCCTACCCCGCAGACACGGACAAGCACACGGCCGAAGCCCTATGGATGACCAAGCCTGACCGCACCTTTGTGTTTGAAAGCGATGGCAACATCCTTGGAACCTATTACCTCAAAACCAATCAGGAAGGACCGGGTAAGCACGTCTGTAACTGCGGCTACATGGTGTCATCCGCCGCCCGCGGCATGGGTATTGCGCGACAAATGTGCGAGCACTCACAAGGCATATCAGTCGCAATGGGTTTCAACGCAATGCAATTCAACTTCGTCGCCTCCAGTAATGACGTCGCCGTCGCACTCTGGAAAAAACTGGGCTTCGATGTTGTCGGAACCTTGCCGCGCGCCTTTAACCATCCGACACTGGGACTGGTCGATGCCTTTGTGATGTACAAATGGCTCACTGACTAAAATGGCAACAGTGGCCCTGAAACGGAGAACACAGTGATGACCGATCCCTATCTTTTTTCAGTGATCAACCACGTTGCAACCTTCAGTGTTAACGATGCTCCCTTCAACCTGATGCCGGTGAGTTACATCGATCGTCTAGAAGAGCAGCTGCCCGAGGTACTCGCTGACGACACCATTCGTGCCATCGTCTTCACGGCTGAAGGCCTTGCAAATTTCTCCGCTGGGATGAATCTCAGGCAAATCCCGGAGGGCATCAAGCGCGCAGGCAGTCCGGAAGCATTTTTCGCCCAACGCCATCGTGTTCTGGACATGATCGAAAACGGTGGGACACCCGCGATCGCCACTTTTTTCGGCTACTGTCTGGGTGCCGGACTGGAGTTGCCTCTGGCCTGCCACTTTCGAATAGCAGCCAGTGAAGGCGCAAAAATAGGCTTGCCCGAGATGGATTTAGGCAGTGTTCCAGCCTGGGGTGGGTCAGCACGCCTTCCCCGTGTCGTGGGTCGGTCGCATGCACTCGATATGATTTTGCGCGCCCGTAAAATCGATGGAAACGAAGCACTGCAGATAGGTCTCGTGACGGAGGTAGTGCCGCTGGAGCAGTTAAAAGCAAGGGCACAGGCACTCGGTGAAGAGCTGGCTGCACAACCTCGCCTTGCCGTGAAAGCGGTGCTAGACACCATCGTCGGGTTTGAAACCAAAACCCTCGATGAATCCATCGAAGACGAAAAACGGGCCGTCGCTGCCACGCTCGGGACGCCTGATTCGCAGGAGGGGATGGCCGCCTTCCTAGAGAAACGAAAACCCGTGTTTAACCAGTCTTAACGAGAGAGCTTTCCGTAACTAGACCTATGACCAACGACCACACTGACACATCACTATTGAGCCGCCGACGCTTGCTCCGCGCCATGGGCGTATCAACAGCGGGTGTTGCTGCCGCGGGCGCAATTGCCGCAAGCCGCGAGAAAATCGTCGACGCGGGTGATACCGCAAAAGAGGAGTTGGCTGAACTCAAAAAGCAGTTTGATGCGCTCGATAAGCGCTCGAAACTGATTCTTCGCCTTATTTTGGTACTGAGTGGTCTGGATCTCTTCTTAGCGCTCTAGAGACTCGACGCGCGCGTCCAAAAGGTCGCGGAGCTTATCTTCAATCGAGACACCTGATGCCGGAGGCATAAATACCTGGGTCATGATAACGCCAACACGCCCCTTGGTAGGATCTATCCAGTAACGGGTTCCCTCGTAGCCACCGCCTGTCCAAATATCGGCGCGACCATAGGTGTCGTCGGGCCGTCTTCCGTTCGACAGCCATAGCGCATAACCCATCGCGCCCCACCCACTGTCCACATTGCTTTGCGGGCTGGTCATGGCAGTGATTGATGCGTCTTCCAATAGCGGCTCAACCCCGTTCGCATCGCTGAAAAATACGACGCGCAGAAACTTTGCAAATCCGGGCGCCGTCGCCACAAGACCCTCGCCACCGAGGAATAGGGTCGTGTCACTACCGTAGGGCGGTTGATGACCCCCAAAAATGTCGAGCTCCATGGGTGTGGCAAGACGAAGTTCACCATCAATGCCCGACACTCTGGGTGGCAAGACGGCAGACTCGGGGAGCAGGAAAGTTAAGCCTTCGATGTCGTAGGGCTCGAGTACACGCTCCTCAAGTAATGTCTGTAGTGATTTGCCCGTTGCCCGCTCTATCAAAAAGCCGAGAACGGTGGTATTCAATCCGTAGTAATAGCCCTCGTCAGGTGACTGTATGAGCGGCAACGTTGAAATGCCCTGCATCCATTCGTCACCCGACTTAGCGAGCGGCAACTCGAGCGCAGCTTGAGCTTCATCAAGGCAAGGCAGATTCGTCGTCGCGTAATAAAAGCCAGCCGTGTGGACCATCAGATCGCGGATAGTCATTGCGCGACTAGGTGACTCGAGTGAGAAGTCGCAGGCTGACTGTCCACGGTCTTCAGTGGCATTTAATTCATAGCTCTGCGCAGACGCCTCCGGCATGGTGCCGCCAGACAGAGGACGCGCCACCTTAAGTGTAGCGAGCTCCGGAAGGTAATTTGCGGCCTCGTCTTCGAGCGAAAATACACCGTCCTCCGCTAAATCGAGCGCGAGCACAATAGTCACCAATTTGCTCATTGACCAAATGCGCATCCAGTCGTCTACGCCCGGACCTTGGGCATGCTCATAAAAATCGGGATTTGCGACTGCCGATGAGACCAACACCTCACCCTCTGCCGTCTCCACGTAGGCCGTCATAAAGGGGTAGTGCTTTAGGGCAACAACCTCCTCTTCAAGAAGTGACGTGACTGCTTCATCGAGCGACGAAGACGCACCACAACCAAAAAGTGTCAGTAATGGAACAACGAGACTAAAGCTAAAAGCTCTGAGGTATGGCATCAGTTATCTCCACGACAAATCGTTTCTAAGATGCTTCTATACAATCAAGCATGTGGAACCGAAGCGTAGTATAAGGCGCCAGAAAACGGAGGCAGCACACCGTTAAATTCTTCCGTCGAGTCGCCTTCTCCTACCCATACTATTGATTGCTCGATCCCAGTTTCAGGAACGACCACGCTCTCCTTGGAAAAATTAAACATCGCTTGAATGCATTTATTGTCATGCAATCGCTGGAAGCGAAGCACGTCGCCGCTTCCGGAAATATTAGTGAGATGTCCCCATCGAAGCTGTGGACAAGCATTTCGAATCGAGAGCAGTTGCTTTAGATGATCACGGAGGTCGGCGCCGGCCACCGAATCAACGGCACGTTGTTTATGACATTCCGGCACGGGTAACCATGGGGTTGAGACAGAGAAGCCGCCATGCTCGTTGGCCCCGAGCCACGGCATGGGTGTTCGCGCGCCATCTCTACTCAACGTATGAGGCCAATTCCTCAGCGCCTCTGGATCTTTTAGTAAGTCAAAAGGAATTTCGACCTGCGGAAGACCAAGCTCCTCGCCCTGATAAATAAATAGATTGCCTCGCAGCGAGACAAGCAACAAAGCCAGAAGTTTGGCACGGTGGATGTCATCCAGATGCTGCAACCATCGGCTGTGCACCCTCGGCACGTCATGGTTGGAGAAGGCCCAAGAGGGCCAACCCGCAGCGAGGTCGTTAGACCATGAACCAATAATTTGGGCGAACGCCTCAACATCTAGCTCCGGAAGATAGAGGAATTCAAAGCCGTAAGCCGTATTTAGCCGATCTTGGCACTTCGTGTATTCCTGCCGAACGCCGAGCGTTTGCGAACCACCCACCTCGGCCACCGTAAATCGAGCAGGATACTGATCGGTCAGCGCCCTCAGTCGCTCCAGGAACTTGGGCAGGTCTTGATGATTGCAATTATTGACCGCCTTCTGCATGTCAACCGGCCGTAACCCGCTCCAATGACCCGGGTCAGCCACTGGATTGTCCGGAAGCTCGATGTTGTGCATTCCGTAATTAATGGCATCTAACCGGAACCCATCAACTCCCCGGTCTAGCCAGAACTTGGCAACTGACAGCAAAGCGTCCTGAACTTCAGGATTATGAAGATTCAAGTCGGGCTGTGAACTCAAAAAGTTGTGCAGGTAGTACTGCTTTCTACGCGCATCCCAGGTCCACGCAGGCCCGCCAAAAATAGACTGCCAGTTGTTGGGTGGCGACCCCTCGGGTCGCGCATCGGCCCACACATACCAATCAGACTTGTCGTTATTGCGCGACGAGCGGCTGGAGACGAACCAGGGGTGTTCACTGGAAGAGTGCGAATAGACTTGGTCGATGACAACCTTGAGACCCAGGTCATGGGCTCGATCTACCAATGCGTCAAAGTCGGTCAGACTCCCAAACGAGGGGTCCACGCTACAAAAATCTGAGACGTCGTATCCGAAGTCATGCATGGGCGACGTAAAGAAGGGCGAAATCCACACACCGTCGACGCCCAAATCGGCTACGTAGTCCAATTTTTCCGTGATGCCTCTAAGATCCCCCGTGCCATTTCCGCTGTAATCGAAAAAGCTTCTCGGGTAGATCTGATATAGCGCGGCACCACGCCACCACTCGAACGAATTTGTACTTATCACCGCCAGGGGCCCCACCCAGATAGAACGGACTGTTTTCGAAGCGCTAATGTAGAGCCCTTTGGCGTTGAGACGCTCGCACCCTGCCCGCACTTTTTTATTTGTGTGACAGCATAAAACTCAAGCTCGCGGTACACCTCCAAAAATGGGTCGTTAACCTCTAGGAATTTAACGGTGAAATCGCATAAGGTAGGTGGAGGGGAGAAAATAATAAAAAATTAAGGGGGTGCTGTCGTGCTGCCATTTTATGAGCGACTTGACGAGCAGAGTAAGGATCAATCCATCAGCGTGAGATCAATGACTCAAATGGGCAACCATGCCTATTGGCATTTTCACCAGGAAATCGAAATCTTTTACTCTGCCAAAGGTTCGGGTAAATGCATCGTCGGGGACTATGTGGGGCGCTATTCGCCCGGTCAGTTAGTTATCGCAGGGTCGTTTCTGCCTCACGACTTCAACTACGCGGATGACGACGACCAGACAAACAATATCCTTATCCATTTCAATCCACAGCTACTGAATGGCTTCACTGAATTTGCTCCGATTCGCCATCTCCTCGAACAAGCACGTTATGGCCTCTCGTTCAAAAAAGTCCCAGAAAAGATTCAATCATTACTGCGGAGTCTTGAACGGCAGGAGCCGGCATCCAGAGCGATTGGTGTATTGGAGGTACTGGCCAGCCTGTGTCAGGTGAATAGCCACCCGCAGCGGCTGTCATCGATCGATTTCTCCCCCGAAAAAATGGACGATCGGAGCGGCAAGCGACTCAATACGGTCATTGAGCACATCACGCAAAATCAGAGTCGTCCCATTCACGTGGAGGAAATGGCGCAGATTTGTAATCTATCGACACCGGCGTTTTGTCGATGGTTTAAGCAAGTTTTCAAATGTAGTTTCGTAACATACATGACAGAGCGAAGGATAGAGACCGCTTGCCGTCTATTGGAGACCTCGAATCTGGGAATCTCAATCATTGGCGACCGGGTGGGATTCGAAAGCTACAGCAACTTCAATAGAGCATTCACAAAAGTCAAACAGATCCCGCCGCGTGAGTACCGACGCGTCCACCAGTAGTGGCTGTTAGGCGTGTAGGAACTTCGCGTGGAAACGAAGGTGATCCTCTATAAACGAGGCGATGAAGAAATAGCTGTGGTCAAAGCCATCATGCTGTCGGTACGTCAGTTGAAATCCCGCTGCATCACAAGCGGCCTTGAGCGCATCCGGTTTTAGCTGGTCGTCAAGAAACGCATCCGCAGCCCCTTGATCGACTAACAGCGGAACCTGGGCGGCTCCGGAGCGAATCAAGGCAGTGGCGTCGTGTTGCTGCCATTCGGCTTGATCCTCACCGAGGTAGGCCGTGAATGCTTTGTGACCCCAAGGACAATCTGTCGGATTGCAAATCGGCGAAAAAGCGCTCACGGAACGGTAGGTTTCCGGATGCTTAAGCGCCAGAGTCATTGCCCCGTGTCCGCCCATTGAATGCCCGCAAATACTGACGCGACTGAGATCTAGACCCTCTACGCCACCGAGTAGACCAGGCAACTCCTCAACGATGAAGGACTCCATCTGGTAGTGAGACGCCCAAGGCGACTGAGTCGCGTTGATATAGAAGCCGGCACCTAACCCCAAGTCGTAGGAGCCGTCAGGATCATCTGCCACATCATCGCCCCGGGGACTGGTATCGGGGAATACGACAGCAATACCCAGCTCACTGGCAACACGCTGCGCCCCGGCCTTAGTCACAGCATTTTCGTCTGTACAGGTCAGTCCCGACAGATAAATGAGGACTGGTACCGGATTAGATGAGGCAAAGTCGGGTATGAAGACAGAAAACACCGTATTGCCCGATAACGTTTCGGACGTTGCCTGATAGCGTTTCTGCTCTCCGGCAAAGCAACGGTTTGATGACAATAATTCCAACCCCATGACTATCGCCCCTGTTAACTGACCCTACTCGCTCGCCTTACTAACTGGCCTTACTACACGAATTGCTCGCCCGACTTACTAGAAAGTTACGACCGACCGGATGCTCTTACCCTCATGCATCAAATGGAACGCGTCATTAATCTGATTGAGCGGCATGGTGTGGGTGATCATCTCGTCGATATTGATTTTCCCTTCCATGTACCAATCGACAATCTTGGGGACGTCCGTTCGGCCGCGCGCACCACCGAATGCGGTACCGCGCCAAGACCTTCCGGTCACCAACTGGAAAGGGCGCGTGGAAATTTCCTGGCCTGCGCCGGCCACACCAATGATGCAGCTTTGGCCCCAACCCTTGTGACAGCACTCGAGCGCCTGGCGCATAACATTCACATTGCCGATACACTCAAAACTGTAATCAACACCGCCACCGGTCATTTGAATCAGGTGGTCGACGACGTTCTCCACTTCGCTCGGATTAACAAAATCCGTCATACCGAACTGCCGCGCGAGCTCTGCCTTGGCCGGGTTCAAATCAACACCAATGATACGCGTTGCACCCACCATGCGAGCGCCTTGTATGACGTTGAGACCAATGCCACCGAGGCCGAATACGGCTACTGTTGAGCCCGCTTCAACCTTCATTGTGAACGCCACGGCACCAATACCAGTCGTTACACCACAGCCGATGTAACAAATCTTTTCGAACGGGGCGTCCTCGCGGACTTTCGCCACCGCGATCTCAGGTAACACGGTGAAGTTAGAAAAAGTCGAGCATCCCATGTAATGGAGAATCGGCTCGCCATCCAACGTAAAACGACTCGAATGATCAGGCATTAAGCCCTGACCTTGAGTTTCGCGAATCGCTTGGCAGAGATTCGTCTTGGGGTGCAGACAGAAATTGCACTCTCGGCACTCAGGGGTATAAAGAGGAATCACGTGGTCACCGGGCTTTACTGATTTTACACCCTCGCCCACCTCAACAACGACGCCTGCGCCCTCATGGCCCAATATGGCTGGGAAAGCGCCCTCCGGATCATCACCTGACAACGTGAACGCGTCGGTATGACAAACGCCCGTTGCTTTGATTTCCACCATGACCTCACCGGGTCGTGGTCCCTGAACATCCACCTCTGCAATTTCCAAAGGCGCGCCAGCTTTAAAGGCAACCGCCGCTCTGCTCTTCATATCAACACCTTCAATTTATCGTTATTTCATCGGGTGGTGGCCAAATCCACGCAGTGGTCCCACCCTACGCAAGATAATTAGCATGGCACTCCTCAGAACCAGATTCCAGCCCATTTGACACATCAAGTTGTCACTATAATTTGCTGAAGATTTGCGTTGTATTTAATGCATGGCAGCGGCTCTCAGACCTCAGACATCGCAAAAATGAGCGGCAACCTCCAGCTTTTTAACACATCAAGATGCGGAACCTTGTACAGCCGTTTTAGCTGAGAGTAACCTGACGACAACGCAGCAGTGGTGCCGCTGTGAATAATTAAAAAACAGTAGTTTGCATAAACCAATCCATCTTTTGAGGGGACACAAAATGAAGAACACGACTTTCAACCGTTCGCGGTTGGCGAGCGCTGTATCTGTGGCTCTCGCTGTCAGCGGCATGGCCGTTGCACTTCCTGCAGCAGCGCAGGAAGAAGCTGAGGTCATGGAGGAAGTAATCGTCACGGGTTATCGAAAGAGTTTGATCGACTCCATCGAAAACAAGCGATACAACAGCTCAGTTATCGAATCCATTTCTGCAGAAGACATCGGTAAGCTTCCCGACTCGTCGATTGCGGAGTCGCTAGCACGCCTTCCAGGTCTCGCCGCACAGCGCCTTGATGGCCGCGCAAGCCGCATCAGTATTCGCGGTTTTGGGGAGAACGAGAGTGCGACTACCTTTAACGGTCGCGAGCAGGTTTCTATCTCAGACAACCGCGGTGTCGAGTTCGATCTCTATCCTTCAGAAATCATGGCTGAAGTGAACGTCTACAAGACGCCGAATGCCACGCTTGAAGCAGAAGGCATCGCTGGCGTTATTGACATGCGTACCCTGAAGCCACTGGAAACAGAGGCACGAACGCAGCTCAAGGCCGAGTACGAGTACAACAACTTGGGGCAGCTGAACCCTGATTCAGAGGATACGGGCATCAATGCGACATTCTCGTATATCAACCAGTTCGCTGACGATTCGATCGGTATTGCTTTTGCTCACACAGCCATGGAGTCGCCTAACCAAGAGAACCGATGGAACTCATGGGGCTTCCCTGGCGAATGGTGGTGTGGTCAGCAAGCTTGTCCCGGGGCAATGCTTGGAGGCGCCAAGCCATTTGTTCGCTCATCAACACTGGACCGCGATTCAACGATGTTGGTCGTGCAAATGGAGCCTAGCGATCGTCTGAGCATGACGGCTGACATGTTGTACGTGGACTTCGCGGACGAAAAGATCTTGCGTGGTATCGAGATTCCGTTTGCTTGGGGCCAGGGTTGGCCAAGAACAGCCAACTCCGTTGAAAACGGTATCGTGACAAACGGTACAACGGAAGGTCAGCGTGTCGTTGTTCGTAACGACTACGAAGAGCGAAAGGCGGAGTTAACACAATTGGGCTTCAACGCCTTGTTCGACTACAGCGACGATCTACAGATTGAGGTCGACGTCAGCCGCTCTGCTGTAGAACGAGAAATTCTCTCGTTCGAGAGCTACGCGGGTACAGGTCGCGGAAACAACCTCGGTATAGCAGATACGATTGGTTACAACCTTGCGCCCGGTGGCACTGGCGCTACTTTCGACGCCAGTCTCAACTATGCTGACCCAAGCCTGATTCAATTGGGTGGCCCATTGACCTGGGGTTGGCAGTCAACGTTGAACGACAAGTTCAACGCAACAGGCACCGAGTTTGAGAATACCGCTCAGGATGGCTTCTTGAACGCACCCAACATCGACGATGAACTGAATGCGCTGAAGCTTGCGGCCACACAGCAGCTGAACAAGGGCATGATCTCAAGCGTTGAGTATGGTGTTTCTCACCGCGCCCGCACCAAGAAGAAGACGGCAGAAAACTTCTTCATGACCCTGAACGCGTTCCCCGAGATGCTGGCCGTTCCTGACCAGTACTACCTCGGCAGCGTGAATCTTGACTTCATCGGCATGGGCAACATGATTGCCTATGACTCACGAGGAATGGTTCGGGATGGCTTCTATGACCTCACCTTAGAAGAGTCGAGCTATGCGAGTAATCAGTGGAACGTCAAGGAAGATGTGACGACCTTCTTCGCTATGGCGAATTTAGAAACTGAGATCGCAGGCAAAGAAGTCACCGGTAATATTGGTGTGCGATACATCCAAACTGATCAGTCATCCAATGCCTTTGCGCAGAGCGGTGGCAGCTTGATCAGGCAGACCGTAAAGCACGATTACAGCAACACACTGCCTAGCATGAACCTTCGTGTAGCACTGGACGATCAGCAGACAATTCGTCTCGGGGTAGCGCAAACCATGTCTCGCCCTCGTATGGACGAGATGAACGCGTCGTTTGGTATTGGCGTTAATCTGGTACCAGACCAGTACGGCAACTACATTGGCGCCGGTGGCGGTAACACCTCGCTTGAGCCAAAAGAGGCGCTGGGTATCGACCTGACGTACGAGAACTACTTCGCTGATGACGGTTACTTCTCTATTGCCCTGTACCACAAGGATCTGAAGGAGTGGATTTTCGACGGTGCAGCCGAGATCGACGTCTCTGACTTCCTAGAGGCGAGCGGTCAGTCAACACCCGATGGCAGCACCACAGCAACCGTTAACGGTAAAGTAAATGGTGGTGACGGAACGCTGACAGGTTGGGAGCTTTCTCTGGCTATGCCGCTGAGCATGATCCACGAAAGTCTCGACGGCTGGGGCATCTTTGCTAGCCACACAGGTGTTGAGTCAGACATCAAAACACCGGGCGGTTCGGATTTCGAGCTCCCAGGTTTGTCTGACAGCATCCAACAGGCGACCGTTTACTACGAAAACGGTGGCTTTGAAGCTCGGTTGAGTATGCGTCATCGTGACGACTTCAAAGGCGACCTCTACGGTCTTGGATTCAGCGTACAGCAGTACACTATGCTGGGTGAGACTATCGTAGACGCACAGCTTTCGTATGACTTTGCCGAAGCGGGTATGGCTAACTTGGAAGGCCTGCGCGTTTACGCTCAGGGCGTAAACTTGACTGACGAGCCGTTCACGTCATTGCAAGGTGACCAAGTACGCGACTACCAAGAGTATGGTGAAAACTACCGAGTCGGGTTTAGTTACAACTTTTAAGTAAAGTAGCTAACCTAAGAGCCCCCGCCGTTTACTCGGCCGGGGCTTTTTTATTGGGGGCAAATAAAAATGACAGATCACGCGATTAATCGAGTCGTGGTAGTTGGTGGGGGTACCGCAGGCTGGAACGCAGCGGCGCTGCTTGCGCGAACCTTGGGTAAAGTCATTTCAGTAACGCTGGTTGAGTCAGATGACATCGGTATTGTCGGCGTTGGCGAAGCCACTATCCCCCCCATCATCAATTTCAACAACGCCCTCGGTTTTCAGGAGTCAGAGTTTCTCAAGGCCACCCAGGGCAGTATTAAGCTGGGTATTCAATTCGAGAACTGGGGCCAAGAGGGCGATAGCTACATGCACGCCTTCGGAAACATCGGTAAGGACTTTGCTTTCTGCACCTTCCACAACTTCTGGTTACGCAGTCAACAAGAGGGTATTGAGTCCGATTTCTGGGACTTCTCGCTGAACTACCAGACAGCGAAGCAAAACAAATTCGCAAAACTTCAGCAGCTGCCGGGCACTGACCTGGCGGGGCTGAGTTATGCCTACCACTTCGACGCCGGGTTATATGCAAAATACTTGCGGAAATTTTGCGAGGCGAGAGGCGTGAATCGGGTTGAGGGCATCATTAATCGCGTCCATCAGTGCAGTGATACCGGCTTTATCCAATCCGTAGAGCTCGAATCGGGGGCTGTGGTCGAGGGCGACCTGTTCCTAGATTGCTCTGGCTTCCGAGGACTGTTGATCGAGCAGACACTTGAGACCGGGTACGAAGAATGGGGTCACTGGCTACCTTGCGATCGGGCCATGGCCGTACCCACCGTATCAACGGGTGACATCAGACCCTACACACGATCGATCGCTCACACGGCAGGATGGCAGTGGAATATCCCACTCCAGCACCGCACCGGCAATGGACACGTGTATTGCAGTGACTATATGTCTGACGATGAAGCGCGGCAGGTGCTGCTTGATCACCTTGAGGGCGAACCGCTGGCGGAGCCCCGCAACATCCCCTTCAAAACAGGACGCAGAAAAAAGCAGTGGAATAAGAACTGCATCTCGTTTGGCTTGGCGAGCGGATTTTTGGAGCCCTTGGAATCAACCAGCATCCATTTGATACAGGCCGGTTTGCGGCGACTCGTTCAACATTTCCCGCACAACGGCGTCAAAGAAACGGAAGTCGACGAGTTCAATCGCCAGTCACAGATAGAATTTGAGCACATCCGCGATTTCATCATCCTGCATTACAAGGTGAACCAGCGCACAGACAGCCAGTTCTGGATCGACTGTCGAAATATGGATATCCCCGACACGCTCGCACACCGCATAGACTTGTTCAAAAGCTCGGGCAAGGTGTTTAAAGAGGGCGACGAACTGTTCCACGAAATAGCCTGGCAACAAGTCATGATTGGTCAACGGCTGGTGCCCGAGGACTACCACCCTTTAGCACACAGCATCACTCGCGATCAGCTCGAAGGCTTGTTTCGTGATCTGCGATCGCTGGTAGGAAGCGCCGTTGAGAAGTTGCCAAGTCACGACGATTTTTTGAAGGCTCAATAGCTTGAAGGTTCAATAGAAAGCCCAATAGATGCTCGGTCGTCGTATGCATTCCACGGCAAAGCGATAGCAGCACCTCAACATTAACATTAACTCCAATGACTGACTGAATTGCCTCCTGAAAGGCAGGCGATCACGCAGAAAAAATCGACAATCTCCAGAAAATTAACATCACGGTGCCGAAATAAAGCACAGGATGTATGATCACTGAAAAAAATAATGGGGGTTAGGATGATTCGTGCGTTTGTCTTGGGTGTGGTTTGCGTGGCTCTGTTGTCGAGCTGTGCCAAAGACCCTGAGGTCTATACCGTTGCTGCACCAAACGGTGAGTTGGCGTTTCACATAAGCAGTGATGACTTGGGACGGGTTCACTACTCCATCAGCGACCAGGGCACACCCGTCATCAACGACAGCCGCCTCGGATTTGCCTTCGCAAACGCGGTGAACTTCGCCGACGCACTCTCGGTCTTACCAGGTGAATCTGACTCTGCAGATCTGCTTTGGGAACAACCCTGGGGTGAACGCCGTGTTGTCAGAGACCATCACAACGAACAGAGTTTCACCCTCAGTGACGGCAAGCGAAAGCTGACATTGCGTGTCCGAGTCTTCGATGAGGGCGTCGGCTTTCGTTTTGAATTTCCCGACAACTTCAAAGACGGCGAACTGCTTATTACAGATGAGCTGACCGAGTTTGATATCGCTAATCCAAGCGACAGAACATTCTGGAATCCCGCCTACAATAAAGACCGCTACGAGTACGAGTACTTCAAGACGGACGTAGCGAGCGTTAAAAGTGCACACACACCGCTGACTGTTCTCGATAGCACCGATCGCTACGTCACGATTCACGAAGCCTCGTTGATTGATTACTCAAGCATGGTGCTGCGAGGCACCCAAAGCAGCGTGCTGAAAGGCGAATTGGTCACCGGCTACGACGGTGTGAGAGTGCGAAGAAGCGGCGCGTTTACAACACCGTGGCGCACCATTCAGGTGACTGACTCCGCGACCGAACTATTGTCTTCGAATCTCATCCTCAACCTCAATGAGCCCAACAAACTCGGCGATGTATCCTGGGTGAAGCCTGGTATTTACATGGGCATTTGGTGGGGCATGCACGTTGGGGAAAACAGCTGGGCAACGGGCGATATCCTCGGTGCAACGACGGCGGAAGCCAAGCGCTACATCGACTTCATCTCCGAGCATGGCCTGGATGGTTTCCTCGTTGAGGGTTGGAATATCGGCTGGGATGGCGACTGGATCGCCAACGCCGATCTTTTCAGTTTCACTGAAGCACAACCCTTTTTCGATCTCGAGGCGGTGGCTGCCTATGCACAAGAAAAGAATGTTGACCTCGTTCTCCACAACGAGACCTCAGGCGGCATCAAAAACTACGAAGATCAAATGGAAGATGCCTACGCGCTCTATCAAGAGCTGGGCGTTAATCATCTGAAAACCGGCTATGTCGGCTTTTCAAATAGGTATCCACGCCACGACGTTCACGGCAGTGACAATGACAATGACCAATTCTTGGTCTACGAGTGGAACCATGGCCAGTTCATGGTGAATCATTATCAGAGGTCGATCGAATTGGCTGCCAAATACAAGATCGGCATCAACATGCACGAGCCCATCAAACCGACAGGGCTTCGACGCACCTACCCCAACTTCATGACCCGTGAGGGCGTGCGCGGACAGGAATACAACGCCTGGTCAGAAGGAAATCAGCCGGCGCACACCACCATATTGCCCTTCACTCGAATGATGGGCGGACCGCTCGATTTCACCCCTGGCGTGTTTGACGTCACGTTTAAAGGAATCGACGCGAGTGAGCGTATTCGAACCACCATCGCCAAGCAGTTGGCATTGATGGTGGTCCTTTACAGCCCACTGCAGATGGCGGCCGATTTACCGCGTAATTATGCCGCCAAGCTTGATCTCTTTCAGTTCATTAAGGACGTACCGGCAGACTGGGAAGAGTCATTGCCGCTGGAAGGTGAAATTGCCGAATACGTAGTTTATGCGCGCCAAGAACGGGGCTCCAATAATTGGTTTGTTGGCGGCATTACCAACGAAGACGCGCGGTCTGTGACGCTTGATTTCAGCTTCTTGGGCGAAGGCACCTATACCGCCACCGTTTATCGGGACGGCCCCGAGGCAGATTGGGAGACTAACCCCTACGACGCAGTCATCGAGACCATGACGGTCACCGCAGACTCAACCCTCGATGTGATGATGGCTGACGGCGGTGGTTTTGCTATCAGTCTGATCACACAATAACGCAGGGACGGTCGCTGAAGACCCTCCTGTTGCAGTTGGAGGCAACGCTATGAACCTGAAGGCCACTGTTCTTCTCGCGCTGCTCGGCAGCATTTCCAGCCAAATGGCTAGCGCCGCTGTCGATCGTGTGGACCCGCCCAACTGGTGGGTCGGCATGACTGATCCGTCGCTGCAGTTAATGATGTACGGCAAAGACATTGGCTCGGGCAGCCTCGTCAGTAAATCGGGTGACGTGACAATTAGCCAAGTGACCAGCGGTGATAGCCCAAACTACCTTTTCGTTGACCTGACGATCGCCGTAGACGCCGAGCCGCAAACGGTTGAGTTCCTATATACCGCCGCAGACGGGACCACCTCGGAGATGTCTTACGCTCTCCAAGCGAGGCGGGAAAACTCGAGTGATCGACAAGGATTCACTGCAAGGGATGTCGTCTATCTCATCATGCCCGATCGCTTCGCAAACGGTGACCCCAGCAACGACACAGTTGATCACCTCCATGAACCGGCGGATGGACAGCACCCCTATGGGCGACACGGTGGTGACTTGGCGGGGATCACAAAAAATCTCGACTACTTCACCGAGCTCGGAATGACGCAGCTCTGGATGACACCCGTCTTGGAGAACAACCAAAAGGACAGCTCCTACCACGGTTACGCAGTTACCGACCTCTATCGCGTCGATGCGCGCTTAGGAAGCAACGCTGATTATGTCGAGCTGAGTCGTGGTGCGAGGAAGCGCGGGATCGGCATCATTCATGATTTTGTGCCAAACCATATTGGCTCCGAGCACCCATGGATGTATGACTTGCCGACCAAAGACTGGATTAATCGTGATGCCGAGTTCTCACCGACTAACCATCGCCGGGAAGCTCACCAGGACCCGTATGCATCCGATTTCGATAAGGAAGAGATGACCACGGGTTGGTTCGTGCCAACAATGCCCGATCTGAATCAGCAGAACCCGCTGTTAGCGACTTACCTTATTCAAAACATAATATGGTGGATCGAAACAGCAGATCTTTCGGGTGTCCGAGTCGATACCTGGCCCTACAACGATCGTGCGTTTTTATCGACCTTTACCGGGCGCGTACTCGCCGAGTATCCGAATATGAGTATCGTGGGTGAAGAATGGTCGATGAATCCGGCGACGATTTCCTATTGGCAAAAGGGAAAGCAAAATCACGACGGCTACGACTCGGGTGCACCGCAACTGATGGACTTCCCGTTGCAACAGGCAATCAGGGAAGCGGTCAATGAGGAAGAGCGCTGGGACAAGGGCTTGGTCAAGCTCTATCAAGTACTCGCCGACGACTTTCTGTATCCAGATCCCATGGGGCTGATGCTCATCGCTGATAACCACGATATGACCCGCCTGTACCCCGGAGTCGATGAAAATTTTGACCGCTACAAAATGGCAATGACCTTCCTCGCGACGACCCGTGGAATCCCTCAGATGCTTTACGGTACCGAACTGTTAATGAATGCTGGCCCCAATGGCGATCATGGTCGTTTGAGGGCCGACTTTCCCGGTGGATGGTCAGGCGATCGTGTCGACGCCTTCAAAGGTACGGGCCTTAGTGACGATGTTGCAGCGGCTCAGGACTTTATTTCAACGCTGTTTACCTGGCGCCGAGACGCCACTGCCATTCACAACGGCGACTTGCTCCACTTCGCGCCCCGAGATGGCATTTATGTTTACTTTAGATTCAACGAAGAGCAGCGCGTGATGGTCGTTATGAACAACGAGCCCAACGCAGTGCACCTTGATAGTAGCCGCTACGCTCAGGGTCTTGCGGGCGCGACCAGGGCGCGAAACGTGTTAACTGGAGACCGACATAAACTGGCCGATCGGATAAAGATTCCAGCCAAAACGGCACAGGTATTTGAACTCGACTGAGGGTGCTGAGTGCCATGTTCACAGTAAATAAACGGACACTCGCCTCACTAACCCTAGTATGGGGACTGGGGCTTTCCGCTGCTGGTTTGGCGGGAGACAACTTCACGAATCCGATTATCTCGGGGGGCTATCCAGACCCGAGCATTTGTCGCGTAGGCGAGGACTTCTATATTGCCAATTCTTCGTTCGAGTACTTTCCGGGCTTACCCATTCACCACTCGAAAGACCTGGTGAACTGGGAGCTTATTGGCCATGGGCTTCATCGACGGGAGCAGGTGTCTGGATCGGTGAATCTTATCGATGTGCAGTCGGATGGCGGCATTCACGCGCCCTCTCTACGTTGTCACAACAACAAGTTTTATCTCATCACGACCAATGTTTACTCGCCTGCTGAGCCCGGCAAAGACACCCAAATGGTCAACTTCGTCCTCACCGCTGACAATCCGGCCGGTCCGTGGTCAATGCCGAATGTTATCGATGGCGCTCCCGGGATAGACCCCGACTTATTTTTCGACCATGACGGAAGCATTTGGTATGTCGGCAATCATGCGCCTGCAGACGCTAGGTACCCAGGTGAGGGTGAGATCTGGCTCCAGCGACTCGATCCGAACTCATGGGAACTGATTGGCGAGCGTCACTTCTTGTGGCGAGGCGCCCTCAAGCGCGCCATATGGGCTGAAGGCCCGCATATTTATAAGCACGACGGCCGCTACTACTTGTTAGTTGCTGAAGGAGGCACGTCCTTCAATCATGCAGTCACCATTGCCGTGAGCGATTCGCTCACCGGTCCTTACGAGGGCAACGAACGAAACCCCATATTGACGTCGCGGCACCTGAGCTATGACAACTGGGTCAACAGTACCGGCCACGCCGACCTTGTCGAACTTGAGGACGGCCGTTGGTACATGGTGGCACTGGGCATTCGTGGCGATGAAGAACGACGATCAAACATGGGGCGTGAGACCCACCTCATCGAGGTTGACTGGGAGCGAGAGCCCTATTGGTGGAAGGAGAAAAAGTATCTGTGGCCTGTCGCCGCGCCCTCTACTGGTCGTGTAGAGCGCACGAGTCCACTCCCCTTCGCTGATAGCCAACATCGCCCATCTCTAACCCTACGGGACGATTTTGAGCAAAGAGAGCTTGGATTAGCCTGGACCTTCAGACGGGCTCCCGAGGCAGACGCCTACAGCCTGAACAGTCGGCCCGGATTTCTGCGGCTGTATTCGCAAAGCACCACACCTGCAGCCCGTGGACGGGTTGCTCAGGTCGGAATAAAGCAAACAGAAAGTGACTTTCTGTTTACCGCGCGCACCCACTTTGAAAGCCAGACCATGAACAGTGAGGCAGGTGTCACCCTCTTCCAGAAAGACGACCACTTCCTCAATGCCGTCGTGAAAAGGCAGGAGAAGGGCTACGAACTTAATATCACTCTTGCCAACCGTGGCGCGCCGGCGGTTCTTACCTCAAAGCCTGTTCCCGAGTACGCAGGTGTTATTGAGTGGCAACTGGAGAGCTTGGGGAAACACTACGAGGTACGGTACCGGTTTACGCCTGAAAGTGAGTGGTCACTGCTACATGCAATGCCATCAAACCAGCTACTCAGCCAATACTACACGGGCGCCCACGTCGGCTTTTACGCATCGAGTAATGGAACTGCGACCGCTGACTACATGGACATTGACTGGGCGGATTACCGAGCCAAACCAAGGCAATAGAATGCCATTTTTTTGATTCAGGACAGCCAGGCTTTTTGGAACTCGAATTTTTGGAACCACGCACTTTGGAAAAGGCATTTTGAAAAAAGGTGAACCCTACCGATGACTAAGCAACCACAACTCAGCTTCTGGCAAATCTGGAACATGTGCTTTGGCTTCATGGGCATTCAATTTGGCTTTGCGCTGCAGAACGCCAATGTGAGTCGAATATTTCAGACGCTCGGTGCGGACTACAACAACATGACCTTGCTCTGGGTTGCTGCGCCGATAACAGGACTGGTTGTCCAACCCATTGTTGGCTATTTTAGTGACCGCACCTGGGGAAATCTCGGACGTCGTCGCCCCTATTTTCTCTACGGTGCATTGCTGTCCACTGCCGCGCTGTTCGTTATGCCCAACTCCCCAAGTCTATGGATTGCCGCAGGCACCCTATGGATATTAGACGCCTCGATTAACGTATCGATGGAGCCTTTCCGAGCGCTAGTGGGTGATGTCTTACCGCCGGAGCAACGTGGTTTTGGCTACGCCATGCAGTCATTCTTCATCGGCATTGGAGCTGTTGTTGCATCGGCGCTTCCCTGGATGATGACCAACTGGTTTGATGTATCGAACACCGCAGATGCGGGCGCCATCCCAGAGTCGGTAAAACTCTCCTTCTACGCCGGTGGACTCATCTTCTTGGCAGCGGTCTCTTGGACGGTTTTTACAACCAAGGAATACGCGCCCGAGGAAATGGCCTCGTTCTTTGAGGACAGCGCGGATGAATCAGCGGCGAGTGATGCATCGCCTGCCGAGGCATCAAACTACGCACGAGGCGGTGTTACCTGGCTGTTAGTCGGCCTAATCGCGACCTTAGTCATCGACACGTTCTCGGACGTGCTCGATCGGAACCTATACATACTCAGCCTCGGCATAGCGGTCTTCGGTCTCTGCCAACTTGCCGCCTCTCGACTAATCGCAAGTGGTAAGACTGATCACGGCTTTGTCACGGTGCTTCACGATCTATTCAATATGCCCGGCCCCATGCGCAAACTCGCAGCCGTCCAGTTCTTCAGTTGGTTCCCACTCTTTGCCATGTGGACATCCACAACAGCGGCGGTCACCTCCTACCATTTTAATACGACGGACCCCACGAGCGGTGCCTACAACCAAGGCGCTGACTGGGTAGGGCTGCTCTTCTCGACCTACAACGTCGTCGCCATGCTGTTCGCGATTCTCATACCCATCATGGTGCGAAAAATGGGTTTAAAGCGATCACACATGGTGAATTTGTTCTGCGGTGGTCTTGGGTTTATCTCGTTCGTGATCATCCAGGACCCCTTCTTCCTACTAGTGAGCATGGTTGGGGTTGGTATGGCCTGGGCATCTATTTTATCCCTGCCCTACGCGCTGCTATCGACAGTGATCCCCTACCAGAAGATGGGCCTGTTCATGGGGATCTTCAATTTCTTTATTGTGCTGCCACAAATTCTTGCCGCGAGTATCCTGGGGATCATCGTAGGACAGCTGTTTGGCGGTGAGCCGGTGTACGCACTGGTTGTCGGAGGAGTCTCTATGCTCATCGCAGGCTTACTGACCATGAGGGTAGAGCAACCCGAGTAACGCGCACAAAAAACGGGGCTCACTGAAGCCCCGTTTTCTAATCTACACCGTCAAATCACCGCTTAAAAAGCGAGCTAGCGGATTATCAAATTCCCTCTGGGATTATTTTGTGCGACTCAAACCACGGCAAAGCCACAATCTCTGCATCGACTAGGGTACCGCGGATATCAAGCTGAACTTTGGTGCCAGGCTCTGACAACTCGGTTGGGACGTTTACCAGCGCAATGTTGTGCTCCAATCGAGGTGAATAGCAGCAGCGGGTAATGCGCCCGACAACGCTACCCTCTGAATAGACATCCCAGAACTTGTCGTTTCCGCCTACGGGGTCACCACCAAAATTAGCACCGACCAGCTTTCGGGGAGGTGTTTCTGTCGCAAGCCGCTGAAGCGCCGCCTTTCCAATAAAATCTGACGGCTTATCGAGATCCAGAAGTCGATCAAGACCAATGGTAAAAGGTGTATCTTCGCGTGTGATATCGGAGATATACGACAGGATTCCGCCCTCGACACTGCGCATCAGCGATGGGCACGCAGGCAAAATACCGTACTCTCTTCCCGCCTCCATTATCATGCTCCAGAGCTCGTTGCCGCGGGTCTCATCAAGTAAATAAATTTCATAACCCAACTCGCCGCTCCAACCAGTTCGGGTGAGCACGACGGGAATACCGTTGAGTTCAAGTTCTGCGCATTGGTAGTAGCTGAGCGTAATCGCGATGTCACCAAACAGCTTCTTGGCAACGTAGGGCGATACGGGGCCCTGCAACTGTAGAGGTGAAACATCAGGTTCCGATACCTGAACATCGAGACCTTTACCTAGCGCAAGACCCTCAGCCCACAAAATGACGTCACCATCCCCAGGCGATAGCCAGAAACGGTCCTCGGCCATTCTAAAAAGAACGGCATCGTTAATAATTCCGCCATCGTCGTCACAGAAGACAACATAACGACCCCTGCCGACTGGGCACTTAGAAATATCTCTGGGCGTGAGCAATTGCGTCAATTCCAGCGCATCGGGCCCCGATATTTCCATCTGCCGCTGACAGGCGTGATCGGCCAACACCACTCCATTGACCATACCCCAATATTCGGCAAGAGGATCCCCGTAATGGACCGGCAAAAACGTGTGGTTATAGATCGTAAATGACTTAACACCTGCTTCGATTGTGGAGTCAAAAAAAGCGGATTGGCGCACTCGGGGCCCGATAGCTATCGCGAGAGGAGTATCGGTTGTCATTATTAAAGTCTCCGGCGGGCTGGATTAGCCCATGCGTTTAAGTTGTTCTTGAGACCACTGAACAGTGTTATCGATTTGATTAAACGTGAACATGTACAAACCTTCGATGGCCATACGTTCATCGTTCATGGCTGGTTTTAACTCTTTAAATAGCGAGTCAGGCTTATACGTCGGGCTTCGAAGGAACATCCCGATAAGGCCTTTTTGCTTCTTGGCGTACTTGGCCGACTGGCCCACACCAATGCGAAGCGAAGTCTTGAAGAGGCGCATGCGATCCATCACGCCCGGCAATCCAATCCAAACAGGCGTGGTGATGCCACGATCGCGCATCTCTGACAGCCACTTAACGAGTACAGGCATGTCAAAGCACATCTGAGTCACCATGTGCGTCGCAATCCCTTGCTTGGCAGAGAGCGCCTCGAACAGTAGATCATCCGAAATGGCGGGGTGCCCCTCGGGATAGGAGGCCACACCAATACGCGTAAAGGGATGGTCCATTTCGGCGAGGTCGCGAAGCACCGCTGCGGAACTATCGTATTCGCCCATGGGCTCATCAAGATCTCCACCGGGCACAAAGATGGAGGTGATTCCGCTGTCTGTGAGCTGGGACACGATGTCACTTAGGTGCTGCTTGTTCATGACCTGACGTGCAGCTAGGTGCGGCGTCAGTGAGAAACCACGATCAGAAAGCTTGGCCACCGTATCGAGCGTGACCTGTAAACCCTGCTTTGGCGAACACGTGATTCCAACGCGATCACCCGCCTTCAACACGTCGAGTTTCTCCTCGAAACCCTTCATCGGGATGACTTCGAAGTACAACGATTCTAGTAATTTTTTAGCCGCGCTCATGATGCACCCCGACCGGAAAACGCGACGTTAACTGCGTTTTTTTTCAAACGCAATAGGTGCGAATACCACTCCCCCTCGGGGGTTAGACAGGATCCTGACTAGAAAGCCGACAGGCGTTCGTCGGTGTCAGAAATCTCGTAATTCGACGCCGTTTCTCCGGCCAAAGAGGGCCGAATGCCCTGCTCCGTTTCAGCCAGTCGGTAGAGGTCCTTCATAGCGGCGACAGCCTCAGCACTGTTGCCTGCAATTTGCGCACAGGTGGCGGCTAATGCCTTGTCGAGCGCTTCGGGTGTCTCGAAACTGGCATTGGCGACACCCCATTCAAAGGCTTGAGCACCGGTGAAGATTCGCGCCGTGAACGACAGTTCTCGGGCGCGTCGCTGGCCGACAGCCCGTGACAGCGTTTGCGACATGCCCCAGGTCGGTCTCAGACCAAACTTAGTGTGCGTGTCACCAAACTTCGTTGTGTCTGTGGTGTAAACAAAATCGCAGTGAAGTGCGACTTCTAGAGCACCCGTAAAGCATGCACCGACTGCCCGCGCGATAACGGGCACATTCGAATCTCGAATCGCAGCGGCTAGGCGCGCCGCGGGTTCGTCAAAGACATTACCAATGATCCCGCCCTCTGGTTTGATGCCCTGCAACACCTTCAAATCGACACCGGCAGAAAAGGCCCGACCCGCACCGCGCAACACAATCACTTTCACTTCGGGATCATCACTTGCCTGCTCTACCAAACGGGCGGCCTCGGAGAGCATCTCGGGACGCAGCGCATTGAGCGCATCAGGCCGATTGAATTCCACGGTCAGGCAATTTGCCTCGAGTGCTGTATTGATAAGTGGCGTTGTCGACGCATAGCCCATGTAAGATGCTCTCCTTTGTTAATTATTTAGCGTTGTCACTAATTCGACAGTATGAGGCCATGACCGCCAAACAAAAACTGTTTCTGGAAGGTCATGATCCACTCAACAGCGGGCGGAAATCGCTGTCTGAGATCGCTCGCAAAAATCTAACGCCCTTCCGTTTCAGTTTCTTCAATCTAACTTTCTTCAATACAGAAGTCGCAAATCACTCGCACCGGTAGCGGGAACCAGCTCTCTGATCGTTTGAGCCAGTCTGCGAAACAGAGGACGGGCCGGCGATCGGCTTCGCCACGCTAAGGCGTGGTCTCGATACATATTGACCCCAAACACGTCAGTCACGCGAAGCGGATCTGACTCACGGATCTCGGAGGCCACATACAGCGAAGGCAAGAAGGTAATTCCCATTCCCATCACCACCATCTGCCGAAGCGTATCAAGAGATGTTCCCTCGAAATCTCGGCGTGTCGTAGCACCCAGCGTCTGGCAGAGCTCGGTAACCTGCCGGTGATACAGGTGGTGTTCGTCAATGGTCAGCACCTCCTCTCCTACAAGGTCAGTACGGTTAATCACGTCCTTGTTGGCGAGGCGATGATCGAGAGGCAAAACCAATTTCAAGGGCTCCCTGAACAAGGGACTGATCTCAAGACCTACGTCGGCAATCGGTTGAGTGGATAAAATGAGGTCGTGCTTCGCACCTCTTAAATCCTGGCTCAGCTCTGCGGGGACCCCCTCTCGCACAAATAATCGAAGCTCCTGAAAGCGTTCGTGGATCTCTGGCAGCACTTGAGGAAGCAAGTAGGGACCCAAAGTGGGTGTAACACCAATACGATAGGTCCCCGTCTCCCCACCCGTGAAGCCATGCGCGGTATCAATGAAGCTCTGTACCTCTTCCTGAATCCGGTTACAAACAGGTATCAGTTCTCTCGCTGCAACCGTAGGGGTCGCGCCAGACCGAGTTCGTTCAAACAATTTTACGCCCAAGGATTCCTCAAGGGTCGCTATCTGGGCCGTCAGCGTGGGTTGCGTGACCCCAAGCCGCTCCGCCGCCCCGCGAAAGCTTCCAACCTCACCAATGGCCTTGAAGTAGGCGATCTGTCGCAGACTGACATTCAATTTTGGCTGCATGAAATGACCTCACATTGGGTGATAGATTTTTACTATCAAAATATATTGATATATTAGTAACAACTATCGCATCCGATCAATAGGATGCGCGCGTATTCCCAAAAACCAAAACTTCTAGGAGTTCTAGCACGTGCAAAAACTGATCGACGGCGTCGCCAAATTCAAATCAGAGGTAGTTCCTGAGCACCAGGCATTATTTGATAAGCTCG
>Ga0181574_10000327_pt1 | contig 44031 bp, 48 predicted proteins | sample 101ome_24_FD_145600 | JGI IMG/M metagenome (GOLD analysis project Ga0181574, IMG submission 145600) | Coastal salt marsh microbial communities from the Groves Creek Marsh, Skidaway Island, Georgia - 101410AT metaG (spades assembly) | ecosystem: Environmental > Aquatic > Marine > Intertidal zone... | reverse complement strand
TTGTTTACACGTAATTATTGACAGTCTCTTTTTTGGGGAAAATATTCAGATAGATGCGACTTGTAATTTGAACAAATTAATTTTAGATATATTAGATTTTTATTATAAAAAGGCAGTCTACACCATAAAGCCTCTTACTCTTGTAATTTCAGATAATGCAATCGATGGTGTAAAAAAAGAATTAATTAAGAAGAAAATTGTATTTAATGATGGTTATGAAAAAATATATTTTAACAGCGAATTATTTTTTAGAGACCCCATTATTAATAGAAAAATTATAGGTAAAAGTTCATCAGATTCTCTAGAGTCTATATCATTTAAACTAAGAATAATATCTCATTCTACATTTACAAACATCTCTGAGTATAGATTATCCCCTGAAATGATATACTATTTCAATGTGGATGAAGTTAATATTTTTAAAAATATATCTGCTTTAAAAATAGATGGTTTAAATACATCACATATTAATAAAATTTTTAATAAAATTTTTAATTCTTAAAGGACATAAATATGGATTCAGATAATTTTAAAATAATAGGAGTAACTAGAGAAATTGTTACAATTGAAATACTTGATCCACAAAAATTTCAGAATCAATTTAATATTGGTAGTTATATTAAAATCCCATATAAACATAAAACTGAAAATTTCATTATAGGTGTCATCCAAAATTATAAAATAAAAAACTTAGATTCTCCTGACCCACAAACAGCTCCGAAAGGAAACAGTTTTTATATAGAAGTCAATTTAATTGGCTCTTATAAAAAAAGAGAAGATGGTAAACACATTTTTGAAAGAGGGGCACACGGAATTCCTTTACCTCCAAATAATGGTATAGAGTTGTTATCAGACGAAGATTTTAAAAATATTTTTTCTTGTAAATTAGAAAATAAGGAACGGTTCATTTTTTCTAAATTGGCACAAAATGAAAACATAGACATTCCTGTAAATGGAAATAAATTTTTTAATAAACACTTTTCTATTGTCGGTTCAACGGGTTCTGGAAAGTCGCATACTGTAGCAACCCTTTTACAGCAAGCGGTAAAAGAAAAAAAAGAAGGTGGATTTGATGGTTTAAATAACTCTCATATTGTTTTATTTGATATTCATGGAGAATATAAAAAAGCATTCCCGAACTCTAACTATATTAATTTTGAGAACATAAAAATACCATATTGGCTCTTTGATAGTGACGAATTAGGAGACTTATTCATAGAAAGTAATGAGAGTAATTCTCACAATCAAGTTTCACAATTTCGTTATGCCGTTACCGAAAACAAGAAAAAACATAACGGAGATACAAATGTTTCAGACGATAAAATTTATTTTGATTCCCCTCTAAGATTTGATATTGATGAAGTAATCACATACATCAAAAATATTAATAACGAGCTAGTAAATAAAAAAAACAATAGAATCCCTACAACTAAAGAAAAAAAAGAAATAAATGACCGTTTACCAACATACTTTGAAGAGCATTTAGAGTTTGATAAACTTGATTCAAGTTATGTAAATGGTCCTTATACGGGTGACTTTGAAAGGTTTATTTTAAGATTAGAAACCATCAGGTCAAATCCAAGATTAAAGTTTTTGTTTGATGAAGTAAGTACATTAAAATTAGAAGATGTATTAAAACAACTTTTAGGATATACAGATAAAAAAGAAAACGTAACCATTATCGATTTATCAGGAATTCCTTTTGAAGTTCTGAGTATTACCGTCTCACTCATATCAAGAATTTTATTTGAATATGGCTATTTTTATAAAAAAATACTAAGTGGCGGTATTAATTGCGAAACCCCTCTTTTACTTGTATATGAAGAAGCCCATAAATATGTTCCAAGAAGTGATTTAGTAAAATATAGAGCTTCAAAAAATGCTATTGAAAGAATTGCAAAAGAAGGAAGAAAATATGGAGTAACATTAGGGATTGTAAGTCAAAGACCTTCAGAAATATCTGAAACTATTTTTTCTCAATGTAATAATTTTATTGCAATGAGACTAACAAACCCAGACGACCAAAACTATGTCAAAAGACTATTGCCAGATACAATGGGGGACTTAACAAGTCACCTTGCATCATTGCAGTCTGGGGAAGCCATTCTCATAGGAGAATCGATAATCTTACCATCTCTAGTAAAAATTAACTTTCCGACAACTGAACCTGAGTCAACAGATGTGAACTATTTAGATATTTGGAAAGAAGAATGGAAAAAAAATATAGATTTTAGCAACATAATAAAGAAATGGATTGAGTAAGTAAACCCCTTAATGTTGGAGGCCGTGGCTGAAAAAACATTCTTGCTTAACTAGGGACAGAAGAACCTCGCCGTAAAGGTTTTATAGTTGTTTATACAAGTTGAGAATAATTGAAGTGATGTCTTCAATATTATGAATTTGAGTATCAATTTTAACCTTTTTAAAAGGTATTTTTTTATAAAAATTGTTATATAAAGGGTCTGTAAAATATTTCGTGTAAATTAAATTTAAGAAAAGGCTTAAAAAGCCTATACGGGACAAAAAGCTGAAGTGATACTCAGCTTTCTATGCTAAATGATATTCTCAACGGACCAACCTATTTGGATAGTAAAAAATAAAGATTTTATTATCATAAAATTTAATAGAATTACCCTTTAATACAATTTAAATAAGGCTCGAGTTTAAACTTGAGAAGTGTCTGGTTATTTATTCCATTTGAGTTGTGGGATAATCTAGACCGGCTGGTGGCGGAAAGGGTGGGATTCGAACCCACGATACAGTTTCCTGTATACACGCGTTCCAGGCGTGCTCCTTCAACCACTCGGACACCTTTCCGCAATCTACTTATCATACCCAACACTCGGGATGCTTGACAAGAAACTCATACAATCGATACACTAAATAAGCCTGAGATTGTTCCCCTGTAGCTCAGTTGGCAGAGCAAGCGGCTGTTAACCGCTGGGTCGTTGGTTCGAATCCGACCGGGGGAGCCAAGCATTTTTTTTCAGTTTTAACTTATTTGGTTTATAAGCGTTAATGCAAGGACACATATAATGAAAGTAAAGGTTATCGGAATACTGGTTGTTGCAATGGCGATTCTAACGGGTTGTAGCGATCAAGAATTGCAGGTGCAAATTAAAAAAGAAAAAGCCAACGCCGATGCAATAATGGCAGAAGCCGCTGCCATGAGCATGGGAACCTGGGTGCCCAATCACTATCAGGTACTCCAAGAAAATTACAACACAGGGGTTGCTTACTTAGACAAGCAAGATTACAAAAAAGCAAAAAAAGAGCTAGACCGATTCTATGCGTACTATCCAATTGCTAAAGAAGACACCGTGCAGGCCCAGAAACAAGCCGGTTTGAAAACGGCTGATCGAGATGCATTAGCGGCTCAAGCCAACCGTCTTCAAAAACAGTTGGATCAGCAACGTGCCCAATACACGGCTTCAGAAGGTAAAAATAGACGATTAGAAATAAAAATAGCCGCCCTAGAATTCGAAATCGCCAGTCAAAACCAAGCGCTTAAAGCAGCCGAGCCCGTAGCACCAAAAACCTATGTGGTTCAGCCCGGAGATACCTTGAATTCAATTGCTGCTCAACCAACCGTTTATAACGATCCTAAAAAATGGAATTTCTTATATGAAAACAATCGTGGGACTATCGACGGCGATATGACCATTTACCCCGGGCAAGTCTTGCAGATTGTTCCCGAAAATTAAAAGCAATACACTTATTCCCGCCACTTAATCGAGCACCCCATGCTGGGGTGTTGCGTCTCGGGGCCACGGCTCGTTGCCGCAATCTGGCGCATTGCATTCAACAATTCCGGGACTCGCTGCGCCGGGTTTTCTGCGGCCCGCGCATCATCCAATCGGCCCCGATACTGCAGCCCGCCATTGGCATTAAACCCAAAGAAATCCGGGGTGCATACCGCCCCATACGCGCGCCCCACCGCTTGGTCAGCGTCTACCAAATAGGGAAACTCGAACCCATGCTGCTGGGCAAACTGAAGCATGGCGTCCGGCGCATCATCCGGATACGCCACATAATCATTGCTCATCACCCCCAACACCGCAATGCCTTCTGAGCGCAAGATAGCGGTATCTGCGGCCAATCGGTCCGCAATGCGTTGAACATACGGACAATGGTTGCAAATAAAGGTCACCAAGACCGCTGAAGCGGTCCACTGATCCGCCAAGGCTACCCGACGACCCGTCGGATCCGCTAAGGTAAAATCCGGCGCTTGCCAATCAAAATTACACAGTGGGGTGTCAACCAATACCATCGTGTGTCCATACTACCCGTTCATCCAGGGCCTGTCCATAGTCAAGGTGGATGCGCAAGGGCGGGCGTGTCAGCAAGGCGTCGGGCAACTGCTCCCCCCATTCAATGAAACACAGGGCATCCAAATCCTCAATATAGCGCGCTAGATCCACATGGTGTACAACCGATTCCACCGCCGATACGGTGTCCAACCGATACAAATCCAAGTGGTACAACGGCCCGGTATGATGCTCGCTGTGGATGGCATACTGATTGACCCAGGTGTATGATGGGGATCGCACCCAATCCGTGCACCCCAAGGCCTTTGCTAGGGCCGCAATTATCGTTGTTTTTCCCGCACCCATCGGCCCAGAAAACAACACCAACCGATGGCGGCGCACAGCCGGGATCCAATCAATGGCCAATTGAGGCAAATCAGACGGGGTGATCACACGGGTCATGCGGCGAGTGCCTCGAATAGCGCTTGAATCGATTGCCCAGACACCGGGTCCACCCAGTCCGGTGCAATGTGGACCAAGGGCGCCAACACAAAGTGGCGCGTCCGGAACCGCGGATGGGGGATTGTTAAACTCGGATCGTGGATTACCCAGTCTCCATAGAAAATTATATCCAGGTCAATGATGCGGTTGGTGTTGTGTTTACAGACGGCTTGCCCCATAGCCACTTCAATGGCCTGCATATGGCGCAGCAGTTCCAGCGGGGGGATTTCGGTTTCAATGGCAACGGCGGTGTTCATAAAGACCGGCGTGTGTGCGGCCATGCCCACCGGCTCTGTCTCAAACAGCGGGGCCCTGGCGGTGATATCAACGGCTTGATCCAGTGCCGCAATGGCCGTCTGGATATGAGCCTCTCCGTTCCCCACGTTGCTGCCTAAAGCAATCCCGGCGGTTATCATGCGGGGACGTCGCTCAAGCAGCCATGAGCCACCGCTAAAGCGGATTGAACGGCCTGCACATCGTGGACGCGAAACCACGTCGCTCCTTGGGTATAGGCGGCAATGACCGCCCCCACAGTGCCCGTCACCAGCCCCGCATCTCCCACCCAATGTCGGATCATGGCCTTGCGTGAGGGCCCCACTAAAATGGGGTGCCCCAACACCGCTAGGTCGCTTAAATGGCGCATAATGTGGGTGTTGTGGGCCAGCGTTTTGCCAAAGCCCAACCCCGGATCCACGAGAATAGACGTGGCCCCCGCTTGCGTGGCTTGGTCACTCGCTTGGGTGAGGACTTGGATAATGTCCCCCATTAAGTCCGTATACTGGGGATTGGTTTGCATGGTTTTGGGCGTGCCAATGCTGTGCATGATGATCGCCCCGGCCCCATGGCGCCCAATGACGGAGGGCATGGCTGGATCCCTGCGAAAGGCGCTCACATCGTTCACATACGCAGCCCCATGGCGCAACGCCAGATCCGCAATGGCGCTTTTGGTGGTATCAATTGAAAAGGGGGTATCAAAATGCCGGCGGTAGGCGGTTAATATTGGCAATAACCGTGCCGCTTCATCCGCTTCGGATACCGGTTCAGCCCCCGGGCGTGTGGATTCAGCCCCCAGGTCAATCATGTCCGCGCCCTCTCGGATTAAGCGTTCAATATGTCGCAAGGCTGCCTCCACAGACAGATAGTGACCCCCATCTGAAAACGAATCCGGAGTGACGTTAACAATCCCCAGAATCCGGGGTGTAGCCAGCGGTGCAGGGGTCATGACAACCGAACAGAAACCGCATTGAAGTGGGCCTCAAGGCCTTCCAAGTCGGTCAAAACAGCCAAGTCATCTTCAGCGTTGGCCAAGGCGGTGGGTTCATAAGCCAAAATGGCATTGTATTTCATATAGTCCATAACCCCCAACGGGGAGGCAAAGCGTGCCGATCCACTGGTGGGCAATACGTGGTTTGGGCCTGCATAATAATCGCCGGCTGTGACGGGGGTATGGGGGCCGCAAAAAATGGAACCGGCGTGCCGAATCTGGGGCAGTAAATCCTCAAAGTCGTCCCGCAACAAGACCAGATGCTCACTCGCCACCTGATTAATGACATCCAAGACTTCCCGAGTGTGTTTCACGTGAAACAATGCCGCATGAGCCAAAGCGGCTTCAATGGTTTTTCGGTGTCTGCGCTCTGGGAGTTGGTGCACCACTTCTGTTCGAATGGCTTGCAGGGTGGCCAATTGTGTGGAGACCACGCAGCCGACGGCCAAGGGGTCGTGTTCCAACTGGCAGAGCAAATCAGCAGCAGCACGGGCGGCATAGTCGATGGACTCCACCGCAATTAAGACCTCGGAGGGGCCCGCCGGTTTATCAATATCCACCGTGCCATAGACCATCTGCTTGGCTTGGGTGACGTATTGATTGCCGGGGCCAACAATTTTGTCCACCGCTTGAATGGACTCGGTTCCATAGGCCAACCCAAATACGGCCTGGGCGCCCCCAAGTTTGTAAATTTCATGCACACCGGCCAAATCAGCCGCAACAATAATGGCGGGATGAATGGTGCCATCCGGGCGTGGGGGTGTGGCCAATACCATACGAGGAACGCCCGCAATGGCCGCTGGTACGGCGGTCATAATTGCGGTGGATACCAAGGGGGCCCGCCCACCGGGCACATACAGGCCCACGGCATCTAAGGGCCGATACTGGGCGCCGTAACGGACGCCGGGGCCACCGGATTTTCGCCAATTTTTGGGAACTTGGTGTTGGTGGTAGTGTCGAATGTTGGTAATGGCCCGTTGAATGGCGGCAATGGCCGTGTCGGATACTTGATCATAGGCGGATTGCCGATCATGCACGAGCAACTCCCGGCCCGAGCCAAAGGTGCATTGATCAAACTGACTGGTGTAGTCCAGCAGGGCACGATCGCCATGGGTTTGAATGGCTTTGGCCATTTGGGTTAGTTGTTTGTATATTGCCGGGCTGGCGGTATTGCGTTGATGCAATGCTTTAATTTCTGATTCCAGTGCCTCTGATACAATGCGTAACATACTTATGTCCTAGTATACGCTATCCCGAGGGTATCCAACAGAGTAAAAAATGTGGGAAAAGAGGTCTGGATGCTTTCACAGCCGTGAATGGTTGCCCGAACGCCGGTGGCGATGGCGGCGATACTTGCGCTCATGGCCAAGCGGTGGTCAAAGTGGCAATCGTATTCAAAGTCTAAAAATGCAGTTGGCGGCTCAATATCAATGCCATCGGGGTATTCCCGAACGGTGGCACCCAGTGCCGTGGCCAATTGGGCGATGGTGGCCAACCGGTCGGATTCTTTGACGCGCAGTTCGGCGGCATCGCGAATGCGAAAGGGTTGTCCGGCACACAGGGTGGTAATGGCTAAAATGGGAACTTCATCAATTAAATTGGCAACGGATTCTGCGGCAATGGGAGCCGATTTTAGGGTGCTGGGTTGTAGGGTTAGGTGGCGATGGGCTCAGTGCCCGTGTCGGATGCTTGGCACTGAATTTGACCACCCATGGCCATGAGATGATCCAATCCAGCGCGGCGTGTGGGATTGACGCCAATGTGCTCGAAGGTCCAGGTTTTTTGAGTCAGCAGGCCCAATGCGATGAAAAAAATAGCAGAAGATAAGTCTCGCGGAACGACAATGGGCGGTGTGGGTGCTGCGATCTGGGTGGGCGGCGTTAGGGTGATGGTGGTTTGGCTTCGGGTTAGGGGAATGTGAAAATGCTGAAATAGCCGTTCGGTGTGATCGCGGCAGGGGATGGGTTCGTGAATGTGGGTGGGGCTGTTCGCGTATAGTCCGGCAAAGAGCAAGGCGGATTTGACTTGAGCGCTGGGGATTGGCAATGTGTAATCAAGCCCCGATAACACCGCACCCCCGGGTATATGCAACGGGGCGTAGTCTGAGTCAATACGAGCGCCCATGAGGGCCAACGGTTGCGTGACCCGTGCCATGGGTCGGGATTGAATGGAGGCATCGCCCGTGAGTGTGCTGGCAAAGGCTTGGGCGGCCAACACGCCGGTTAATAGGCGAATGGCAGTGCCGGAATTGCCCACGTTTAGGGCTTTTTTGGCAGGCCGAAGGCCATGCAGACCGACGCCGTGAATGGTAATGGCTGTGTCGGTATCGGTGACGGGCACACCCAATTGTTGGATAATGGCCAAGGTGTTTAAGCAATCGTCTGAGCGTAGAAAATTGTGAATGGTACTAGGCCCATCCGCCAAGGCGCCCAGCAAAGCCAATCGATGCGATATGGACTTGTCGCCGGGGATATCGCTCAGATCAGCGGTATTGGGTAATGCTTGATTGGGATGAATTGTAACTGGCATCGGACAACGCTAAATGATGATGCCTCGGTCGGTATCGGGCAAGGTGTCTTCCCATCGCATGGGGGTACTGTATTTGCCTCGGTTTGTTTCAATGGTTGTATCCCCAAGATCCACGGTCATGATGTCTAATGAATGCTGGCCAGGCGGCAGGGTATCATGTTGGCGCATCAAGCGTTTGATTTCATCTTCTGTCGTTTTTAAACCAAAATTTAGCAGGCGCAAAAATTGTTTGGATCGGCTATTAAATTCTTTCATCGCTGCGAGTTGTTTGCGCAGCTCGTCTTGCTTCATCCGTTTGCGAAGGGATTCTTGGTTTAACATTATGTGTCAGAATCTTCGTTCTTTTTTTTGAGTGCTTCTAATTGATCTTTAGCTTGCTGAAGCTGATTGTATTTTCGAGATATTGTATCGTAGTTGCGCATAAATTCTTCAACGATGGCTTGTTCTTCTGGGTTGTTTAATTGAACACCGTCTAATTGATTGCGAATGGATTTGAAGCCTTTAAGTTTATCAGAAAAGGATTCTTTTTTCTTGGACTTTTTTTTCTCTTCTTTGATTAATTCATCCAAGGCGGCCATAGCGGCTAACATGGTTTCTTCTTGGCCTTGAGGGCGTTGCTGCTGAGGCGTTTTTCCTTGGATAGTGGCGGCAGACTCTGGGTTTAAGTTCGCTTTTTTTCCGGCGGCTAGAACCCCGGCCATATCATCTGAAAGTCCTTTGATGCTTTCTTGCCCCGCTTGGCTTTTTTTTGCCCCAGATTGCGCATTAGGGAGTGCGCTGGGATTGATACCAGGTATATTACTCATTGTAGTTGTATAGTTTACACTAAAAGGCGTGTTGATATCAAAAACTGAGTGACGGTGGGTTTGACGCCAAGCGGGGGCGTGCAGTATCGTTGATTATATAATATTGGTTTAATAATTTATTCAAAAAAGCAAAAAATTAGTAATGTTAGGAAAATTAACTAGAGTAGCTGTTGTTGGGGGGACTGTGGTTTTATCTGCGGGAGCAAGTTCAACTTGGAATGGCAGCTCAACACCACAACCAACACCAACACAACCAACAACAGGAGCAAATCCAACTGAGAGCGTCAGCTCAACAACAGTAGCAGCACAAGTAGCGGAAGCAAATTCAACTGGGAATGGCAGCTCAATACTAGAAACAACATCAACAACACAAGTTACATGGCCAACCCAAGCGAGTGGTTGCTATTTAGTTTTGGGCTGTTATGATGGAGCAGACGACAAAAAGGATTGCAAGCAATTATTAGAGGAACATTCACGGAAATGCCAGTACGCAGATGGTGCCGATCCCGAAACACAAATAGAGTGTGCTATGAGTAAGGATTACTTGATGCGATATACGGACTGTGTTAGAGAACCATCACCGACTACCAGTAGCAAACCTGATAATGCTCAGGTTGTTTCCTCCGCGCACAGGTTGGGAGTAGCTCTTTCTGTTGCAATAGTGCCATTTGTTGCTGCTCAACAATAAAAACAATGTGTTAAACTAAACACATCTATGTCACAAACAATCGCAATTGTGGGTGCCTCTGGGGCTATCGGCCAAGCCTTCGCCCATGGCTATGCCGCCCAATACCCAACAGCGACACTGCGATTATTTTCCCGTCAGCTTAGTCCGGATGCGCCACCCAACGCCCAGGCCCACCGGGTGGACTATTCGGATGAAGCGTCTATTGCCCAAGCGGCTGAGATTGCCGCCCAAGATGGCCCCCTCGATGCCGTTATTGTGGCAACGGGGATGCTGCACGACGGGGACTTGATGCCAGAAAAAACGGTGGCGGCCCTGTCCATGGATCAGTTGAATCGGATCTTGCACGCCAATACCGTTGTTCCAGCGCTTGTGGCCAAATATTTTTTGCCCAAACTATCCAAAACCAACCGATCGGTATTTGCTGCCTTATCGGCGCGAGTGGGGAGTATCTCAGACAATCGCCTGGGTGGGTGGTATGCGTATCGAGCATCGAAAGCGGCCCTGAATATGATTATCAAAACGGCGGCCATTGAAATGCAACGGGTGAATAAACACGCCATTGTTGTCGGGCTACACCCGGGAACCGTCGACAGTGCCTTGTCTAAGCCGTTTCAAGCACGGGTACCGGAGGATCGATTATTTACGCCTGCGTATGCAGCCGATCGGCTGATCACGGTGTTGGGGCAGTTGCAACCAGCGGATACGGGCCAGTGTTGGGATTGGCAGGGATTGCCGATTCAGCCATGACCATGGACCCAGCGTCAGTGGACGATATTATTGGCATGGCTTGGTGTGATAAAACATCGTTTGATGCCATTGAAGCGGCCACCGGTGTGACCGAATCGGCGGTCATTGCGATCATGCGGAAACACTTAAAACCATCCAGTTTTCGATTGTGGCGCAAACGGGTATCGGGTCGCACTGCTAAGCATGGCAAAAAAATGCGGGCAGACGACGGATGAGTGCACCCAAGCAGGCCATTCACTGGTTTCGGCAAGATTTGCGTTTGGCGGATAATCCGGCCTTGTCTCAGGCGGCTAAGCACGGTTCGGTGCTGCCCATTTACATTTTGGATGATGCCGCTGCCGGCATGCATGCCCCGGGTGCGGCCAGTCGGTGGTGGTTGCATCACAGCTTGACGGACTTGCAGCAGCGGCTCAATGGGGCCTTGTCGGTGTACATGGGGGACTCGGTGGCTATTGTATTGGAGCTGGTGACCCGATTCAACGTCACGGCGGTGCATTGGACCCGAGACTATGCCCCATGGCGGGTGGCGCAAGATGCGCAGGTGGCCGAGGCCCTTCGCGAGCGCGGCGTTGCGGTTTCGGTGCACAGCGGGTCGCTGTTGTGGGAGCCGGATACGATTGTGAAACCCGATGGCACCCGGTATGGGGTGTTTACGCCATTTTATCAACGAGGGTGTCTAGAAGCGCCAGCCCCCCGACGCCCCATTCCCGAGCCTCAGTCGGTGCGCTATCAGTCGGATTCGTTGGCCTTGCCCAGCATCAATGCCTTGAATTTATTGCCGCATAATCGGTGGGATCTGAGCCTAGCTCCCCATTGGGATATTGGCGAATTGGGGGCGCATCGCCGATTCAACCTATTTGTTGATACGCAGGTGGACCAGTATAAAGACCGGCGGGATTTTCCAGCAGAGCCCAGTGTGTCTCGACTATCCCCCCATTTGCACTTTGGGGAAGTGTCGCCCAATCAACTGTGGCATGCCGTGTATGCGTCATCCATGAACAAACAGCGGGCCCATTTTTGCACCGAATTGGGATGGCGAGAGTTTGCCTATTATATGTTGCATCATCACCCCACATTGCCACATACCCATTTACAAGCTAAATTCAATGCGTTTCCTTGGCAAGAAGATCCGGTCGTGTTGGACCTGTGGCAACGGGGCGAAACGGGGATTCCCATGGTGGATGCTGGGATGCGGGAGTTGTGGCAAACGGGGTATATGCACAATCGACTGCGGATGATTGCGGGGTCGTTTTTAGTTAAAAATGCCCGGATGCATTGGCGGCACGGGGAGCGTTGGTTTTGGGATACCTTGGTGGATGCCAACCCGGCGAACAACAGTGCCAGTTGGCAATGGGTGGCCGGCAGCGGATCCGATGCGGCACCCTATTTTCGGGTGTTTAATCCCGTGCTTCAGGGTCAAAAGTTTGACCCCGATGGGGCGTATATTCGCCGATATATTCCGGAATTGGCGGCGTTGCCTACCGAATATTTGGCACATCCATGGACGGCGCCAGCCTCGGTGTTGGCCAGTGCTGGCGTTCAGTTGGGAATCACCTACCCGGAACCCTGTCTGGACTTAGAAAAAACCCGAGCGTCAGCCTTAGCCGCGTTTCAGCGTATGAACGCCGAGTCCGTATGACAACGCTGTGTGTTATTTTTGGGGATCAATTATCGTTGGATATCGCCACATTATCGGGTGCCGATCCGGCCACAACCGTCGTGTGCATGGCGGAGGTTTGGGACGAAGCGACCTATGTCAAACACCACAAGAAGAAATTAGCGTTTCTATTTTCAGCCATGCGGCACTTCGCCGATGCGGTTCGGGCGGCTGGCTACACGGTGGTGTACACGCAGTTGGATGACCCAGACAACACCGGGTCATTTCGGGGAGAAGTGCACCGTGCGTTGGCGCACACGGGGTGTGATCGCATTGTGCTGACTCATCCAGGGGAGTATCGGGTGCTGGTGGAGGTGCAATCGTGGGCAACGGCGTTTGGGGTTCCGGTGGCTATTCGTGACGATACTCGGTTTTTGTGTTCGTTGGATGCGTTTGACCAATGGGCATCGGGCCGGAAGCAATTGCGTATGGAGTATTTTTACCGGGACATGCGCAAGCAGTATAATATTTTGATGGATGGGGATGCGCCTGTGGGGGGGCAATGGAATTACGATGCCCAAAACCGAAAGCCCTTAAAATCAGGGGTCGGGGTTCCGCCCCCGTGGCAGACCCAACCGGATGCGACGACCCAATCGGTGATGGCCATGGTTGCGGAGCGCTTTCCGGATCATTTTGGGGATTTGGAGCCGATGTATTTGGCGGTTACCCAGACGCAGGCTCAGGCCGTGTTGGCGGATTTTATTGCGCATCGGTTGCCGCAGTTTGGGGATTATCAAGATGCCATGGTTCAGGGTGAGCCGTGGCTGTATCATTCGCATATTAGTTTTTATTTGAATTGTGGGTTGTTAACCCCCTTGCCGTGTATTATGGCAGCCGTGGATGCGTACCATCGGGGGGAGGCGCCCCTCAATGCCGTCGAGGGCTTTGTGCGTCAAATTATGGGGTGGCGGGAGTACGTTCGGGGCATTTACTGGCGGATGATGCCCGAGTATGCCCAGCGCAACGCCTTGGATGCGAAGCGCCCGTTGCCGGACTTTTATTGGACCGGCAAAACCGGCATGAACTGCTTGGCAAATTGTGTACGAGAGACCCAACGCAATGCGTATGCGCATCATATTCAGCGCCTCATGGTGTTGGGCAATTTTGCCCTATTAGCGGGTTTGGATCCGAAAGCGGTCAACGAGTGGTTTTTGATTGTGTATGCCGATGCGTACGAATGGGTTGAGATGCCCAATGTGACGGGCATGATCTTATTTGCCGATGGGGGGTTGTTGGCGAGCAAGCCGTATGCGGCTGGGGGCAGCTATATTCAAAAAATGTCCAATTATTGCCAGCAGTGTCGGTATCGGGTGACGGAAAAAACGGGGCCAGATGCCTGTCCGTTTAATTACTTGTATTGGGATTTTCTGGCTCGAAATCGGGACTATTTGCAGGGCAATCCCCGTGTGGGGATGATGTACAAGACGTATGATCGGATGACGGATGCAAAAAAAGCAGCCATTCAGTCCGATGCCACACGGTTTTTTAAATCCTTGGATTTGAGTGATTAAAGTTGTTGTTTTAGATCATATCGCTTAAACTAGAGACTAGTATGGCTAAAAAACCACAAAAAGCAAATACAAATAGTAAGCGAAAGCGTCCCGATTGGAAAGCGGGTTTGTGGTATTTTTTAATTGCGCTCATTATTTTTTCAGTGGTGAGCAGCTACTTATTTCCACCCAAAGAAATTCGGTTAATTTCGTACACAACCTTTTTAGATCATGTGAACCAAGGAACCGTGGCCTCGGTGGTGATTCGGCCATCGGAGCGGTTGATCATTGAAACGGCCGTGTCGGGGGAAACGTACAAAGCGTATTTTATTGAGCACGATTCACTTATGGAAACCTTGCGAAACAATGCGGTGGATGTGACGGTTAATCCGTCGGATTCGGGGTGGATCATGGGATTGTTGGTCCAGGCTTTATTTCCTTTCTTGTTAATTGCTGTCTTTTGGTTTTTTATTTTCAAACAAGCGCAAGGGATGAACAGTCAAGCGATGTCGTTTGGAAAAACCAAGGCGAAGCCACAAACGGATGATAAAGATAAAGTTACTTTCGGGGATGTGGCGGGGGCCGATGAGGCCGTGGAAGAGTTGCGGGAAATTGTGGACTATTTAAAAGACCCCAAAAAGTTTGTGAAAATTGGGGCGAAAATCCCGAAAGGGGCATTGTTAATGGGGTCCCCGGGAACGGGCAAAACATTGCTGGCTCGGGCGGTTGCCGGTGAGGCCGACGCTCAGTTTTTTAGTATTTCAGGATCGGACTTTGTGGAAATGTTTGTGGGGGTTGGGGCCTCTCGGGTTCGGGATTTATTTGCCCAAGCCAAGAAGCAAACACCAAGTATTGTATTTTTAGATGAAATTGATGCGGTTGGTCGCCAACGGGGTGCCGGTTTGGGTGGCGGGCACGATGAGCGGGAGCAAACGCTGAATCAGTTGTTGGTTGAAATGGATGGGTTTGGTAAGAACGAGGGGGTGATTGTGATTGCCGCCACCAATCGGCCGGACATTTTAGACCCTGCGTTGTTGCGCCCGGGCCGGTTTGATCGGCAAATTGTGGTGGACAAGCCGGATTTGAGTGGCCGAGAAGCCATTTTGGCGATTCATGCAAAAGGCAAAAAGTTTGATGAAAGCTGTCGGTTATCCGTGTTGGCGCGTGCGACTTCTGGGTTTACGGGCGCAGACTTGGCCAATGTGCTCAATGAAGCTGCGTTGCTGGCGGCGCGTGCGGATTGCCTGAAAATCGAACACACGCATTTAGAAGCGGCGATGGAGCGCGTATTGTCGGGTCCGCAACGCAAATCCCGCATTATGAACGATAAAGAAAAACAGATTATTGCGTATCACGAGGTGGGGCATGCCCTGGTGGCGCATTTGATTCCGGGTACGGATCCGGTCCATAAGGTGACCATTTTGCCTCGGGGGATGGCCTTGGGCTATACCTTGCAGTTGCCCACCGAAGACCGCTATTTGGTGTCTAATGAAGACATTGAGGCAAAAATACAGGTGTTAATGGGGGGTCGAATTGCGGAAGAGCTTTTATTTAAAACGGTGACGTCAGGGGCCTCTAATGATATTGAGCGTGCCACGGATCTCGCGCGTCAGTATGTGTGTTTGTACGGCATGAGCGAGTTGGGAACGCGCAAATATGGTCGAGAGTCTCAGAATGTCTTTTTGGGGCGGGATTATTCGGATCATTCCAAAGACTATTCGGATCAAACATCCCGTCAAATCGACGAGGCGATTCAGTCCCTTATTCAAAAAAACTATGACGCAGCCAAGGTATTGTTAACCAAACACAAATCGGTCTTGGTGGCGATATCCACCTTTCTGATGGAGAAAGAGACGTTGGATGCTGAGGCGTTTAAAGGGTTGGCGGATGACCTATTATCCGGAAAATCAGGGTCGCGTGCTCCACAGGAGAATAAACAGGCCAAAAAAGCAGTGGCCAAAAAAGCAGCAGCTAAAAAACCGGCGGCAAAAAAGCGATCCGCTAAGCCGGCCAGTAAAAAAGCAGCGGCCAAACAATCTGGGGGTCAACCACCAGAATAAACGGGGTGTGGCGCAGTCCGGTAGCGCACTAGTATGGGGTACTAGTGGTCGCAGGTTCAAATCCTGTCACCCCGACCACACATGATTAAACCGCCGGAGTTTTCCGGTTGAATATTTTTCATAAAGGTTGTGTTCACAATAAACATGATTTTTGTGTTAAATACGGGTGTTGACAGCGTTGGTGTAGGGGCCTACCATTACGCCTATTATTATGATTTTTTTAAAACCAAATAGGAGTATATAATTGTGGGTTTAGTTCTGGTTGAATGTGATAATTGCCGTTCGATGCGTCTTAATCGTGAACGCAAAGAAAAAAATAACAACGAAAATCAAGCGGGGCATCCGGATTTGAGCAAACCAGAGTTAAAAGAGACGATCCCTTGCCAGGCAGAACACCCGTTACAGCCAATGCATCAGCCAATCTATCCGCAAGCAGAGAAACCAATCGAGACCCCTTTGTTAGTGCGTGAGCAGTCAAGTGAGCACAACACGTTTTTTGGCATTTTTGGATTCATAGCGTCTGTTATAGCCCTTGTGGTGGAGTTTTCAGGGTTCGTTTCTATATTATGCGCATTGGCGCTGTTGATGGCAATCGTGATACTCGCTGCTTGTGCAACACAAGCCATAATGGTGAACGCCATGCCCTCCGCACGGTCCCTAGCGTTTCAACAGTAACCAAAACCCAAAACCGGCACTGATGATGCTGAGTCCGAGTACGCTAATCATGATGGCATCCCGTACGGGCCGGCCGGTCCAAGGGGTTAAAAAATTCCATTTGTGAAGGCTTGAAAACACCAACCGTTCGTAGCGGTCTGCACGGTCCAGCTGTTCAACCAGAGTGCCTGTTTTGGGATCGATAAAGAGGTGTCGGTCGGCATAGGTGAACTGAAAGACGGGGAGCCGCTTATTCCGAAAATCATACAAGGGGCTAAATCGAGTTAGGCGTTTTATACCCATAATAGGCGCATGGTTCATGTAGCGGTTGGCGTAAAACTCAACCAGCGTCGCATCGCTCATGGGGGCTTCGGTGCCCCGATGGGACACATACTCAGCGGGTTTTTGGGTGCCGGAGTCCAGCCGATACAACAGCTGATGGTCTGGGCCTTGAATTAGGCTAATGCTGCTCAATGGGGATTGGGATTGGTGTGCGGGGGGAGTTGGTATGGACGCTATTGCCATGGGTTCAGCCAGAATTCGTTCGGGCATTGGGGGGTAAAGCCCATGGTGTAGCAAATGGTAAAACCCGCTACTGGAAAACATAAGCAAGGGGATCCACACGACTATCGAGAGGCTGCGGTGTAGGCGGCGGCGCAGGGGTATTGTGCTTCGGCGCAGGCTAACAATGAGGCCAATGCCCGACAGGCTCAGCCCAATTAACGACAGCAATAGCCCGCTCATCAGAATGATGCGTGTCTGATTAAACCGATCCAACCATTGCCAGGTGTGTAAGGCTCGAAATATTCCCTGTAAGCGTGTTTTCCATGGCGTTGTAATGCTGGCCAAGGCGCCCAGTTCTGTGTCAATAAACACCGTTGTTGGGGGGTCATGGGCCAAGGTAATGCGATAAACGGGCAATAAGCGATTGACCCAGGGGTAGGCCGAATCAAACTGTGTTTGCATGCCAATGCTGGCTACGGGGGCATCGCTGAGGCCGGTGTAGTGGCGGGCCAGCCAAACGGCGTACTCGGCATCCGTAGACTCGGGGAGCTTCTGCCCAGTGTCTAGGTTTATGTAGTGCCGGGGTTGGTTCGGATCTTGGGTGATTTGAATCGCCAGTCCAGTGTGTGTGGGGACCAGTTTGACCAGACGGGCGTGCGTAAAGCCGGATTGATTCAGCCAATGCGCCAGTTGGGTGACCGCAGTTCCAGCGATAGCGGCCGTTGGGGGGCGATGGGTGACTGGTTTGGGTCCTGTCCAGGTCATAATGGGGTGCAACATGCCGGAGACGGCAAATACGCATAACGCAAGGCCGCCGGTCCAGCCCAACCACCGGTGCCAACGCGAACTGAGTGTGGTGATGTGCCGTCGCATGCGATTAAAATTTGGATTTTAGGCCAATAATAACGGTTCGGGGTTGCCCGGGCCGATAGGTTACGGGTTTGTCGGGGCCAACCTGTTTGCTGGTGTAGGTTGAGTAGCGAACATTGCCTAGGTTCATCATGCGGCCGTAGAGGGTGTGCGTGTTGGACACATGATACTGGGCGCGCAGATTCAAAAGGGTGTGCCCGGGATAGCGGTCCGTATTGGTTTCATCCACATAGTAGCCCCCCACGTGCTCGCCTTCCAGGGCGATACTGGCGTGATGAACCGGTTGATACTGCAGCTCAGCGGTTCCTGTGGTGATGGGGGATCTGGCCACAGTGTTGCCGGTGTAATCACCGTCTTTATCCGTGAATGATCGGTAATAGTACCGAGTCAGCCCCACCCCCGTGTGCAACTGCCACTGGGTGTTTAGCTGGGCGTTAAGACCCAGTTCGAGCCCATCGTGTACGGTTGTCCCGGCGTTAATCGTGCGCCGTGTGTTTGTATCCGTTATGGTGAGAATATCATTGTTAATCACCATGTGGTAGGCGGCGGCACTGTAGGTGAGGGCTGGGGTAAAGCTACCCCGGATTCCGCTTTCAACAGCGGTTGTTTGGACGGGTTTGAGTTGATCCGTCTGCAGGCTCTTGCCGGATCGAAACAATTCTCCGATGCCGGGGGCTCGAAACGATTGTCGGTAAGTGGTATAGGTGCTGTGGTTTGGCGATAGGGCGTAGATCACGTCGAACTTTGGGCTGGTTTGGGCGTAGGTTCGGACTTGGGAGCGTGGGCGCCGATGCATGGCCGTTTGCGGGGTTGTGAGTCGATCTGTATAGTCAATGGAAAAATAATCGTAACGCAATCCGCCGATGATGCGTAGGTTTTGGTGCTGCCACTCGGTATGGATATAGGGCGATGCGCTGAGCTGATTGGCTCGAAAGTCATAGTTTCGGGTGGGGGTTTGGGTTGTGTTGACAATCACAGAGCCCTGCGATTCGTTGGTTAATTGGTATTCGGTGTATGTGGATGGGGTATAGTCCAGGTCCAGACCGGTAATCAAAACGCGGGACTGATCAGCGGTTTGGTACCGGTGCTTAAGCAGTGCGCCATACGACTGAAAACGATAATCCCGATCATTGGGGTCATAGCTCAGCATCCAGCTGGGCATCAACTGCATGCGATTGCTGCGGAAAAAGGGGGTAATGGCCCATTCCTGGTGGGGGCTAGGGGTGTGTGTAATGGCCGTTGAAATGCGCAATGCTTGCACATCCCGTCGGCCTACGCTGTTGCGGTAATTGTTGTGATGGGGCCGGTGGTAATAGTCGGCGGCATTCAACGCGGATACGCCCCGTTGCTGGACCGACGTGTAGGCAATGTGGGTGACGGCATCCGTGGTCAGGCCAAGGGCGTGATCCAAGCGAATGCTGCCACTGTGTCGGGTATACGCCGCATGGTCTCGAAAGCCCGTACTTTGGGTGCTATTGGCATTGACTCGAATGCCCAGAGAATCGGTGATGGGACCGCCCACACTAGTTAGGAACCGGCGCCAGCCATAACTGCCCCACTCGGGATTGAGGGACCATGCCATAGCAGCCGGGGCTGGTTGGGTGATGGTATTAATAATGCCCCCAATGGAATCGCTGCCGTAGAGCGCCGATCCGGGGCCCTTAATCACTTCAACCCGGTGGGCGTGTGCAACATTCACTTCATACAAGGCATTGTGATTGAACAGGCCGGGGGGGCGTGTGGGGATACCATCTTCCAAAAATAAATACACGCCTTGGGTCGTGATGGGTTGCCGAATGGCGGTCATGTGGCCTTCGCCCCCTAAGTTGTTGACGTGCACGCCGGGGATCCGATTGAGCAATTCAGCGGGATGACTGGGCATCACGTGTGCAATATCGTCTGAATTGGCAACCCCAATAGCACCCGCAACGGCATGCTGATTTTGCGACTCTCGGATCCCTGTTACCACAATGGGGTCTAGGGTTCCGTGTGCCAGTTGGCTCCATCCTAACAGTAACATTATTAAACCATGCACCCACGGTGCTTCTAAATACGTGCGAATCATACAACGCCCTCCAAATTATTCCAGTAAAACGATTGAGCGTCGTTAAGCGGGCGGGGCTCGGGTGTGGGTGATCTGAACAGGGTCCGCATACCCCCCATATACGGGCCCGGCTGTCCGTGGGCAGCTGGGGGTTGCCGCATGGAATCGGGGATCGGTTGGGGTCATCCCATGGGCATGCGTGCTGGTTCGCACAGTCTGAGCGTCTAGGCTATCTGTTGCTGTTTGGGCTTGAATTGTTTTTTTGGCTAGCCAAATCCCGCCGTGACTGGGGCCAAATCCAGCGCCGGAACAGACAATATCAGTCGCTGCATTGGCCACGCTGCCTGCACTCGGAATGGGGAGTGTGGGTGTCGCACTGATTAAACCCAGGATTAAGCCCGCAGCAACCCAGCCACGCCAATGACGGAGGCTGCGGATCATTATGCTATAGTTTGGCGAGCTCTTTATCGGCTTCGCATGCGGCAATACTGTGAACGCCGCCATCCACGTGCAAGTTCTCCCCGTTCACCGCTGTGGATAAATCAGACAGCAAATACAGTCCCGATTTACCCACTTCTTCTAGGGTAATATTCCGGCGCATCGGGCTGCGCATTTCATTGATTTTTAATAATAAGTCAAAGCCTTTAATGCCTTTTCCAGCCAATGTTTTAATCGGGCCGGCGGATAAGCTGTTGACCCGAATTTGTTGGGGCCCCAACTCAGCGGCTAAGTACCGCACACTGGATTCGAGTGCCGCTTTGGCCACACCCATGACGTTGTAATACGGAACGGATTTTTCGCCACCAATAAATGTTAGGGCTAAAATGGATCCGCCGTTGGGCATGAGTTTTTTCCCCCAACGGGCCATTGGCAATAGGGAGTAGGCGCTAATGTCCAGTGCGAGCTTCCATCCATCGCGGGATGTATCGCTAAAATTGTTCGCTAAGTCTTCGGCTTGTGCATAGGCGACGGAGTGAACAATGAAGTCGAGTTGGCCAATTTGGGACTCGTACGCTGAAAATACGGCATCAATGGCCGCATCACTGGTGACATCGCATTCCATTAAGAATTTAGAATTAAAGGATTCGGCCACAGGCCGTACGCGTTTTTCCATCACGGGTCCGGCATAGGTGAAGGCCAATTCGGCGCCATGGTCGTGCAGTTCTTTGGCAATACCATAGGCAATGCTGTGCTTATTGCCAACACCAAAAATTAATCCCTTTTTTCCTTTCATTAGTGGCTCTGCCATGTTGTCTCACACTCCTTCAATATTTAATGTAAACGTTTAGTCTCCAATTATACCGTTAATTGGAAATAGCCGTCTACTGGTTGGGGCTGTATTTGGCTGCCAATTCAGATAATTCGTCAGCGGTATTGACGCCCATAGCCTCGGTGGGGTCGTCGGTACACACGCTGGATATAGTCCTGTGATGGGTGTGCAAATTGCCAATCACATCGGTCAGGTAATATTCGCCTTGGGCATTAGCACAGGTGAGCGTTTGAATGCTATCCACCAATGCGGCACGATTAAACACATAAATCCCCGCATTAATTTCGGTGATGGCCAATTGCTCTGGGCTGCAATCTTTGGCTTCTTGAATGCCAATCAGATCGCCGGACGCATTGCGAATGATTCGCCCATAGGCCCCGGGGTCGGTCAGTTGGGTGGTGAGCACCGTTGCATCGGCCGATGCTGTGTGATGGGTGTTGAGTAAGTTCAACAGGGTACGGGATGAAATTAACGGGCAATCCCCAGGTAAAATAACGACGGTGTGTTCATCCGGGGTCACGGTTGTGGTCAGGGCTTGTTGGACGGCGTGGCCGGTCCCTAGCTGCTCGTGTTGGATGCTGTATTGAATGGAATAGTCTTGGGTAGCGCGTTGAACGGCGCTGGCTTGATAGCCCACAACGAGGTGGTAGCGATGGTCAGTGTTTGTGTTGAGGGATTGCAGGGTGTCCAGAATGTGATGCAACAGGGGTTTGCCATGCAATGGATGCAGGACTTTGGGTAAATCGCTGTTCATGCGGGAGCCTTTTCCGGCGGCCAATACAATGAAACTGGTTGTCATAGTCACTATCAGTATACTAATAGTTTTTCAGTTTGTATATTTGTATAATAAGCATCATGGTATTTCCAGCTATTAATCCCGTGGCGATTCAACTAGGCCCGGTGGCTATTTATTGGTATGGGGTGATGTATGTGTTGGGTATTGGGCTCAGTGCCTGGGTGTTGTATCGGCCGGTGACTCGGCAAATGCGATGGGACTTGGATCTGTATTTGTCGTGGATCACCGCACTGATTATTGGCATCGTTGTTGGCGGGCGATTGGGCTACGTTGTTTTATATGATTGGGCCTATTATATGCATCATCCGGTGGCGATTTTGCATGTTTGGACTGGGGGCATGAGTTTTCATGGCGGGCTTTTGGGGGTGTTGGTGGCCACGGCGTGGGTGGCGAAGCGCGAGCGCGTGCGGTGGTTGCACTTGGTCGATTGGTTGAGTTTTGGGGGAGCCATTGGTGTATTTTTTGGGCGATTGGGCAATTTTATTAATGGTGAGTTGGTGGGGCGGGTGACAACGGTACCCTGGGGCCTTGTTTTTCCGCATGTGGGTCCGGAGTTTCGGCATCCGTCGCAGTTGTATGAGGCGGGGTTAGAGGGCCTTGGTGTGGGTGTGTTGGTTTGGGCTGTGCACCGATTCTTTCGATTGAAACCGGGTCAATTGGCGGCTATCTATTTAATGGCATATAGCCTGGCTCGGTTTGTGTGTGAGTGGTTTCGTCAGCCGGATCCGCAGTTGGGGTTTGTGTGGGGGGTGTTGTCGATGGGGCACGTGCTGAGCCTTGTGGGTGTGGCTATTGGGGTGTTGGTATTTTATGGGTGTAGCCGTCGGGAGGCCTAAGCCGTTACAGAAAGCAATCTAAAAAATGGTACAATAACAAGCACATGACGGATTCTGTGCAGACAACATTGTTTACGAATAGTCTGGCTGCGAGCATTATGGCCAAGCAAAGTTTGGATCTTGAGGCACTCGCTCAGGTCGCTGAGCAGGTGTTTCAGTGTTTGAAATCGGGGCATAAAGTGCTCTTGGCCGGCAATGGGGGCTCTGCGGCGGATGCCCAGCATATTGCGGCTGAGTTTACGGGTCGCTTTTTAAAGGATCGTCAGCCATTGCCGGCCATAGCCTTAACGACGGATACCTCGGCCATAACAGCCATTGGCAATGACTATGGGTTTGAAGCGGTGTTTTCCCGGCAAATTCAGGCCTTGGGTCAGCCCGGTGATGTGTTTTTTGCGATTAGTACCAGTGGCAATTCGCCCAATTTGCTGGCAGCCATTGAAGCCGCCCAAACAGCCGGTGTGAGCACCGTGGGGGTAACGGGTAAAGACGGCGGCGCCATTCGCACCATGGTGGATCACAGCATTCATGTGCCCCATCCCGATACACCGCGCATTCAGGAGACGCATATTATGGCGTTGCATATGATGTGTGAGTGGGTGGATTACCGACTTGGCGTTGCGTAAGGCCTTGTTTGTGGATCGCGATGGCACCTTGATTGAGGATGTGCCATACAGCGAAGATCCGATGGCGATGACCCTTTTGCCCACAACCATTCCAGCACTCAAAAAAGCGACCTTGTCTGGATTTTTATGCATCATCGTTACCAATCAATCGGGCATTGCCCGGGGGTTGATGACCGAATCGGGGTTTTGGGCTCGGCAGCATCGGCTCTTGGCCATGTTATTGGCCCAAGGAATTGAAATTGTGGATACCTTGTTCTGTCCGCATCACCCCACAGCGGGTGTGGTGCCGGGCTATTCGCAAGCGTGTGACTGCCGAAAGCCCAATCCGGGCATGCTGATAACCGCCATTGAGCGGCATGGGATTGATCCAGCCAGTAGTTACATGGTGGGGGACAAAGTGAGCGATGTGGAAGCGGGTCAGCGGGCGGGTGTTACGGGTATTTTAATCGAAGATCGGGCGGCGCATGCGGCGTGTCCACTGGGGACCCCGTATTATCCCAATATTGGGCAAGCGGTCGACGCCATTCTCGCATGATTGGGTTGGTATCCAACGGCTATGGGGAAGATGCGATTGCGGCATCCATGGCCCAAGCGTGGGCGGGTCAAGCGGACGTTGTTGCGGTGGCCTTGGTGGGCGATGGGGCGCATTATGTCCGGGTGGGGGTGCGTCCAGCGGCCACGTTTCCGGTGCTCCCCAGTGGCGGGTTTGTGCGCTCTTGGCGTCAATTGGTGGGGGATGTAAGTGCGGGTTTATTGAGCCTAGTATTTCGGCAACGGGATGCCATTCGTCAGGCATTTACTGGGGTCGATCGGGTGGTGGTTGTGGGGGATGTGTGGGCGTTGATGGTAACGCGGTGGGCGGTGGGCCGGCCGGTGTGGTTTTTGCCCACAGCGAAGAGCCATCGGTTTATGCGGCACAGTTGGTTGGAGTGTTGGCTCATGCGGCGGTGGTGTGAGCGGGTCTTTCCCCGAGACTTGGAAACGGCCGATGATTTGCGTGTGGCTGGGGTTTCTGCGGAGTATGTGGGTAGCCCGGTGATGACGGTGTCTCCGCCGGTGGACACGGTACCGGTTGGTCCGCGCTACATTGGGATATTGCCGGGTTCTGGGATGAAGCGTATGCCAATTTGGAAAAAATAATCGCACATTTAGCGGATTGTTTGGGGGAGTATCAGCTGTTAATTGGGGCCCCGCCGCAATTGGATGCCCGTCGATTGCGTGCGATTGCCCCCCCGTCGGCGGTGTGGACCCAGGACATGGCCACGGTGATTGAGCAAAGTGGCGTTGTAATTGGGATGGCGGGTACGGCCAATGAGCAGGCGGCGTTGTATGGGCGGACGGTGCTGGTATTTCCAGGAACGGGTCCGCAAACAACAGCCAAGCGGTTTCGAGAGCAGGCGCAGTTGATTGGGCCACGGATTCAGTGCGTGGCCGATGATCCAGCGGCGGTGTGTGCGGCTGTGGCACAGCATTGGGAGTCGCCAAGCCCGATTGATTGGTCGGTGAGTGGCTTGTTTGCCCAGCGCATTGTTTGCTATAATTCTCAGCCAGGAAAGTACAATGACAGGGATGCATGAAACGGTAATTTGTTCAGATTCAGCCAGCATTGGAGCGGGGCTTAGTATGGGGCCATTTGGTGTGATTCATGCGGAGGCTCGGATTGGGGATCGGTGTGTATTTGGGCAAAGTGTGATGATTGGCAGCCGGGTGGTTATTGGTCATGGGTGCAAGATTCAGAACAATGTGTCGGTGTATGAGGGGGTTGTTTTGGAAGATTATGTGTTTTGTGGGCCCTCGATGGTGTTTACCAATATCAAAAACCCCCGCTGCGAATTTCCGCAGGCGGACACGCAGTATTACATCAAGACGGTGGTGAGGCGGGGGGCGTCGATTGGGGCGAATGCTACGATTGTGTGTGGGGTGACGATTGGGCGGTATGCGTGCATTGGAGCGGGTGCTGTGGTGGTGGATGATGTGCCGGACTATGCGGTTATTGTGGGCAATCCGGGGCATTGTATTGGTTGGATGAGTGCGGGGGGTATTCGCATGGTGTTTGATGCGGATGGGTATTTTGTGTGCCCCAAAAGCGAGGAGCGGTATCATCAACAGGGGGATCGGGTGGTGCGTATTGCGTCGTGATTGACGGTGAAGCAACTTTCTAGACGGTGACTTACTATAGTTTATAGTTTATAGTAAACTATAAATAAAAAAGAATCTTCAAATGCCTAAAACAAATACAAAACAACGAATATTGGATTATGTTGCTCAGTTTGGGGAGGTGAGTCCCCATCAGTTGGTGACCTATTTAGGTATTTCGCCGCAAGCGTTGTTTCGGCATTTGAAAGCCTTGATGGAATCCAATCAACTGACTAAACTCGGGGCGCCGCCCAAAGTGTATTATCGGATGGCTGCGCAGCGGATGACCGAGCCTGAGATTGCGATTTCAGAAGCCGATCGTCACCAGTTGAGTCAATTTTATTATGTGAGTCCAATTGGGGATAGCTACGAGGGCCTTGCCGCTATGGTTGCCTGGTGTGAGCGGCAAGGGTTGCCCATTCAAAAGACAATCGAAGAATACAAAACAACGGTAGCCAAATACGATCAATATAAATCCGAGGATCGAATTAACGGCATTCAAAAAATGAACGATACATTTAAAGTGGTGTATCTTGATGCGATGATTTATTTTGATTTTTATGCGATTGAGCGATTTGGAAAAACGAAGCTGGGTTATCTGTTGTTATATTCAAAGCAAGGCCAATCGGTTGCTTTTATGAAGCAATTAATCCATGCGATTAAGCCCAAGATTCAATCATTAGTACAAACTGGCGGGTTTGATGCTATTGCATTTGTGCCACCGACAGTCAAACGTGAGATACAAGTTATGAAATTAATTGAGAAAGAATGTTCATTTGGTTTGCGTGTTATAGTGATTGAAAAAATTAAAACCCCCATTGTGGTTCCTCAAAAAACGCTAAATAAGCTGCCCGATAGAATTCAAAATGCTAGAAATACGCTGTTGGTGACAGAAAAGCATGCCTTTAAGTCAGTATTATTAATTGATGATGCGGTTGGATCGGGCGCAACGCTCAATGAGGTTGCGAAGCAGCTAAAAGACAAGGGGGTTGCCAAGCATGTCGTTGGATTAGCCCTAACAGGTAGCTTCAAAGGGTTTGATGTTTTAAATGAAGTTTGATCGCATCAACTGTTTATAGTTTATAGTAAACTATAAATAAAAAAGAATCTTCAAAATAGTGGATTATGTTGCTCAGTTTGGGGAGGCGAGTCCCCATCAGTGGCCAAGCATGGTGTTGGATTAGCCCTAACAGGTAGTTAATCTTATTTAAAATAAACATAATACAAAATAGATTTATTGTTATATGTAGTTCCTTTATTAATTACAAAGTAAATATAATTGTTTACTTTGTAATTAGTACATTGAAGTAAATCCGAAATGCTATCAAATTGTGTCGAGTCTGCTGGATCCCATAGACGCTTCTTATTGCATTCCAAAATCCAGTTACAAAGTTCTTCGTCCACATCCTCAACAACAGCCGCTGCTTTAATATGTGATTCATTTGCCCAAGCATTATTTTCCTTGCAATTTGTATTATAAAAATTTATGTACTTGTTATAAAAAACCTTAAAAGTGTCATAATTATCTTGAAATTTTAATTTATTGTCACGGATGTTGTTTTTACAAAACTTATTATTTTTAAAATTATTGTTTTTTAATTGTTCGAATTGGATTTCACACCGTTCAAAGCAGCCGTTAAAGTACTCAAGCCAATTCACCCAAGTGTCGATTTCAGGAGGTCCTATTATAATAGTACGTTCTGAGATGGTTTTGGCCAGACTGTTTGAAATGGCATCGCAGACGCAGGCATACCATTCTAGGTTGTTTACAAGGACTTTTTTGTGTTCTTCGTTGCTTTCGTTTTCTATGTAGCTAGCCAGAGTGTCAATTGTTTTTTCTGAAATTTTCAGAGTCTTTAGTTTCTCTAATTTGGTTTCTAGTTCATATTTTTTCTGAAGAATCTCCGGATCAGAAAAGATAGTGACTTCAGCATACGCATCAGCCGGCTGATCAAACAAAAGCGGTGAGGGTGTCGCGGGGTTAATCGCAATCTCGCGCTCATTCAATGGAGTCGTATTGATTGGTACGGAACATGTAGACCATACGGAATGTGTGGAACAAAAAGCACATGTAAGCAGATCGAACATTAGGTTCTCCTCGTGAATAGTGAAATACAAAAAATATTTAGTCAGCGTATCGAATGAGCACCCAGTCTGTCAAATCACCACAGCATCTTCGATCCGAATTCCCAGCGTTTCTTCGTACACGGTGCCGTCCAGGGTCATGCGAACATGGCCATAAAACCCAGGCTCAATCGTGATCGCCATGCCGGCGGACAAGGGCTTATCTTTGTAGCTGCGTGCGGGGTCCCCATCATGAACGGTATAGCCAATTAAATGGCCCACATTATGGGGCCGTTGATCATAGTCTTGGGTCACGGTGCCGCCATGGCGAATAATGTCTGTTTGGACAGCGTGCTGGATGGCCCCCCAACAATGGGTGTTGAGGGCATCAATCGTGACGCCCGGTTTGGCCAACGCCGTGGTGCTGGCTTTGACCGTTTCAACAATGCCATGCAAGCGCGCTTGAAGCGGGTTTAAGGTGCCGGATACTGGGACCGTTCGGCTGACATCGCTGCACATACCACGCCATCGCAACCCAAAGTCCAGCAAAACCAGAGCCTTGGGATCCAGAGGCGCATGGTTGGCTGAGTAATGCAAGGTTGTGGCATTGGCCCCATTGGCCACAATGGGGGGGAAGCTGAGTCCATAAGGGGTTGTTTTGAGCAGTTCGCCAATTAAGGCCCCCGCTAAGTCCGTTTCGGAGTCAAACGTCGACCACTTGGATTGCACGGCGGCAAAGGCAGCAACTGTTTTTTGATACGCATGGTCAAAGTCCGCTTGGTCAATGGAATCCAACACAAAGCGTTCCGGCCACAATGCCTCTTGAATGTTGGTAATCATGCAATCGGGGTGCTGATCGGTCAGTGCTGTTTTGAACTCCCATAAGTAATCGGGAATGGGGCTGTCTGAGGCATGCCAGTGGCAGCCAACCGTGTTGGCGTGATCGCGGATCCATGGATACAAGCCAGCGATATCGCGGATGTGCTCAATACCGGAGTAAGTGCGCACATCGCGTGCATCGTCAGGGTTGTCGCAGCTGAGCCGATGGCCCTCCCAAAACTCATGCTTGGGATCTTGCTTGGGTAAAAACAAATAGTCTGTGTCCGCATCGCAGTACAGGACGCATCCGGGTTGATTAATGCCGGTAAGATATAAAAATAGGGGGTCTTGATGAATGGGCGTATGAACATGCACCCAGGGAATGGGATGGCCCAAGGGTGTGGGAACCGCTGTTAAGATAAGCGGTAACCCGACTTTTTTAGCCAATTGCCGACGGCGTTGATAAAATCGATCCCCAACCCCAGAATCCGTGTGCGTAAACAGAATCATTCTAGGGCTAATCATACCACGAATTTGCGCAGCATGTGCACAAACGATCAATGGCTTTTTGATCCTATATACAGGCTTGGCTGGTGGGCTCACTAGGACTTGAACCTAGGACCTGCCGGTTATGAGCCGGATGCTCTAACCAACTGAGCTATGAGCCCACACTTGGGATTAGTATACCATAGCGAGTGGGTTTGGTTGGTGATGCGAAGGGCGCGATAAGCCGGATTCTGTCGAGTCTCGTCATTTATCTGGAACTGCGCTTGCACGCAGCGTCTAGCGGTCAACCCGGCACTTTAGTGAGACGAGCCATCTCTGGTGCCCTATTTGACCTTGCTTCAGATGGGGTTTACCCGAGCCCACTGTTACCAGCGAGATCTGTGCGCTCTTACCGCACATTTTCACCCTTACCGGGACACACGGTCCGTAGGCGGTAGTTTTCTGTGGCACTGTCCATCGGCTTACGCCGTCCGTCGGTTAGGCGGCATCTTGCTCTGCGAAGTCCGGACTTTCCTCACACAGTGGGAGTTCAAGTTGAAACACAATGTGCGCGACGAGATACGCCCTTCAGTGTGCAGTGTACTATGTTGGCAGGTAATTTTCTAGTTCGTGTTGCAACACGGCGCCTACGTAAAACGCCGCTTGAGGGGCTTTAAAAATGGTGGGTCCCAGGGCAATGGGGGTGGCCGATGTTTGGGCCATTGCGGTGCGTTCGGCGTCGGAAAAGCCGCCCTCAGGCCCAATAATCGCTAAAATCCGTTTGGCACGAATGGGCCGAAGGGTGCCCAGGGTTTGCTGGGGCTTGGTTTCATCGCAAAACAAAACACAATCGTAGGATTGCCATTGAATGGTAGCGGCTTGAACCCAGGGAAGAAAGGGTTGGGGGGCGTCAATGCTGGGGCGGTGCAAGCGCTCGCATTGGCAGCTGGATTGGTTTAGAATTCGATTCCACCGTAGGAGTTTGTCGGGGAGTTTTTGGTCGGAAAGCTGGGGAACGCTATACTCCGAGATTAGCGGAATAAACCGATACACAGGGAGTTGGGTGCAGTGGTGCAAGGTTTCACAAAAGGCATCGTGTTTGGTTAAACATAACGCTAGATCAATCGAATAGGCAGGGGGGTGAACGGGGGTTTCTTGCAGGCACGTAAACGATAGGCTGGATTTGCTGATGGCGGTAACGACGGTGTCTAAAACGATGCGTTGATCCACAACAATACGCAAGGGCTCGTCGATTTGAAGCCGCAAACTCCCCATAAGGTGCGTGTAATCGGCTTTGGGGAGCTGAAGGGTGTTGGATGAAAGCTGTGATTGTTCTGCAAAATAGTGAGCCATATGCGGATGTTAGTATGGCATAAATACAGGTGTTTCACAAAACCAATTCATTAGTAATGGATGGCGCTTGGGTCTAAAACCGTTGACAAACTAGCATAAAATAGGGTTTAATTTATCTATTAGCAAAGTTAATTTAAGATTAACAAGACGTAAGTAAAAAAATAGAGAGTGAAATATGGCAGTACCAAAAAAGAGACGATCCAAATCAAAAAAGCGCATTAAACGGTCCGCATGGAAAGCGGTTGCCCCCGAGGTAACTACGTGTTCCAACTGTGGCGCAAGTATTCGAACCCACACAACCTGTTCACACTGTGGGTATTACAAAGGCCGACAGGTTATTCGAGTTAAGTCTAAAACACAGGGTTAGTTCTTGATCACACTTGCTGTGGATGCCATGGGCGGGGACTTTATGCCCGAGAACCCCGTCAAAGGTGCCCTAAAAGCGCTTGCGTTGCGGGATGACATTCATATTGTTTTAGTTGGGCAACAGGCAGCCGTTGATGCCTTGGATTGTGGGTGGTCCGAGCATCCTCGGATGTCTTTTGTGGAAGCGGCTGACGTGATTACCATGGAGGATGCTCCGGTGGATGCGTATCGAAAGAAAAAAGCATCGTCCATTCATGTGGGGTTGCAGCTGCTTAAGGACAAAGCCGTCGATGGCTTTATCTCGGCGGGCAATACGGGGGCTGTGATGACGGCAGCTACGTTTATTTTGGGGCGTATCAAAACCATTGAGCGGCCGGCGATTGGTACAATTTTGCCGGGCAACACGGGTCCGGTTCTGATGTTGGATATGGGCTCTACGGTGGATTGCAAACCGACGCATTTGAATCAGTTTGCGGTGATGGGCCATTTTTTTGCCCAAGATGTGTTGGACATTCCCAATCCCCGTGTGGGCTTGCTTAATATTGGGGAAGAGGTGGAAAAAGGGGATCAGGTGACTCAAGAAGCGCACGCGTTGCTGGCGGCGAATGCCAGCATTCAGTTTGTGGGCAATGTTGAGGGAAAGTATGTGTTAAATGGGCATGCGGATGTGGTGGTGTGCGATGGGTTTGTGGGCAATAATTTGCTGAAATTTGGCGAGGGTATCGTGCAGGTCTTTTTTGATTTTTTTAAACAGGAAATTAAAGGGGTTCGGGCCACTTTGGGGGCCTTATTGATGGCTCCGGTATTGCGCAAATTAAAAGCGCGGTATCATCAAGACAACTATGGGAGTGCCCCTTTACTGGGGGTGAATGGGGTCGTGTTTATTTCGCATGGATCTTCCAGCGAATTGGCCATGTGTAATGGGATCTTAAACGTTGCGCATGCCATTGAAACCGATATGATTGATGAAATTACCGAAGCGGTTGGGTCCGCATGACGCATTCGGCTGGCATTTTAGGGGTTGGGGCTTATGTGCCAGAAACGGTATGCACCAATCAGGATATTGTGAATCGGGGGGTGAATACCAGCCACGATTGGATTGTTGAGCGTACGGGGATTCATGCGCGGCGGTTGGCCAGTGAGCATGAAACCACCACCTATATGAGTGAGCAGGCTGCCCGAAAAGCCTTGGCATCAGCCGGTTTAAATCCTCAGGACTTGGATATGATTGTGGTGGCGACGACAACCCCGGATTATCGGGGATTTCCGTCCGTGGCGACGCAAGTTCAGGTGGCCTTGGGGGCGGGGTCCTGTCCGGCTTGGGATTTATCCGCGGCGTGTTCGGGGTTTGTGTACGGGTTGGATGTGGTGACGCGGTTAATTGAATCGGGGGGGTATCAGCGTGTGTTGTTGATTGCGGCGGATCGGCTGAGCCATCGGGTGGATTGGTCGGACCGCAGTACGTGTATATTATTTGGGGATGGTGCTGGCGCTGTGGTGTTGGGTCGTGTGGATACGGGCGGCGTTGTGGCCACAGCCTTGCATGCGGATGGGGCGCACGGGTCTATTTTATCCTTGCCCAATGACCCGCCGTACATCGACATGGATGGGCAATCGGTGTTTAAAGTTGCGGTGAATTGTGTTGTCCCGTCGGTACTGGAAGCGTTGGATTTAGCCGGCTTGACGGTATCCGACGTGGATTGGTTTATTCCCCACCAGGCCAACCAACGCATTATGGACCATGCGATCAAAAAATTGGGATTGCCAGCGGATCGCATGGTATGTCATATTGATCGGTATGGAAACACATCCGCAGCATCGATTCCCATTGGGTTGGCCGAAGCGTCGGCTCAGTTTAAGTCGGGGGATGTGGTAGTGGTTATTGGATTTGGCGCCGGGTTTACCTGGGGAGCAGGAGTGATACTATGGCAATAGGATTTGTATTTCCGGGACAAGGGTCCCAAGTGGTGGGTATGGGGCGGGATTTGTATGCGCAGCATGCATCGGTTCGTACCCTATGGGACAATGCCGAAGATTGGCTATCGATACCCATTAAAACGGTCTGTTTTGATGGCCCAGAAGCGGATTTAAAGCAAACACAAATGGCGCAGTTGGGTATTTTTTTGGTGTCGGCTTCGTGGTTGACTGTGATGGCTGAGGCAGGGATAGCGCCCACGGTGGTTGCGGGGCATAGCTTGGGGGAATTAACGGCGTATTATGCGGCTGGTGTGTATGACTTGGAAACGGCCTTGGCGGTGATTGCCTATCGCGGTGAGGCCATGGCCGCGGCATATCCATCGGCGGATTCGGCTATGAGTGCGGTGATGGGCATTGAGGAGTCGGTGTTGGAGTCGGTGGTTGCGGGCCTTGATGATGTGGTGATTGCCAATTATAATTCCCCCAATCAGTGGGTAATGTCCGGTACACGGGCGGCAGTCGCGGCAGCGGGTGAGGCGGTGACGGCTGCGGGTGCCAAGCGGGTGGTTCCGTTGCCGGTGAGCGGGGCCTTCCATTCGCCACTCATGGCGCCGGCTGCTGAGCAATTTGCGGCGTATTTGGCCGATGTTCCATTTCAAGATGCGGCGTTTCCCATTATTTTGAATCGAACAGCGGAATCGGAATTTGAAGCGGAGGCGTTGCGAGACAATTTGTCCCAACAAGTGCGATCGTCGGTTTTATGGACCCAGAGTGTGCGTGCGATGGCCGATCAAGTGGACACGCTTTATGAAGTGGGGCCGGGAAAAGTGTTGACGGGCTTGGTTAAAAAAATTGCCCCTGAGGTATCGATTCAAAATTATGCGGAGGTGGTGAGCGTATGAGTCAACAAGTTGCCATTGTAACTGGGGGAACGCGCGGCATTGGCCTGGCTATTGCGACGCATTTAGTCACGCAAGGGTTTGCGGTATCCATTTGTGGACGCTCTGAGGCATCGGTAACATCGGCGCTGGCTCAGCTGCAAGCGATTCCGGGTGCGCAGGTGCATGGGCAGGTGGTGGATGTCACCAATTTTTCAGAGACTGAGGCGTATGTTCAGTCCGTAACCGAGGCTTTGGGTGGTCCACATGTTTTGGTTAATAATGCCGGAATTACCCAGGACAATTTGTTGCTTCGGATGAAGCCCGAGGATTTCGCCAACGTTGTTGAGACCAATTTAATCTCAGCGTTTAATATGACTAAGCCGTGTGTGCGGCCGATGTTAAAACAAAAATTTGGGCGCATTATCATGATGGGCTCGGTTGTTGGATCGATGGGCAATGCGGGGCAAGCCAATTATGCAGCCAGTAAGGCGGGCATGGTTGGATTTGCCAAGTCCATGGCCAAAGAATTGGGGGCGAAAGGCATCACGGTCAATGTGGTTGCACCGGGGTTTATTGATACGGACATGACAAAAGCGTTGCCGGAATCCACGTTGCAAACTATAATAGAGGGGGTTCCAGCACGACGCTTGGGTCATGTGGACGATGTAGCAGGTGTTGTATCGTTTCTCATTGACGCATCGTATGTAACGGGACAAGTCATCCATGTGGATGGCGGAATGGTAATGTAAAAAAAGGAGTGTAAACATGGCATCAAAAGAAGAAGTTTTCGAAAAAGTACGCGACATTGTTGCAACGGAGTTGGAAGTTGATAAAGAGCAAGTGGTTATGGGTGCGCGGTACATCGAGGATTTGGGTGCAGATTCCCTAGACACTGTGGAATTGGTTATGGCGTTGGAAGATGAATTTGGAACCAACATCCCCGATGATGAAGCTGAAAAGCTAACCAGTATTGAATCCACTGTTCAATACATTGTTGACAATCAGTAATCCATGAAACAGCGCGTTTGCATTACAGGGATGGGTGCTGTGACGCCCATCGGCAATACGGTGGACACCTATTGGCAGGCACTGTGTGCCGGTCAATCGGGTGTGGATCGGATTGATGCGTTTGATGCAAGCGCGTTTACAACGCAAATTGCGGCCCAGGTTCGCGATTTAGACGCCACGGCTTACTTTGATAACAAAGAGTTGCGCCGAACGGCTCGGTTTATTCAGTTTGCGGTTGTGGCTGCGATGGAAGCGGTTCAGCAATCGGGTTTGGATATTGAATCAATTGCACCGATGTGCGGGGTTGAGATTGGCTCGGGCATGGGTGGAATTGAAGTGTTGGAAGAAGCGGTGCACCAGTTATCGACAAAGGGACCGGGCCGGATTAGTCCGTTTACGGTGCCCATGATGATTGTGGATATGGCGGCGGGCATTGTGTCCATTAAAACAGGGGCTAAGGGCCCTAACGCAGCGTCAGTCACTGCGTGTGCGTCAGCGGCTCATGCGATGGCGCGGGCGTTTCAGTTGGTCCGAGATGGGGTGGTAACAGCGATGATTACCGGTGGGTCAGAGGCTGTTGTAACGCCCTTGGGGGTAGGGTCGTTTTGTGCCGCTCGGTCGTTATCAACCCGAAACGATGACCCCAAGCGAGTGTCTCGGCCGTTTGATGTGGACCGCGATGGGTTTGTGATGGGGGAAGGTGCGGGCATGTTGGTGTTTGAGTCGCTGGCGCATGCCCAGGCACGTGGCGCAACCATTTTGGCTGAAGTGGTGGGGTTTGGGTCTTCGGGGGATGCGTACCACATTACGGCACCGGCTCCGGAGGGTGAAGGGGGCGCGCGTGCGATGCAGGCGGCGATAGCGGATGCGGCCATTTCGCCAGATGCGATTGGCTACATCAATGCGCATGGTACCTCCACAAAATTAAACGATGCCTTGGAAACAAAGGCAATTAAGCGCGTATTTGGGGATCAGGCTAGTCAGTTACTCATTAGCTCTACAAAGTCCATGACGGATCCGGAGTGTGATTTAAATTATGTACCGCATGTGAAACAATCCGTGGATCATTTAACCCATGTCTTGTCCAATTCCTTGGGCTTTGGTGGGCACAACGCATCGATTATTTTCAAAGCGTTTTCATAGGCATAGTTTTATTTAGTTGAGGATGAATGGTTCGCTCCAATTATGGACCAGCCAGGAGGGTAACCCAAAAATCCAGTGGCATTTTCTGTAGGCGACTTCTGTTGCTGCTCCCTCAAAAGCTGTTGCTGCTCCCTCAAAGCACACGGAGCATCATGAGCTTCTGTCGGACGATAAGGAGGACACTCTTCTATAGCATGTCCTGTACCAACATACAGCCAAGCTTCTAATAGGGTGCAGTTACAAGTCTTGCTCTTGAGGTCGTCCGGGTCAATGCCTAGTTTTCTCAGTGATTCATCTAGGTTTTTATCCGTGGGTAGAGAATCGACAAGTTTCATAGTTGGATTGAATCCGTTACCGGTGGATGTTAGATTTAGATGCCCATTAGCTACTAATTCCTTAACGGTTGCAATCTCCTCCTTAGTGTTGATCATGGACTTAAGGAGTAAGGGGGTTGGAACATCGTCAAAGCAAAGCTTAAAAGTAAGAAATTGATTATTAAATACCACAATTAAAGCTGCAAGACCAGCAATCACTCCTTTGTCTCTATTTGATAGGTAACCTTCTCTTTGTGGCCTCGCTGCAGGTAATGGGCTGTATTCTCCTCCTCTTGAACTTACTGCTCCTGTACTAGTACTCATGTTAACATCCTCCTCTTTTATTAAATACTGACGTTATTATACAGGATTAGAATTCAACAACTCAAGCGTGCTCGGTTTCCTCAGTTTCGGCCTCAATCATCGCAATTGCAGTAACCTTATCCTTGGCATCCAGTTTAATAATCCGAACGCCCTGCGCTTCGCGCTTCTGCGTTGAGATGGACTTAATCAACTGCCGACACATCGTCCCTTTCTCTGTGACAATCAAACACTCGTCATCTTTGCTGGTAATAAACGCATCCACCACACGGTCATCGTTGAGTGAGACCCGAAATTTAATGGACCGAACGCCCACACCGCCACGCGTTTGGGGTCTAAAATGCGAAATAAGGACTGTTTTGCCGTAGCCGTACCGGGTCATGATTAACACATAACTTTTTTCTTCTTCTGGGTTAATAATTCCAATCGCCACAACCGCATCGTTAGGCTTTAAGTTAATGCCCTTAACCCCTCGCGAGGATCGGCCCGTTTCGCGGACTTGAGACTCGTTGAATCGAATTGACATGCCCATCACAGTTATCAACAACACATCCTGCTGGCCATCCGTCCGGCGGACCCACTTGAGGGTATCCCCATCGTCCAACCGAATGGCAACAATGGCCCGGTTTTTGAAGTGTATAAACGCTTTTATGGCCGTTTTTTTCACAATGCCTTTCTGCGTCACCATCACCAAGCTGTCTTCGGTGTTAAAGTCCGCCACGTGAATAATAGCCGTTAACACTTCCCCATCGTTCAAGGCAAGAAAATGCGCCGCACTCACGCCTTTGGCTTGTCGAGACGCTTCGGGAATTTCATAAGCTTTAATTTTAAATACGCGCCCCTCACTAGAAAAACACAAGACAAAGTCATGGGTGTTGACCACCAACACATGCTCAATCATGTCTTCATCCCGGACTTTAATCCCGCCAACCCCACGGCCACCCCGCAACTGGGTTCGGAATAAGCCCAGCGGCATGCGCTTCAGAAAGCCTTTTTTCGTCACCAAGACCACCACATCTTCTTGTGGAATTAAATCTTCAATGTTGACGTCTTGAATGGCATCCCCAATTACGGTTCGTCGGGCATCGTTGTATTTTTCCCGAATCTCGTGGTTTTCGGTTTTGATAATGCCATACACTCGGGATTCGTTGGCTAAAATATCTTCCAGATCCGCAATGGTAACTATCAAGGCTTGGTATTCGTCTTCGATTTTGTCTCGCTCCAGCCCAGTCAGCTTTTGCAATCGCATATCCAAAATGGCTTGAGCTTGGATTTCCGTTAACCCAAAGGTCTCAACAAGCCCAGACTTAGCGGCTTGAGCATTTTCAGATTGCTTAATTAAGGCAATAACCGCATCAATATTTTGCAAGGCAATTCGCAAGCCTTCCAAAATGTGCATGCGGGCCTTGGCTTTTTTTAGATCAAACGTGGCGCGACGCACCACAATTTCTTTGCGGTGATCAATGTAATGTACCAAGACTTGCTTTAAATTCAACGTTTGGGGGGTGCCATTGACAATAGCAACCATGTTGACGCCAAAGCTGTTTTGCAACGCCGTATGCTTGTATAATTGGTTTAGCACCACTTCGGGCTGGGCATCCCGCTTCAACTCAATGTAAATACGCATGCCTTTCCGATCCGACTCATCCCGAAGGTCTGAAATATCGGGGATCTTTTTGTCTTGGACCAGCTCAGCAATTTTAATAATCAAATTGGCCTTGTTCACCATGTAGGGCAACTCGGTCACGATAATTGCCGTCTTGTTTTTCTTTTTGGATTCTTCAAAATGAACCTTGGCGCGGATCTTAACACTGCCTCGGCCGGTATGATACGCACTGGTAATGCCGTCCGTACCACAAATAATGCCACCCGTTGGGAAGTCGGGCCCTTTAACATGGGTCATTACACTGTCAATGCTGCAGGCAGGATCATCGATAATATGATCGACGCCATCCAACAATTCACCCAGTTGATGGGGGGGGATATTGGTGGCCATACCCACCGCAATACCGGATGTGCCGTTGAGCAACAAACCCGGCAACCGCGTGGGCAATACCGTGGGCTCTTCCAATGATTCGTCAAAGTTGGGCGTGAAATCCACCGTTTCTTTTTCAATATCCTTGATCATTTCCATGCTGATTTTAGACATTCGAGCCTCGGTGTATCGCATGGCTGCGGCGTTATCGCCATCAATTGATCCGTAGTTGCCTTGCCCATCAATCAACAAATACCGCATCGAAAAGTCTTGGGCCATCCGAACAATCGATTCATAAACAGCCGAATCACCGTGTGGGTGATACCGTCCCAATACATCCCCCACAATACGGGCACATTTTTTATACGCCTTGTCCGACGTGTAACCCGCCTCCAACATGGCATATAAAATACGGCGGTGCACCGGCTTTAACCCATCGCGCACATCGGGTAACGCACGCCCCACAATGACCGACATCGCATACGCCAAATACGACGACTTCATCTCCTGATCAATGGGCATTAATTCAATACCAGTATGCTCTGTATTATCCATGCTCTATACTCCGTTACACATCAATCCAACGCACCGTTTTGCCATATTGCTCAATAAACGCGCGTCGTGGCTCCACCTCGCCACCCATTAATAAGGCAAAAATATGATCCGCCGTTTCGGCATCATCCAAATTAACCTGCAATAAGGTCCGACTATCCGGATCCAGGGTCGTGTCCCATAGCTGATCGGGGTTCATTTCCCCCAGTCCTTTGTATCGCTGAATGCTGATGCGCTCTCGCCCAATCTCGTCCAAACACGCATCCAAATCGTTGTCCGAATAACAATATCGCCGAACACTGCCTTTTTTAACCAAGTACAAGGGTGGTTGCGCAATGTACAAACACCCGGCTTCCACCAAGGGTCGGGCATAGCGGAAGAAGAACGTCAACAATAAGGTCCGAATATGGGCCCCGTCAACGTCTGCGTCGGTCATAATGACAATCTTGTGATACCGCAATTTGGCCAAGACTGTTTCGGCATCCAAGACGTCTTCCGCATCAGTATTTTGCAAACTGGCAATGGCTTCTGGGCCAATAGCCGTGATCAAGGTCCGAATCTCTTCGTTCGCTAAGATCTTATCTAAACGGGCTTTTTCAACGTTGAGCACTTTTCCGCGCAACGGCAGAATGGCCTGACAGTTTCGGTCTCGGCCTTGTTTAGCCGAACCACCGGCGGAATCCCCTTCAACTAAGAACAATTCGCATAAACTGGGGTCTTTTTCTGAACAATCGGCCAATTTTCCGGGCAAAGTTGTGCTTTCTAAACTGGTTTTTCGTCGAACCAATTCCTGCGCTTTGCGAGAGGCCTCGCGTACTTGCTGAGCCAATAGGCCTTTGGCGACAATGGCTTTTCCAACTTTGGGCTGGGTTTCAATGTAGTCCGATAACGCTTCATCCAACAACGAATCCACGATCCCTTTGACTTCTGAGTTGCCCAGTTTGGTTTTGGTTTGCCCTTCAAACTGGGGGTCCCTTAATTTTACACTGATGACGGCGGTTAATCCTTCACGCAGATCATTACCGGTCAGCGGCTTGGTTTTGTCTTTTAATAAGTCGTATTTTTTGGCAAAGGCATTGATCACACGGGTTAAGGCACTGCGAAACCCCGATAAGTGGGTACCCCCCTCTTTGGTTCGAATATTATTGGCAAACGAAACAACGGTTTCGTCGTAATAATTGTCAATGTATTGAAGGGAGACTTCGACTTCGTAATCATCGCGATCCCGCTTCATATAAATAGGGGGTTCAAACAACCGCTCTTTTCCAGCGGTCAAGCTTTCAACATAGGCGACAATACCGCCTTCATAATGAAACGTATGCGTAACCGTGTCCTCGGCATCCCGAGAATCGGTAAATACGATTGTAACCCCACGGTTTAAGAAAGCCAGCTCTTTTAAGCGATGCTCGATGACCTCGCGGGTGAATTCAATGTCATCAAAAATAGTGGCATCGGGTTTAAATGCAATAACGGTACCCGTGGGTTGGCCCGGCGCATCGGATAAGACACCGGCCGCTTGGGCATGCCCACGTTCGTAGCGTTGCTCATACCGTTTGCCATCCCGGTGGACGGTAACGGTTAGCCAATCGGCCAAGGCATTCACCACGGATACGCCCACACCGTGCAACCCGCCGGATACTTTGTACCCTTCGCCTTCAAATTTACCTCCGGCATGCAACGTGGTCATAACCACTTCAACCGCAGGCATGTTTTTTTCTTTATGGGTATCAATCGGAATTCCCCGACCGTTGTCTGAAACCGTGACAATGTTGTCTGGCCCAATCGTAACATGCACATCGGTACAGTACCCGGCCATGGCTTCATCAATGCTGTTGTCAACAACCTCAAATATTAAATGGTTCAGCCCCGGCTTTCCGGTAGATCCAATGTACATCCCCGGACGCTTTCGAACCGCTTCCAGCCCTTCGAGGACTTTAATGTGGGAGGCGTCATACTGTATTTCTTTATTTGTCGACATTTACTACCTAGACAGTATAACACACCCAGATACCGTTGTTAATTGTTAGTTCCTCGGCGTTGGGCTTGGTTTCGACATGGGCTAGGCACCCGATTGATTGCTGAAGGGCCTGCTTGGGTGTCTGACGGTTTCTGAGGCTGTGATGTATTGTCGATTTCAAAAAAACGTTTCATAACCTTTTCAAGCCTATTACGAGTCTGTTTGGGCCCGTGTGTGGGAGTCCCACATACCATCGAAATAAGCAGTTGTTCTTTTCTTTCTTCTTTAGATGTATGTCTGGATCGTCGTGGCGAATTAGACTTGCGTCTTGATCTATTTCTTGGGTGATCGGGGCTCGGGCTTCTGGGTCGATCGGGGCTTCCGGGTCGATCGTATGGATCTCCAGCAACAGGACCACAGGCTGAGTGTGTCATTATTATGTCTCCTCTAGTTATATGCTTATGCGATTAATCGCACTCAAACTAGGAACAAGCTTAGATTAAATCCAATTAAATGTCAAATAAATAATTGAAAAAACAGCTTTTTATATTTTTATCTTGATTTTTCGAGATTATAAATAATGAATCGATTGAGCCAACGGCTGAAACAGAATCGAAAAGAAAACGAGCATGTACCCCCCAATAATGACCAACAACAGGGCCGGGATCAGTGCAATGCATCGGTTAATTCGGTCTTGATGGCTGGCCGTCAATCCGTGAATAATACCCGCTAAATGGGATTCCCAGTCTCCGCTTTGCTCCCCAATCGCTAATCGGTGCCGATGGACGGGGCTTAACTGAAATGCCGCCGCTAGGGCATCGCTAATGCGTGTGCTGGGGTCTGGGAGAATACCCGCATGGCGCAGGCAGCTGTGAATGGGCAATCCTTGGGTGACACGCATATGAATACCCGTTAATGCCGTGGCCGTGTGCCAATCCCGATTGAGCCGACCCCATACGCGTTGAATTCTCGCACAGAGCCATGGCCCAGCCAACGAAGCCACCAGGCCCAGACCCAACAAACTATCCCACCGATGGGCAGCCAGTGCGTGCACGCCTCGATTATAAAGAGACAATGCCGTGGGCGGGTCCCCCAAGGTGTATAGGCTTGGCACAACCACCGTGTGCATCACCACGGCATTGACGAGCAGCCCCGCAAACAATACGCTCGGGTAGATTAACCGACGCCCCAACTGCTTGAGGGTGTCAATTCGGTGCGTTACATGCTGATCCAGTTGGCGAATATAGCGCAATGGATCCGCAATCGGAGCATCCAGGGTGGGGATGCCTCGGGGCAAGACGAGGGCGGTGTGCAGGGGAATGCCGCGATCCAATGCCGCATGCAGGGTGGCCAACGGTTGGTTTGGCAGCAACAACCCCAAACTTTGTTGCATACTCAACCCCTGGTTTAGGCCGCCATGCACGGTCCGCAAGGCCTGTTGGTACTGAGTCAGTCGACGCAACATTGGGAATTAAGTCGCTGGAACCGCAGTCGGTAATTTGAAAAAATCAATGGCGGTTTGGGTCGTTGCCGCAGCCACTGTTTCAGGGGTTAGGGATTTGATGGCGGCAATTTGAGCACAAATGGCTGATACAAACGCCGGTTCGTTGGCGGTGCCGCGGTGGCTCAGTGGGGTTAAATAGGGGCAGTCGGTTTCAATCATCATGCGATGCAAGGGCAACCGCTCAACCACCTCAGGGTCGTAGTGTGTGTAGGTTACAATGCCAGTAAAACTAAACCACGTTGCCGTGTCCAACAGGGCCTCAACAACGGACCAGGGGGAGCTAAAACAATGAATAACTTTGGGGACATCGGGGTAATCAAGCAAAATGGGAACCAGTTCGGCATCGGCATGGCGAGCATGAATAATCACTGGTAAATCGTAGCGTTTGGCGATGTCCAATTGTGCCCGAAAATAATCGGTTTGCAAGCCCGCAGACGGGTTGGTATCTCGATAAAAATCCAGCCCACATTCGCCAATGGCGTACACATCATGTGCCTGAATAATCGCCTCTAGTTCGGTGATCTGGTTGTCATCCGCAACCGATGTGGGGTGAATCCCTGCCGTTGGCCAAATAAACCCCGGGTAGTCCTCGCTTTGTTGGATGGCGTCTCGGGCAGAGTCCAGGTCAATCGCCACGCTCATCATGCCCACCAACCCAGCGGCTTTTGCCCGATCAACCAAGGCGTTCAGGGGCGTGTCCGTACACAAATGGGGGTGAGCGTGGGTATCAAATAAATACATTATTGAACAAATTTGGCCATGCCTTCGTAGTCATTGTAACTGCTAATCACATCCATGTTCACATTGCCTTTATACACGCCCCCGGGTTCAACATGCAATTCATTGCCGGCAATGTTGCCATACACCCGACCGGTTTTGTTCACAGTAACAGTTTGCAGGGCCTCAATGTCTCCGATAACTTCCCCCGATACAATCACCCGATGGGCGCGAATGGTGGCTTTGACGGTGCTATTTTCAGCCACATACACATCGTTTTTAACAAAAATTTCGCCTTCAAAATACCCTTCAATTTGGATGGCGTTTTCGCTGCGCAAAACACCCCGAATATCGGTTTCAGGGCCCACAATCGATTGCACAATACCGGATCGTTTTTTCATATCGTGACCTTACCACACGTTGGGCGCAGCTGCAAATAATTCCAAGTTTAAAAACGGCATCGGATCAATGCGTTTTTTATACCGCCACACTTCATAATGCAAGCTGGGGGCTGTCACCAATCCGGTGGCGCCCACATTTGCAATCACCTGCCCCTTTTTGATGCGGTCATTGGGGCGAACATGAATCTTGCTAACATGGGCATAAATGGTTTTGTAGCCATACCCATGTTCCATAATTACGGTCATGCCCAACCCTTTAATATAGCGTGCCACAATCACACGGCCGTCCGCCGTGGCCCGTATGGGAGTTCCCAGCCAGGAGGGGATGTCCACCCCGTAGTGAAACATGCGCTTGCCTAATATAGGGTGGGTGCGAAACCCAAATTTGGATTTAATATAGCCGTGTACGGGCCAGATAGAGGGGATTTGATCCAAGCGCTTTTGATATTTTGAAAATTGACTATTGATATACGTGTATTTGTCTACCAGTGTGTTCACGTGGTCGCTTAACACACCGAGTTGTTGTTGTAG
>Ga0181574_10000319_pt1 | contig 44220 bp, 37 predicted proteins | sample 101ome_24_FD_145600 | JGI IMG/M metagenome (GOLD analysis project Ga0181574, IMG submission 145600) | Coastal salt marsh microbial communities from the Groves Creek Marsh, Skidaway Island, Georgia - 101410AT metaG (spades assembly) | ecosystem: Environmental > Aquatic > Marine > Intertidal zone... | reverse complement strand
AGCCGGTGCCACACTTCGGACGTTCGCCCTAAAAATGCGCGCAAGCGGGACGCATCGCTAACTCTCATGCCGCATCTCGTCACGAAGCCTTTACTGGACCTCCACGGTAAGGAAAGTCGAGAAACCCTGCAACATTCTTTGAATCCTTGGGTTAAATCTGCGCGAATGAAAACGTGTTCTTCCCTTCTTTCTATTCTGCTTCTTTTTACGAATTGTTCTAACAAAGCTTCGGGCGAACCGAGTATTCAGTCAGCCTATCTGGGGGCTCTTGATGTCCCTCCATTCTTGCTAAGCATCGTCACAGGCTGTCCCCAAAACTTTGGCGACGACGGAATGCCATTGGTGTTGTCCGTGCAAGTTAAGGCATCAAGTCTAAGCCCAGAGGCATTTAGAGTGATCAGCAAGAATGGCGTTCACTCGACACCAAACTGTGCAACTCTGGAACCCGCCACAGAATCTAATGAATTGCACACCATTCTTCTGGCTGGTCCCATTGCTGACCCTAATGACCTTCCAGACAGAGTGGAAATTATTGGGGCGGTTGAAGATATCAACGGGAACTCTCTCACAGGTTTAGTATCGCCCACCGTCACTGTAGGATCGTCTGCTGGGCCAGCTCTCATCAATGCTTACCTGTTCAACCAAGTAGGTGGCCCTGCGGGATCTTCGCCAAGAGCACTCCAACTCGTTTGGAATGGCGGTGTCACAGGACCTCGTGGAGGAGATCTTGGTCCAGCCGAATTAAATGCTATTCAGCTGATAGACTGTGACGGGAACCGGCATGTACCCCTTGGGTTTGATGATCTCGGAGACGGAGACAACTATGTCGAACTCTATGTCCCTGAGGGTATCGTGGTAAACCGGATCGAGGTAGACGCAAACTTCTTTTATGATCCTGCCAATTTCCCTAACCAATTCACATCAGTGCAAGTTACAAGTCTACTTCCCTCTGCCCAAGCGGTAGAATTGCAATATGATCTTTCAAGTGTACGTTTTAATAATGTTCAGTTTCTCGGCACCCCGGCTCTTCCTTATCGCATTTTCTTTAGTGCCGATCTTAAAAACTGGAATTGTATAGGTAGTGCCACCGCAGATCCAAATACAGGCGCATTTTTCTTCGAGCACGAGCGCGAACTTGAGCAAAGAGGTTTCTATCGAGCCACTCCCTGATCTTTAGGTCGTCCTCCACGACAGATACGGCGGAGATCTCGGATTGCTGGATGAACGCTGGATATCCAAGAAGGGTCGCGATGCATTCACGAGCGGTCAGATGAGAACGCTGGGCGAGTATGTCGAGAAGCTGAATCTCATCCAGATCGACTCTCTTTCCCCGGAGGTCCGTAACAGCACAGAGGAAAGAATAGGAGAGCTTGAAGATCTCGTCGAGCCCGAGGTGGTCGAGATTCTGCGAGCACGGACGACTCCAGGCTACACAACCGAGGCGAACAAGGCGGTGCACCGAATCGCCCACCCGCCGGGAGTTTGACGGCTGTCTGGTTCTTTGATAGCATTTTGGTGTAGGCGACCATCGCTCATGGTGGGCGAATCGGTGACCTTCGACGTTCGCTCAAGGAATGAGACAAAGAACCCTCGTTATTATTGCCGCTCTAGCCGTTTTATCGCCGGCGATTTTGCATGTTGAAAAGACCGTGTGGGTGATGTTTCGCTTCGGTGAGCCGAGATACATGGCCTGGGGCATGGCTGTCTCTTCACTGATCGCGTTCTGGGCATCTCGCCGGATGCGACGCAGCTTCCACGTGGCGCTTATCGTCGCCGCGATTCTCCCTCTTTGGTATGCAATGCTCATGGCTGCCGACTCGGGCTATCGAAACTGGCAGGGTAGTGCGAATGCGCCAGCAGAGGCGTACGCCGATACCGGCCCGATTTTCTTTCTGATCGCGGGATGGTTCCCTAGCTGGGGAATCGTCTATTTGCTGTTACTCCTCTTCCAACGGATCGTTCCACGCTCACCCGTTTCGCCTCCGCCACTACCATCGCACCCGAGGTGAAAACGCCCATTCCCGACAAATTTCTCAAGCGAACAAGGCGGTGCTGGACAACCGGCTACCCGCTCCGAGTCGAAATGATCTCCGACATTACAACGTTTAGCCCTCAGCCGAAGGCGCGCCGCCGGTAGCCGGTGCCAGACCTCTGACGTTAGCAGGAATAAGAAATGACCATGAAAACACCTAAAGCTCCTATGTCAATCAGCACGAATTCGCGGCTGCGAAGGATTCTCGTCTCATTTCTGGCACTCTTTATTTTGGCCGGTTGTGGAGAAGCGACTCGAACGGAAGCCTCCAAAACTCAGGTTGAAGCAGGAGAAAAGCCAGAATGGCAGGGCAAGTTGGAGGCCGCACTGGCTTATGATGGACCCGCCATCGGTCGCCACAACGTGCTTGCCGAGTTAGCCAGAGAAGCGGCCGACGCCGGTGAAGGAGACGTCGCCCTCAAAGCGATCCAAAGCATGGATGACTCCGTCGTGAATAGCGATGGAGGAACGAACGTCGGCAATCTGTGTAACTATTGCAGTAGGACTCTGGCTGCTCAGGGGAAGACAGCTGCGGCCACACAGATTGCCAAGATGATCAAAAATGATCTGCAACGAAACAACACCCTGGCAGCCATCGCAACTGGCGGCAGCTAAGACAGGTAGAATTTGGGTATGCTACAGCTCACAGGGATCCCTATATCAATGCACACGGAAAACTCTGCTAACAAGCGCATGGAGAGCAACGGCTGAACCGCCCCGAGTTCGAATGCTCTTCGGAAATTCCAACCCTTGTCCTGCATCGAGCGTGCGCTCCCGGTCAGCCGTGCCTCATGCTTGACGTTCGGCAAAAGAAAAAACAAAAGAGCCCAACCGTCTCGCTTACGAAAATATGATGGCGAAAAGTTACCTGATTACAATCCTATCCATGCTCATCTCAACTTCTGCCTTTGCGGACGAGGTTGCCGCAGCTGCGGCAAAAGGAAAAATAAAAATGGCCCGGGGACAATTGTGTTTCAGCTGCCATGATGCTGACGGAATGGCTGCCAGCCCTGTCCAATCACCGACTTTCAAATGGGAACAGATGGCACCTAGCTTTCTTGATTCGAAAATCGTGAAGGACCCCGAGCGCACGGCTATCGTTCTTCTAAAAGGAATCAGGAGGGAGGATTTCCCCCTCGGAACCACCAAATTTGTATACCCTCAAAGTAAATACCCGTCATACATGTTCGGCTTTATGAATTATTTTTCGGATGAAGACTTAGCCAACGTCATCACCTATATTTGTTCCGAGTTCGGTGGGGTCAAAGAATTGACAACGGCAGCACAGGTAGCCGAATGGAGAAAAAAGTATTCCCAAATTCCCGGTGTGGAATTCGTCGAGAAGAATGGCAAAAATGTTTTGGTAGGTGGGCTTACCCGTGAGGAGATTGAGAGGGTGAATAATCCTGTTAAGGAGACACCCGCCGGGGAGCGTAGGCTGATCGAGATAGCAGGCAAGCAAGTGGCGTTTCGCTGGTGCCCACCGACAGCGATGCAGGGTTTTTGGATGGGAAGTCCGGCTGGAGAAGAGCAACGGGATGGTGACGAAACACGGCACCAGGTTGTTCTTACGCAAGGGTTCTGGATGATGGAAACAGAAGTAACCCAAGGGCTCTGGACAGCTGTGACAGGAAAGAAGCCTGATTATTTTTCAAAAAGCTTCCCAGTGCCCACCAAGGGGGACGATTATGCGGTCAAGGAACAAAGTTGGGAGGATTGTCAGGAGTTTATCAGCAAGGTGAATGCCGGGGGCACCATACCGGAGGGGTTGCGGGCGGCACTACCAACCGAGGCGCAGTGGGAGTACGCGTGCCGTGCCGGGACGAGCACGGTGTTTCATTTCGGGGACAGCCTGGGAAGTGATCAGGCGAGCATTGATGGACGAGAGCCGTATGGTGATGTGAAAAAGCGTCCGATTAGGCGGAGCGCCCTGCCGGTGAGAAAATTTGCGGCGAATGCCTGGGGCCTACATGACATGCACGGAGGAGTCTGGGAGTGGTGCGCGGACTGGTATGGGCCTTGTATTAGTGCCAAGCAAATCAATCCTTTGGGGCCCACAGAGGGGCGGTATCGTGTATTGCGCGGCGGATGCAGTGGGAGCATTGCCATACATTGCCGCTCTGCTTACCGCGGCAGGCTTGATCCGAAAGACGGCAGTCACTGGTATGGGTTCCGTCTCACCCTCCAACTTGAAAATGATTGAACAGAAGAGACGCAGAACAAGCGCATGGAGAGCAACGGTTGACCCGCTCCGGGTCGAAAGATGAACAATTTCCACCAACAACAAATCATAGCTCATTCTTAATCCATCATGAAATTACTGCACCTGATCCTATTCGCTGTTTCCACCACCCTGTGCCTTGCCGGGAACGCCAAGCCCAACCTGAATGACCCCGCCACGCTCAAGCAAATTCGGGCTGAGGCTATTGATTACGACGATCTCAAGTATGGCGAGGATGGGAACGAGAAGCTTATCTACGCCAAGGGAAGCCCTACACCCTACACAGGCTGGACCGAGTTATCGTGTGGAGTGAAAGGGCTGCAGGTCCTGGAGCATTACAAAGACGGCAAAACACACGGCATTTACACCGAATGGCATAAGAACCGCCGAATGTCCCACATGGTCAACTACAAGGACGGCAAAAAACACGGCCTTGATACCCGCTGGGACAAGGAAGGCAACATCACCAGGCAGGTCAGGTATGAGAACGGCAAGCAGGTGGAGACCATCAAATAGCCATCTATGCTTGCGAACAGGCCGGGAGTTAAATATACCGAAAGCCGAACAAGGCAGTGGTGGCAACGGCTAACGCCGCGCCACACTTTAAACGTTCGGCAATAAATTCTAAGAACCAGTACCCTGCGGGGGTCACTCTACCGATGAACACTCTAAGAAGACACACCATGACAAAGGGAGGAAAACGAGTGCCAGCTCTTACATTTCTGGCAATTGGACTTTTTTCCGTAGGAGCGATAACAGGCTGTACAGATCAAGCGGCAAAACAAGAGGCTGACAATAAGCAACAAGTCGTCGTAAGCACGGAAAAAGAGGGCGGCGGCGAGACAAGAGTGACCTGCACTCTCCCCCAACTCACATTCAACAAAGTTTTTTTCGCGGTGCAGACTGTTACTGTCAGAGACGCCAGCGGGACGGCCCTGCCGGCGAATCACAAATACAGACAGCCTGTCGTGTCGTTTGTGGCGCCCGATAACAAGCTTGAGGGGATCACACTTGATGCCGTTTATGTTGACGCCAGAGCTATCAAGGAAACCACCACTGACCCAGACAAGCGTGCGGACTGGCAAGTGAGACCGCATCAATTCAAGTTGAGTGAGCTCTTGAAGAACGGGGAGTTCAAGGACGAATGAAGGAACGCCGAACAAGGCGTGGCTACCAACAGGCTGCCCGCCGCGAGCCAGAAGCTTCATCCCGTCTTCACGATCACTCTTGAATTCGGAGCTCGCCCTCTAGCAGCCTGTGGCAGCACTTGGACGTTGGGCTTATAGAAACAGGACGCCATTCCCATCGTCCGCACCGTAAATTCCACCCAATAATGAAGTAATGAGCTCTGATATCACAACCCGCCAATCGAAAAAGATTCGAATCCTCATAGCGACGGGAGCCGCAGTGGTTTTGGCAGGATTGGTTCTGCATTGGAATGCCAAACCGCTGGCCAGGAAACCTGTGTCTCCAAACGTCTCCACGATTGATGAGTCATACAAAGAACGCATTCAACACCTTGGTGAAAATATATTCTGGGTTGGCTTGGCTCTGATCGTAGTCGGCTCCTTTGCGTGGGTGAACCAAACCGAAGAAAAGCAATGAGGCTAACAAGGCGGTGGTGGACAAGCGGCTACTCGCTCCGAGTCGACATGCCCCTGCTTACTACAACACTTAACCCTGTTTCGGAGGCGCGCTCCCAGTAGCCGCTGCCACACCTCGGACGGTTCGCCCAGAAAACTGGGGTTCACGTTCCTTGGATCGAGGGGCTCTCGGGTTCCTTTACTCCATTCAATGCGATCAGTTGTCTGCCTCTCTGTGTTTGCCAGGCAGGCACCTGAAGAAGAAAATTTGGGTAGACAGGCTTCTGATCGTACTGTCGATGAAAGACGGAAGTGGCCGACCCCGAAATCGGCGGAACGATCCAGCTCCACTCAGCACTGACATCGCGTCCTTCTTTTGCCTCCTGTTCACAGAATTTCAGGAAATCATCGGAAGCGCCGTGATGGTCCGAAATTCGAACCCCTTCGTCGTCGAAGGACCACAGGACCGCCTCATTCAGGACGACGAGCGCATGATCTTTCCAAAGGCTCCGAGGGCTTGTCATGTCGAGACCGAGTCGGACAGCAACCTCGGGAAGCAAATCGTAGCGATTCGAATCGGCCAGATTACGAGCCCCAATCTCCGTTCCGAGGTAATGACCATTAAATGGTGCACACGGGTGGAGAGCAGAACCCGTCGCGAAGATCATGTCTGAGATAACGGGAACTGCATACCATCGCAGGTCCATTTCCTCGAAGAAGGGGTATTTCGGGTGGCGGATCGACACTTCAAGAACATCCTTTCTTGAGAGTTCGTAATAGCGCAGCTGTTCTCCAGATTGAATAATAATCGGCAAGAGATCGAATGGGCCAGGCTCCGTTGGGGGGCTCCATCCAAGAGAAATCGCCAGCCTTGTTAGATCGACGTTCATTGGATCACCCAACGTCGCTCCACTTGCTTTCGCATACCCCGCGTAGCGAATCAATTGATGGTTCCAAATTTTGATTTCCCTCTCATCAGGTAGCCATTCTCGAAACACCGACATTACTGGAATAATTTTTCCGCCATTGGAGGCCTTCCGGAGGTGGGCGACGAGCGCTTCAAAGATGTCGTCAGGTTCGCTGAGGGTTCGAGCGTCGATCACATCCAAAGCTTTCCAAAGTCGTCTTCCAATACAGCGAATGGAATTTCGCCACGCTGTTTTCGCGCAGTTCTCCAGGTTGTCAGAACCGAGTCCGAGAGTCGGGCAAAGGAGATCGCCATGTTCTGCGAGGTCCCACCGCAAATTATGCCCCTTCAAGGGCAGAGCCGTCGAAGGGCTCCCCGACAAGGGGCATTGAGGAGGATGGTCTCGATTCATCGAGGATAATACGTATGGGGGGGGCAAAATGTCTGCGGCCGAATCACAGGCTAACAAACGCAGCGAGACGTGTCGCGCCACAAATAAATAACACCGCAGGTCTTTCTCCGCGGTCCTGAAGATATGAGACTAAGTGCCAGTTTAAGAACTTGCTCCCGTTGTTACTATCGAACCATAGCAGATCAAAGGGTAACACTGATTCGATCTCCTTGATTGCAGTGATAACGCCGTGTTGCCCCTTGTTCCATACCGCCCGGAATTCCTTTCCACAGACTCAACAGACCCCCCAAGATTGCCGTTCCACATGAACGTTCCATCCCGCCCAGAAGCAGGACGCTTCTTCCACCACACTTTTTTCCTCAAAACCGTAACCATTCCATTTCCCAGGCTATATGCTTCTTGACCAGTGATATTGATCACGAAAATCAATGCCCGGAAAACGACCAGAACCATCTCTCGAATTCGTCCAGCTTCTGACCAGTCATCAGAGCCGGCTGTATGCCTATGTCCTTTCACTTCTAGGCAATCGCACACAGGCGGAGGATGTCATGCAGGAGACCAATGCCGTCCTTTGGCGTAAAGCGCATGAATTCAAACTCGGCACGAACTTCGCTGCCTGGATGTTCAAGGTTGCCTACTTCCAGGTCATGGCGCAACGCCGCAAACTGACGCGGGATCGGCTTGTTTTTGACAATGACTTTCTTCAGGACGTTGCCGAAGATATGGAGTAGCAGTGCGGGCGGCAGGAGGAAAAACAACGACTTTTGAGCGAATGCATCGGAAAGCTCAACGAACGGTATCAGGAACTCATCCGCCGCCGATCCACCCAAAATACCTTCGCTAAATCCCTCCATGAAACCCTCCCTTCTATTTTCGATCTTCTCTCTGACGACTCTCGTCGCCACATCCGCGCGCGGAGAACGCCCTAACATTATCATGTTTCTGATCGACGATCAGAACCCATCGAGCATCGCTGCATTTGGGGGCGATACCTACACACCCAACCTCGACCGCATGGCGGACGAAGGGATGAAATTCACCCGTGCCTACGTCAGCAGCTCAGTTTGCACGCCTTCCCGTTACACTTTCCTGACCGGTCGGTATGCCGGAAACTCCCACAGCAAACTCTACACCGAAGAAGTCGGCGGCCTCGAGAATCAGGGTCTCCCCAATTTTAATGTCGCCCTGGAGCGCGACAAGATGAACGTCGGAAATGTTCTCCGTGAAGCGGGTTACACCACCGGGTTCGTGGGGAAATTTCACCTCACTTCCGAGTTGGATTTTCCGGAGTTCTACCAAGGCAAAGACGGATGGATCGACATTCCCAAGGACGCGAAGCCAGGACCTGAAACCTCGGCTCTGTTCAAACACAACGAACGCTGGATGCGTCGTTACCTCAAAGAGCTGGGCTTTTCCTGGGCGAAGAATGTCTACCCGGAAAATACGCCATCGCCTTATTCCGAGCACAACCCGGAGTGGACGACGGTGGCCGCTCTGGAATTCATGGAAAAGAATCAGGACGGCCCCTTTTACCTCCACCTTTGCAGCACCCTGCTGCACGGGCCGGACAAGTCCTGGCGAAGATCTATGGATCACCCGCTCATCACCGGAGAGGGAGAAGTGAAAAGTCTTCCCGAGGTCATGACCCCTCGCGCCGAGCTTCTCCAAACCATCGCCGATAAAGGCTTCGAACCCGATAGCCACGTGGCGGGTGAAGCGTGGATCGACGATTCGCTCGGGGCGATTTTCCGAAAGCTCAAGGAGCTCGGGATCGATGACAATACGCTGGTGATTTTTGCGCCGGATCACGGTCGCGATGGCAAAGCATCGGTCTTTTCCCACGGCAGTTGCCAGGTGCCCATGATCTTGCGTTGGCCAAAGGGAATTCCCGCCGGACAGGTCTGTGAAGAGCTCGTGCAGAACGTCGACCTCGTCCCTACATTCTTCGAGCTGGGCAGAGCGGAGAAACCGGAGTCCTACCGGATCGACGGACAAAGTCTCGCCCCTCTCTTCAAAACCGGAACCGCCGACGGTTGGCGGGATCATCTCTATCTCGAAATGGGAGCGGCACGGGCAACGGTCACGAAAGACTGGTCCTACATTGCGGTTCGCTACACCAAAGAACAGATCGCTGACATTCAACGCGCCACGCCGCAGAACCTGCCCAAAGCCATGTCCTACATCGGACGCCTCGGCATCGGCGTTCGCGGGGCTGATCGCCACGGCTTCTTCGACGAAGATCAGCTTTACCACCTGAAGAAGGACCCAAAGGAAAGGAAGAACCTGGCGTATCAGAAAGCTCAAGCCACGCGCATCAAGGAGATGCGCTATCTCATGCAGCAGGACCTCGAAGCCATTGGCCGTCCGTTTGGCGAGTTCATTCCCGGAGGAAACGCTGCCGAACCCGGCCAGATCGACAAGCAGATCGAGATCGTGAAACAACTCGAAATCCAGGGCAAGAAAGTAACGGTTCCAGAAGCCTTGAAGAAAGATCTGGGAGTCACCGATGAACCAACGTCGGACGACAAAGCAAAGAAAAAAGCGAAACGCGAAGCGCGGAAAAAGGCTCGCCAGGAAGGCAAGTCAGGCAGTCAGGGTGAGTAGATGTTCGTGTCAGAATTCGCGCTGTAGCTGGCCTTCCAGCTACAGTAATCGGGTAGATGCGTGCAGAGCTTTTTGGTTCGTTAGTTTCAGACGAAGGCTGGTCTTAATGAAGTGCCATTCGGGGCAGGCAACGTTCCGAGATTGTCCCAGAGCCCACCAATGCCCTGCAACATTCCGACACGAATTCGACGGATTTTTTAGCGGATGCCGGAGACTTCTCATCCTACGGCGGCTTCTACCCGAGACCCCATCAAGCCCCAAACCGCATCACCTCATAAAACGCAACCCCTCCCGCCGCGAGGAATCCGAGCACAGACAGGACGGTCCCAATATCGTAAACTCGGTGCCAGGGGAGCAGCCCCCAGAACCAGCGGGAGTGCATAAAAAGTCCGGCGAAAAACCAGCAAAGCGCCACCGGCTTCGCAGTTCTTCCGGTTACGATCATGTCGGAGTGACGATCTCCAATCCAGAGTGCTTCCTGATGGATCCAGCAGCGAACCGCATACCATACGATCCCGATCGGGACGACAATGCCAAGGAGAATCCACTTCGCTTTTCCACCATTCGGACTGAAGGCGAGATCATTCGCCTCGCCACCGATGTGGTCGTAGATGCTTTTCCACGACATGCCTACTGGCTTGCGACTGCCTTGATGATGACTTCTTCCGCGCTCTCGTCCCACAAGGAAGGCAGTCCGTAGTAGACATTCGATCCGCCGCCTTCGTAGCCACCCTCGAGCAAGACTCGTTTCGATGGGATGTAGGCCATGACGTCGTTGGCGTAGGCGGCTACCCAGGTTTGGGTGCCGCGACGCTCGCGTTTCAAGCGAACGGCGTAGTCGACGACGACTTCTCCGCCGAGAAAGACAAAGTCGATTTCCTTACCCAGTTTCCAGGTTCCGATGGGAAAGGGATACGTGTCACCGATCGCGCCTTCTCTCTTCATTTTGCGTTGTAGGTAATTGGCCCGGGCGACCTCGAATCGATTCGTCGATTCGGCTGTTTTTGCCAGCTCTTCTGCGGTCGGGATTTTCTGGAGGGGCAGGGGGATCTCGCGGAATCCGGTTACGAGTGTTGGATCGAGTTCTGTCATTGGTGCCTTCAGCACATCGGTGACGCGAGCCGCGAGATCTCCTCCGTAATGGACAGCCAGTTCCACTTCGCTGCGAGGCAGGGGATTCTGGTCTCCTCCGCAGCCAGCCCAGAAAAGAGCGATGGCTCCGGGGTGTGCTTTCTCCAATGCTTCTTGCGCGTAGCCCGGATAGTCACCGTTCCATTCAGTAGCAGAGAGCACGGTCGCGTGACATGCGTAGCCGAAGAGGACGGCGGTCAATTTGCCTTCCGCGTCGCGCACGCTGAGGACGGGGACATCGTGATCGACTGGTCCCTTCAAGGTTCCTTTGGCACGGCGATCTGGAACGGTGTCGTAGGGTTTGTTCTCACGCCGGTTCACCGCAAAGGTGCATTTTCCGTTTCCGTGTTGGAGACGCGACGGGGCGAGATTGGCAATGGCCTGTTTGGTGATCCCGAGGAGCTTTTCTTCGAGAACATCAGTGTATTCATCGATCAGTTTTTGTTGCTCAGGATCCACCGACCAGTAGTGGAGCGGCGCAAGGTTTCGTCCGACGACCGGTCCGCTGTGGGTATGAGAGGTGCAAAGAGCAATCTGCGCACGGGAGAAGCCGCATGCTTCCTGGAGAGTTTTTGTCAGCTCCAGTGCGAAAGGGTGCCCAATGCCGACCAAGTCCATCGTGAGGATGAGTCCCTGATTTCCGGCGGCATCTTCGAGGACGAGGGCCTTCGCAAAAAGATCGGTGCGCTTGCCCTGCGATGGCGTCTTTCGACTTCCATAACCAGCCATCCACATCGGTTTGTCCGGCGTGATCTTTACCGATGCAGCGCCTGCTTTCCAGCTGTCTGCCCAAGTGTAGAAGGGGAGGAGTGTAAGGAGAAGTGTAAAGGGAAGAATTTGCGTTTTCATTTTTTGAATGGGTTGGGAAGCCGCCTCTTAATTCAATTCCGGCGGCACGTCGCCATAGCGCCATCCCGCCGAGAACTTGGCAGTCGGGGCGGGCTCGGGTACGGCGTCCGGTTTCATATCGTTGGCGAGAGCAATTCTGGTATCGCGAATCTGATCACCGGCTTCCGGGACAAGATTGCTGTAGGAGGTTAGCCGCGTCTCGTAGCCTCCGCCATTTGGGCCGAGAGCTTCGGAGGTAGGCACGTAGCCAACGCAATCATTGGCGAGACTGACGGGCCAGGTGAAGGGAAACCTCGAGCCCTCTTTCTGCTGCAATCCAAACTCGCAGAAATACTCGGCTGGATTGCTGATAAAAACGGCCGGTCCGATCTGGATGGTTTGCACTTCGACGCTGCGTATCGGCTCCTTCTGGATCAAGGCGTCGAGAATCACGATTTCCTTTGCCCAGATCCAGTCGTTGAGCGCTTTCGCTTCGGTCGGCTTTTCTTTTACGATCTCCCGAACTAGCTCATCGGCATGATCGAGGTCCCCCTGCTGAACCATCCCGGTTCGTCCGGAGGAATGAGAGTGTGAAGCGCCGACCATGATCGCCTCGGGAGTAATGTCTGTCTCTTGCGCGACCCGCTTTCTCACCTCTTCTACATGCGGCTTCACCACGATTAGTGCATCGAGTCCGACGAGAGCGACTGGCTTTTCTCCATCGTCGAATACGACCGCCCGTGCCTTGCAGGGATCGTGAAAGGCCTGGTGATATCCTTTCCCATATCCTCCCGGACGCTCCATCCCAATGTCGGGGGAGATGTCGACTTCGCCAAAACCGGTTTTGACCGGAGTGGCGGAAAGGGAAAAGCTGAGACCGAATACGAGGGCGAGCGATGCGAGAGCAGTTCTCATGACCGTATGCTAGCTAGGTAGGAGCAGCCGCGGCGAGTTTGGGATTGGGCGTGTTTGGGGGATAGCGGCTGCGGAAACTTCTCGATTTATTCGTTCCATTATTGCTAGCTCAGTTAGCCTTTTTTGCGAAATCGTTGTTTGCGTTCGCCGAAATGGATAGTCTTCGCGTAGTATCTTCTCTTCCCTCCTTTTGGCAGTTGGCGGCAGGAGTTTCGTAGTGATTCTCTTCTGGGCAATCGGCTTACTTCTAGTCAGCCTCTACGTCGGCTGGAATATTGGTGCCAACGACGCTGTGAATTGCCTTGGAACGATGGTGGGAGCGCGGCATATCGTTTCGTAAGGCCGCTTTCTTGATGGGTGTCTGCGTGATCCTGGTTGGGTGTCTGCAGGGGCATCATGTTATGAAAACAGTGGGCAAGGGGAAGGGGGGTCGTGATCGCGGTCGGTGTCCAGTGCTGGAAAAACCAGGTAGGATAGCATCGGGTTTGGCCCCTCGTCTTTTGACCTTTCGCAATTTGGCGCGAAATTCGACCAATGGGCTTTCGCTCCGCTTTCCTCACCGCACTGGTTGTCTGCAGTAACCCATTTACTTTGCATGCCCAGCTCTCTTCCGCGGCTATTGCTGCCGCGCAAAAGTATTCAGCCACCCACAACGGGCGGGGAATGATCGTTAAGGAGCGCGGACAGATTCGTTTCGAAAAATACTACAACGGCTATTCGGGTGAACCGCTTCACATCTATTCCGGAACGAAATCGTTCTTCGGTGTCCTCGCCGTCATTGCACAGGAGGAGCGCCTCCTCGATTTGGACGAGCGCGCCGCAAAAACCCTGACCGAATGGCAATACGATCCTCGCAGGAGCCGTATCACGATTCGAGACCTTCTGAATTTTACCTCTGGGTTGGAAACGGGTTTTGAAGAAATCTACGGGCGTTCCTCCGATGACAAAATCGCTCTCGCTGTTTCCATTCCAGCGAAGAGAGATGGGGGAAAGAGTTTCATCTACGGCCCCTCGCATATGAACGCTTTCTGCGAAATCCTTCGGCGCAAACTCCGGAAAAAGGGCATCGACTATGACGACTACTTGAAGCAGAAACTGATCCAACCGCTCGGAATCAAGATTTCGCGATGGCGGGAAGATGCGAAAGGAAATCCCGTTCCCTCTGCAGGTATGTACATGACTGGGAAAACTTGGCTAAAATTCGGCGAGATGATCAATGCCGGGGGCACGTGGAGTGGTCGGCGCATCGTGAAAACGGAAAGCCTCGCGGAGTGTTTTCGCGGAACAGAAATCAATCCAGCTTTCGGACTCGGATTCTGGTTGAACAGTTATGCCGCGAGGCCAGACGCAAGGGAGGTCGATGTCGAAGAGGATCTCGAACTGAAACCCATGCCGGAGGATTGGCGCGGCGCCTGTCTCGCGAAAGGCGCGCCGCCAGAATTGATCTGTTCGTTAGGATCGACTTTTCAGCGTCTCTATCTGGTTCCATCGATGGACCTCATCGTTGTGCACCACGGAAAACCCGGGCACGAGTTTCGCGATTTCGATTTCCTCCGCATCCTCTTTGCCGATGCGCAGCGTCCGGAAACGATGCCTCAGCCGAGAAAAGCCACGCCGATTTTTCCGAATTTGTTCAAAGGCCTGCAGAGGAAGGATTAGACGCTTTCTCCGTCGTCCGTCGACGCTTCTTCCTGCTCGGCGGGTTGCTCACCTGGCTCTGGCGTAGCTGTTACTTTTCCGGCATCGAACTTCTTCTGCAATTTCGCCGCGGCATCCTGCTTCATAAGTGGTGGAGTCGAATCGGACTTTCTTGAGTTTAATTCCGGCGCGGAAGTGACCATCACGATTGCGAAGACGCGGGGCGTTTCGGTTTCCCGATAATCCGCAGGTCCGGCCCAATCTGGTCGACTTGCATGTCGGTTATCTCGGAGAGAAGACCGTCGACCGGGAGGAGTCGCGTAGTGCTGCCTCCGATTCGTGGGGCGAGGTAGAGGATCAACTCGTCGACTAGGTCTTCTTCAATAGCGTGGGCGAGAAGACGCCCTCCTGACTCCAACAAAACAGAGTTCGCTCCTTCCTCAGCAATTTGCTTGAGCGACTCGCTGAGGGAAATGTTGCAATGGATCCGTGTTCGTTCAGCGTGCTCGTCGGTGAAAAGATTATGACCTTTGGGTAAGTCATCGTCCGAAGTGAAGACAACCCTTAGTGGTTGCGGGCGCCCGTCATCAAATTCTCCGCGAAGAGTCAGGAATGGATTGTCGACGCGGAAGGTTTCTCCTCCGACAAGAATGGCGTCGCACTGCTGTCGCCAAAGTTGGACGTCTTCGCGAGACTGCGGGCTGGAAATCCACTGGCTCTGACCCGGTCCGAGAGTGGTTCTTCCATCGAGTGTTGCTGCAGTTTTTGCGATCAGGTAGGGGAGGCCGGTCGTGATTCGCTTGGCGAAAAAGCGAAGCAGGTGCATGGCTTCTTCTTCCAATACTCCAGTTGCGACTTCGACTCCGGCATTTCGAAGTTCATCAAATCCGGCACCTGCGTGAGCAGGATTGGGGTCTGTCGCGCCGACAACGACGCGTGAAATTCCCGCATCGAGAATGGCCCGGACGCAGGGAGGTGTTTTCCCCTCAGTCGAGCAGGGTTCCAGAGTGACGTAGATAGTGGCTTTGTCAGTCGAATGTCCATTCTCAACCGCATCGCGAATCGCTTCCACCTCGGCGTGCGCTCCGCCCGCCTCTCGATGCCAGCCACGCCCGATGACCTCGCCGTCTTGCACGACGACAGCTCCCACGGCGGGATTGGGGCTGGTCAGCCCAAGCCCACGGGCTCCCTCATCGAGAGCAAGTTGCATGAAAGTTTCGTCTTCGTTAGGCATGATGAAAGTTATGACGCGTGGTTTTGCTGGTCACGGTTTCTTGTTCTTCCCCCTTTTTCCGGAAGCCCGGAGCGGATCTGCGTTAACCTCCGGGAGAAATCGCTTGAGTCGAGTGATCTGCTCTTCAGACTTCTTTATGCCTGCAAGATTAGTGTATTCGTTAGGATCGTTTTTGTGATCGTAAAGTTCTTCACTCCCGTCTGCATACCTGATGTAACGCCACCGCTGGTCGCGAAGGGCGTGATTTTGAAAGCCGTGAGTCGTCAGGGTTGGCTCGCTTTTCCTGACGGATGGATCGCGCAGCATCGTGGCAAGGCTATTTCCTTCGACGGCAGGGTTACTCGGAATTCCAGCGAGCTCTGTGAGAGTCGGGTAGATGTCGAGCAGGTTGACTGCGTTGTTGGAACTGCTACCCGCTTCCGTGACTTCGGGGACGCGCCACATCATCTGGACACGGGTCGCTTCGTCCCAGAGAGCGAACTTTCTCCAGTGTTCCTTTTCGCCGAGGTGCCATCCGTGATCAGACCAGAGCACGACGATGGTGTTATCGGCGTGCGGACTGCTTGCGAGGCCATCGATGACATGACCCACGCAGTCGTCGACAAAATGGATGCAGGCGAGGTAGCCCTGAACGGCCTTTTTCCACTGCTGGTGCTGCACGACATTCGCGTGATCGCCATCAGGTTTCGCTATTTTCACTCCGGCCGCGGGAATGTCCGCGAGGTCGTTTTCGAGAACATCAGGAAGAACGATTTCATCCAAAGGGAACTTCTCAAAGTATTCCTCTGGGGCATACCAGGGAAGGTGGGGACGATAGAAGCCGCAGGCGACGAAGAAAGGTTTGTCGTGCTCTTTTTGGAGCTGCCCGCAAACCCACTCAGCAACTTGCCAGTCGCCCATCTCCTCGGTTGGGTTGGAATGTGGTCCCCAGTCGAAGTGGGCGGTTTTGGGAATGCCGTTGAGAGGTAGCCCCTCAGGCCTGGGATCGCGCGGCTTGTTCTTTTTCTGATCAGGCCAGTAGAAATCCCAGCTTGGAGGATCGGGAAATGAGCCATGGTAGATTTTCCCGCTTCCAAAAACGGAGTAACCGTGATTGCGAAACCACTGTGGTATCGTTTTTGCATCTTTGAGGACGGGGCTCTGGCGCCACGGCTCTGGGTTGGTGTAAATTCCGGACGTACTCGGGCGAATCCCGGTCATCAGGGCAGCTCGCGATGGATTGCACGCAGGTGCCGCGCAGTGGGTGTTGGTGAAAAGCATCCCGCTGTCGGCAAGCTTGTCGAGGTTTGGTGTGACTGCCTGGGGATGCCCTTTCATTTTCCCAGTCCAATCATTGAGATCGTCGATGGAGATGAAAAGGACGTTTGGTTTTTCCGCTGCGGCTGCAGGGAAAGCGAGTGCAAGTAGCAGGCAAAGAATGAATCGCATAACGAAACCTAAGCGAGGAAGAGGCGTTTCGACAATGTGGAAATCGGAGGGGCTATTTTGAAAATTCGATCCAAGGGCGGGCAAGAGAAAGAACCGGGATTCGCCAGTCACTCTCCCACCTCAATTACCTCTCGAACTTCCTGTTCCACCGCCTCCTCGACAGGGTCACCTCCGAATTGATGATACCAGTCGCTGTGGCAAGAGTGATGGTGACAGCTCAGGCATTGCGTTTCCTTCCATGTCTTGCCGCATTCCACGGTATCGAAGGTATTCCATACGCAACCACAAGGTGAGGTGCAGCAGCGACGGCTCGAGGGTTGAGGTTCCCAATGGCATTTGGGACGGTAGATCTGGACTTCGCGGGCCACTCCACACTGTAAGGCATCACGACACCTATGCCAAAATCTCTTCGGGGACATGCCCGCGGAGATCGGTGAGGCGGAAGTTGCGACCAGCATAGCGATAGGTGAGAACGCTCGGTGCAATTCTCCCGAGTCCTGCTGCGAGTAAAATCGCTTCGAAACATGTCAGTATGAAGTTGGAATTTGCGTTCCGAGCTTAATGGATGGTGCGAAATTCGGCGTTCATCATGAGGACCTAGTTACGGGCCGCAAGCTTGACCTGGTCTCCAGTCATTGGCTTCTTTTGAGTGGGGGGCAGGAGGCTACTCGGTGGGTGTCCTGCCTTTGCCCTTACCTTTTCCGCCTTTGCCCTTACCCATTCCTCCGCGGTGATCGATCTCGCCATCACCGTCGCGATCTTCTCCGTAAGGCATACCGTTTTCGAAGTGGATACCTTCGCGTCGGCCTTCGGACACGTGGGAGGCATAGTCCTTTCTCTCTTCGAGAAGAGAAAAAGCGAGGTTGGTTGCGAGCAGATGGCCGGTGATCGTTTTCGGATCGGTGGCCAGATCGAGTCTCTCGAGGGCTTCACCGCTTTGGCCAAACTCATCGGCACGAATTACGTAAATGCCATCGCGATCGGAAGACTTCCGAATTGTTGATGTCCATTTGCTGTCTTTCTCTCTGTCGGCAAAATCGAGGTGGAAAAGGCCGATGATTTCTTTGCTGGCAAATACAGGTCGGAGTTGTTGGCGAAGTTTTTCCTCTGCCGACTCCGGGCCTACGGCGTAGACGAGAAGTCTCTGGTCTGCTGAGGCCACGTTCAGGGCCTGGCGAAAGGAGTGGAAGTCCTGCAGAACCATTTCGTCAGGTTTTCCTTTTGTCCTGTACTCCGAGGCGTAGGTTTCGAGCTTGGTGACGACGTTTTCATCATCAAGCCGACCACGGCCTCTTCTCAGTGCCTGCTCGGGACCACGGCCAGTTCCGGATAGCTGCGTTTCTCCATCTGGGGCGAGAATGCAAAAAGCGGTGTTTTCAAATCGTCCGTCGAGAAATTTTCGGATCATGTCCTGGTGCTCTTTGCTTTCGTAGGATTCGAGGCGCACACAAACGAACTTGCGGGAGACGTCGATAAATTCTTTCTGCGAGAACAAACTGTTCTGCGTCTGGGTGTAACCGGGTCAGAATACTCCAGAGATTCCCGAGCACGTCGCAGCGGCCGCCATGAAGAAGATGGGACGGTTGGACCGCTTTGCTTCCGCAAGGGCCGTATCCCAGGTTGTGTACCACATCACACCGGCGTCACCCACCGGTTGCGGGCTGGCGGCAATGTCGGTCGGACGCGGCCCTTGAGCTAGGGCCGATCCGGTGAACAGGATGAGACCGAAAAGAAGGAGGATGTTTTTCATGCTGGAAAATGCAACACCGGTGAGTCAGTCGAGTTTTAAAATACCTCTTCTGTCGGTTCAGTGTTTGTGGTTTTGATAGTGCTTCTGGAGCAAGCTTTTGCCGTAGTCGTTGCCATTCGGTGTGCGAACGACCGCGTGAATGTGATTGCGAGATGGAACGCCGGTTCGCTCGAGCCCGATTGGTCTTTGGTGATCGAATTCGATATAGATCACGGGGCTCTGAATGCGGTAGTAGAAAATGGCATCGTCGTCAATTTCACCAATCCACGCGAAGTAGGTTTCGTCGATATGAGCCGCGACTTCTTCCATGCGAATTTCGGCATGACCCTCTTTGCGATACCCAACATAAACACCAATCAGGTCGAGCAGTCCTTTCTTCTGCGCGGCATCAAGTTTGTCGGCTTTGATGCCCGAGTAGGCAACGATGAGATTGTCTTTGAAGGCTTCCGCGAGCGCATTGACGGGGCCCTTCTCGTTCTGGATTCGTGCTTCCGCCTGTTGTGGCTCAGTGAGGGATTGCATGAAGGCAAGCCCGTCGGCCTGTTCCTTCTGCATCACAATGGTTCCTTCGTATTTGCCCGAATCGGCCCAGACCGGTTCTGATCCAACGAAGAGAGGGGTCATCACGACCTGATCGCCAAGGACGAAATAGTTAATCACGAGGTGATGGCCATCGAGCTGCCAGCCCCAGGGCTCTTTTTCCGATGGTTCGCCCATCACGGTGAGGTGATACTTTCCCTCGCCATATCCTTGCCAGTCGTTCTTAAGTTCTGCGATCGTTTCATTTAGGCGCATGATGTCCCGGCTCGTTTTCAGGCCGTGGGCACTGAGCGCAGATTCGAGAAGGGCAAAGGCGAGTCCGCGCTGTTTTTCGTTCATTTCGTCGAAGCTAACACCTTGCCGCTCGTAGCTGTGTTGATTGGCCCATTTTCTCCATTCGGAATCATCGGCAGGAAAAGTGGATTCCTTTCGTTGCTCTTCGGTCAGGCTTTTTAAAAAATTCTCTGCGGCCTGCTTTACCGGTTCGGTGGATACTTCGGTGGACCGAATCGGAAAGAGCCCAGTGATAGGTTCTCCGTCGGTGGTAACTCCTGTGAATCCCTCTGCGATGGCTCGTTCTTCGAGGACGGAGAAGGGAACGCGACCTCCTTTGCCCTTACCTTTTCCTTTGCCTCCGCCTTTCTGAGCCGATGCGGTAAACGGAATCGAAAGAGTGGAGCAGAGAAGGAGAGCGAAAAATTTCGATGGTTTCATGGGGAGATGAAAACACCGTGGCTTGAAAAAGTTGTGCCACTATTTCGGGATTTCGTTCAGGACTTCGTCGTGAAGCCAGTCGAGCATGCGCTCGGGCCATTTTTGAATGCTGAGCCGCTTGGAGCGTTTCCCCAATCCGAATCCGTGTCCACCGCGCGCGTAGATGTGAGTTTCGTAGTCTACGCCGATCTCGCGGAAGCGATGCATCAGGTTGAGCAGCACGCTGGTGTGATTGTCATCCGCAGCGATCACCATAAACGCGGGTGGGGTGTCTTCGGGCAGGCTCGAAGGGATTCCAACGGGGCCGGGATATACCAGCATCTGGAAATTCGGCTTAGCATGCAGCCTGTCGACTGGGTCCTCTGTGTCGGCTTTTCCTTCGCCGGGTTTGTAGCAGGTGATCGAGACAACTTCGCCCCCGGCAGAAAAGCCGAGCATTCCGATTTTGTCTGTTTTCAGCTCAAAGTCTTTCGCGAGGTGTCTCACCACGCGAACCGCACGCTGTCCGTCCTGCAAAAGATGCTCTTCGAATTTGTAAGGAACTCCCGGTTGGCGAGAGAGTCGGTATTTCAGGACAAAAGTGGTGTATCCATGCGAGGCGAGAAACCTGGCCGGTTCGATGCCGCCGCCCTGCACGCCCAGTTTGCGCAGACCACCGCCGGGGGCGATCACGATCGCGACGCCATTGGCTTTGTCTTTGGGCGGGCGGAAAGCAGTCAACGTGGGGTAGTGAATGTTGGTGACGCTGTGACCTTCGACAACCTCGGGCTCGTCCTTTCGATCTTCGAATCCGGGAGCGCCGTCTTCCCAGAGGGGAATCACTTCTCCCGCTTCAGGCTTGGCAAAGGCGCCTTCGGAAAAACAAAGAGGGAGTGCGGCAATTAGAATTGCGGCGGGTCGGGGGAAAAGAAAGGTCATCATGTTTCCCCTTTCTCTAACAGAACTACGGAAACCTGCGAAGAAAAATTGCGGCGCTAGCGGAAGCCCTCGCGGGCAATATCTCGCTTTAGTTCAACTTCTTGCGACGGGCGTAGGATCCGGGGTTGACCATTTTCTTCACGTCGTCGAGAGACAGCGAAGAATTGTCTTGGTAGCCCATCATCTGCCGAGGACCATCAGCTACGGGAGCAGAGGCGATGGCGTTGCTGGCGGTTCGGTCGGAACCAGTAGAAAAGGTTTTGTTGGTCTGGCTGTTCGTGCCAGTTCCGAAGGTGGCGAGGTCGCCTGAGGATTGCGTTTTCTTTCCGAATAGTTTGTTGGCGGCCCGATCACGAGAATTTCCAAAGTTGGCTTCCCGGGCACGAGATCCGGTTTCTCTTGCCGCATCGGCACCGCGGAATTCCTGTCTCTTCAGGTATTCGGGAGTTCGAAATTCTTTTGTTCTCGCTTCTTTGTTCTTAAATCGTGCCTGCTTTTTCCCGAACTTGCCGTCCAATCCTTTTGCTTCCTGTTCAGCGTAGAGATTGGGTTTGTCAGCTTTGATCTTTCCGTCTTCTTCGATGCTGTAGCCTTTATCGGCAAATTTGGAACGAATCTTTCCCTGGTCGGACCCGCCGCCTTGCCCGCCCCACATGCCTTCATCAAATGAGATTGTGGAACGCGTCGACTTCACCGTTCGCTTTGTCTTGCATTGGCAGAGAAAAAGCGCGGCTCCAAATGCGCCTAGCAAAAAGCAGGCGCGATGGACAGGAGTTACCATGTGTCGGAATATTCCACCATTTCCCGGCCTTCGGCAAGGGCTGTCCTCCAGTCGCGGAGGAGGGCGACTCTGCCTTCGCTGAGATAGAGATTACGGGTTCGGGGCTCCCATTCATCTATTTTCCCCCATGCGGCATACAGTTCCGGGAGGAGTCGGAGGTCGACGCGGATGGATTTGCGGAAGGCACGTTTGAGAATCGTCTCGGCTTCTGCAAATTCCTTTTTCTCGATGAGGAAACGAACGAAGCGCTCGATAAAGCGCTGGTGGTTCCATCGGTAGGAAGTGATGCCTTCGTGGTAACGTCGGAAAAGACGCAGGGCGAGATCATGCTCTTCCATCTCTGCAAAAAGACGTGGCAGTTCTTGTCGTGTTGTCAGGGTAGGATACCAGTCATCTAATCCGGTTTGGTGAAAAATATCGGATTCGGCTTGGCGCATGAGAAGCTGGTGCACTTCCAGCAAACGTTCACGATCGCCGATTCGATGAAAGAAGGTGACCTGGCGGACGGGTTGGTGACGGAAAAAGTCGACGCCCGGCTTGGCAGAGGCTGAAACGAATGACTTCGCTGCTGCGATCCCATCGGGTCCAAAAGAAGGGAGAGTCTCAAGAATTTTTGCCGCTGTCTCGGGCCCGGCATCGGAAAGAAGGGTCGTTGCGGTCTCTTCGAGCTCATCTCGCAACGCAGCGGTGAGAAGATCGCGGAACCAGTTCGACTTTGGTGGAGCAGAGAGAGAGTGGAGAACCTGTTCCAGCGCCTCGCGATCCAGATCTGATTGCAGAAGTTTTTCGGCAAATTCTCCCGCGTTGGAATTGAGCGAATACTTGGAGGGAGAAAAGGAAAGCCGGTCGGGCGCATTGGGTTCGTAGAAGAAGCGTAGAAAAAGCTGCTCCCATTCAGCCGCTAGTTCGCCGGGTTCGGTTCCATTGGCGGACTCCATTTCGATGAGCTGCATGGTCATGGCAGTTTGCAGTCGATCATCTGATGACTTGCGGCGCAGGAGTCGCAGGAGGCTAATCGCTTCGTTCGTACCACCGGCTTCATGGCTAACCTGAATGAGTTTTCGAGTCAGAGAAGTGGGGTGCTGGCCGAGGCTTTTGAGAGCGATAGCGACCAATTCTTCAACCGGATTTTCACCGGCTTCGACGAGTAACTCGGCAGTCAAGGTGATCGCCTCGCGATCCAGCGCAGGTTCGGATCCGTCGAGTGGGATGTCTTTTGCCCACTCGATTGCTTCTTTGAGGCGCCCCTCTTTTTGCAGAGTCCGAGCCCCGAGGAGAAGTTGTCGACTCTCTGATTTCCCGGTATTTTTTAAATGTGTCAGGATGCGAAGAAGCGCATCGTTGTGGCCCATGAGTCGATACGCTTCAATTAACGCGGCCTGGTATGGGAGGTGTGCTTTTGTAGTGATGGGCGGTGCGTTTTTGCCGGGGGTGGGCGGCCGGCTCAGCGGGACGAGTCTTTCGAGGTCGCGACTGAGAAGGAGGAACCGAGCGTGCTGCTCGGCGAGATACTCCGACGTGAGTCCGGGTGGAGTTGGAAATTCACGGGCATTGATTTGATTGATCACGGTGAGGGCAGGGCCCGGTTCGAGCGCTTCATTGCAGGCTTCCAGCAGTCCTTGCAGCGGAGCGTAGTCGCGATCGCGAGTCATCGCTTCGGCGCGGTAGACGGGAATGGCTTCGCGGTAATAACCCAGGGACTCGAGAGCTCTCGCGAGTTCAAGGCTGCTATCGGGCTCGAGAAGACTGCGGTCGAGTTGATCGACGAGAGAGTCTCTCTCTTTTCCGCCGAGAACTCGGAGAGCGAGGAGCCGGCGATCGATTTCAAATTTTTCGTATTCCGCGAGAACGGTTTCATCAGCGGGAAGGGGAACATTGTTTCCGCTGAGAGCGGTCAGCAGAGCCGCCCGGTTTTTTGGAGTGATGGGAATGCGCTGCGAGTAGTGACGCAAGATTTGATCCATCACCTGCCAATGCTGGGTCTGGTCATACCGAGCCTCGTCGAGATCCATGGAGTTGGGTCTCATTCCTTCGAGGTAAAGGTTTGTCATCTCACGAAGATAGTTGAGTGCCTTCGGAAATTGATTTTGCACCAAGGCGAGTATGGCCTGTCGCTCGGCCAAATCTCCCTCGGTGAGTCGAGGAAATCCTCTCAGGTCCTCACCCAGTTGCTCGATATATTCGACGCGCTCTCGATCATGAGAGAAGTGTCCGACCCGCTCTGACAAAGCCACCAGAAACGACCTCGGTGAGCGAACTTCCCGTGATTCTCCGAGCAGTCGAATCGCGCTGTCGAGATGCTGAATTCGTTCCGCATTGTGACCTGCCCATCCAGCTGCCTGAGCCACTTCGAGGTGAAAGGATCCTTCTTTTTCGAGTGGGCTTTCGACGAGGAGTTCCCCGAGACGAAAAGCAGCTTCATAGTCGCGGTTTTTCCGAAGTTGGGAAAAGAGGTGGCGACCAACAGCCTGGTTAATAGGCATTTCGTCGAGCACAGCAAATAGCTCAGCTTCTTTTCGCAGTGGATCGCGTTGCGCATCTAGCAAGAGTAGAGCTGCCGCCATCACGACATAGCGAGAACGGGGATGACGGCCGCCGTCTCGCTCAGAGTCCGGTTCCGCCCATTTGATGAGTTTTTCATTGTCTCCCGCAAGCAGTCGGCAATAGGCATGAGAAAGAATTTCGACGTCGGTTTCCGGTTCGGGTAACTCTGCAATGAGGTGGGCCAAGCTGGTCCGATCTTCGGCATGACGCGCTGCCCAGAGGCGTTCCTGAAGGGGGAGTGTCTTTTTCAGGCGCGGTTCGAGCCATTGCTTCGCCGTTCCGTTTTTTGCAACAATCTGTCCAGCTTCTTCGATCGCTCGAAGGCGCAGAAGATGTTCGGATTTCGGGAGGTAACGAAACTCGGGGTGATTCTGTTGAAAGGCTTCGGCAATGTCGTCTTGCAAATTACCGCCAAGATACGGATACGATTCGACAGAGAAGATGAAGGGTTCCAGCTCGCGTCCGCTCTCTTCTCGGTATTCTGGATCAAGTGCGGAGAGTTGAATGAGCGGCATTGCACGAGCGATGAGATCATCGGGGTACTCGGCGTCTTTTGTTTGCTCGATGATCTCAGAATAAAGGGCGAGTGCCTCCTCTGATTTTCCGCGTTGCTGCTTCAGCAGAGCGAGGTGGAATTTGGCCCGCAAGTCCCAATTGCGAAGCGCGACAAGTTTGCTCATGGCCCGTTCGGCATCGATGTAACTTCCATCTTTCAGATAGTGCTTCGCGAGGTCATTGAGAAAATCCGGGTCGCGTCCGAAACGACTTTCGAGTCTTTTTCGAAGGAGGGAGGCTTCGCCTACACGAAGATCTTTCTCCAGCATCTCGATCAGTGTCTGCCAGCTCTCGAGACGGCTCCCTTGCTCTCGTGCGAGAAGCTGCCTTCGGTAGTAAATCGCGGACTTCAGATCGCCGAGACGGTCGGCAAGCTGGCCCAGTTCGTCGAGCAGGTCTTCGTTTCGACCGGACATATAATAGGCTTTCTTCATCGCCTCGAAAGCCTCACGATCTTCCCCGGCGGCCCGGTAAATACGCGCCAACGCTTCGGGATAGAATTTGTCGAAAGGATTCTGCTGAGCGAGATCGCGATACTCGCCAAGAAGCCACTCGAGGAGAAAATGCGAACGAGCCGTCGTTAGTTGGGTGTCGAGTTGCTTACGGCGCTGGACCGGGTCGCTTTCTTTCTGGAGGAGTTCGAGTTGAGCTTCGAGCGCGGACTGTGGATTACCGTTTTCAATGAGTGCCGTAGAAAGCTGTTTCACAATCCGCCGCTTTTCGAAGACGTTCGCTTCGCGGTAGGCTCGACGCCAGACATCGACCTGCTTGGTTGTGCTTCCCTGCGAACGGTATACCTTGGCGAGGGTGTTGAGAGTATTGAGCGACGCCTCCGGCTTTGCAGCGAGGCGCTTCAGTTCGCGGATGGCTTCGTCCTCGAATCCGAGCTCAAATCGCTTCTCGGCTTTCTGCTGGAGATACTCATCTTCGTTCGCGGGATCAATTTCAGCCAGATTGGTGAGATGGCGAACCATCAGAGTCGGGCGCTCATTGAGAATCGCCAATTCGAGTAACATTTTCTCTACTTCGTAGACCGGTTTTCCTGCCTCTTCAGTTGCCTTGGTCAATTGGATGTAGCATTCCTGATTATCCTGCAATTTCAGAGCCCACCATGCGGCGCGGTAGCGTAGGCCCGTGGCCTTTTTGTCGTTCGCCGCTTTTTTGATTCGGTCGTAGTAGGCCGTGACCTCCTTCGGTGGAGGCTCGTCGCCGGGCCGATTGACTCGGGAGGCAGCCGCTGCGAGGCGGCGGTATTGAGCGAGGCTTTGAATGGTCCCGTTTTTCAGCACGCTGTCATCTTCGACGGCGGGGTCCTCGGTGGAATAGTGGCCACGAAGAAGGGAGAAAAGTCGCTGGTCGATATCGGCTCGATCGTCGTAGGACGAACCAATCTGCCAGAGTGACTCGAGCTGTTTCACTGCCTCATCGATCTGGCCGGATTCCACGAGTAAATCGGCGCGCGTGGTTTGGAAGTCTTTGTTTTCCGGGGCCAGATTAATGGCATTTTCAATTGCCTCTACCGCACGGTCGATTTCATCTAACTCGCGAAACGCAACTGCGACCTGATGATAGCGACGGGCTTTTTCCAGGCTTGCTTCATCAACTGATTCGACAAATCGATCCAGCGTTTCAAAAGACTGCCCTTTCTTACCACGCTCGTGAAGAAACCGAGCCAGTTCGAGCGGCGCGGAAACTCCATCTGTTCCAGCCAAGGAGTTTTCCTCGATCTTTAGCAACAGTTTTTCGACGAGCGAATCGAGGTAGTTTTTGCGAGCGAACTCGATGATCTCTCGAATCGCATCGCTATTGGGAGACTCCTTTGCAAGGTAGTCACTCACGACTTCCTCTGCTGCGACCTTGTCCTCATCTCCTAGAGATATCTCGGCGCGCAGAAGCATGAGATGCAATGGGTAATCTGTCTGTGTTTCGAGAGCCGATTCGAGAGTCTCGGCGGCGGCTTCGTAGCGATCGTTCCGCATCTGGATGTGGGTGAGACGAATGCGGTAGCTCATTTCGCCTGGAAGTTTTTCGACAAGGCGAACCACGGCGGCTTCTTCCCTCGTTGGGTCTGCGACGATTTGGTAGTATTCAGCCAGTTCGTAGAGCGCCTTTTCTGTTGGATTCTCTTCACTGACCGCGGAGCGCAGTTTTTCCTCCAGTTCTGGAAGGCGATCGAAACGCTCGTGTATTCGAACCAGCTGTGAGAAAAGGTCTGCGTAGTCGTGATTCTTGTAGTGAAGCAAGGCGAGTCCTTTTACCGCTGACTCGACCGCCCCATCAAAATCGCTGATGAACTCGTAAAGACGCGTTAGCGAAGTGAGAGCTTCAAGGCGCAGGCGGGGATCGCCGGATTCCACCAGGTCCTGGAGAACCCGGAGTGCCGAGTCTGTTTCTCCGGCCTCCAACAATTGCCCAACGATGCGGGTTCGAAGGTCTTCGCGGCCGGGATGCGCATCGAGGATTTCATTCCACACTTCCACGGCTTTCTCGTTCTGACCCTGCATCCTGTGCAAGGCCGCCTTTCTCAGTCGCAGTGCGATACCTTCCTCGGCTGCTGCTGGGACCTGATTGGCAAGGCGGGTGTAGAGCGAGAGAGCTTTGCTGAAGCGTTTTTGCAAATCGGCAATCTCAGCGAGAGCCCGCAAGGCATGCGGGTTGGCCTCGTTTGTTTCGAGAACGATGTCGTAGGCCTCGCGCGCTTCGTCGATCTGATCATTTTTTCGGAGAAGATGAGCGTAGAGCAAGGCGGGGATTTCTCCGCCCTGTGAAGATGCTTTCTCAAAATACTGAATCAGCAGGGGAGTCTGGTCTTTTTTTCGGTATAGCTCCCAGAGTAGGTCGAGCACATCGCCGTAGGCAGGATCTTTCTGCAAAAGCTTGATGTAGTGATTGGCCAGCCGTGTGTTCGTCTGTGTCCACGGGGCCGCGACGGTTGCTTCTTCGTCTTTTGCTTCCTCTTGGGCAGGAAGCGTGAGCAAACCATTCGCAATACCGACGGCGAAGAGCGCGATGGATGTCCGAATCAGTTGACTGGTGGGAAATGCTTTCAAATAGTCAACGGGAGGATGGCCCCGGCTGAAACGGTAGGCGCGGCCTCCATTGGCGTCAAATATCACTCCCTCCATAAAACTGCCCCTTTTCCAGATCGACGCATTTGCAGTTCACATCTTTTCCTGTAACCCTGCAGTGGTCGTTCCGCTCCATGACTGGCTGTCCGGTGAGACCATGCAAAACATCGCGATGGAGAACCAGCTCTCCGAAACCGCTTTTTTATCGAAGAAGAATCCGGCTATCGCTTGCACTGGTTCACTCCCGTGACCGAAGTTGACCTATGCGGTCATGTGACTCTTGCCAGTGCCCACATGCTGTTCGCAGTATTGGAGCATGTGGGAGAAAGCGTTGTCTTTCAAACGCGAAGCGGGCCTCTTGAAGTCAGACGATCGACAATCGGATACGAAATGGGTTTTCCATCCGATCATCCGGAGGCGAATCCTGATAGCAAAAGCACCTTGGCTGATGCTCTTGGAGTCGAAGTCAAAGAGGCGCTTCGCGTTTGAATGTCAGGTTGCGGATTGCTTTTACGCGGAGCCGCTTTGCTTCTTGGCCATGGTCATCATGATCCCCTTCGTTGGCAAGGATATGCTCGTCGTAGCGAGTGAGGTGATCGATCTCGAGTTTAATTTATTCAATCTCCGGATCGATATTTCCGAGAGCAATTGTGGCATTCCTTCGGCTTTATTGTGTTCCGCGTGGAGTTGCTTCTGTTCCTCGTTTCGCTTGCTCCAGTTTGCCTACAACTCGGCTTTGGCGTCGAGGTATTTCACGAGATCTGCTTCCAATTTGTATTTTGACCGGTAAATCTCGCGATGGTCGGGATTGCTCCGCTGAGCAAAAGTGGAAGGAATCGTAAATAATGCGATGAGGGTAATGAAGAGTAGGCTAGGTAGTTTCTCGGCGCTGGGAGGAAAGCACATAATTTTTGCCAAACTTTGGCAATGTAAAAAGCGAATCCGGAAATTCAGAAAGGCCGGCGAACCGGTCTCCTTGCCCCTCTCAAAACAGCACCAGCAATTCCTGCAGCGTTGGCAGAATTCTTCCATGGGTGCGATTCTGCCCGGCACGGTTGAGGATGTCGGAAACGAGTGATACATCGCTGAGCGTCTTCGAGGGGAGCCAATCTTCCTCGGACGTTCCTTCGGAATGTTCAATTCGGGTTCGAATGAAATCGCGGGTCTGACAGCGGCTAACTTTTACTTCTGTTCCCTTGAGGTCGAAATCGACTTCTACATTTCCAAGGCGGTCGGAAGAGAGCTCATCCATCGTAATCGAGAAGGAGGCAGGAAAATCAGATCGGCTGGAGGAAAAAACGAGTTTCTCCGGCGTCGATAGATTTATATCGGGGCGAGCCTGCAGTCGGTCGGCGATCCAGGCGGCGAGATAGAGCGCGCTCATGCGAAAGCCTTCGGCATGCCGAAGCGTGATTCCGTTGATCGATTCGAGACCCTGTGCAAGAGCGGGGCGATCGAAGGCGCTCGCAATAGCCGAGCGGATTGAGTTCATTCTAGTAAAGGCGAAGTCGTGCATCACGAAAGGAGACGACGTGTCACCTTCTGCCTCTAACAAACGCAAAAACTGATTTCTCGGGGCGACCCATGATTCGCTGTCGAAAAGCAATCGGTTGATTCGTGAGTAGAGCCCTCTTTCGAAAGCATCAGAAAACTCCCCTTTCCACCAGAATGCGAGAGGCAGGTCCGAATCGAGGTGTGAGAACACAATGTTCCGGAGGAGGCCCGGAGAATCTCCCGACAAGAAAAAGCTGATTTGTTCGGTGCAGACCGTTTTTCTCCCCTTCTTGTCGATCTGGCAGTGTACCTGCACCCACGCGCGCACACCTGAAGAGTCACTTTTCGTATCAGCATTGATGAGAAGGGAGCGACATGCCGACTCGCTCGTCAATTCGCTGAGAGTCTCCGCATCGGTCTCGAGATCATCCTGGTTTTCGTTGTAGAGAGCGAGATTGATCAGAGAAGCCCGTGCTACGCCGATACCCGAATCATCGTTTGGATCGCCACTGGCAAGAAAGAGAGCCTGCAGGGCTTTCTCCACTTCCGAGATCTCGACAGGCTGGCCGAGGAATTGGAAAGCAGGAAGGTCGGGAGACGTGGTGGATGCGCTCATTTCAGTTCGAGCATACGCTGATTTTTCGGAGTGGAAAAGCGAAAGGCGTTGGCCCACATTCCTCAACTCCTTCCGAACTTTGATGAAACACGAACCTGTTCTCCAGCGACTCGACAATGGAGTCCGCGTAGCCGTCGTTCCCATGCCCCACATGGAGAGCGTCTCGCTCGGGCTATGGACAGATGTCGGCAGCCGACACGAGACCGACAAAGAACACGGCATGGCTCACTTCATCGAACACATGCTGTTCAAAGGCACGCCGACGCGCACGGCAGCGCAGATATCACGAGAGATCGAGGGGCTGGGGTCGTCGATCGATGGGTTTACCGTCGAGGATCACACCGGATACCAGGCAAAGGCCCCCGCCGGTAAATTCGAAGAAATCTTTGCCGTGATGGCTGACTTCTATCGGAATCCCACCATTGATCCAACCGATCTGGAGCAGGAGCGACTCGTTATTCATGAGGAAATTGCAATGGTCCGCGATCAGCCACCGCAATTCATCGAGGATATCATCAGCGAAGCCACCTGGGGGCCGGATCACGCATTGGGGCGCTCGATTACGGGAACGAATGAAAGCCTCGATCAGCTTAAACGCGGGGACGTCCTCGATTTTTACAAGCGGGCTTACTGTGGAGCGAACACCGTTGTCTCTGTAGCGGGCAATATCGAACCTGATCGCGTTTTTGAGATCATCTCGCGAGAATTCGAGGGTCTCGAAAGGGGAGACGGAATTCCCTATCAGTCAGCTCCGGAACCCCTCAGTGAGCATCGTTATGAAGAAGTTTTTGAACCTGAGCAAACTCATGTCTCCCTGGCATTTGCCGGCGTGAAAAGAAACGACCCGCGGCGGTATGCGCACAAGATACTCGACGTGATTCTCGGAGAGAATATGAGTTCCCGCCTTTTCCAGGAGTTGCGGGAAGAGCGTGCCCTTTGTTACGAAGTGCAAAGTGATCTTGTCTCCTTCAGCGACGGAGGTCTTCTCCAGATCTATGTCGCTCTCACGACGGAGAATCTTAACGAAGCTCTCGATGGCATTACAAAGGTAGTTAGTGACTTGGCGAGGGACGGCGTCACAGAAAGGGAGTTGGAAACCGCGAAATCTTTTCTGATTGGACAGAACCAAATCAGCATGGAAAACACAGCATCCCGCATGATGTGGGCGGGGGAATGTCTGCTCTTCTTTGATGACTGGCTCGATCCGGAAGAGGTTCATCGGCGCATTGATGCTGTCACTCTGGAAGATGTTCACCTCGAGGCAATGCGTGTTTTTTCTGGAAAGCAATTCGCATCGGCCCTCATCGGCCCGTTAGAGGCCGACGGAGTGCTGGAGGACTGGCGTGCTACGGTGGGGTAGTACAGAGGGAGTGTAGGGAATTTCCTTCACGAGGTTTGGCTGATTTTTTTGGCTGACCTGAATCTTTTTAAATGTTTGTCCATCAGTAAGTTAGGCGGAATCGAACAGTGGGCCTAAGTGCGGTAATTCCCAAAATTGCGAAAATTTAAATTGAACATATGTGTTCAAAGTAATACGTATTACTAAATGATTTGTTATTCTTAAATATTCGATAAAATTGTATGAGGAATCGAATGTCCACTCATCCGCACCACTCCACCCCCCCGGTTCTTCCGCCGGCCAACCAGTTTACGATCTTTGTGATCGATGATCTGCCGCAGAACCGCATGATTCTCGGGAAATTTCTGAAATCTGCTGGATACGCCGTCATTGAGGCGACCAATGGCGTTGAAGCTTTGGATATGCTTCGTGAAGGAGCTGTGCGTCCTGACTTGATTGTTACCGATGTCGAAATGCCAGTTATGGATGGAATCACGATGGTCGAGCAAGTCCGCTATCTGGAAAGTCCTGTCGCAACTGTCCCCATCATTACCGCTTCGGGAAATGCGGACGAAGATATGCAACGCGATGCGCTTGCTGTCGGCAGTGATGTGTTTTTGACAAAGCCTTTTGATCTTCGTGAGTTGTCTCGTGAGATCGGTAAGCAGCTTAAGAGGGCACGTCGCAATCCCGCTCGAGACACTTCTGCAGGATCGCAAGCAGGAGGAAATCGATTCGACCAAGGACTGCAGGTCAATTCGTGAGCGTCGTCGGCGTGGAGAGAAGATCCGGGATCGTCTCGCGAACTTTACCTTTCGCTTTCTAAGATCGGGCGTAGTTTCAGGCCGTGCTGGCGGGTTCTCTCATCGGACGTCTCTGTCCTCCGCCATCTGATCCTTACCTCCTGTCGACGTGACGGAACAAACTTTCTCAGAGCTCGGTTTGCCCGAGCCATTACTTCAAGCAGTCTCGGATCTTGGATACGAGGCTCCATCTGCTATTCAGGCCGCAGCCATTCCTCCTGCAATGGAGGGGCGCGATCTTGTTGGCCTCTCCGAGACAGGATCCGGAAAGACGGCTGCCTTCGGCATTGCTGGCTTGACGCGCGTTGATCCGGAAAATCGTGATGTGCAAATGCTCGTGGTTTGCCCGACGCGCGAATTGGCCGTGCAGGTCTGCGGAGAAATTCAGCGACTTGCAGCGAAATTGCATGGGTTGAAAACGGCGACGATTTATGGAGGTGCCCCGATTGACCGCCAGATCCGAGCGCTGAAGCATGGTGCGCAAGTTGTCGTCGGAACTCCAGGCCGCCTGATTGATCTGGTTAAGCGCAACGCACTTGATCTTTCCCGCGTTCAGACTGCCGTGCTCGACGAGGCTGACCGCATGCTCGACATGGGTTTCGCCGAGGACATGGAGTCTATCCTGAAGTTGCTTCCGGAAGAGCACCAGACGCTCTTTTTCTCGGCAACGATGAATCGCTCCGTCGAGCGACTCATTCAGAAATTTGGCAACGAACCGGAATCGATTCAGATCGAACGCAAGCAGATGACGGTCGAGTCGATCGAACAGATCTGCTTTGAGGTGCGCCAGCGTTCCCGCATCGAACTGACCTCGCGAATCATCGACCTGGAGCAGCCGAAACTCACGATCATTTTCTGCAATACGAAACGGTCCGTCGATGAATGCACCGAGGCTTTGCTTGCGAGAGGATACTCCGTAGATCGTCTTCATGGCGATATTGCCCAGACGATGCGCGAGCGTGTTTTGCGGATGTTTCGCGAGGGCACAGTCGAAGTTCTTGTCGCAACGGATGTCGCTGCCCGCGGGATCGATGTCGACGATGTTGATCTCGTAATTAACTACGAGCTTCCTCAGGATCCGGAAGATTACGTTCACCGTGTCGGTCGAACGGGACGTGCCGGACGAGAGGGAAAAGCCGTTTCTTTCATCTATGGGCGTGACGCTTACCGCATCCGCACGATCGAAAAATACACGCGTCAGCAAATTCAGAAAGTGGAAGTACCAACGCAGGACGAGGTCGACAGCCACTTGCAGGATCAGCTCCTTTCCAGCATAGCCGAGCGTTTGAGCGAGGATAAAACGAATGAGGAGCGAGTAGAATTTCTCCAGCCTCTGCGTGAGTTGGAACACGAGTGGGAAGATATCGCCAGTGCACTTCTCGAAATGGTCAAAGAGCTGACGGCACGCGAAGGGGAGCGCATCATCGAGGACGATCCCGAAGCCTCGCGACAGCGGGATCGACGTGACGATTCGCAGCGGGATCGAAAAGAAAGACGCGAGCGCAGACCTCGTGATCGGCGCGATGACTCGCGCGGACCAGAGGAGGGAATGGTGCAACTTTTTCTCAGTCTCGGAAAACGTGATCGCATCAATCCCGGTGACATCGTCGGGATGCTTCACAACGAGTGCAATCTTGAGCGTGGCAGTGTTGGTCGCATTCGACTGATGCCGAATTTTACCCTCATCGAAGTTCGTGAAGACAGTGTCGATCAGGCGATCGAAATGGCTAGCAATGCGACTCTTCGGGGAAACCGCTTTAAAATCGATCGTGATCGTGGTCCCGGCCAAGGTGGTGGAGGCGGCGGCGGATTCGGAGGAGGAAAAGGCCGAGGAGATGACCGTCGTTCCGGAGGCAGAGGGCACTCTGGTGACCGACGTTCTGATGACCGTAGATCTGGCGGAGGCTATTCCGGTGGCCGGCGTTCTGATGACCGACGATCTGGAGGAGGACGTTCCGACCGGGGGGGTAAAGGTAGTGGGCGACCTGACGGTCGCGGTGGAGACAACCGTCGTTCGGACCGCGGACGGCGTGATCGTTATTGATCTGGTTCAGTCCCCAAATACTCCAGCATCACTTTCACCTCGGTAGTAGGTGCGCGGCACGCGAAGTCTTCGCAGACGTAGGCGGTCGCTTTTCCGTCCTGCGCAATTTGGGTTTCGGTGAAGGGGGCAACTTTGGCGAGGTCTTCTGCATTTTCCTTGGTGCGCAATAGCACGACGGTATTTGGCATAAACGATGTCCGAATAGCGGATAGCATTTCTTCGACATTCTCACCTTCGCTAACGACGATTTCTTTTGATGGACCGAAGTGAAAATCGAGACCCGTCAGGGCCAGCGGAAACACCATTGGGCTGTTCGCGATCGCGCCTGAGAAAGCGCGGAGCAATTGCTCGGCTCCCTGGCCGTAGTCCGGATTCCCGGTCATGCGATGGAGGCGGGATAGGTTGCCGATTGTTACCGAGTTCGCACTGGGAATCGCCCCGCCGTAGAGTTTCTTTGCTCGCACGATGAGCTGTTCGGCATCGTCGGCGACGGTGTAGTAGCCGCCGCCTTCTTCGTCGTAGAAAAATTCATCCATCAAGTTCTGCAGCTCGACCGCTTTCTGCAGATAGCGAACTTCGAAGGTCGCTTCGTAGAGGCCGATAAGGCCCCAGATCATGAACGCGTAGTCTTCTGCATGCGCGGTCAGCCCGGCCTCTCCCAGACGATAGCGTTTGAGTAGCCGCCCGTTTTTTGTTGTCAGTTTATCGAGGACGAAGTCGGCTGCTTTCGAAGCAATCTTTGCGTATTTTTCCTCTCCGAGAATCCTCGCGGCACGGGCATAGGCAGCAATCATGAGGCCATTCCAATCCGTCAGGATCTTGTCATCTTTTTGTGGATGAATCCGTTTCTCCCTCTTCGCGAAAAGCTTTTCGCGGAGAGGCCCCCAACGGTCCTGATCGGCTTCAGAGAGTTCTTCCCGGAGGTGAGGAATATTCGTGCCGACTTTTACCTGCTTCGTCTCTTCAAGAAAGTTGCCTTCCTCTTCAAAGTGAAACGTTTCGAAAACGAACTTCGCGCTGTCCTCCCCGAGTAACTCTCTCACCTCGTCGTTTGACCAGACGTAGAATTTTCCTTCCTCGCCCTCGCTGTCGGCATCTTCGGCCGAATAGAACCCACCCTCCGGACTGGTCATATTACGCTCAACGTAGGTCAGGATTTCTCGTGCGGTCTGCGCGTAGCGCTCTTTTCCCGTCACGTGCCATGCTTCAACGCAAGCCATCGTCACCAGAGCCTGATCGTAGAGCATTTTCTCGAAATGAGGAACGAGCCATTCCGGGTCGGTCGAGTAGCGGTGAATGCCGAAGCCGACATGATCGTAGATTCCTCCGCGATGCATTTCTGTCAGGGTTTTCTCCACCATCTCTAGGGCCTTTGGATTTTCGGTGCGATGGTAGTAGCGCAGCAGGAACATCAGATTGGGTGGAACGGGGAATTTGGGTCGCACCGCAAAGCCGCCCCTCTTTTCATCAAAGCGTTCCGAGAATTCTTGAAATGCGGCATGCATCACAGAGGGGTCGAGTTCTCCACCCGGGGATGAGTCCATCAGCCCTCCAACTTGCTCCGTGATATTCACAGCAGTTTCCTCCACTTCTTCCCGTCGCTCCGTCCAGGCTTTGTGGAGCTCGGTGACAACACGTTTGATACCCGGTCGACCGGCGACGGACTCCTTTGGGAAATAGGTGCCTGCGAAAAAGGCGTGTTTGTCAGGAGTCAGCGCGACCGTCATGGGCCAGCCTCCGCCTCCTGTAATTCCCTGTGTGATCTGCATGTAGACCTCGTCAATGTCTGGCCGCTCCTCGCGATCGACTTTGACGGGAATGAAGCGCTCGTTGATTAGAGCTGCGACTTCCTCGTCTTCGAATGATTCGTGCTCCATCACGTGGCACCAGTGGCAGGTTGTGTAGCCAATCGAAAGAAAGACCGGTTTCCCCTCGGCCCTGGCTTTGGCAAAGGCCTCTTCGCCCCAGGGCCACCAATCTATGGGATTGCGAGCGTGCTGGAGTAGGTAGGGGCTTTTTTCAAAGACGAGTCGGTTAAACCCCTCCCCGCCATCTTTCGGTAACTTCGCAATTTCCTCTGGCGAGGGCAGCGGTTTGCGAACGCGGCCCTCTTCGGCATCAATCATCTCGATACCGTGCATGAAGATGAACAGAAAAACGAGGGCAAAGCGGATACGTGACCGGAACATGAGGTCATTGTTGCTGGCATTGGCTGCACCGGCGATTTCCGATTTAGGCCAATCAGACTCTCTCGAGTACGGTTTTGCGAAGATCGTCGGGCAGATCATACCTATCAATCTCGGCCTCAATAAGGCGTCTCGGTTTGCCGAATCCGGAAAACAGGGCCGCGTTTAGTCGCGCTGCGACTGTCGAATCGGCGAGCGACTTCGTGTCAGGGTAGTTTGCTTCCAGAAAGGAACGCAACTCGCGAAACTGGGTGAGGTAGTATTTCTGGTGGTAGCCTTCGGCGTAGGTGAATTCTTTCACCGGGATAATTTCAGTTTCCACTTTGCCGACAGCCGATGCGATCTTCTCCCTGGACTCCTCAGCCGTGATGCGCTGATTTTCGTCGCGATAGAAGACCGCGTTCCAATACTGGCGCTTTGGCTGGTTGCGCGCGGGATTGTGGTTTCTCCAAAAGATGTCGAGCAGGTCCTCGTACCGAATGATTTCGGGATCATAATCGAGCGAGATCGCCTCGGTGTGATCGACCAGATCGTAATAGGTTGGCGCTTCCTTGTCGCCACCACAGTAGCCCGCCCGGACGCGGAGGATTCCATCGAGACTCCCAAACTGGGAGTCAGGTCCCCAGAATCATCCAATTCCGTAGGTCGCAGTTTCAAATTTTCGTTCCGATGTCTCGCGATCGAAAGTCAGCGCTGTGGCGGAAACCACGCCATTTTCGACAGGCAGAGGAATTACATCCTTTTTTCTCGAACTCGTTAACATGCGAAAGGTTACGTCCGTGAGCGGGAAAAAGCGAGTCTTGGGATTGGTCGCTTTTGTGCTAACACCTGATCATTGAAACGAAAACGCTCGCCGATGGAAGGTCGGTTCGGGTAGGCGGATCGAATGAAATATCTCCGTTCTGCTTTGCTCCTGCTCTCGTTTAGCGGGTGCTTCGGGCGATGCGGAAGCTCAATGGAGTCGTTATCCAGAGAGATGTGACCTGCACTGGTCCAACACGCGGAGGGAAAGAGGGCGAAGTCTCCGAAGCGCCTTTCCCGATCCAGCGCAATCACGGGCCCGTATCGCTGCGTAATATATGGGTGCGTGATGGAGACTATTAGTCACTGCTGCTTTGGAATTCTACTTTCGTAGCGCCTTTGCTAACTCCGGCACGCCTTCTTTCACCCCCGCAATCACCAATCCTGCAATCGCCTCGGCCCCCGCTTCATTGAAATGGGTGATGTCGCCTTCCTTCGGACTGAACTCTTGGCTCGCTGCTTTGCCGATCCTGTTATGATACGTGACGCTGGCATGATAGAGATCGATGAAGGGGGCCTTTACTTCTTCCGCGACAGCTTTTGTCGCATCGGCCCACGGTTTGAGAGGGCGGGTCGCCCTCGCCCCGGTTGCATCGGGTCCCGGTTGATCGATCCGGATCTTTCCTTCTCCAGTAAAATCCCGCCGAGTCACTGAACTGACGAGAATGGGCCGCGCGCCGATTACTCGAAATTCTTGCACGTATTGCTTGAGGAGCTCCCGATAGGTCGTCGCCGGATCGGTTTCTCGCTTTGGTCCTTTCCCCGGCTGACCGTTGTGTCCGAACTGGATCAATACGTAGTCAGGTTTGACCGCGAGAGCTGCAGGCAGGCGATCTTCCGCGAGCCAGCTTTTTGCGCTGCGTCCCCCTGCGGAAAAATTGTGCACTGTCACATGCGGAGAGAATCGCTTCGCGAAAGCGGCACCCCATCCTGCGGTGTCTGTCACCGTGGAGTCCCCAATCAGGGCGATGGTGATTTTCTTTTCCGAGTCTTCGGCAATGGAGAATTCAAAAAGAAGGCCGAGCAAAATGAAGATGGAACCACGAATGAAAAAGAATGGAGCGCCAATGTGCACGAATTTCGTTCGGGAAATCATTTTTTAGAATCAATCAAAACAACAGCTTCACCGCCATGATTACCAACGCAATGTAAAGCGCACCCCGTATCCAGCTTTCTCCCTTGTTGACGCTGATCTGCGAGCCGATCCATCCTCCAATCGAATTTCCGATGGCCAACCCGAGCCCGGGGATCCAGAGCACCTGGCCGCGAGCTGCGAAAACGATCAGGGCCACAAGAGTGAATACGCCCACGATGAAAACCTTGTGCATATTCACTCGCACAAGATCGAGACCCATGACCTGGTGCAGCGCGGCCATGAGGAGAAAGCCGACTCCAGCTTGAATAAACCCGCCGTAGAAACCGACCCCTACAAGACAGAGATGGCCGAGCCAGAACTGCTTGCGTGAAATCGGCTTCAGCGTGGCCGGCTCGCTGGGTGCGATCATCTTCTTTTTTCGATGCCTCTCGATTGACATGTGAATGAGCACGGCGATGAGGATGATGCCGAGAACGCGGTTGAACATTTCTCCTCGCACCATCGTCCCAAGCCACGCACCTGCGATCGCTCCTGGCACTGTTGCCATCGCGAGAGAGAAGCTGAGACGGAAATCGGAATAGCCCTTCGATTTGAAACCGGTGATCGCGGTCAGATTCTGCGCAACAATCGCAACGCGGTTCGTTCCGTTTGCGACGGGCCCATCCATTCCCAGAAAAATCATCGCGGGAAGGGTGAGTAACGACCCACCGCCCGCGAGAACATTCAGCGTTCCCGCAATCACCCCGAGCCCTGCGAGCAACACATAGTGCCAGATTTCGAAATACGGCATTCTCTCCGATGCACTCGAACGAGGAAAAATGCCAGCGATTCGTGGAGAAGGTTTGGGCTGTGCTGAACTGGCGATGCCACGATAGTGAAACCGAGCAGGGTTGAATGCAGGACCTGACTCTCTTGGGTCTTCGATCTGACAGGGTTAAGTGCAGCTCCTTCCACGATCAGGTGATTCCGTGATTTCGGATTCCGTGCCATAACCACCTGGGATGAGGTTTTTCCTTCTTGTCATCGCTTTTCTTGGCCTGTCCCTATTTGGTTCCGCCGAGGAACGCCCCAATATTTTGCTCATCACCTGCGACAATCTTGGTTATGGCGATTTGCAAAGCTATCGGCCGGAAAGTCCCATTCAGACGCCGAATCTTGACCGGCTCGCTTCGGAGGGCGCTCGGCTGACGCAGTTCTACACCGCTTCGCCGACCTGTACGGTTTCGCGGGCCTGCCTGATGACGGGGCGCATTCCCGAGAGACATGGCCTCAAGAATCAGCTCGGTGGTATCGAGGGAAACTACGGTGTCGGGTTGAACCAGAAAGAAATTCTGATTCCGGGGGTTCTGCGAGGAACGGCGGAGCCGTATTCAACAGGTTGCTTCGGGAAATGGAACATCGGCTTTGCCAAAGGGTCACGCCCCACGGAGCGAGGCTTCGACGAGTTTCTTGGGCATGCTTCAGGCAACGTTGATTACTATCACCATCGCTACAATGGAAGGCGCGACCTCTTTCAAGGAATCGAACCGATCATTCGTGATGGAGAGTATGCTACGGATCTTTTCGCGGACGCGGCGATTGATTTTATTCAGCGAAAAAGCCCGGAAGCAGCTCCGTGGTTTGTTTATTTACCCTTCAATTCTCCTCATTTTCCGAACAAGAAAAACAAACTCCCGGGACAGTCGGACGAGTGGCAGGCTCCGGATTGGGCATTTGAGGAAACGGGTCTTTCTCCTGATGAGATAGACCCGAAGAAACGCTACGACGTGGTGGTTTATGCGCTCGATAAGGCGATTGGTCGGGTGCTTGAGGCGCTGGAAAAGGCGGGGGAGGCAGATAATACCTTTCTCTTCTTTATGTCGGACAATGGGGGATTCAAGCTCAACCGAAAAGGTCTCGATGTAGGCATCAATGAACCGCTTCGTTCTGGAGGGGTGACCTGTTGGGAAGGAGGACTGCGTGTTCCCGCGATAGCTCGCTGGCCCGGGAGAATCGAGCCGGGAAGTGTTGTCGATGAACCGCTCTGGTCACCGGATATTCTCATTGCATGCTCCGAACTTGCGGGGGCGAAACTGCCTGAGGGTCTCGTCTACGATGGTAGAAACCCTCTGCCGGTTCTGCAGGGAGTGGCCGGCTCGCCGCATCAGTCATTTTATTTCGACTACCGATCCCACTCGGCTTTTCGAAAGGGGGATTGGAAAATTGTTCGGGAGAGGCCAAGTCAGTCTTGGCAGTTGTTTGACCTGGCAAAGGATATGGGCGAGTCGAAGGATCTGTCTGCGGAAAAGCCGGAGTTGGTGGAGCAATTGGTGAATGAAAGAAAAAAATGGGCAGCGACTTTTTGATCTCTTTTTTACAACCATGGAATTGAGCGTGAGTTAACTCTCACATGAAAAATCTACGTCTAAGTGGAACCCTCATTTGTTGTCTGTTGGGTTTCGCGAATGCCCAGGGACCGGGCAAGGCGAAAGATTCCGGGCCACTTCCGCTTCAGGGAAAAGAGCTGCCGGACGTAACGGGGCACGATGAAAGTGGTGCCGATTTTCCCCTGCGGCAGAAGTTGAAGGGGAAACACGGCGTGATTGTTTTCGGTTGTCTTACGTGACCTCCTTTTCTGCGTAACGTCCCCGGTCTGGAGGCGATCTATCAGGATTACAAACCGAAGGATGTAGCTATTTTCTACGTCTACAAATCACTGGCGCATCCGGAGAAAGATGGATTGGTGCAACCGGTCTCTCTCGACGAGAGACTGGCTCATATCGCGCGGGGAAAAGAGGAGTATAGAACAAGGGTTCCATGGCTCGCTGACTCGATGACGAATGATTTGAAGCACGCTTTTGGTGATCGGAACAATTCCGAGTTTGTGATTTCTCCGGAAGGTAAAGTGCTAATCGCCCGAGCCTGGAGTAACCCCGACCAGTTGCGCGAAGACCTTGAAGAGCTGGTCGGAAAATCCGATACGCTCACCGAGGTATCCGATCTGGAAAGGCCGATGAAGAAGAAAGCGGCCGAGGAGTCGAAGGTTGCCAGAGGAATCGTTCCCCGGGTTGATCGTCCGTCTGGCGCTCAACCCTTGAAGGTGACAGCTCATGCGATCAAAGGCGATCAGCCTCTTTATTTGAAGCTTCGTGCTGAGGCGGCGGGTGATTTGACTCGGGATGGGAAAGGAACGCTGCATCTCGCCTTTCGGCTTGATCCGATTCACCGCGTACACTGGAACAACCTGGCTGCCCCGCTGCGTTTTGAGATTCCAGCGCCCGAGGGGGTTTCGGTCGAGCCTTCGACAGTAGAGGCGGAAAAAGTGACATTGGTAGAAGCTGATTCCGATCCTCGGGAATTTCTGATCGAAGTGGATCGCGGTGATTCGGAGAAGCCTCTAGAGCTCAAGGTCAATTATTTTGCATGCGACGACGATAATCGCTGGTGCAAGGCGGTGACCCAGGCCTTTTCGATCGGCTGGGAGATCGATCGGGATGGAGGCCGGGTAAACAATCGCGGTGGAAACGGCGGTCGGGGGATGAAGGGTAGAGGTGGCAAAGGGATGAAAGATCGTTCTCGTTCTGGCGCTCCGGATCCCTCCCGCATACTCTCGCGTTTTGATAGCGATGAGGACGGAAAAATTTCCCTTGAGGAAGCGACTGGCCCTATGGCCCAGCGATTTGACCAGGCTGACGCGAACGAGGATGGATTCGTGACGAAGGAAGAACTCGTGAATTCGTTTGAAAGGAGACGAGGAAAGTAGGGGATTACCCTGTATATTGGCGACTCTATGTCAGTCCAAATTGTCCTGTCCTCTCTCGTTTTTATTCTTGTTTCCCTTGCTTGCGGAGAAGAGACGCTCCGTCCCCTGGTTGATGGCAAGGCTCCACAAACCTTCGCTGATCTTTGGGAAGGTTACGATCCGCGAACCGAGCCGCTCGATGTAGAAATCCTAAAAGAGTGGGAGGAAGATGGAGTCGTCCTGCGTGTCGTTCGTTATCGCGTCGGCATATTCAAGGGGGAGAAAGCGATGGTGGCGGGAATCTACGGTTTTCCCAAGGAGGCGAAGCAATTGCCCGGGCTCTTGCAAATCCATGGGGGCGGACAGTACGCAGACTCCAAGGCTGTGGTGACGAATGCGAAGCGGGGCTATGCAACACTCTCTCTTTCGTGGGCGGGTCGGATCAGCTCGTCGGAATACCGGGTTTCTCCAAACGAGGTAAAGCTCTTCTGGGAAGGGAAAACGGATGACCCGGCTTACCGGGTGATTACTGATTGGGGTGCGCTCGATGCCTACCACGCGCCGAGTCGTCATGGGCTGGATGCCTTCGCGACGATTCGGGATGGCTCGGAAGACTGGACCTTTGACGATGTTGAATCGCCGCGAAATAACTCGTGGTTTCTCTGCACGATGGCAGCGCGAAGGGGGCTCACTTTTCTCGAACAGCAGCCGGAGGTGGATGGGGACCGCCTCGGGGTATACGGCCACTCGATGGGAGGAAAGCTTACCGTGGCCACGACTGGAACGGACAAGCGAGTCAAAGCGGCAGCCCCGTCCTGTGGTGGGATCAGTGATCGCTACAACGCGAATCCGCTCTACAACGCAACGGTTGGAGATGCCCCGGCTTTGGCGCAGATCGGGTGTCCGATCATTTTTCTAAAACCAGCCAACGACTTTCATGGGCGAATTTCCAACATGGTCGACGCGGTAGAAGAAATCGGTGACGTCGAATGGCGGGTAACTTCCTCTGCCCACCTGAATCACCAGGACTATGCCTCCAGCGAAGTCGCCACGCAGTTGTGGATGGATCAGCATTTGAAAAAGAAATTCTCGTGGCCGGTAATGCCAAAAACTGAATTGACCTTAAAGGCTGACGGCGACATTTCGCACTTTTCTGTCCGTCCTGACACATCCAGAAAAATTCTGGAAGTGGATGTCTACTATACGCAGCAGGGACAAGAGGGTAAGGGCGATCATCACAACCACATTCACCAGTTCTGGCACCACGCAGTTTGTGAGAAGATTTCGGTGACGGATTGGAGAGCAAAGTTGCCGGTTTTCACGACAGAGAAACCGCTCTGGGTATACGCCAATGTGCTCTACGAACTCGATGAACCGGTCGCAGGAGCAGGATACTACTACCAGGAATATTCGACGGATACATTCAATCTTTCTTCGCTCGTCGAAATCGTGACACCGGAGCAATTGGTGGATGCTGGAGCGAAGCCTACCCTTTCGCCCAGTCTTGTGATCGAAGATTTCACGGGGGATTGGAAAAAGCAATGGTTCAACTATCGCCCGGACGAATGGACGATCCGCACTAACAAGATTTACCATCCGATGTGGAAGGCACCTGAAGGGGCGACCTTGGTTTTGGAAGTGCAGTCTGAGAAAGCAAATCAATTGGTTCTGGGAATCGATGACTACGCCGCTGAAGTTTCGCTCAAGGAATCGTCGGATTGGCAAACTTTGAGGCTTTCTACCTCCGATCTTACCGATGCTTCGGGTGAGCCAATGAAGAGCTGGGAAGGGATACGCCAACTGCGCCTGCTAGCCGCCGAGCATTTGCGAAAAGGTCGCGGAGACGAACAAGTCACCCGCCGCGTTGGGAGTAATTGGAATGGCGCGTCGCCGAAGTTTCGGGATTTGCGGTGGGAGAAGTGAGCATCTCACTCGTCCGCATCTTTAAGCAGCACCGATTCCTCAGCCGACCTCGCCAGAAAAGGAGGCACATTCACGAGTCATACGGTTCCGAAGACGTAGTGGAGCTTCCAGAGCTGGCCAGCCATTCCATCAGGGGCCTCGGCGCTGAGAAACCCGCCGCTTTCGGTTTTCCCCATTCTCACGATCCCGCATTCGCACCGCCATTACGCCGCTGGACCATTGCGGTGATTCTTGGCAATGATGTAGCGTGGAAAGAAACGTTTGCCACCGAATCATTGTCACCCTCGGGACCGTTCTCATAGGAACGGCCGGAAGTGCGATCGATTATCAAAGTGATATCGTTCCCATTCTGGAACGTGTCTGCATCGATTGCCACGGTCCCGAAAAACAAAAG
>Ga0181574_10000317_pt1 | contig 44526 bp, 49 predicted proteins | sample 101ome_24_FD_145600 | JGI IMG/M metagenome (GOLD analysis project Ga0181574, IMG submission 145600) | Coastal salt marsh microbial communities from the Groves Creek Marsh, Skidaway Island, Georgia - 101410AT metaG (spades assembly) | ecosystem: Environmental > Aquatic > Marine > Intertidal zone... | reverse complement strand
CGCGGCTGCTGGGCTCCCGGTGGCCATGGTGACCAGCCTGCAGTCGCCCGCCGCCAACCGGGCGGCCATCGCACACATCGCCGCGGGCGATGTGCGGCTGGTGCTGTGCGCGCCGGAGCGATTCGCCCACGAGGCATTCACGCGAGCCCTCCAGGCCAACCCCGTGGACCTGCTGGCCATCGATGAGGCGCACTGCGTATCGCAATGGGGGCACGACTTCCGGCCGGAGTACCTCCAGCTGGGGCGCCTGCGCGACCTGCTGGCCCCGCGGGCGGTCATGGCGCTGACCGCCACGGCAACCCCCCGGGTGTCGGAGGAGATCATCCGCCAGTTGGGGCTGGCCGATCCGGTCACCGTCCGGACGGGGTTCGACCGGCCCAACCTGTCGCTGGACGTCATCCGCCTGGATGGCCGCGGAGCGGTGGCGCGCAAGTGGGCCGCCATCGAAGCGGGCCTCGGGGCCGGGGACGGCACGCCCGCCATCGTGTACTGCGGAACGCGCGCGGCCACGGAGGAGGTGGCCGAGGGCCTTGCGGCCCGTGGGTTCCGCGCCGTCGGGTACCACGCGGGGATGGCCGATGCTGACCGTATCCGCGCACAGGAAGCCTTCATGTCGGGCGATGCCGATGTGATCGCCGCCACCAACGCCTTCGGCATGGGAATTGACCGCGCCGATGTGCGCGGCGTGTGGCACTGGTCCATCCCCACCTCGCTGGAGGGCTACTACCAGGAGGCCGGGCGCGCGGGGCGCGACGGCGCACCGGCGCGCGCCGTGCTGCTGGCCATGCGGGCCGACCTCGGGCGCCTCATCCGGTTCGCCAACCAGGGGGGTGCGGACGGAGGTGACCCCCGCATCGCGCGCGACCGCGCGTGGACCGCCTACCGGGCCATCACCGGGTACGTGGAGTCGGAGGGCTGCCGGCGGCAGGCGATCCTCGACCACTTCGGCGATCCCGGCACGGGCCGGCCCGAGGGCCGGTGCTGCGACGTGTGCGACCCCCTGCCGCCTGACGCACGTCCGCCGGTGAGTACCACCCGCACCGCGCCATCTCCCCCCGCCGCCACGGACGTCGCGCTGGACGGCGCGGATGCGGACATGTTCGAGCGGCTTCGCGCCTGGCGGCGCGACCGCGCCGACGGCAAGCCCGCATACACCGTCTGCGCGGACCGCGCACTCCGGACCATCGCCCTCGAGCGTCCCCGGGACGAGGCATCGCTGCTCGGCATCTCCGGCGTGGGCCCCGCATTCGTGGAGCGCCACTCGGAGAGCCTGTTCGCATTGCTCGGCGACGCCGCATGACCACGTTCACCGTGGACGGGGACGGAGTCACCCTGCACGGGGAGGACTCCGGCACGGGCCCGGCGGTGCTCCTGCTGCACGGGCTGTCGGCCACCCGGCGCTACGTGCTGCACGGGTCCACGGCGCTCGAGCGAGAGGGATACCGGGTGATCGCCTACGACTCGCGGGGGCATGGCGACTCCTCCCCCGCCCCCTCGCCCGGCGACTACCGCTACGACCACCTGGCCGCGGACGCCCTGCGCGTGCTGGACGCCCGCGGGGTGGATCGCGCCGCGCTGGTGGGGATGTCCATGGGCTCGGCCGTGGCCGCCGCCGTGGCCCTCGATCACCCGGACCGGGTGGCGGCGCTGGTGGCGATCACCCCCGCCCACCTGGGCACCCCCACCCGCGACCCCGCCCGCTGGGATCGCCTGGCCACCGGGCTGTCGGAGGGCGGAGCCGACGGATTCGTGCAGGCCTATGGCGACCCCGGGGTGCCGCCGAGGAGCCTCGACCTCATCCGGACGGTCATGCGCCAGCGCATGTCGCGGCACGCGCACCCGGCGGCGGTGGCCGACGCCCTTCGCACCACCACCGCCGGCGCGGCATTCCCCGGCGAGGACGCGCTGCGGGGCATCCGGTGCCCGGCTCTCGTGGTGGGCAGCCGCGACCGCCTCGACCCCGAGCACCCGCTGTGGATCGCCGAGCGCTGGGCGGAACTCATCCCGGACGCGCAGCTGGTGGTGGAGGACGACGACGCGAGCCCGCTCGCATGGCGCGGCGGCAGCCTCAGCCGCGAGATCGGCGCGTTCCTCGCCGCGACGTCCCCCCCGCACCCCGCCACGCACTGAACGAGGCCACGCTGCCGGATCCGGGCCGCCGGAGCCACGGCCAGGGGTGCACCTGCACCGGTGCGATGACACGCGCCCGGCGTCGCCACCCCGGTACCGGCGTGAACGTGGCGGCCACCCGGCGCCCGGCGAGCACCGCGGCGGGGTCGCCCCGGTGCACCTCCACGTCACGGCGCGTGCCCAGGTCGGCGAGGCACTCGGCGATGAACACCAGGCGGGCTGCCGAGGGCCGGAACCGGCGCAGGTAGCCCTCGTCGAACACGAACACGGCCGGCAGACCCGGATTGGCGGCAAGGGCGGGGTCGGCGTCGCCCAGCGACTCGGCCGTGATCCACACCGCGTCAGCCTCACCCATGTGCTCCGGGTGCGCCGGGCCGGCGACCGCGGCGGGGTCCACCGCAGCCCTCAGCCGTGGGTCGGGGTCGATGCGCACGGTGTCATCACCGGGGGGCCAGGTACCGATGGGGCAGGCATCGCGGTGAGCGCACGCCGCGCAGGTACCGGGCGCACGCTTCTCGACCTGCTGGCGGGAGAAGCCGTAGGGCCGGCCCGTCGCCGTGCCCGCCACCCACTGCCACCCGAGCACGTTCGCGGCGCGCGAGCCGTCCAGCAGCAGCCGGCGCATCTCACGCTCGCCCTGCCGCCAGTCGAGGCCGTGGCGCACCGCCCACTGCGATGCCATCCACATGCGTGCCTGATTGACCATCCAGCCATCGGCCTCGAGTTCACCCAGCACCATGTCCACGCAGGCCATCGAGCGATCCCAGGCGCGGGCCGGCGAGGATCCCTGGTGCGCTGCCCGGCGCGCGCGGAGATCGCGCCTCACGGCCGGCCCCAGGCGGGCATACAGGTGCCGTGCGTACTCCTGCCACAGCAGCTCATCGCGGAATCGCCCGGCGTCCCGCGCGGGTCCGCCCGCCACGTGCGCCCAGGCCCGGGGCAGGCTGATGAGGCCATGGCGTATCCAGGGCGAGAGGCCCGATGCACCCCGTGCACCCGGGGGCCACACCTGGCTGCGCCGGGCGGCGTACCCGGCCACGTCGAAGGCGCCGAGGGCGGCATCTGCCGCCGACTGCCCCCCGCGGAACCGCCCCGAGGCGCGGGCCGGACCGTCGAACAACCCTCCCAGGTGCGTGCCCACCCACTGCGTCGCGTCGCCACCGGGCGGCGGAAGGGCGATCATGGAATGGGCAGCGCGCGCTCGAAGACGATGCGGTCCTGGCCGGGGCCGAGGTAGCCGGGGATCAGCGGTCCGTCGAATCCGAGGGCGCGATGGAATGCGATCGACCCCTCCCGCCCGGGCGCGGCGAGCGCGCGGATGCGGGAACAGCCCTGCGCCATTGCCCGCGCCCCGAAGTCGCGGTAGAGGGCAGCACCTACGCCGCGACCGCGCAGCGCGGGGTCCACCGCATGGAGGTGCACGTACGCGAGGTCGGGCTCCGAGGCGCTGGGCATGCCCAGCAGGAAGCCCGCCGGCGCGCCGTCATCGCGGGCGATCCACACGCCGTGGGGCCCCAATTGATCGAAGAACAGCCGGTGCAGCGTGAGGCCCACGGGATGACCGAACCATCCATCGGCCACAGCGCGCGCGGCGTCGAAGTCGGCCGCGCGCAGCGGCCGCGGCGGCGCCAGGCCGTCCACCGCTAGGCGAGCCGGGCGATCCCGGCGGGACAGGACACGCCCGTGCCCCCCAGCCCGCAGTAGCCGTTGGGGTTCTTGGCCAGATACTGCTGGTGGTACCCCTCGGCGTAGAAGAACGGGCCCGCTTCGGCGATCTCGGTGGTGATGCGCCCCGCCCCAGCCGAATCCAGTGCCTCCTGGAACATGCCCGCGGACTCCTCGGCGAGACGGCGCTGCCGGTCATCCGCCCAGTAGATGCCGGACCGGTACTGGGTTCCCACGTCGTTCCCCTGCCGGAAGCCCTGGGTGGGGTCGTGCCCCTCCCAGAAGACCCGCAGCATCTCGCCGTATGAGGTCACCGTGGGGTCGAACACCGCCAGGACGACCTCGGTGTGCCCGGTGCGGCCCGTGCACACCTCCTCGTACAGCGGATTGCGCGTGAAGCCACCGGCGTAGCCCACGGCGGTGGTCCACACGCCCGGCTGGGTCCAGAACATGCGCTCGGCGCCCCAGAAGCACCCCATCCCGACGACGATCTGCTCGAGCCCCTCGGGAAAGGGCGGCAGCAGCGGGGTGCCCAGCACCTCGTGCGCCGCCGGCACGCGGATGGTTTCCGTGCGCCCGGGCAGGGCGTCCTGCTCGGTGACCATGACCGGATTTCCCATACCGAAGATGCCCATCTCCCCTCCCCCGTCGATCTCCACTTCAAGGTTAGGGCCGGAGGAGCCCGCGGTCACCCGGCTGCGGTGGCGCGAAAGCCCCGGGCGGCGATGAGCTCGATCGCCCGGGCGGCAGCGCCGTCGCCGGCCACGTCCACCTCCAGGCGCCCGAAGGGCTCATCCGGGCGCGCGGGGCTGAGGTGCAGGTCCTCGATGTTGATGTGGGCGTGCCCCAGCGCCGTGGCGATCTCGCTCAGCACGCCGGGCCGGTTGGGCACCTCCACCATCACGCGCACGACCTCCCCGCCCGTGACCTCTTCCTGCGCGACGAGGCGCTCGCGCGCCGTGGCCGCCGCCCCGAAGAACTCCTCCAGCCACGCGCGATCGCCCCGCTCGAGCGCGGCCTCGACGTCGGCCAGCTCCGCGCGGTGCCGCCGCGTCTCGGCCAGCACCGCGTCACGATTGCCAAGAAGGATGTCCGCCCAGAGGCGCGGGTTGGCCCCGGCGACGCGCGTGAGATCGCGGAACGACGGCCCCGCCGACCGGAGCGCCTCGCGCCCCTGCGGCGCCGTTCCCGCCGCCTGCCGCATGAGGGCCGACGCCATCACATGCGGCAGGTGCGACACCAGGGCCATCAGGTGGTCGTGCACCCCGGCATCCACTGCCACGGGGATCGCCCCCACGGACGCCACCATGCCGTGGATGCGGCGCAGCAGTTCCGGTCGCGTCTCGCCCGTGGGCGTGAGGAACCACGTGGCACCGGCGAATAGATCGGCGCGTGCATTCGCCACGCCCGATCGCTCGCCGCCCGCCACCGGGTGCCCGCCGCAGAAGCGCTCGCGCTCACCGGGCGTGAGGGCTGCAAGCACCATGCTCTTCGCCGACCCCACGTCGGTGACCACGGCGTCCTCATCGGCCGCCCGCAGGGCCACCCGCACGACCTCGGGGATGTCGCCGACGGGAGCGCACACCACCACTACGCGCGCGCCCGCAACGGCGTCCGCGACGTCGCTGCAGGGCCGGGTGATGGCCCCACGGCCGAGGGCGTCCTCCACGGCGGCATCCGCAGGGTCCACGCCGCGGATGTCCGCGACGCCGGCCTCGCGCAGGGCGAGGCCCAGCGATCCGCCGATCAGCCCGACGCCGATGAGGGCGACCGGGCCGCCCAGCCCGGCCGCGGCCACCTAGACCCCGGCGGCCACGGGCTCGCCGCCCGCCATCACCAGGCCCATCACGTCCACGATGCGCTTGACGTCCTCGACCCACGCGGCGAACTGGTCCGCGTAGAGGGCCTGCGGGCCGTCGCACAGCGCGTGCTCGGGGGCCGGGTGGACCTCCACGATCAGGCCGTCCGCCCCGGCGGCCACCGCAGCACGCGCCATGGGGAGGATGAAGTCACGGCGCCCCATGGCGTGCGACGGATCCACGATCACCGGCAGGGCTGACATGTGCTTGGCCACCGGCACCGCCGAGAGGTCCAGCGTCGACCGCGTGGCGGTCTCGAAGGTGCGGATGCCGCGCTCGCACAGCATGATGCGCTCGTTGCCCTCCTTGGCGATGTACTCCGCCGAGAGCAGCCACTCCTCGATGGTGTTGGCCAGCCCGCGCTTGAGCAGCACGGCCTTGTCCGTGCGGCCCACCTCGCGCATCAGGTCGAAGTTCTGCATGTTCCGGGCGCCCAGCTGGATGACGTCGGCCACCTCGAGGATGTCGTCGAGCTGCCGGATGTCCATGAGCTCGGTGACGATGGGCAGGCCGGTCTCGGCCTTGGCCTCGGCGAGGATCTCGAGCGCCGGCGTGCCGAGCCCCTGGAAGGTGTAGGGCGAGGTGCGCGGCTTGTACGCGCCACCGCGCAGCATGGCGGCGCCGGCCGCCTTCACCACGCGCGCGGTCTCGAGCGTCTGCTCGCGGGTCTCCACGGTGCACGGCCCCGCGATGAGACCGAACGAGCCGCCGCCCACCTTGATGCCGTCCACCACCACGGGCAGGTCGCCATGGCGGAACTCACGCGACACCAGCTTGTACGGCTTGAGGATCGGCACGACCTTCTCGACGCCGTCCTGTCCGGCCAGGTCGAGCTGGGCGATCATCTCGCGGTCGTCGCCGATGGCGCCGATGACCGTGACGAACTCGCCGCGCGATACGTGGGCCTGCGCCCCGGCGGCGGTCACGCGATCCACGATGGCCTGGATCTGGCCGTCGCTCGCGCCTTCCTTCATCACGATCATCATGGCTTCGGTGTGTCCCCTATGAGTTGTCCGGTGCCCGCCACGGCGGCGAGCGCGGTCAGGAATGCGTCGTTCTCCTCCGGTGCCCCGATGGTCACGCGCAGGGTGCCGGGGCACCCCAGGGCGGAACCGTCGCGCACGATGATGCCCCGCTTCAGGAGTTCCTCGTGCAGAACGCGGGCATCCATGCCCGGGTCAGGCGGTCCCAGCAGGATAAAGTTGCCGTGGCTCCGGGTAAAGGGCACGCCCATTTCCGTGAGCTTCGCCGACACGCGATCGCGCTCGGCGATGGCCTCATCCACCCGCGCCTGGATGACGTGCGGGTGACGCAGGCTCTCGAGTGCGGCCACCTGCGCCAGCTGGTTGGTGTTGAAGGGCTGGCGCACCGCGTCGAGCGCCCGCACCCAGGCCTCCGATCCCACCCCGTAGCCCACGCGCAGGCCGCACAGGCCGTAGGCCTTGCTGAAGGTGCGGGTGACAAGCAGGTTCGGCCGGGTGCGCGCGAGCACCGACACCCGACCGCGGTCGGGCGCGGCGACGAAGTCGTAGTAGGCCTCGTCCACCAGCACTGCCAGGTCGTCCGGGATGAGGTCGAGGAACCGCTCGATCTCATCCGCCGACCGGTACACGCCCGTCGGGTTGTTCGGATTGCAGATGATCACCAGGCGCGTGCGCTCATCCACCGCGGCCGCCATGGCATCGAGGTCGTGCCCGCCATCCGGGGCAAGCGGCACGGCGACGCCCTCGGCCCCCGTTTCGGCGGCGAGGTGCGGGTACATGGCGAAGGACGGGTCGGCGTGGATGACCGTGGTGCCCGGATCGAGCAAGGCGGTGCCCGCGTGCACGATGAGCTCGCACGAGCCGTTGCCCACGGCGATCTGCCCGGTGTCGACCGCGTGGCGGTCGGCCAGCGCCTCGCGCAGGGCCCGCGCGGCACCATCGGGATAGCGGTTCAGGCCCTCCAGGCCGGCGTCGATGACGCCCTTCACCTCGGGCAACGGGGGGAACGGACTCTCGTTCGAGGCCAGCTTCACCACCGACGACAGCCCGTAGGCGTCCATGACCTCGGCCATGGTGAGGCCGGGCTCGTAGTGCGGAATGCCCGCGATACGGTCGGAGGTCCGGATTGCCATCGCGCGGCATGATCGCACGCCCGGCCGGGATGCGGCGCGGGGACGCGCCGGGGCCGGCGGTAACCTTGCCCCGTGCCTGCACTCGACTCGAGCGCGGCCCTCACGCAGGAGGTCCAGATCGACCTCTTCCAGGGGCCCTTCGACCTGCTGCTCACCCTGCTGCTGAGGGATGAGGTCGACATGCTCGAACTGCCGCTGGCCGACCTGATCGAGGAGTCGGTCACTCCCGGCAGCGACGAGCGCTGGGAGATCGACGCCGCGAGCCAGTTGATCCTGCTGCTCGCCGCCATCGCCGACCTGAAGGGGCGGCGGATGCTGGGCGAGGACGTGGAGGACGAGCCCGACCTGGATGCGCTCGCCATGCGCGAGGCGCTCGTGGCCCGGCTGGTGGCGTATGCGCCGTTCCAGCGGGCCGCGCAGTGGCTGGCCGAGCGCCTGCGGGCGGCCCAGGGGCCGCGGTACCGGCGGGTACCGCCCGGCACGGCGGTGCCGGTGCCGGTGCGCGACGACCCGGCGCGCCTGCGCGCCGCGATGGAGAAGATGGTGGAGGCCTCGCCTGCCCCGTCACTGGAGCACATGGGGGTGCGCCGCCGGCCGCTGCCCGAGCTGCTCGGCCGCCTGCGCGAATCGCTGGCGCGTCTTCGCGAGGTGTCGTTCGACCAGATGGTGTCCGACTGCGACCGGCTGGAGGAGGCCCTCACCCTGCTGGCTGCGCTCGAGATGGTGCGCCGGGGCGAGGCGGAACTGCGGCAGGACGTGCCGTTCGGCGACATCCTCATCCGGGGCACGCGCGCATGACCGCACTGGCCCGCACGATCGAGGCCCTGCTGTTCATCGCCCCCGAGCCGCTCGAGGTGGCGACCCTCCAGGACATCACGGAGGAGTCGCCCGCCATGATCGCCCGCGCACTGGACGAGATCGCCGCCCGCCATGCCGCGGACACCGGGCTGGAGCTGGCCGAGGTAGCGGGCGGCTGGGCGCTGCGCACGCGCGCGGACCTGGCACCGGCCTGCGACCGGCTGCGTGCCCGCCCGCGCGAGGACCGCCTGTCGCCCGCCGCGCTGGAGACGCTGGCCGTGGTGGCCTACCTCGAGCCCGTCACGCGACGCGAGGTGGGCCGCCTGCGCGGGGTGGACGTGGACAGCACCGTGGGCAGCCTGCTCGACCGCGGGCTGATCGAGGAGGCCGAGCGCCCGCAGTCGGGCCCGGTCACCTACCGCACCACCACGTTGTTCCTCGAGCGCTTCGGACTGGCGCGGCGCGGCGACCTGCCCACGCTCGAGCGCTTCGAGTTGACCGGACCGGAGGCGCAGGCCCTGCGCGCGCGGCTGCAGCAGGCCGACCTGATCGCGGAGGCCGAGACCGGCGATGGCTGAGATGCGCGTGCATCGCGCCCTGGCCCAGGCCGGGGTGGCGAGCCGCCGCGCCGCCGAGAAGCTGGTTGCCGAGGGACGCGTGACGGTGAACGGTGACATCGCGGTGGTGGGCCAGGTGGTGCGGGACTCCGATGTGATCGCCCTGGACGGCCGCAGGGTGCAGGCCGAGCCCATCCGCACGTACATGCTCAACAAGCCGATGGGCGTGGTGTCCACCGCCTCCGACCCCGAGGGGCGCCCCACGGTGCTGGACGGGCTGCCCGACGACGTCCGCCTCTACCCCATCGGGCGACTGGACATCGACACCACGGGCCTGCTGCTCATCACCAACGATGGCGATCTGGCGCACCGCCTCATGCATCCGCGCTCCAAGGTGCCCAAGACCTACGAGGCGCTGGTGGACGGACGGGTATCGTCCACGTCGGTGCGCGCGCTCCGGAATGGCATCGAACTGGATGACGGCCCCACCCAGCCGGCGCGGGTGGAGGTGCTCGACCGCCAGGCGCCCGGGGGCACCTGGCTGCGCATCGAGATCACGGAGGGCCGCAACCGCCAGGTGCGCCGGATGTGCGAGGCCCTCGGCCACCGGGTGCGACGACTGGTGCGCACCCGCTACGGCGGGCTGGGGCTCGGACGGCTGCAGCGGGGCGAGCACCGCCTGCTGACCTCCGCCGAACTCGCGCGCCTGGCCACGCAGGCGGGGATGGCCCGGTGAGCGAGCGCATTCGCGCCATCCGCGGGGCCATCACGGTGCCCGTCGACACCGCCGAGGAGGTCACCTCGGCCACGCGGCTGGTCCTGGAGGACATGATCGCGCGCAATGCCCTGTCGCCTGACGACATGGTGTCGCTGATCTTCACGGCCACAGGTGACATCACCAGCCAGTTCCCGGCCGTGGCGGCGCGCGAGATGGGGCTCACCGCCGTGCCGCTGCTGTGCGCCACCGAGATCCCCGTGCCCGGGTCACTGCCCCTGTGCGTGCGGGTGATGCTTCACGCCTACATGCCTGCCGACCGGCAGGTGTGGCACTCCTACCTGCGCGACGCCGTGCGCCTGCGCGACGACCTGGCCGAGGCGCCCCCGGCCTAGTCGTCGTCCGCGGGAGGCCGGCGCCGCGCGGACTTCTTCCGCGACAGGCGCTCGCGCTCCGCGCGGCGTCGCCTCTGCACCCCGGCACCCGGCCGGGTGGCGCGGCGGCGCGGATCCTCGGTGATAGCGCCGATGATCAACTCGACCATGCGATCGATGGCGCGCGTGCGATTGCGCGCCTGATGGCGCTCGCGCCGGGCCGTGACGCGCAGGGCGTCATCGGCCGCCACACGGGTGGCCAGCCGTGATCGGATGAGATCGCGCTGGCGGGTGCCCACCGGAATGCGCGCGATGGGCATGCGCACCTCCACCTGCGTGGACACCGCGTTCACGTTCTGGCCACCGGGGCCGCCCGCGCGAGAGAACGCGACCCGGCCATGGCGCTCGATGGCGTCGCGTATGCGGGCCGCCGATCCGGGCGATGTCACGGCCGCTCCCCGAGCCCCAGTGCATCGGCCCTCGCGGCGGCCTCGGCCGCCTCCTCCAGGCGGAGGGCCTCCTTGGCGGCCTTGCCCACCAGCGGGATGCGCGGCGCACCCGTGGGCGGATCCTGGTACGGCCCGCCCACCAGCGGGACGAGGCCGGAGATGTGCCACATGATGCGCTCGACCGCGCGACGGTTGCGCCCCGCCCACGGTGACTCGCGGATGTCATCCATGGGGATGGGCTCGCCGAACCGGATGCGCACGGGCCCCTTGAGCATCTGGGAGTCCCAGATGGCCGCGGGGATCACGGTGACGTCGGGGCGCGTGGCGAAGTAGCCGGCGCCCGAGAACCCCGGGCTCATGCGACCGGTGCGGGTGACCCCGCCCTCGGGGAAGATGAGCAGCGCCTCGCCGCGGGCCAGCAGGTCGCGCCCCATGCGCACCGCCCAGACATCGGGGGACTGGCGCTTCACCGGGAACCCCCCGATGCGCGACAGCCACCCGTCCAGGAGCCGCGGGCCGAAGAGTTCCTCCTTGCCCATGGTCCACACCGGCCGGGGCAGCGCGGCAACGGCCACCAGCAGCGGGTCGATGAACGCCACGTGATTGCACGCGATGAGCGTGGGGCCGTCGGTGGGGAGGTTCTCCTGCCCGTCCACCTTCATGCGCAGGGGTCCATACGAAAGCGCCTTCAGCACCCCCTTCGTGGGCACCCATACCGGGCTCCACACCCGGGGGCGCCGGCGCGGCCGCGCACGGATGACGCCATCGCTCATGCGTCCTCGCCCCATGCCGTCAGCATCAGGTGTCGCGCACCACCGTGGTCGCGGTGCTCCAGCAGGTAGATGCCCTGCCAGGTGCCGAGCGCCGGACGGCCTCCCGCGATCGGGATCATCAGCGACGGGCCCACGATGATGGACTTCACGTGCGCGGGCATGTCATCGGGACCCTCGTGCACGTGCGTCCAGTACGGGGCGGCCTCGCGCACGGCATCGTCGAGCCAGGCGTCGAGGTCGCGGCGCACGTCGGGGCTGGCGTTCTCGTTCAGCGCGAGCGAGGCGGAGGTGTGCTGGATGAACACGTTCAGCATGCCCACCGCGATCCCACCCACCTCGGGCAGGGCGTCCAGCACCTCGCGGGTGACCAGGTGCACCCCGCGGGGGCGCGCGTCGAGCCGGATCGCGCGCTGGGCCCACATGGCGGGCCCTACAGGCCCATTGCCGCGGTGGCCTCGGCCATCACCGGACCGGCGATGGCGCGGGCACGCTCCGCACCCTGCTCCAGGATGGCCTCGAGGCGCGCGGGGTCCTCCATCAACTGCTCGCGCTTCTCGCGGATGGGGCGGATGAGCGCCTTCACCCGCTCCGCCAGATCGCGCTTGTCGGCAACGCAGCCCAGCGTGGCGCTGGTGCAGCCCTCGTAGATCTCGGTGATCTCGGCGTCGCTTGCACCCAGCAGTTTCTGCCACGAGAACACGTTGCAGATGTCGGGGTCCCCGGGGTCATCCTTCTTGATGCGCTGGGGGTCGGTGACCATGCTCATCACCTGCCGGTCAATCTCGTCATCCGACGAGGCCAGGGTGATGGCGTTGCCGTAGCTCTTGCTCATCTTGCGGCCATCCATGCCCAGCAGGAGGGGCGCCTGCGAGATGATGGCCTCGGGCTCCGGGAACACGTCGCCGTACAGGTGATTGAACCTCCGCACGACCTCGCGCGACAGCTCGAGGTGCGGCAGCTGGTCCTGCCCCACGGGAACGCGCGTGGCCTTGTAGAGGATGATGTCGGCGGTCTGCAGCAGCGGATACCCGAGGAACCCGTAGGTCTGCAGGTGATCGCCGAGCTCGTCGATCTGCCCCTTGTACGTGGGCACCCGCTCCAGCCACGAGAGCGGCGTGATCATGCCGAGGAGGACGGCCAGTTCGGCGTGCTGCGGGACGTCGCTCTGGCGGAAGATGATGCTGCGCTCGGGGTCCACCCCGCACGCCACCCAGTCGGCCACCATCTCGAGGCCGGCGTCGTGAATGCCCTTGACGTCCTCATACCCGGTGGTGAGCGCGTGCAGGTCCACCACCGAGTACACGCACTCGTACTCGTCCTGCAGGCGCACCCAGTTGCCGAGCGCGCCGAGGAAGTGACCGATGTGCAACTGGCCGGTGGGGCGCATGCCCGAGAACACCCGGGGGCGCGTGGCGGTGGCGGTAGGCACGGCGCGGCAGTCTAGCCGGGCCATCCGGACGGGTCGGGTGGCTACCCTGCGCGCCGATGGACGGCGCCCCACACACCCCCGCCTTCGCGCCCGGCGCCGCCTGGCGAATCGCCTGGCCCATCGCGGCGGTGGCCGTGGGCGTGGCCGCGCTGCTGCTGGTGGCGGCGATCGCCGACGGGGCCGGGGCATCGGCGGACACAACCGCGGCGGTCGCCACCTTCGCGGGCAGCGGGGTGATCCTCATCGGCGGCCTGCTCCTGGTGCGCGCGCTCCCGCCCGCACAACGGCGGGTGACCATTGCAACCAAGGGGCGCGCGTGGGCCGCTGCCGGGATTGGCCTCGCGGTTGGCCTGGGGTGCGTGGTGGGATCCGGCCTGGTGATCGCCGGGGGTGCGGAGCTCGACCCCGGCGCGCGCCGCGCCCTGGACGACCTGGACATCTCCATCGGCGCGGCGTGGTGGCAGATGGCCCTCACCGCATGTGCGCTGGTCATCTTCGCGCCGCTGGGCGAGGAACTGCTGTTCCGCGGACTTGCGCTGCGCGGCCTGGTGCGGGTGATGCCCTTCGCGTGGGCCGCGCCGGTGTCCGGGGTGGTGTTTACGGCCGCGCACTTCGATGCCTATCTCGTGTGGCCGCGGGCAGTTGCGCTGGTGCTGGTGGGCTGGGTGCTCGCCTGGCTCTACCGACGCCGGGGGCTGCTGGGTTCGGTGGCCGCGCATGCAACGGTGAACGCCATCGCCACGGCGGCGCTGCTGTCCCAGGCCTGATCAGGCGCGCGGCGGTGCGGGCAGCGCCGCCCGCATCACGGCCCCGCCATCCGGGCCACGCTGGAGGGACCACTGCCCCCGGGTGAGGCGGTCGATCAGCGCCGTGCCAAGCCCTGCCGGGCCACCCGATGGCCCCACGCCGTCGTCTGCGACCTCGAGATGCCACTCGCCGTCGCGGTGGTGGACCTGCACGATGGCCGCCGCGGCCCGCCCGTGCACCACCGCGTTGTTCAGGCACTCATCGAGGACGCGGGCGACATCGTCCGCACCCGCCGCGTGCGCGGACTCGGGCGCACGCACCTGCAACGCGATAATGGCGGCCCAACGGCTGCGGAGGCCGGCGAGCACCACAGCCAGATCGGGCGACGGCACATCAGGCTCCGGGGCCACATCATCCATCCGCAGGGCCGCCTCGGCCTGCTCCACGGCGCGCGCGCGCGCCGCCGGGTCGCCGCTGCCGACGGCCTCATCCAGCGCAACCGAGGCGGCCACCAGACGGGGCTGCACCGTGGCGTGCAAGTGGGACGCCAGCTCGCGTGACAAGCGTGCGTTCATGCCGTCGAAGGCCGCGCGCGCGGCATCGGCCCGTGAGCGATCATCCACCAGCGCCTGGATGACCGCCGCGCCTGAGTCGCGGACCATCAGGGCGACCGACGTGGCGAGTGTCACCGCCACGAGCGCAAGCGGCGCCCACACGAGGGCCTCCGGAGACGGTGCGTACCCCGTGGCCGCCTCGCCGATGAACTGGACCCCAAGCGCGACGGCGGCGGGCACCAGCACGGACACCGCCACGGCGGTCGCAGGGAGTCCGGCGATGATGAACCGGCCCAGCAAGTAGGCCGCGGCGAAGGCGACGACCGCCGAGAGCATGACCGCCACGGAGACGACCGGGCGCTCATTGGACACATCACTGCGGATCAGCACGAACCCCGCCATCAGCACACCGGGCACCATCAGGGGCAGCGGATACCGCACCAGTGCGCCGGGAATCACGCTGCGCCACCGGATGGTGGGTGCCGCGCGGCCCTCATCCACCCAGAGCCCATGACTGGTCGAGCGCACCGCCGATCGCGCCGCGGATCGCAGCGACTCCGCTGCGCGCGACCAGTCGTCGCGCGAGTCGGTGCGCACCGCGGCATCCAGGAGCCCGGTGGCCTCGCGGTGCGCGGGCCCCAATTCGCTGCGTGCGGCGTCGATCAGCACCGCGCGGGTGGCCTGAAGCGCATCGCCCGCGCTGATGGCCTCCTCCTCCGCCTGAACCAGGGCCCGCGCCGCGGCGGAGCGCTCGCTCATGTACCACCGTCGGAGGCCCACGAGGTAGGCGATCAGGGGGAAGAACAACGCCGTGCGCACGACGGTGCCGGCAAGGATCCCCGGCACCGGGAAGCCCAGCGAGGCGCCCTGGCCGATGAGCGCCACCCACTGCGCCCCAGCGGCGGCCACCCCCAGCACGGTGCCGGTGAGCACCAGGACCCACGGGGCAACGGGCCGCGCAGCAGCGGAGCGCAGGACGGTGTGATTGACGGCGATGCGGATGGTCGCGAACACCAGCAGCACGCTCCCCAAGGTGGCCGCCACGCTCCATGGCGCAAGCGCGCCCACGCGGCCGAGCTCGATGGTCCCGAAGACCACGAAGACCAGCACCACGCCGTACACCACAACAGACCGTGCCGCCGCCCCGCCGGCAAGGTCGCGCGCTGCCGGGGTGCTAGGCCCGCTTGCCAGGCTCGCCGCCCGTCAGCCTGTAGTACTCGCGCGTGATCAGCACTCGTTGATTATGCGCGCGATCGTGCTGGATTCCGAGAGACCGCGCGATGCGCGAGATGGCCACCTCCACCGCGCCCACCGTCACGCACCGCCGCTCGGCGATCTCGGCGTTCGACAGGCCCTCGGCCACGAGGCGCATGGTCTCCACCTGGGAATCCGTGAGGTCGACGCCCGCGGTGCCCGGCTGTCGCCCGGCATCCCCGCCCCCGCGCCCGGCGCGCATGACCGCGCGGTCGATGGCCAGGCACAGGGAGTCGATGCTGCTGACCGACTCCTTCACCACGTACTCGGTGCCGGGCGGCACCTGGACCAGCTTGCCCGCCACCAGCCGCGGGTCGCGGTAGCCGGTGAGCACCACGATTCCCGCGATCGGGTGCAGGCGCCGCACCACGTGGGCAAGGGTGATGCCATCCGGTCCCTCGCCGAGGTCGAGATCTGTCACGAGCACGTCGAGGGTGCCGCGGCGGAGCTCCTCCACAGCCTCGCTGGCCGTTGCGCACGCGGCCACCACCTGCACGTCGTGGCCGGACAGGGCGTCGGCCAGCGATGCGCGCAGCAGGGCGTTGTCCTCGACGAGCAGCACCTTCAGCATGATGCGGCGCACACTAGACCCCGGCGCATGCAGGGGTAATGACGCTGATGGGCTACCCCATCAGCGTCGGGTCAGGGTCCCCGGAAAGACGGACGGGCGACCCGTGGGCCGCCCGTCCGGGAACCACTCGATGCAGGGTGGAGTCAGTCCTCGCCCTGCGCCTTGCTGAAGCCGTCCTCGCCGTCGAAGCGCTGCAGCTTCTCCACGTGGGCCCAGCTGTGCTCGGCCGCGACCGCCTGAAGCAGGTCGATGAGCTGCGCGTCGGAGAGCTCGCCCGCGTCGTCGCGAAGCATGAACCGCGCACGCCAGGCGTCCACGTTGTCGGTGAGGACGTCGTTGGGCGGGTACACCTTCGTGCCGCGCGAGTCGACCATCTTCAGGTACAGATCGCGCCCCTCGGTGATCTTCTCCAGGCTCTGGCCCAGGGTGATCTTGTCGAGGGCCGACTCCACGAAGATGTCCACGCCGCATACCTGGCGGGTCGTGGCCTTCACGTAGTCGGCATCAGGCGGCAACTGCGGCAGCTTGATCGGCTTGTACTCGCGGACCTTCCACTCCTTCGGCTTCTTGCCGAGGTTCTTGATGATCTCGTCGGTGTAGCCGATGGTGCCGGCCTGCTTCTCGTCGCCGACGACATCGCGGGTCATGGCCTTGCCCTCCTCGAGGGTGGCGATAACCGCGTTCTCCATGAGGGCGGCCTCCTCGAACATGCCGAGGTGGCGCAGCATCATGACGCCGGACAGGATCATGGCGGTCGGGTTGATGACGTTCTTGCCCGCGTACTTCGGGGCCGATCCGTGCACGGCCTCGGCGATGAAGACGTCGTTGCCAATGTTGGCCGACGGCGCGAAGCCCAGGCCACCGATGAGCGCCGACGACAGGTCCGAGAGGATGTCGCCGTTCATGTTGGTGGTCACCAGCACGCTGTACTGCTCGGGCAGCTTCACCAGCTGGTGGGCGGCGTTGTCGACGATGACGTGCCACGACTCGATGTCGTCGTACTCGGGGGCGATCTCCTCGAACACGCTCTTCAGCATGCCCTCGGTCATCTTCATGATGTTGGCCTTGGACATGGCCACCACGCTCTCGCGGCCCTCCGCGCGGGCGAGCTCGAACGCCAGGCGCACGATCTTCTCGGTGCCCTTGCGCGAGATGAGCTTCAGGCCCTGGGCGACGCCCGGGGTGAGCATGTACTCGATTCCGGCGTAGAGGTCCTCGACGTTCTCACGGACGACCACCAGGTCGATGCCGCGCCCCGAGTACGGGGTCTTCACGCCCGGGTACTCACGCGCCGGGCGGATGTTGCCGTAGGTCTCGAACAGCTTGCGCAGCGTGACGTTGGCGCTCTTCTCGCCGAAGCCCACGGGCGTGCCGAGCGGGCCCTTCAGCACCACGCGCGTCTTGCGGATGCTGTCGATGGTGTCCTGGCGCACGCCCGAGGGAAGGCCCTCGAGGAAGACGCGCTCGCCGGCGTGGCGCTCCTCCCACTCGATCGGGGCCCCCGTGGCCTCGATGATGCGGACGGTCGAGTCCACGACCTCCGGACCGATGCCGTCACCCGGAATGAGGGTGACGAGCGTCTTGCCCGACTCCGTTGTGTGAAAGTTGCCCAAGATAAGCCTCTCGTCGTCTTCCTGATGGCGCGGGCGCGCCCCTCTGATGCGGCAGATCGACTGGGGAGCCGACCTGAAACCCGCGACAGAGTACCGAGAGGCCCCGCGGCGATGCCCGTCGTTCGGTAACCGGGTGCGCCGCGGCCCGCCCCTAGCCCGCCAGGCGCTCCTTCACCTTGGCGCTCACCACGCCGCCCTCGGCCTGGCCGGCGGTGCGCGCCATCACGGCCTTGATCACCGTGCCCATGTCCTTCATGGATGACGCGCCGGTCTCGGCCATCACCTCGTCGATGATGGCGTCGAGCTGCCCCTCGTCCATCTCGGGAGGCAGGTACACCGAGAGGATCTTGAGCTCGGCCTCCTCCTTGGTGGCCAGGTCCTCGCGGCCAGCGGCGCGGAACTGCTCGATGCTCTCCCTGTGCTGCTTGGCCATGGAGCGCACGACCTTGATCTCATCCTGCTCGTCGAGGTCGGCCTTCTTGTCGATGCGGGCATTCTTCATGGCCGCGATGGCACGGCGGATGACGCCGAGGGTGTCCTTCTCCCCCGCCTTCATCGCGGCCTTCATGTCCTCGGTGAGGCGCTCCTGCAGGCTCATGCGCGGGACCGGCCTACAGGCCCTGCAGGTACGAGCGGTAGGCGGCCTCGTCCATGAGGGCGTCGAGCTCGGACGGGTCGGACAGCCGCACCCGGATGAGCCAGCCGTCGCCGTAGGGGTCGGAGTTCACCAACTCCGGCGCACCCTCCACCTTGTCGTTGACGGCCAGCACCTCGCCGGAGGCCGGCGCGATGATGTCGCTCACGGCCTTCACCGACTCGAGTTCGCCGTAGCTCTGGCCGGCGGTGGTGGTGGCGCCGACATCCGGCGGGTCGTAGTACACGACCTCGCCCAGGGCGTCCTGCGCGTACCAGGTGACGCCGAAGGTGGCCTCGTCGCCATCCACCCGCACCCAGTCGTGCTCGGGGTGGTAGCGGAGGTCTGCGGGGTAGGTCTCGTCGCTCACGAGTGATGCTCCTTGCGCGGTGATGAATCGACCATCGGCAGGGTCACGACCTCTGCCGCCTTCGGCTTGCCGCGCACGTCGACCTCGAGGCGCGTGCCCCGCTCGGCGTGCTCGGATGAAACGTACGCGAGTCCGGCGCCCACGCCGAGCGACGGCGACAGCGTGCCCGATGTGACGATGCCTGCGGGCTCGCCCCCCACCAGCACCGGACAGCCGCCGCGTGGGATTCCCCTCTCGGTGAGCATGATGCCGACGAGCTTCTCGGGCGTTCCGTTCTCCGCCTCGCGCTGCATGCGCTCGGCGCCGGGGAAGCCGCCGTGCTTCAGGTCGCACGCCCACTTGAGGCCCGCGGGGATGGGGCTGCGATCCCGCGAGAGCTCGTTGCCGTACAGCGGATAGCCCATCTCCAGGCGCAGGGTGTCCCGTGCCCCCAGCCCGGCGGCGTCGGGACGGTCGGGAGTTCCCATGAGGGCATCCCACACGGCGGGCGCCTGATCGGCGTCGCACATGATCTCCACGCCGGGCTCGCCGGTGTAGCCGGTGCGGGCCACCAGGCAGGGCACCCCGGCGACGCTGGCCTCCGTGGCCTCCATGTACTGCAGCGAGAAGGGCTCGGGCGAGGCGACGGGCGTGAGGGCCTTCGCCCATGCGGGGCCCTGCAGGGCCAGCATCCCCACGTGTGGCGAGCGGTTCACCACCTCGACGCCCGCGGGCGCCAGCCCGGTGATGCGCCCGACGCATGCGTCGATGTTGGATGCGTTCACCACCAGCAGGAACCGATCGAGCAGGGCATAGGCCAGGAGGTCATCGATCACCCCGCCGTCGTCATCGGGCAGCAGCGTGTACTGCGCCTGGCCCGGGCCGATGCGGGTGATGTCGTTGGTGAGGGTGGTCTGCAGAAAGTCGCGGGCGCCCGGGCCGGTCACCTCGATCTGCCCCATGTGCGACACGTCGAACAGCCCGCAGCGCTCGCGCACCGCGAGGTGCTCGGCCCGCACCCCCAGGTACTCCACGGGCATCTCCCACCCCGCGAAGTCGACGATCTTCGCCCCCGCGGCCACATGGGCGGCATGGAGGCTTGTCCGCATCAATTCGCTCACGCCGCGCACTCTACGTGCGCGCCCGGGGCGGCTAGGAGTCCTTCAGGAAGCTCGGTACGTCGAGGGCGTCGCCGCTGTCGAACGACGGGCGCTCGCGGCGGGGCTCGCTGGCACGGTCACGGCCAAAGGACGGGCGCTCGCGCTCCGACGGGCGGGGGCGCGCCTGCCCGCGGGAGCCATCGTCGAAGCCCGTGGCGATCACGGTGACGCGCACGCTGTCGCCCAGGGTGTCGTCCACCACGGTGCCGAAGATGACGTTGCAGTCTGGGTCAGCCGCCTCGCGCACGATTGCCGCGGCCTCGTCCACCTCGAACAGGCCCAAGTCGTGCGTGCCGGCGATCGACAGGATCACCCCGGTCGCGCCCTTCATGCTGGTCTCCAGGAGCGGTGACGAGGTGGCCATGCGCGCGGCCTCGGACGCCCGGTTCTCGCCCGTGGCGATGCCGATGCCCATCAGCGACGACCCCGCGCCGCTCATGATGGTGCGCACGTCGGCGAAGTCGAGGTTGATCAGGCCGGGCACGGTGATGAGGTCGGTGATGCCCTGCACGCCCTGGCGCAGGACGTCGTCGGCCATGTTGAAGGCCTCGGTGATGGGCGTGTTGCGGTCGACGATCTCCAGCAGGCGGTCGTTCGGGATGACGATGACCGAATCCACCTGCTGACGCAGGGCGTCGATGCCCTCATCGGCCCGGCGGGTGCGCTGGCGGCCCTCGAAGGCAAACGGCTTGGTGACGACGCCCACGGTGAGGGCGCCCTGCTCGCGGGCGATCTGGGCGATCACGGGCGCCGCGCCGGTGCCGGTGCCACCGCCCTCGCCGGCGGTGACGAACACCATGTCGGCGCCGCGCACGGCCTCCTTAAGCTCCTCGCGGCTCTCCTCGGCGGCCTCGCGGCCGATCCGCGGCTCGGCCCCGGCGCCGAGGCCCCGGGTGATCGTGCCGCCGATGTGGATCTTCACGTCGGCGTCGCAGCCCGTGAGGGCCTGGGCGTCGGTGTTGACCGCGATGAACTCCACGCCGCGTACGCCGTGATCGATCATCCGGTTGACGGCGTTGGATCCCCCGCCGCCGACGCCGATGACCTTGATCACCGCCAGGTAGTTGCTGCTCTCCACGACCGCGACCCTCCCCGGGTGCTCTGCATCCCCAACACGCGTTTCACGGGGCTTGCTGACGTTTCGTCCGTTGCGACCCTAATCCTCCCTGCACATGGGGTCAACGTGTACTTGAGGCCTGCGGCGTACGGCCGCACATCCCTCACGTTCAGGTCGAGGGTTCAGCCCGTGCCGTCGTCCGTCGTGCCCGTATCCCCGCTGCCATCGCCCGCATCGGTGCCGTCCGCATCGGTGCCGGTCGTGTCCGTGGTGCCGGGCGACTCCTCATCCGATCCCTCCTCGGCCAGGGGCACCACCTTCGCGCCCAGCATGGGACGGGACGGGTTGGAGATGTCGAGATAGGCGGCATCGCCCAGCGCCTTCGGGTCGGCCTGCGCCAGTACCGCGGCGAGCGCCTGGGCCTTCTGCGCCAGCTTGGTGGGCGGGCCGATCCGCAACTCCAGCCCATTCGCCAGATCGGCGAACAGGCGTCCATCCTGGAAGCGCAGGTTCCGCAGGCGCCCTGCGACCTCGGGCTGCAGCCACCCCACGAACAGCAGTGCCGCGCGGTCCCCCGGTGCGCTCAGCACGCCCCCGGGGGGCGGTGAGGCCACGCTGATCACCGGCAGGCCCACCGTGGTTCCGGCCTTCCCCATGATCTGGCCCGATGGCGACAGCAGGTACCGCCCGCCGGACTCCACGGCCAGGATGGCCACGGGCTCGCCCATGGTCACGTCCACCATGACGGACCGCGGCCAGTCGCGCTCCACACGCACGTCCACCACCCCGGGGAACCGCTCGAGGGCGCGCCGCATGTCACCCACGGGCACGCGCACCATCGATCCGGTGGCCGCCACCAGTTCGGCCGTCTCCTGCACCGCCGCCTTCTGGGGGCCGGTGTAGCCCTCCACCGTGACGGTGCCGATGCCCAGGACAGGCCCGCTGATGATCCAGAGGATGAGCAGCAGGCCGGCCACCGTCACGGTTCCCCAGTACGCGACCCCCCGCACGACGCGATTGCCCGCGATGGCCGACGCGCGCTCCCCCGCCGTGGGCCCCGGGGGCCTGCTGCGGCGCCGCGGGGGACGGCCCCGCCCGCCACGTGGCGGGCGCCCGCCTCCGGGCGGCCGGCGCGTGGACACTCAGTCCACCTCGGCGAGCGGTGGCGGGCCGATGCCCCACTGGGGGTGCAGGTACCGCACCTCGGCATGCAGGACTGGCCCACCGGCGGCGCGCACGCGCCTGCGGGCCTCGTCCATCAGGGCGATCACATCACCGGCCCGCGCCTCGGGGCCCGCCTCGATGAAGTTGGCGTGCACGGGCGATATGCGTGCGCCGCCGATCGCATGCCCCTTCAGCCCCGCGGCCTCCACCAGCCGCCCCGCGCTCTCCCCCGGCGGGTTGGTGAACACGCTGCCGAACGTGCGCACCCCCTGCGGCTGCGTCGACCGCCGGTGCGCGCGGAACTCATCCAGCCGTGCGCGGATCTCCGCCGGGTCGCCCGGGGAGAGCGCGAACCCCACCGCGGCCACCACCTGGTCACCCTCTACGGATGTGCGCCGGTATCCCATGGCCAACTCGTCGCGCCCCACCCTGCGCCGCCCCTCGGCATCGCAGATCACCGCCCAGTCGAGCACCTGCGAGAGATCCGACGAATACGCGCCCGCGTTCATGGCCACGGCGCCGCCCGCCGTGCCGGGGATGCTCGCCCCGAACTCCAGGCCCGTCAGGCCCGCCGCGGCGGCGCGCTGCACGGCGCGCGGCAGGGAGGCGCCCCCGCCGCACCACAGGGTGCGGGCGCCCCGCACCGAGATGGAGGCCAGCCGACCAGTCAGGCGGATGACCAGCCCCCGGAACCCGGCATCGTCCACGATGAGATTGGACCCCTTGCCCACCACCGCCACCGGTGCGTCGTGCGCGCGCGCCCAGGCGAGCGCCCGGGTGACAGCGGCAAACGACGTGCACGTGGCGAGCGCATCGGCAGGCCCGCCCACCTTGATGCTGGTGAACGGCGCCAGGTGAACGTCGCGCGCGATGCCCTGGACGGCGTCACTCATCGGTACCCCCGAGGGCGTCGAGCAGCCGCGGCCCCAGCGTGGTGATGTCCCCCGCGCCCAGGGTGAGCACCAGATCGCCCGACAGGAGGTCCGGCACCAGCACGGCAGGTACGTCGGCCAGGTCAGGCACGCTCAGCATCTCCTCCGGGCCGCGGACGCTCCGCAGCACCAGGTCGCCATCCACGCCCGGCTCCGGGTCCTCGCGCGCCGCGTACACGTCGGTCACCACCACCACATCGGCCGCCGACAGGGCGGCCCCGAAGGCATCGGCCAGCTCCCGGGTGCGTGAGTACAAGTGCGGCTGGAACACCGCCACCACGCGCCCCGGGTGCATCCCGCGCGCTGCCTGCAGCGTGGCGGCCACCTCCACGGGGTGGTGCGCGTAGTCGTCCACCACGCTCACGCCCGCAGCCGTGCCCTTGTGCTCGAAGCGACGCCCCACCCCGGCAAAGGGCGCAATGCGCGCCGCGGCATCAGCGGGGTCCACGCCGCACCAGTCGGCCAGCGCGATGGCGCAGGCGGCGTTCCACCGGTTGTGCGCGCCCGGCGCCGCCAGCGGCAGCAGCACGGGCGCGCCGTCCGCCCGCATCAGCGCGTCGCCCTCCACGCGGCCCCACGCACCCGGCACATCGCCCAGCAGTCGCACCGGGCATGGGGCCGCCTCGGCCACATCGCGTGCACGGGCGTCCGGCCCCACGACCAGCAGCCCATCGGCGGGCAGCGCCCCGACGAACGCGCCGAACACATCCTCAACGTCGGCGATGGTGGCGTACTCGGAGTGGTGGTCGTGGTCGATGTTCAGCAGGATCGCCGCCTCCGGCGCCAGGCGCAGCAGCGAGCGGTCGCTCTCGTCGGCCTCGGCGCAGAACCACGGGCCCTCGCCCCACGCGGCGCCGGTGCCCTCGCCCCACGGCACCTCGGCGCCCACGCACACGGTGGCCCCGCCCAGCGCAAGCGCCAGCATGGCCGTGGTGGTGGACTTGCCGTGCGCTCCGGCCACCGCCAGTCCGCGGTGCCCCTCCATCAACAGGGCCAGCAGGTCCGACCGGTGCCGCACCGGCAGGCCCCGCGCCCGCGCGGCCTGGATCTCGGGGTTGTCCCCTGGGATCGCCGTGGAGGCGAACACCTCGTCTACATCGGCCGGCAGCGCGTCGGCGCAGTGCCCCGCGCGCACATCGGCGCCCGCCTCGCGGAGCGCTACGAGCGCCGGCCCCTCCTCGCGATCGGTCCCCGACACCGTCCACCCTGAGCGCAGGGCCAGCAGGCCGAGGGCGCTCATGCCCGCCCCGCCCGCGCCCACCAGGTGCACCCGGTGCCCGCTCACCGGCGGGCCACGGCCTCGACGATGTCGGCGATCCGCTCAGCGGCGTCGGGACGCGCCGCGGCACGGGCCGCTGCGGCCATCACCGCCAGGCGCTCGGGCTCGGCCAGCAGCGCCCCCACCACCTCGCGCAGGCGCTCGGCACTCAGCTGGTCGTCGGCGATCATCAGGGCGGCACCGGCGTCCGCCAGCCACCGGGCGTTGCCGGTCTGGTGGTCGGCCGTGGCGTGCGGATACGGCACCAGGATCGCCGGCCTGCCGACCGCGGCGAGTTCGAACACCGACCCACCGGACCGCGAGATAACCAGGTCGGCCGCCGCGATGGCCTGCGGGAAGTCATCGAGGAAGCCATGCACGTGGTACCGGGGGCCGCATCCGGCGTCCTCCACGCGTGCGCGCACCTCATCGGCGTTCCGCTCGCCCGCCACGTGCACCACCTGGAACGGCGGCGTGGGACAGAACGCGCCGATGGCGGCGTCGTTGATGGACTGCGCGCCCTGGCTGCCCCCGGCCACCAGGATGCAGGTGCCGGATGGATCGATGCCCAGGCGACGGCGGCCCTCCTCCCGAGTGGCCTCGCGCACCGCCCGGCCCACCGGGCGCCCGGTCACCACGTACTTGCGCCCACGGCGCCCGGCGACGGGGAAGGCCAGGGCCACCCGCTTCGCAAAGGGGGCCGCCAGCCGGTTGGCCAGGCCCAGGCGGGAGTCGGCCTCCATCAGCACCACGCGACGGCGCGTGAGCCTTCCCGCGATGGCGGCGGGCCCGGCCATGTAGCCGCCACCGCCCACCACCACATCCGCCCGCCTGCGCCGCAGCACGCGCATCATGCGCGGCACCGCCAGCGCGGCAAGCACCACCGACCACAGGTTGCGCAGTGACACGCGGCGGTCGAAGCCGCGCAGGGGCACGTGGTCCTCGGGGTAGCCATGGCGCTCGGGGATCCCCGAGCCCGCGCGGCCGCCCACGCCCACGAAGCTCACCTCCATCCCCCGCGCGCGGAGCTCCTCAGCCAGCGCGAGCGCCGGCATGATGTGCCCGGCGGTCCCGCCCGCTGCGATCACCACGCGCAGCGGATCGCCCGGGGACGACGGCGAGCCGCCGTGTGCGCGATCGCCGGCTGATCCCGACGAGGATCCCGGATGCTGCGGTGAGGACGACGAGGCTGCTTCCCCCATAGCTCACGAAGGGCAGTGGCACGCCGGTGACCGGAAGGACTCCCAGCACCGCCCCAAGGTTGACGATCGCCTGAATGCTGATGAGCGACACGAGCCCCCCGGCCATGAGACGCAGCCGCAGGTCGGGTGCCGCCATGGCGATACGGTAGCCGCTCCAGATGACGGCCCCGAGCAGGGCGATCACCCCCAGAACGCCCACGAGGCCCAACTCCTCGCCGATGGTGGCGACGATCATGTCGGTATGGGCCTCGGGCAGGTAGTTCACCTTCTGCAGGCCGTTGCCCAGCCCCACGCCGCTCACCCCGCCGCTGCCCAGCGCGAGCTGGGCCTGCGTCACCTGGAATCCCCGGCCCTCGGGGTCGGACCACGGGTCGATGAACGACGTGAACCGCGCCATGCGGTAGGGGGCGGCGATGATCGCCGCCGTGGTCAGCACCGCGGCGGTGGCCGCCAGCAGTCCGAGAATGCGGGCCGGCACCCCGGACATCACCAACATGACGAACGCGGCCGACAGGAGCACCAGCATGGTGCCCACATCGGGCTCGAGGAAGAGGAGGAGCCCCATGGCGGCCATGATTCCGATGGGCTTCTTCAGCGCATCGAACGAATCGAGGCGATGGGCATTGCGGGCCAGGTAGGCGGCCAGCCACACGATGAGCGCCAACTTGGCGATCTCAGACGGCTGCACCTGCACCGGCCCGGCGCCGAGCCAGCTGCGGGCGCCGTTGGCCTCGATGCCGAAACCCGGCACCAGCACCACCACCAACAGGGCCAGTGAGACCAGAATCGCGGGGCGGCCCAGCCGGAGGATGAGTCCGGGGTCCACGCGTGCGCAGACCCCGAAGGCGATCAGCGCGATCAGCGCGAAGAGCCCCTGGCGCAGCAGCGTGCCCGAGGGGTTCTCATCCGAGAGGAGCGCACTCGCGCTGGACGCCGAGTACACCATCACCACGCCGATGCACACCAGGACCAGCAGGGAGATCGACAGCACGGCCTCGGGTGCGACGTCGCCCGCCCCACGCCGCGGACGGCGGGAGGGGCGACGGGCTCTGTCAGGGGCCGCGGTGCGCACGACACGGTGTTCGCCGCGCGCGGGCCGTTCCCTACCCGGCGCCCACCCCGCGCGCGGCCTCGCGGAACACGTCTCCGCGGTGCTCGTATCCCGTGAACTGATCGAACGATGCGCATGCCGGGGCAAGCAGCACCACCTCGCCCGGCACGGCGTCACGCGCAGCCTGTGACACCGCCTCAGGAAGGCCGCCCGCCAGCGTGGACGCCACCCCCACCGCGCCGAGCGCCGCGGCCATCTCCGGGCCGGTTTCACCGATCAGGTAGGCGTGCACCACGACGCCCGCCGCGGCCGCCGCCAGATCGCCGAAGGGAGTGCCCTTGCTGCTGCCCCCGGCGATCAGGCGCACCCCCGCGGGATAGGCGTCGAGCGCCGCGATTGCCGCGGCGGGGTTGGTGGCCTTCGAGTCGTTCACGAACGTCACGCCGTCCGCCGTGCCCACCACCTCCAGCCGGTGCGGTACGCCCGGGAATGTGGCGAGTCCCGCCGCGATCTCCGCGGCCCCCAGTCCCGCATGGGCCGCCATGGCGGCCGCGGCCATCACGTTCTGCCGGTTATGCGCTCCACGCAGGGGAATCTCATCCCACGCCGCCACCCGTCCGAGGCCCCGCACGTGCAGCCCGCCCCGGGCCCATGACACCGTGTCAGGCCCCTCGTCCGCCCCGTCGGACACATGGCGGGCAGCCGCCGACCCCGGGCAGGCCATGCCCACGGGCAGGATGGCCAGGTCGTCTGCGCGCTGGTGCGTGAACACGTTCAGCTTGGCCTGCCGGTACGCCGCGAAGTCCGAGTAGCGGTCCAGGTGGTCGGGCGTCACGTTCAGCAGCACCGCGGCGTGCGGATGGAATGACGGCGTGTCCTCCAGCTGGAACGACGAGCACTCGGCCACCAGCCAGCAGTCCCCTGCCACCTGCCCCACCAGCGACGCCATGGGCGTGCCCACGTTGCCGCACGCCACCGCATCGAGGCCGGCAGACCGCAGCAGGTGCGCCAGCAGCTCGGTGGTGGTCGTCTTGCCGTTGGTGCCGGTGACGGCCATGACCGGGTTGGGCATGGCCCGGGATGCCAGTTCAATCTCGCCCCACACCGGCGTGCCCGCCGCATAGGCCGCGGCGAGCGGAGGCGCCTCGCGCGGCACCCCGGGACTGCGGATCAGCAGATCGGCCGGAACGGGGTCCTCGCTGGGCGCCCGCACCTCCACGCCCGCGGCGCGCAGGTCATCCGCGGGCACGGCATCGCGGTCCACCGCGACCACCTGCCAGCCCAGATCGCGAAGCAGGATCGCGGCGGCACGCCCGGAGCGGGCCAGGCCCACGACCAGGGCGCGTCCCGGCGCGGGAAGGCCGCTCACGCGGGCAGCGTGCGGAAGAACAGCGTGAAGCCGATGCCGGCGAACATCAGCGCAATGAGCCAGAACCGCACGATGATCTTGGTCTCGCTCCACCCGGCCATCTCGAAGTGGTGATGCACGGGCGCCATCAGGAACACCCGGCGCCCCGTGCGCTTGAACACCACCACCTGGATCATCACCGACAGCGCCTCGATCACGAACATGCCGCCGATGAAGATGAGCAGGATCTCCGTCTTGGTCATGACGGCCATGGCCGCGATGGCGCCGCCCAGCGCGAACGACCCGGTGTCGCCCATGAACACCGACGCCGGGTAGGAGTTGAACCAGAGGAACCCGACGCACGCGCCCATGAGGCATGCGGCGAGGATCGCCAGGTCGCGCTGCCCGGTGACCACGTAGGTCATCCCCACGTACGCCAGCAGCGCGATGGCCATGGTGCCCGCCGCCAGGCCGTCCAGGCCATCGGTGAGGTTGACGGCGTTGGTGGCTCCCGCGAGCACCAGGAACACCATCACCCCGAAGGCGATGGGGCCGATCTCCAGCGAGTAGCTGACCACGTGGAAGTCGATCGTGGTGGGCACGCCCACCACCTGCACGGAGATCACCGCCAGCACCACGGCGATCACCACCAGCCCCAGCATCTTCCAGCGTCCCGACAGGCCGAGCGATCGCTTCTTGACGATCTTCATCCAGTCGTCCACGAAGCCGATGGTGCCGCAGGCGAGCGTGGTGAACAGCACCAGCATCGAGGCGGTGCTGTGCGACGACAGGATGAGGAACGGGATGGCCATGGCCAGCAGGATGAGCAGCCCGCCCATCGTGGGGGTGCCCTGCTTCTCGGCATGCCCCTGAGGGATCTCCCCCTGGGGACGGACGAACTGCCCCACGTCGTGGTCGCGCAGCCAGCGGATGACGCGCGGGCCCAGGAACAGCAGCAGCATGACCGACCCGATGGCCGCGATGAGCACGCGTGGCACGCGCCTACCCCCGCCCCAGGATGGCCGATGCCACCCGCTCCATCGCCATCCCACGCGAGCCCTTCACCAGCACGGCATCGCCGGGGGCGATGAGCGCCGGCACGCCCGCCACCGCAGCGTCGGTGTCGGCGAACAGCACGCTGTCCACGCCCTCAGCGCCCTGCGGGTACGCGGCCGCCCGGGGGCCGACGGCAACGAGGAGGTCCACGCCCAGGTCGCGGGCGCAGGCGCCCACGGCGCGGTGGAAGGCGGCCTCGTCGGGGCCGAGTTCCAGCATGTCGGCCAGCACCGCCACATGGCGCCCGGGGCGTCGGCACAGGTCGGCAAGGGCGGCATCCATCGCCGGCGGGTTGGCGTTGTAGCAGTCCTCCACCAGCACCCCGCCGCCGGGCAGCGCGTGCTCGGCACCGCGCATGGCCGACCGCTCGAGCACCACGTGCGTGCCGGGCGCGGGCGCGAGGCCCAGCGCCAGGGCCGCCTGCACGGCCGCCGCCATGTTCCGGCGCTCCCATGCCTTCATGTCGCCCAGGTCCAGCGGGATGTCGGGCTCATCACCGAACCGCCGCACCTCGATGGCGGGCGGCAGACGCGCCACGTGGGGGTCCAGCAGTGGCTCGTCGGCAGGCACCACGGCCACGCCGCCGTCGGGCAGCGCAGCCAGGATCTCCGCCTTCGCGGCGGCAATTGCCTGCACGGTGCCCAGCAACTCCAGGTGCACCGGGCCCACCGAGGTGATGACCGCCACGTCCGGGGGCGCCAGCGCGGCGAGTTCGGCGATCTGCCCGGCCCCCCGCATGCCCATCTCGATCACCGCCACCTGGGTGTCATCCGAGAGGCCCAGGATGCTCAGCGGCACGCCCACCTCGGTGTTGCGGTTGCCCGGTGTGCCCTCGGCACGTGCCCCCGCGGCGCGCAGCACGGCCACCACCGAATCCTTCGTGGAGGTCTTGCCATACGAGCCGGTGACGCCCACCACCCGGGCGCCGAGGCCCTGCAGCACGCCACGGCCGATCAGGCCGAGGGCCTGCACCGGGTCGTGGTGGGCCAGGATGGCCGCGCCGGAGTCGCGCAGTTCATCCACGATCTCGCCCCACGCCTCCTCCGACACCAGCACCGCCGCGGCCCCGGCGGCGATGGCCTCCGGCGCGTGCAGCCCACCGTCCACGTTCTCGCCCGGCACGCCCACGAACAGCTGACCGGCCTGCACGTCGCGGCTGTCGGCCGTGGCGCCCTCGCACACCACGTCGTCCGGGCCCGCCACCTGCGACGCGCTGGCCCACAGCACCATGTCGGTGGCCGAGAACCTCATGCGGCGCGTGCCTGCCCCAGCACCTCATGCGCCACCGCGCGGTCGTCGAACGGCGTCACCACGCCGTTCACCTCCTGGCCGGACTCATGCCCCTTGCCGGCGATCAGCACAACGTCCCCGGGGCCTGCCATGGCGATGGCCTGCGCGATTGCCCTGCGGCGATCCGCCTGCACGTGCAACTCAGCGGAGCCACCGGTGGCACCGGCGACGATGTCGCCGATGATGGCGTCGGGGTCCTCGCTGCGCGGGTTGTCGGAGGTGACGATGCACACGTCCGACAGGGCGCGACCGATGGCGCCCATCTGCGGCCTCTTGCCTGTGTCGCGGTCACCCCCGCACCCGAACAGCACGATCAGCCTGCCGCCCGCCGCCAGGTCACGGGTGGCACGCAGCACGTTCTCGAGGGAATCCGGCGTGTGGGCGTAGTCCACGAGCACCTGGAAGGGCTGCCCGGCCTCGATGGGCTCCAAGCGACCGGGCACGCCCGCGACCGCGGCGATACCGCGTGCCACCGCGCCCTGGTCCACTTGCATGGCCTCGCCCAGCGCCACGACGCCGAGCACGTTCGACACGTTGAAGCGCCCGCGCAGGGAACTGCACACCTGCAGGGGACCACGCGGCGTGCGCACCGTGGCCGTGAATCCGTGGGCACCCATGTCGAGCGCCTCGGCCGCGACATCCGCATCGGCGGCGTCGATGCCGTACCGCACCACGTGGTCGAGCGACGCCGCCAGTTCCCGCCCGCGCGGATCGTCCACGTTGACGGCAGCGGGGGGATCGTCGCCGTGGCCCTCGGGCCGCGCGAACAGCAGGCGCTTCGCGGCGAAGTAGGCCTTCTCATCGCCGTGGTAGTCCAGGTGATCGCGCGTGAGGTTGGTGAACAGCGCGCCCGCGAAGGCCAGGCCCGCCACCCGGCCCTGGTGCAGGGCGTGGGACGACACCTCCATGGCGCACGCGGTATCGCCTGCCGCGCGCATCGCCGCGAGCAGCGCCTGGATCTCCACGCTCTCGGGCGTGGTGTGGGTGGGCACCGACGACTGGCCGCCCACGCGCACCTCCACGGTGCCGATGAGCCCGCAGGGCATTCCCGCGGCCTGCAGCACCGAGTGCGCCAGGTAGGCACAGGTGGTCTTGCCGTTGGTGCCGGTGATGCCCACCACGGTCATCGCCGACGATGGATCGCCGGCCAGCCGCGCCGCCATGATGGCCATCGCGGCGCGCGGATCGCGCGCCACCACCTGTGGCACGGGGAGGTCGAGCGGGCGCTGCACCAGGAGGGCCGCGGCGCCGCGCGCGACGGCGTCGGGCGCGAAGTCGTGGCCGTCGGCCCGGCTGCCCGGCAGGCACGCGAACAGGTCGCCCGGCAACACCTCGTCCGACCGGTACCGGATGGCCGTGATGTCGGGGGTTCCGGGGGTGTCCTCCGCCTCGGCGACGAGCCGCGTTCCGGGCACGCCGCCGGTCAGGTCCGTGAGCCTCATCCGGGTGGCCACGATACCAGTGCCCCCGGCGGCGACCCTATGGGGTGATTCGCAGTTGCCGCAGGGCGAATTCGGTGATCTGCTCGAAGGCCGGCGCGGCCACGTCGCCCCCGTAGAAGGCCCCCGCCTTGGGCTCGTCCACCATCACGGCCACCACGATGCCGGGCTTGGTGGCGGGCGCGTACCCGACGAACGACGCGATGTAGTTCTCGGTGTACTGGCCGGTATTGGGGTCGATCTTGTTGGCCGTACCCGTCTTGCCGCCCACGGTGTAGCCCTCGATCTTGGCCTCCCTGCCGGTGCCGTCATCGCTCACCACCTTCTGCAGCATGATGTTCATCTGCTCGGCGGTGCGGGGCTTCAGGATCTGCTGGCCGCGCGGGTGGGGAAGCACGCGGTCGCCCACCTTCTTCACCACGTGCGGCGGCACCATGCGCCCGCCGTTGGCGATGGCGCCATAGGCCTCGGCGATCTGCGCCAGGGTCACCGACACGCCCTGGCCGATGGGGATGTTGAGGATGGACACGCCGGACCAGTCCTCGAAGGCCGGGAGCGACCCCGACACCTCACCGGGGTAGTCGAACCCGGTCTTGGCACCGAACCCGAACTTCTGGATCCACTCATGCGTCTTGCGCTGCCCGAGCTTCTGCGAGATCAGCACCGTGCCGACGTTGCTGGAGTTCTGAAGAATCTCCTGCACGCTCCAGGACACGGCCGGGCGGTAGTGCGCCTCCTTCAGCGTGCGGTCATAGAGGGTGAGCGTCTCGGGAACGTTGACGACGGTGGTGCGATCCACCACGCCGTCCTCGATCGCACCGGCGATCGCCACCACCTTGAAGGTGGACCCCGGCTCGTAGGCATCGGTGATCGAGCGCACGCGCTCGGTCTCGGGCTTGAACGTGTCGCGGTCGTTGGGATCGAAGCCCGGCACGGTGGCCATGGCCAGCACCTCACCGGTGTCCGGCCGCATCACGATGGCCGACGCCGCGGTGGCGTCATGGGTGCTGAGCGTCTCCGCCAGCACCGCCTCGGTCTTCTGCTGGATGGCGCTGTTCAGCGTGAGGGTGATGGGCGTGCCGGGCGTGGGCGCGCGATCCTTGATGATCCTGAGCGACTTGCCGTCCGGGTCGCGGGCCTCCTCGCGCATGCCCTCGGTGCCCTTGAGCTCCGACTCCATGGTCTTCTCGAGGCCGGTGAGCCCCACTCCCCAGTCGTCGGTCATGCCCACCAGCTGCGCCGCCACCGGGCCCAGCGGGTACAGGCGCTTCTGGGTGTCCTGGAGGGTGATGCCGGGCAGGTCCAGCTCGCGCAGGTAGCGCTCGCGCTGCTGGTCCACCCCGGTGTTGAGCATGGCGTAGCCGCCCTTGCCGGAGATGCGCTTCTCCACCTCGGCCACCGGCAGCCCCACCGCCGTGGCGATCTTCTCGGCCGTGGCGCGCGGGTTCTCGATCAGGTACGGCGTGGCGGTCACCGCAACCGCGTGCTTGTCCACCGCCAGCTCGCGGCCGTCGGCCGACAGCACGGGCCCGCGCGGGGCCGGCAGCCGGATGGTGCTCTCGTGCTGGTCCTGCGCCTTCTTCGACAGGTCGCCGGCCTCGACGGTGGCGAGCCACCCCGCGCGCAGCGCCATGACGCCCAGCACGGCCACCGTGGCCATGGCGATCAGGCGGATGCGCCGCCCGGCACGCCGCTCGGCATCACCCCTCCGCTGGCCGCCGCGCGGGCGGTCAGCGCGTGCGGGGCGCCTGTCCCGGCCCAATGCGGGCCTCCTTCGGCACGCTTACGTAGGTCAGTCCGCTGCCCGGCGCCTGCACCATGCCCAGCCGCTGCACGGCCTGCTCCACCACCTGGCCGTCCTTCTGCGCCAGCACGGCCCGCAGGCGCAGGATGTCGGCCTGCGCCTGGTTGTACATGTCCACCGTGCGACCGGTCTGGGTGGTGAGGTTGAGCCGCTGCACGTTCACGAACACCACGCCCCCCAGCAGCAGGGCGATGAGCGGGATGAGCACCCAGGCAAGGCGGATGCCATCGAGGTGCAGGCGCTCCAGCAGGCTGGGCCGGCGCGAATGGACCACCCGCGGGCGGGTGCGCCGCAGTGGCTGCCCGGCGCCGGAGCGGCGCGGATCGCCCGGTGCGCCGCCCGGGCGGGGCGCCGGGGCCGGGACGGCCCGTGCTGCCCCCGTGCGAGTGCTCATGCGTCCGCCTTGCGGATCACCCGGAGGCGCGCCGAATGCGCCCGCGGATTGGCGGCGATCTCGGCGGTCACGGCCTTCACCGCCTTGGGCGTGAGCATGCGGCCCTCGGGCGACTGCCCGCACCCGCACACGGGGAGGTCGGGTGGGCAGATGCAGCCGCGCGTGCGGTCGCGCATGAAGCGCTTGACCATGCGGTCCTCGAGCGACTGGAACGCGATCACCGCAAGGCGCCCGCCGGGGCGCAGCAGGCCGAAGGCCTCGGGCAGCGCCCGCTCGAGGATGCCCAGCTCATCGTTCACCTGGATGCGCAGGGCCTGGAACACCCGCTTGGCCGGATGCCCTCCGGCGAACAGGGCCGGCGTGGGCACGGCGCCGCGGATGATCTCCACCAGGTCCCCGGTGGTCGCGATGGGCTGCTCGGCCCGGCGGCGGGCAATGGCCCGCGCGATCTGGCGTGCGTGGCGCTCGTCGCCGTACTCGCGGAACCACCGCGCGAGATGGGCCTCGTCGGCGCCGTTCACCAGATCCGCTGCGCTCACCGGTAGCGCCGGGTCCATGCGCATGTCCAGCGGCGCCTGGCGCGAGTACGAGAACCCGCGCTCGGCGGTGTCCACCTGCATGGACGAGAGCCCCAGGTCCATCAGCACCACGTCGGCCCGGGTGCCCTGCGTGGCCAGAGACGCCAGGCCGGTGGCGAAATCGGTCCGCTCGAGGCGCGCCGGGCAGGGCATGGACGCCCGCAGGGCATCGAAGTGCCGTGCGGCCTCGGGGTCACGATCGATCCCGATCATCTCACCGGTGGGGCCCAGGCGGGCGGCCAGCGCCGCCGCGTGCCCTCCCGCGCCGAACGTGCAGTCGACCACCACCTCGCCGGGCTCGGGTGCCGTGAGCGCCAGCACCTGCTCGAGGAGCACCGGGACGTGGGGGGCGCCGCCCGCGGCCGTGGGAACGGCCTCGATGCGCGACGCCGCGGCCGTCATCCCCGGCCCCCGTCCATCCGTTGCGCAAGGCGCGCGGCGCGCTGCGCCACGCCGTCCGTGCGCAGGCGGTCGAAGCGCTCCTGCAGCCGATCGGGGTTCCACAGCTCCAGGTAGGACCCGGCGCCCACCACCTTCACCTTGCCGTCCAGCGCGGCGTGCTCGCGCAGCTCGGCCGGCACCAGCAGGCGGCCCTGCTTGTCCAGGCCCTCCTGCTCGAAGGCGCCCGCCAGCAGGAAGCGGCTGATCTCGCGCTGGTCGTCGTCCAGCACGCTCATGCGCCCGAACGTCCCCTCGATGAAGCCCGGCCACTCGAAGCGCGGCACCACGACGAGGCAGTCATCCAGCCACCACGCGGTGACGGTGCCGTCTGCGAAGGGCTCGCGAAGGCGGGCCGGGATCGCCACCCGCGACCGGTCATCGAGGCTGCACTCATACGTGCCACTGAGCAGACGGGGTGCCACACGCGGCAACCTACCCCCGCTCTCCCCACAATGCAACCCAATTTCCCCAATCTGTTCTCACGTCACCCCATCGCTCTACCCAGGCACGCCTCGCAACGGGTCGTTCACCCGCGGGCGGCACGATGCAACGCAAAGTGCGGTGAGAACACATGTTCCGTCCGAGGGGGGTCGTACATTTGTTCTCATGAACACGCGAACCCATCTCACGCTCGTCCCCGCCATCGACGACGGGGCACCGGCCCGGGCCCGGCACGCCATGCCGCGCAGGGGCACCACCGCGCATCGCCCTCCGGGCGGCAGGGCCGCGGGCGCAGCGGCGCTGGCCGCCGGCCTCACCCTGGGGCTGGCGCTGGGCGCGGTGGCCACCCTCGTCACCCACCCGGGCACCTTCGGCACCCTGCTGCTGCCGGTGGCCGGCGCGGCCGGGCTCACGCTTGCCGCTGCGTTCCGCAGCCGCCAGGTGGCGCAGCGCCGTCGGCGCACCGCCCGCGTGCGGCGCGAGCGCGAGCAGGAGCGCCAGCGGGCACTCCTGCCGAAGCCCGTGCTGGTCCACTCCCGCAGCGAGTTCCGGCCCGTGTTAGTGCCGGACGAGTCCGTCGCGACGCCCATCCGGCGCGCGGCGTAGGCCGCTGGGCGCCCGGCGGCGCTGCTCCCGCCCCGGGCGCCCGGTCGGCGTGTGTCACCACCGGAACGGGGGGTGCCGCAGGGTCGGCGCGCGCGCTATGTTCGCCGGGTGAGCAACGCCCCGCGGCTGGCCGTCTTCGGCGACATCCACGCGAACCTGCCGGCCCTCGATGCGGTGCTCGAGGCCATCGCGGATTCCGGCATCACCCACGGCATCATCACCGGTGACATCGTGCTCCGTGGCCTGCAGCCCGAGAAGTGCGTGACACGGGCGCGGAAGACGGGCTGGCCGTGCGTGGAGGGCAACACCGACCGGCGGGTCGTGGGCAAGAAGGTAAAGCCCAAGACCAAGCCGCGCGACATGCGCCCCGGCACGCGCACGTGGACCAAGACCATGCTCAGCCAGAAGTCACTCGACTGGCTGGATGGGCTGCCGGCCATGGTGGAGGCAAACCTAGGGCCCCACCGGGTTGTCGCCGTGCACGGCGACCAGACCGTGCCCCCGGGCATGGTGGATCACGGAGCGGACGACCACCAGATCATCGCGACGATGGACGCCCTGGGCGCGGATGTGCTGATCACCGCCCACACCCACTCGCCCATGCTGCGGTGGGTGGACGGGCGACTCGTGGTGAATCCGGGCAGCGTGGGCGAGGGCACCGCCGATGACCAGCGCCCCTCATGGGCATGGCTGGAAGCAGGGGACAACGGAATCCACGCGGCCATCGAGCATGTGGACGCCGCCCTTGCGCCACCGCGCGACTCCGCCCACCGCAAGGGCGAGTAGGGCCGCACGCCCCGGGACGGCGCGGCGCCGTCAGCCCGGCACGGAGCGGGCCGTGGCGACCAGCTGCCCTCCCCGGCCCGCGAGGCGTGCGGCGGCGGCCACCGGCACCAGGGCCGCGGCCAGCGCGCGGCCGGCCAGCGCACGCCGGGGGTTCACCTGCGGGTCCAGGTCGGGGGCAACGGAGAAGGCCAGCCCCGACGGGTAGCCCCACCCACCGCGCGTGCCGAGGTCCTGCACCGCGAGGCCGGCGGCGCCCAGCACGATGCGCAGCGACTCGCCATCCAGGTGCCACCGGTGCCGTGCCGGCTCCCACCCATGCCATCGGGGGCCGAACGCCTGCGCCTCGGCCGATGCGCGGTTGGGCACCGCCACCTGCAGCAGCCCGCCCGGGGCGAGCACCGATGCGATGGACCCGAGCCCGGCGTCGATGTCGTGCAGGTGCTCCAGCACGTGCCACAGCAGCACGCCGTCGGCGCGACGCCCCGCGAGCACGGCAGGCAGGTCCGATACCCCGGCGCGCACCACTTCGACCGCACCCGGCGGCAGCGCAGCCATCATGGCGTGGGCACGCGCCTCCTCCACCGGATCGGGCTCCACGGCCACCACGCGGAAGCCGTGCTCGGCAAGCACCCGCGCGCGCAACCCGGATCCGGCGCCGGCATCCACCACCAACCCACGTGCCGGAAGCCGGCCTATGAAGCGCCGGAGCCCCGCGGCCACCACGCGTGCCGCCAGGCGGTCCTCCACCTCACGCCCCGGCATCACCGCCGGTGCGGCCGCGGTCCCGGACGGTGGTGGAACGGTGAAGCCCACCCCGCACGCGCGTGACCGGCACACCCGGACCGCGGCCAGCACCTCGCCCATGCGGTCACGGGGGCGCAGGAGGAAGCGTGATCCCGCGGCGCACCGGGGGCATGGGGTCTCGCCGCTCACGCCCGCGACCATAACGGGTCATCCGCTGCCGCTGACCCATGGGGGGAGAAGCACGGATGGTGGCGCCGGGCGCGCGAACTGCCTGAGGTGGCGCGCGGGAGCGCGCCGACCGCTACTCCGGCGGCAGCATGCTCCCCTGCAGCGCCGCCATGGCGCGGGCGAACAGCAGGCCCATGGCGTCCGCGGCCTCATCCGGCGTGTCGCGCGGGGTGAGGCTGCCCAGGCCGGCGGAGGCCATCTGCACCGCGAGGGTGACGATCTGGAAGCGGTCCACCGGCGCGATCTGCCCGCCGCCCTCGGCCTGGATCTCCTCCATGGCCTCGCGCTGGGCGCGCATCATCTCCTTCAACTTCTCCTTGAACTCCTCGGATGCGCCCTCGCCGAAGGCGAAGCCGAATGGAAAGTCCTCGTCGCTCACAGGCGGATCTCCCTCAGGGGCGTGCGGCTGAACATGTGGATGGTGTCCACGAACCGAACGGTACGCGTGCGCAGGTCCATGAGGATGGAATGGGTTCTGGCGCCGTCGCTGAAGTACCGCACGCCGCGCAGCAGGTTGCCATCGGTCACCCCCGTGGCCAGCACGTACAGCGGCTGCGGGGCCAACTCGCGCGAGGTCAGCACGCGGTCGGTGTCGTCCAGGCCGAAGGGCTTCAGCCGCTCGCGCTGGGCGTCGTCCTTCGGCCACATCTTCGCCTGGATCTCGCCGCCCAGGCACTCGAGTGCCGCCGCGGTGATGACGCCCTCGGTGGAGCCGCCGATGCCGACGTACAGGTGGTCACCGGTTCCGCGCACCGCCGCCGACATCGACGCCGTGATGTCGCCGTCGGGGATCAACTTGATGCGGGCGCCCTGGCTGCGGAGTTCCTCGATCATGTCCTCGTGGCGGGGGCGGTCGAGCACGATCACCGAGAGGTCCTTCACCCGGCGGTCATAGCACCGGGCCACGGTGTCGAGGGTGTCGGCGATGGAGGCATCGATGTCCACGCGGCCCTTGGCGGTGGCCCCCACGCACAGCTTCTTCATGTACATGTCGGGCGCGGCCATCACGCCACCCGGCGCCCCGATCACGCACACCGCGATGGCGCCGGCGTCGCCGCGTGCCACCAGGTCGGTGCCCTCCAGTGGGTCCACAGCGATCTCGCACGGCATGCCGCCCGTGCCGAGCACCTCGCCCACGTACAGCTCGGGCGCCTCGTCCTTCTCGCCCTCACCGATGATGACCTCGCCGGTGATGGGCATGGCGCTGAACTCGTTGCGCATGGCGTCCACGGCAGCCCCATCGGCAGCGTGACGGTCGCCCTGCCCCACCCAGCGCGCCGATGCCAGCGCGGCCTGCTCGGTGACGCGCAGGAAGTCCGTAGCGGGCACGATCTCGTGCCCCTTCAGGGAATCCGGTACGGGGGCGGGAACGTCGTTCGTCGTCATGCGTCCTTCCGGGCGAGGCGGGCGGCGTGATCCTCGTTGAACTTCTGGATGCCCGCGGCGGTGAGCGGGTGATGCAGCATCTGGTGGAACACCTTCGGGGGGATCGTCGCGATATCGGAGCCCATGCGCGCGGCCTCCATCACGTGAACCGGCGTGCGCACGCTGGCGGCCAGCACCTCGCACTCGAAGTCCGACTGCGCGAAGGCCTCGACGATCTCGGCCAGGTGCCCCAGGCCGTCCTCGTTGATGTCGTCGTAGCGGCCGATGAACGGTGACACGAACGCCGCACCTGCAGCGGCGGCCAGGATGGCCTGATTGGCGGTGAAGCAGAGGGTCATGTTCACGCGGATGCCCTCGCGCGCCAGCACCGAGGTGGCGCTGAGGCCCTCCCGGCTGGTAGGCAGCTTCACGACGATGCGTGGGTCGATGGCCGCCAGGCGCTGCCCCTCGGAGATCATCGTGGGGACGTCGTCCGCCACCACCTCGGCCGACACCGGCCCATCCACGAGCTCGCAGATTCGGCGGTAGATGTCGTCCTCATCCCCCTCCACCTGCGCGAGGAGGGTGGGGTTGGTGGTGGCGCCGGACAGCACTCCCCACGAGGCGATCTCCTCGATGTCCGCGAGGTTCGCGGTGTCGATGAACAACTTCACGGGGCGTCCTCCGGAGGCGACAGCGGCACGGGGCGAGGCTACCAGCCGCCCCCCGCGCGCCCCGATGCCCCCATCCGGACTGGGTCATGTGTCTAGGCTCGGCGCGTGCCGCTGCGCTACTCCCTTCCGGTGCTCGTGTTCGTGGCGGGCGCCGCCACGCTGGCCGCCGAGCTCACCGGCGCCCGGCTGCTCGCGCCGTGGTTCGGTGCCAGCAACCTGGTGTGGGCCAACGTCATCGGGCTCACGCTCATCTACCTGTCGCTGGGGTACTGGCTGGGCGGCAAGGCCGCCGACCGCTACCCCAATCCCCGCGTGCTCGGCGGAGTGGTGATCGTGGCGGCCGTCACGGTCGCCGCCCTGCCGCTGGCGCTCACCCCGGTGTTCAGCGCGGCGCAGTCGGCATTCGCCGACCTGTCGGCCGGGGCGTTCGTGGCCTCGTTCGTGGGCACCATGCTCATGTTCCTGGTGCCCATCACGCTGCTGGGCACCGTGTCGCCATGGGCCATCCGGCTGTCGGTGACCAGCGTGGAGACCGCGGGGTCGGTAGCGGGTCGCCTGTATGCCATCTCCACGGTGGGCAGCATCCTCGGGACGTTCCTACCGGTGCTGGTGCTCATCCCCGCCCTGGGCACGCGCCGCACGCTCATCCTCATCGCCGCGGTGCTGGCGCTTGCCGCCGTGCCCCTCCTGGGCGCCCGCGCACTGGTGGCCCCCGCCGCGCTGGCCGCCCTGCTGGCCCTGCCGGTGGGCGCCATCAAGCAGGAGCCCGGCGAGCGCACGCTGTTCGAGGCCGAGAGCCCGTACCAGTACGTGCAGGTGACCGAGAAGCCCGACGGCGAGCGGGTCCTGCGCCTGAACGAGGGCTGGGCGCTGCACTCGGTGCTGCCCGCAGGCGGCGGTGCGCTGACCGGTGGCTACTGGGATGCCTTCCTCACCCTTCCGCTCCTCGCCGGAGGCGACGATGCCCGCATCGCGATCCTCGGCAACGCCGGCGGCACCACCGCACGCTCGCTGCGGCTCACGTGGCCCGGGGTGCGAGTGGACGGCGTGGAGATCGACCCCGTGGTGACCGAGGCGGGGAACCGATACCTCGACATGGCCGGGCCGAACCTCACCACCCACGAGGCCGACGCGCGCTTCTGGCTGGCTGGCGAGCGTGGGCCGTTCGACGCCATCGTCGTGGACGCCTACCGGCAGCCGTACATCCCCTTCCACCTCTCCACCGTGGAGTTCTTCGAGGAGGTCAGGGACCGGCTCACGCCCGGGGGCGTCGTGGCCATCAACGTGGGGACTCCGCCCGACGAGGATGAGGTGGTGGATCGCATTGCCGCAACCATGCGCCGCGTGTTCCCCGCGGTGCAGGCCGCCCGCTACGGCGAGTTCAACAGCGTGGTGCTGGGGTTCCGCGACCCCGAGGTGGCCCGGCAGGCGCGTGCGCGGCTCGCGGGGGCGCCCGACCCAGTGGCGGTCCCATCGCGCCTGCTCGGCAGCCTGCTCACCCCGGTCGCCCCGGGCGGCGAGGTGTTCACCGACGACCACGCGCCCGTGGAGCAGATGACCGACGGCGCGATACTCGACTATCTCAACAAGGGCGCTCCCGGGGCCTAGCGCCGCTACATCAGGAAGCCCGCGACGATCAGGCCGAGGCCCACCAGCGCCAGCACGGCGAGGGCCACGTACACCACGGGGGATGCATCGGTGCGCTCGCCCGTGCCATCGTCGTCATCGGGCGGAGGGTGCATGGGAGGGATCTGCATGTGCCCTACACCCCCGCCTCGTCCTCACCCAGCACCTGGTCGCGGAACTCGAACATCGCGAGCGTCTCACGCTGGGCGCACCGCGCGCACACGGGCTCATCCCGGTAGCGGCTGCGGCCCGATCCCCCATACCCCGCTGCAGCGAGCCGCTCGCGCTCCAGGCGCCCGGTGCCGTCCGCAACGAAAGGGGTGCCGCAGATAGGGCACTCGCTCAGTCCCGCCATGCCCGCACCGTAGTAGGGACCGGCATGCCCGCCTTCACCCAGTCGCTCATGGAGAACGCGGGCTGCGAGACCGGAGCAGAGGCCGGCGGCACCCAACGAACTGCATCGCCCGGCTTGATCAGACGCTTGTCGAGCAACCCCAGCAATTCCCGCGGACTGGTGGTCTCCGGCGACGTGCTGACATCTATCCACTTCCGCTGCGTGCTGTCCCACTTCTCGACGGCGGATCCCTCCGGGACCTGGCTCATCACGAATGCCTGTACCTCGTTGCCCACGACCTGGCTCTTCGTCATCACGAGCGGCGCAGGGCCCATGGAGGCGTCCATGATCACGGATTGGCTCGTGTCAGGCAGGGGCCGTGACCCGACGCTCCCGTGAGCGATGACGACGGCGCTGGGCCGTATCAGCCACGCGGGATCAGCATGACCTGATGCCAGGTCCACGCCTGCGACGCGCGGTGAGCCGGTGCCCGGAACGCCCGCCTGCTGTTGATCCACGCCACCTCCGGGAATGGACCGCTGCTGCATCTCCCCGCTCGCGCCGCCCGCCACGCCCACGGCGACGGCGGCGAATGCCGCAGCGGTGAGAGCCCGGCGGAGCATGGGGGGAGGGTACTGGACGGGTTCCGAGGGGTTGCGCCCCGTCCCCGCTAGTCGCAGAACCCCGCGATCCAGGTGTTCACGCCGTCGGGGCACGTGGTGTTGTTCCAGATGACACGGCTCAGGTTCGCGAAGTACAGGTTCGTGCTGGTCAGGTTCGCGAAGTACAGGTTCGCGCAGTACAGGTTCGCCCCGCGAAGGTCGGCATGGCGCAGATCAGCGCGGCGCAGGTTGGCCCTCCGCAGGTCGCCGTGGTGCTTCACGCGGCCGCGCAGCCGGGCTCCCACGCACGTGGCCCCACGGGTGAGGGCGCAGGTGCGCGCCTTGCCGTTCACTGAGTAGGTGTGGGTTGTGTCCCAGGTGCCGGAGGCCGGAGCACCGACGACGGTCGGCAAATCCCCTCCCGCGCTCGCGCTACCCGCCAGTCCGAGGGCGACGGCTGCGGTAGTGGTTAGGGCGAGCAGGCGGAAGACCATGCGGCGGGGCATACCGCGCCGCCCCGCCCCCGCTAGGTCGGGCAGCCGGTGTTGGTCACGGTGCCGTCGGGGCAGGTGGTGTTGCTCCACGTAACGGCGGCCAGGTTGGCGCCGGTCAGGGTGGCGCCGGTCAGGTTCGCGCTGGTCAGGTTCACGAAGGGCATGTACGCGTCGGTCAGGTTCGCATCGGTCAGGGTCGCGTAGTTCGCAGTCACGTAGTTCAGGCTCGCGTCGGTCAGGTTCGCGTCGGTCAGGTTTGCCTCGTACAGGCTCGCGTAGACCAGATCGGCGCCCTGCAGGTCCGCGCCCTGCAGGTCCGTATAGCCCAGGTTCGCGTAGTTCAGCTTCGCGCCTGCGCAGCTGGCCGCGCCACAGAGCCAGTACTGGTTGCTGCGCTTCGCCTTCTTCCCATGCACCGGGGGCGCGTAGTGGAACTTCGCCCCCTTCAGGTTCGCCCCGCGAAGGTCGGCGTACTTCAGGTTTGCGCTGCGAAGATCAGCCCCCTGGAGGTTCGCCCCGCGAAGGTCAGCGAACCGAAGGTCCGCCCGCCGCAGGTTGGCCTTGCGCAGATCGCCGTGGTGCTTCACGCGGCCGCGCAACTGGGCTCCCACGCACTTGGCCCCACGGGTGAGGGTGCAGGTGCGCTTCTTGCCGTTCACGGCGTAGGTGTGCGTCTTGTCCCAGGTGCCGGACTTCGCAGAGGGCAGCGCCTTGCCGATGAGCGGCTCGGCGGCGTCAATGCCCGCACTCGCACTGCCTGCCGCCCCGAGGGCGAGGGCGGCGCTGATGGTAAGGGTGACGAGCGGTCGAAGCACGTGGAGAATCCTTTTTCGCTCTACTGCGTGGACTATCCGGCACCCGTCACGGTGCCGTCGGGGCGAGTCGTGGTTACCCAGCGCGTGCCCTCCATGATTGCACCACCCACATCGGCACGGTCGAGCACGGCGCCCGCGAGGTCGGCGCCCGTGAGGTCGGCTCCGGCGAGGATGGCCCCGGTCAGGTCCGCGCCCGTCAGATCGGCTCCTACCAGGGTCGCCCGCGTAAGCGTTGCCCGGGTCAGCATGGCCCCGGTCAGGTCGCCCGCGGTGAGATCCGCGCCTGTCAGGTCGGCGCGGGCCATGTCGGCTCCTAACAGGATCGCGTCGCGAAGGGTTGCCTGGGCGAGGGTGGCGAAGGACAGGTTCGCGTCGGAGAGGTCCGCGCCGGAGAGGTCGGCGCCCGACAGGTCCGCGCGCGCGAGATCAGCGCCACGAAGATCACGACCCGCGTAGTCGGCACCTGGGCGGGGTTCTTCAGCCACGGGTGGACGATACCCCGTGGCCGATGGTGGATGGTGCCAATGCCCCGCCCCACGCGGCGGGGCGGAGCCACCCCAGGGCCTCTAGCGACCCCGGGCCGCACGCACGACCACCCGATACCGCGCATTGGCCTTCGAGGTGCAGGCCTTCCGGGCGGTGCCCTTCTTCTGCGTGCACCTCGCCCTGGCGATGGTGCGGGTCCTCACGGCGTTCTGGATCTTCACGGTACGTGTGTAGCGGGCATTTGCCGTCCTGATGCACCGGGTGCGCTGGGTGCCCTTCTTCTGCGTGCACGTAGTCCTGGCGATGGTGCGGGCCCTGAGCGCCGTGGCCACCTTCACGGTGCGGGTGTAGGTGGCGTTTGCGGTGGTGGCGCACATGCGCTTCGCCTGCGCGGACTTGCCATCGCACTTCGCGCGCGAGATGGTGCGGGTGGCCTTTGCGCGCGCGAGCGTCACCGCGCGGGTGTAGGTGGCGTTGGCAGAGGTGGTGCACCGGGTGCGCTGCACCTTGTTCCTGCGCTTCGCGCAGGCTTCCCTGCGCTGGTCGCGGGTGGCCGTGGCGGCT
>Ga0181574_10000315_pt1 | contig 44581 bp, 44 predicted proteins | sample 101ome_24_FD_145600 | JGI IMG/M metagenome (GOLD analysis project Ga0181574, IMG submission 145600) | Coastal salt marsh microbial communities from the Groves Creek Marsh, Skidaway Island, Georgia - 101410AT metaG (spades assembly) | ecosystem: Environmental > Aquatic > Marine > Intertidal zone... | reverse complement strand
TCGACAGCAGGGGGAGGACCCGTCGAACGCGAGGATCGAGTCGGTCGTCGTTGTCGAAGTCGGGGAGAGGCATGAGGCTGGACGGTAGCGGTCGCCGCCGGTCGAACGACAACCGGTCGTCACGGCTGGAGGAAGGCAACGTCGATGCCCCGTTGGCTGCGCCTCGGGCGAAGCCGGCGGGGATGTGAAAGGATCGCTGGCACAACAACCGGGCTCGGCGAGCCACGGGGTGTGGTGTCGCCGCTCTCGAAAGGAGACATCATGATCACCGCCGTCACTCGCTGGGAGGGAAGCCCTGGAGCGATCCACGCCGTCGAAGAGGGGTCGCGCGCCGCCCGACCGCAGCACGAGGCCTGGGGTGCCCAGAACCCCCGACTTCTTCGACCTGCCGTCGGCTCGGGTGGTCTCGAAGTTGCGTTCTACACGTTGGATTTTCCGTCGATGGCTGCCTGGGGTGCGTTCCAGGACCAGATGATGGCGAGTGACTGGTTCGTCCAGTTGCAGCGAGATGTGGGGGCAGCCCACCCCGACCTTCGGATGGCCGACACGACGATCCTCTACGACGCCATCGGCTGACTGGCACAGCAGCGACAGGCGAACCGTCGTTCGATCGACTGCGACGACTGACGGTGGACGAACCGGCCAAGTGAGGCTAAATATCAGTGCACCAATCCACGAAGGAAGTTCCCGATGAACGAAAAGACATGGATCAAGCTCGGCGATCAGATCGCCGGCAACCTGCGAGCGTCGCAGAGCACCTACATGCTCGCCGTGGCAGCTCTCACCGCCACGATTGTGTTCGGTGCCAACTCCGATTCGGCGTTCCTGCTCACGGTTGCGGCCGTCGGCGTCGGGCTTTTCGGCTTGCTCTCCTTCGAGAACTCGCAGCAGGGCTTTATGGCGCTCATGAAGGGCATGCCGGAATCGATGGCCAACACCGAGATGGGTGCTGCGTTCCAACGCACCCCCTTCATGGTCTTTCGGGTTGCCAACGCCGTCCTCGTCACCCTGATCGCGATTGCGCAGATTCTGCAGGTGAACTGAACGGAACCGGGTGGGACGGCGCGATTCGCGCCGTCCTTCGGTCCGGGACCATCAGGCGAGGTGCGCCTGCATAGCGATCGCGTCGCCCATCTTGACAAGGCCAGGATGGTGACGCATCGCAAGAAGGCCGTCGATCGTTGCGCAGTACACGGTGGGTTCGACCCCGAGCCTTCGGGGTTCGTGCACGCAGGCGATTGGTTGGCCAGCCGTGATCGGGTCGCCAAGTTCGACCAGCCACTCGATCAAGCCGTCGGTGTCGCTGATCACGTATGCATCGTTGTCTGGAATGACGATGCGCTGTGATGGGGACCCCTCGAGTTCGCCGGTCAACACGCCCCAGTGACGGAGGATGTTGCGCACACCACGGTCGACGATCGCAACGATCCACGGCCGGGTCGAGCCGGTACCACCCAACTCAGTGGTGACGAAGGGGAGACCGGCCTCGGCGACCACCAGATCCCACATGCCCAGCATGTCGAGCTCGACGAGCTTCGTGACGAACGGTGCACGGAAGGCTTCGGCGGCAAGTGCGCCCGTTGCTTCGGTACCGGCGTCGTCGAGCGCCAGCGACGATGCCATCGGGATGAACTCGAGTGTCGAACCGCCGTCATGAATGTCAAGGACCGCATCGGCCATCGGCAACAGGGTGCGGCTGAAGTAGTCGGCGATGCGTTCGGTGTGGGTCCCGTCGGGACGGCCGGGAAACATCCGGTTGAGGTTGCCGTCGTCGATCGGCGATGTCCGCCTGGCTGCAGCAAACGCGGGTTGGTTCATGGTCGGGACGATGATCACCCGGCCTCTGATCTGGGTGGGATCGAGGGTGTTGGCGAGCTTCAGCAGCGAGAGAGGGCCCTGGTACTCATCGCCGTGGTTCCCGCCGCTGAGAAGTGCTGTGGGTCCGTCACCGTTCTTGATGACTGCGATCGGGATCATGACCGAGCCGTAGGCAGCGTCGTCGCGGCTGTAGGGGAGCATGAGGTGGCCGTGCTGCACGCCGTCGGCGTTGTAGTCGACCGTGGTCGAGATCGGCGAGGGAGGAAGGGACGTCATGGGTCAGTCCTTGACGAAGAGTTGTCGGGGGGTGGTGCACAGTGGCTCGGCGCCGCCATCGGTGATGAGGATGGGCTCGGTGATCTCGAGGCCCCAGTCGTCCTGCCAGAGTGCAGGCATGAAGTGAATCGTCATGCCGGGACGCAACTCTGTGAGGTCACCGTCGCGAATGCTCAGGTTCCGTTCACCCCAGTCGGGCGGGTAGCTGAGCCCGATCGAGTACCCGGCTCGACTTTCCTTGTCGAAGCCGTGCGAACGAAGCTCGGTGATGAACGCCCGGTGCATGTCGTGACAGGTGGCGCCCGGCCGGGCGGCATCGAGACCGGCGGCGATCGAGTCGACGAGTGCGGTTTCGGCATCGAAGAAGTGCTGGGGCGGGGTGCCGAGATAGACCGTGCGGCTTTGCGGCACGTGGTAGCGGTGGAAGACACCGGCGATCTCGAAAAAGGTGCCGGCCCCGAGCTCGAGAGGCTTGTCGTCCCAGGTGAGATGAGCAGCCGATGCGTCGATCCCGGTCGGGGTGAGGGGCACGATCGCCGGGTAGTCACCGCCGTGACCGTCGACGCCGGTGATGCCGGTCCGGTAGATCTCCGCCACGACCTCGTTCTTTCGAACGCCGGGTTCCATCACCTCGACGATCCGCTCGTGCATCTTCTCGACGATGCGTGCCGACACGCGCATGAAGTCGACCTCGGCCGGCGATTTGATGATGCGGCGCCAGTTGACCAAGCCGGTGGCGTCGACGAGGACGGCATCGGGAAGGTGGGCGTCGAGCGAGGCATGGGCTCGAGCCGAGTAGTAGTAGTTGTCCATCTCCACACCGATCCGGCCCTGCCCACAGCCTCGTGCGGTGAGAACACCGGCCAGGTAGTCCATCGGGTGGCGCTCATCGGACATGACGTACCGGTCGGGGTAGGCAACGATGTCGGCATCGGCCAGGTAGGTGGTGCGGGCTGCACCGGGGGCGTCCATGCCGCGGCCGAACCAGAACGGGTCTCCGTCGGGGCCGACGACCACACACTGGGGGACGTAGAACGACCATCCGTCGTACCCGGTGAGCCACGCCATGTTCGACGGGTCGACCGAAACGAGCGCATCGAGCCCCTTTGCTTCCATGGCGGTGCGCGTGGCGTCGAGTCGGTCGGCGTACTCGGCGCGAGAGAAGTGCAGCGTCGGGGATGCGGCATGCATGCCGGGTGGCTATCACACCCTGGTTGGCCCCGCATCCCTCGCAGGTGCAACGCTCTGAGAACTCAGGGGAGGAATCGTGGCTGACACCGCACTCGCAGTCGAACATGTCGAAACTCAGGGGAGGAATCGTGGCTGACACCGCACTCGCAGTCGAACATGTCGACGTCCTGATCGTCGGCGCCGGTATCTCTGGCGTTGGTGGGGCGTACCATCTTGCGACCCGACGCCCGAACACGAGCTTCGTGGTGCTCGAGAATCAGGAGTCGTTCGGTGGAACGTGGATCACCCACACCTACCCGGGGATTCGGTCCGACTCCGACCTCCACACGTTCGGGTACCGATTCAAGCCGTGGACCGGTCCACCGATTGCCAGCGCCGAGGAGATTCTCGCCTACATGGGCGAGGTCATCGACGAAAACGATCTTGCTCGGTACATCCGCTACCGCCATCAGATCGACTCCGCCCACTGGTCGTCGGACGATCGGCGGTGGACGCTTCGCGTGCGTCGCCTCGACACCGACGAGCACCTGACATTCACCTGCAACGTTTTGTGGATGTGCCAGGGGTACTACCGCCACGCCGAGGGCTACACGCCTCAGTGGCCCGGCATGGACCGCTTCGACGGTCCGGTCGTCCATCCCCAGCACTGGCCCGACGACCTCGACTACGACGGCAAGAACGTCGTTGTGATCGGCTCGGGCGCAACCGCTGCCACGATCGTTCCGGCGATGGCGGCCAAGGCCGGCCACGTCACGATGTTGCAGCGGTCGCCGACCTACTTTGCCGCCGGTCGAAACGAGAACGAGGTCGCCGTGATGCTGCGGGAACTCGACATCGACGAGGAATGGATCCATGAGATCGTCCGTCGCAAGATCCTGTTCGACCAGGCCCAGATCGCCGAGGCGTCGGTGCACTTCCCCGACCTCGTGAAAGAAGAGCTCTACGGGCGGATGCGCGAGTACCTCGGCGACGACTACGACATGGCCCCACACTTCACACCGTCGTACCGGCCGTGGCAGCAGCGCCTCGCCTTCGTCCCCGACGGGGACCTCTTTCAGGCCATCGCTGCGGGTGACGCCTCGGTGGTCACCGACGAGATCGAGACGTTCACCGAGGCCGGTATTCGGCTTGTCTCCGGCGAAAACCTCGATGCCGACATCGTCGTCACTGCGACCGGCTTCGACCTGAACGTGCTCGGCGACATCGCCTTCACCATCGATGACGAACCGATGCTGTTCCACGAGACCGTCACGTGGCGTGGCGCCATGTTCACCGGCGTCCCGAACATGTTGTGGGTCTTCGGCTATTTCCGGGCCAGTTGGACCCTGCGAGTCGACCTCCTCGCCGACTTGATGATCCGATTGCTGGACGAGATGGACGAGCGGGGTGCGTCGGTTGTCGTCCCCGAGATTCCGGCGGCCGATGTCGACATGGCGCTGGCCCCGTGGGTCGATCCGGAGAACTTCAACCCCGGCTACATCACGCGCGGGTTGCACCTGATGCCTCGCCAAGGTGATCGACAGCCGTGGTTGCACACGCAGGACTACTGGCGCGACAAAGACGAACTCCCCGAGGCCTCATTCGACGACGGCACGTTGCGCTTCGAGTGACTCGCCGCTCGGACGGCAATCCGTCACTCGCCGCTGAAGCGTGGAGAACGCTTCTCGACAAAGGCAGCCGCCGCTTCGCGGTGATCGGCGCTGGACATGGTTCGGATCATGTTGCTCGCCTCCGCGTCGAGGGCGGTGAGCAGATCAGCACTCGTCGCGCGGTTGATGTTTTCCTTCATGTAGCGCATGGCGATCGGTGCGTTGGTGGCGATCTCGTGGCAGTAGTCAAGGGCAGCGTCGGCAAATCCCTCGTTCGGCAGCACCCTGTTCACCAAACCGAGATCGGCGGCCTCTGCAGCTGACAGACGGGGCGACGTGTAGTACAGCTCCTTGGCCTTCGCAGGCCCGAGCAGCTGGGTGAGAAACCAGCTGCCACCGAAATCACCCGACGCACCGACGTTCGCAAATGCGGTGACGAGGAGTGCCCGTTCGGCGGCCAGACGGATGTCTGCTGCGAGAGCGATCGACAGGCCGGCGCCGGCGGCTGCCCCTGGAAGGGCAGCGACGGTGGGTTTGGGGAGCTCGTGGATCGCGGCGCTCACCCACCGTTGGCGAAGGCGGAGCGAGGCGACGCGGTCGTCGTACGCGCTCGGTTGCCCGTCGCGCGAGCGGCCACTCTGGTTGGCTTCGTTCATGCCCTTCACGTCACCGCCCGCACAGAACGCGCCCCCTTCGCCGGTGATCAACACGACCCGGATGTCGGGGTCGGTCGCGAACGCCGGGAGCACCGCTCGAAAGCCGTGGTACATCGCGTTGCTCAGCGCATTTCGACGATCGGGTCGGTTGAAGGTGATCACGCCAACCTGGCCCTCGCGGCGGGCGAGCAGGTCGTCGGTTCCGGTGTCGATCTCGGTCATGGTGAGATCTTCACACGTCGGTCAGAAGGCATCCAGATCGATGCCGAGCGCAAGCCGGCCGACCTGGTGGGTGACGCGGTCACGGTATCGATGCCGAGCGCAAGCCGGCCGACCTGGTGGGTGACGCGGTCACGGTGGACATTGATGTGCAACGGCATCGCCCGGAAATCGCGCTGGCGTCGAGCAAACGTTCCGCTCTCTCGCAGCCCATTTCCGCCTTCCACGCGGGCGAGCAGATCCATCGCATGCGACAGTTGATCGACCGCCATCGAGACGATCGCCTGCTGGCGGAAATAGTCGGCGGTGTCCGGGACCGTCCGCTGCTCGATTCGTCGGTCGACCTCATGGCATGCCTCGGTGACGGCCCTCATGGCATGCCTCGGTGACGGCAGCCCGCGCCGACGCGATGAGCGACATCGCCTCACCGAGATTGACCTGGACAGTGGGCCGCTCCACCATTTTCGTCCCCATGATCGCCTTGCGGGTTCGGCTTTCGTCCGCGATCTCCGCCAGGGCGCGCCGGGTGACACCGACGGCCATCCAACCGAGCATGAGATCGGAGATCCCAACCCAGTCTTCGCGGTACCGATGATTGATCACCGGGACGACCCGCAGACTCTCGGCCCGGTTTGCCCCGAACCATGGCACGCACCGGTCGAGCGGAACACGAACGTCGTCGTAGTGGATGTCGTCGGTGGCAGAGGCCCGGAGCCCGGAGCCGTCCCATGTCGGGTCGATACGAACACCGTGCGAGTCGTTTCGTACCATCGAGAAACGCAGATCGAGCGGCTCGAGTCGTTTGCCGTGCTCGTCGGCGACCGCAAACACGACCCCACACCAATCGCCGTAGGCGGCTCCGGTCGCGAAGGAGCCTCGCCCGGTGAGCGAGACTTCGTCGCCATCGATCCGCCCGTACACCCCTGATCCTGCTCCGGCCGGGAACGACACCCACTCTCCGGCGGCGATGAGCTCGCTCAAGAGATCTGCGTGGTCGGGGCCGAGGGTCCCGGCGAACAGGTGGAACACACACTGGTGGTTCCACTGGGTCCACGCCGTGCTTGGACAACGAGCGGCGATCGCCTCGAGTTCGCGGCCGATGGCGAGCATCGTGGCTTCGAGCCCCCCAATCTCGCGGCTCGCAGGGAGGCGCATGATGTCGCTGCACTTCAAGCCGTCGATCACCGCAGGATCGATGCGGCGGGTTCGGTCAGCTTCCTCAGCCTGTTTCTCGATCAACTCGAGCAACGGCGCAACGACAAGATCGTCGATCGGCGCAGGGAGAAATTCGTCAACCGGAGAACTCACGTCTCGTTCCCGTTCGCATCGATGACAATCACGGCCACAGTCTCGCGCAACTGCTGCACATCCCGCAACTGCTGCACATCCAGTCAGGCCAACGCTGCGAGGTCGCGCTCGAGTGGGTAGACGGTGGAGCCCGATCCGCTACGTTCGGCACGTCGTGATGGAGAAGGGGAACGCCATGACACTGCCCGGGGTGCTCGACGGCATCAAAATCGTCGAATTCAGCCAGAACGCAGCGATTCCGCATTGTGGTCGACTGCTCGCCGGACTCGGTGCTGATGTCGTCAAGGTCGAACCGCCGGTCGGTGATGCCATGCGGTATCTCGCTCCGATCGGTGATGACGGCCGCGCCTATCTCACGACGAACCCAGGCAAGCGGGCGATTGTGCTGGATCTGACCTCGCAGGAGGCGCCCTCGCTCGTGGACCGATTGTTTGCGTGGGCCGATGTCGCTCTGGTTGCCATGAAACCCGCTGATCTCGAACGTTACGGTCTCGACTGGGATCACGCTCGAACGATCAACCCCCGGCTCGTGCACCTCACCCACACAGCGCTCGGACCGGAGGGCCCCGCTGCTCACCACGGCGGCTACGACGTGCTGGTGCAGGGCCGAAGTGGCATCGGTTGGACGATGAACCGAACCCGAGAAGGCACCCCCCAGTCGACCCGCCCTGCGGTCAACGACTACGGCACCGGCATGGTGTCGGCGTTCGCGGTGATGGCCGGACTTCGGCACCGCGATCAGACCGGGGAGGGCCAACGTATCGACACGTCGTTGCTCGGTACCGCAATGAGTCTGTGTACCCCGACAGTCGCGTGGTTCGAGCAAGACGCCGAGGGTTACGAGCGACTGCAGGAGGAGATCGATGCGCTCCGGCTTGGCGGCCTGACGTTCGCCGAGCAGCGGGAACACTACGAACGACGTGTAGAGGCCGCAGGCGGTGTCTTTCGGCTGTACTTTCGGCACTACCCCACAGCCGATGGATTGATCTCGGTCGCTGGCCTCTCAGCCCATCTCTTTGCGAAGCTTCATCAGGCGACGGGAATCGCAGCACCACCGCGCATGGCGGTCAATGACGAGTTCTTGGCGGTTGTCGACGCAATGGAGGCGTTCTTTGCCGAACGGACCAGCAGCGAACTCATCGAGCTCCTCGAAGCTCACGGCTACCCATGCGGCCCCTACAACACGCCACACGAGGCGGCATTCGACGATCAGGTCAGGGCCAACGACTTTGTTGTCGAACTCGAACATCCGACGGTTGGTCGGTACGCCACCAGTGGGATGCCGATTCGAATGGAGAAAGCGCGAGCTGAGATTCGTGGTCCGAGCCCGCGGCTCGGCGAGCACACTCGCGAGGTGATGACCGACCTGGGCCTGGACGACTCGACGATCGATGCGCTCCACGAAGCGGGCGTGGTGAAATCGATCGACGACTAATCGGGGTTGCGCTCTGCCCTGTTCTGTTCGCGGCGGCGCAAGAACTGCTCACGAGTGTTGACATGGGGGTACGGCTCGTCGGGCACCGGGACCCCAAGCCGGTCGCAGATCGGCCCCCATCCGTCGCCGGGCTCGTAAACGAGCAGCCGATCTGCCGGCACGGTGTTGACGACTCGCTCGTTGTGGCGGCGAGCCGCCTCGATCGTCACGTTGCGATCGGCCCAGTTCGGCGTGAATTCGTTGCGAATTGCGTGCCACATTCGCTCGAACTCGAGGGCTTCGGTGCTTCCGTCATTGTCGGTGTCAGGAAGAATCGTCGACGATGCGCTCTCGTACCAGCGATCGAGTGGACGGTGACTGAGCAGGACAAGCGCATCGGGGAACGCGTTGCTCAATTGCTCCCAGAATGCTGCGCCGGGCCAATCGACGATGGCGTCGAAGTCGCCCAACAGTGCCTGCCAATCAACGGACTCGCCGGTCGCAGCTCGGTACCAGGCATCAACGTGGCCCGCCGCACCGACCTCCATCATGTGATAGCACCGTGCGTCCAGCAACCGTTCGAGCGCAAACTTGAGCGAGAGCGTTCCGGTCCGGCCGAGCCCGGCCCCCACGACCTTCATCGCTTCATCCGCATCGCCGCAAATGCGCCCCCATCGGTGAGTGCCTTGCGAACCGGGCGCAGCAACTCGAGGAGCCGCTGCGTGTCGACGGCGCCGATCGCCTCGACCAGCGGGAGCGACGCCGTGTCGGTGATGTGCTCGATCTCCTCGCGAAACGCTCTGCCGTCATCGGTGAAGGTGCCACCATCATCGAACAATCCGCAAGCTTGCAAACGCTCGATCCCCGCCTCGTAGGCCTTCTCGCTCCACGGTCGGGTGGCCTTGAGCGCTGCGAGCGGAACCTGACCGGTGGCTGCGTGGAGCAGGAGCGCTTCGACCGGGTCGACTGCAGCAGCTGACCGGTCGCTGCGTGGAGCAGGAGCGCTTCGACCGGGTCGACTGCAGCAGCAACCAATGCGGCGATGTGGACATCACCTCGCCATTCGCGGAGGATCGTGATGCGTTGCCAGAGTCGTTCCCAGGCATCTTCAGGTTCGGGAACCGCGCGATTGCCTGCTGCGAGTGGCCGTCCGGCGTCTTCGATGCCGTCGATGATTCGCCGGGTGAGTGCGGAGGCCTCGGCGATGTCATCAGCGTCGAGTGCCGGGCCGGCGAGTGTGCGGAGTGCACGACCGGCAGCCCGCATGCGAGCCGTCTGGATTGCAGCCGGTGACGCGATCGACCAGGCGTCGGGGATCGCCACCTCGACCATGAAGGGGGGAAAGTTGAAGAACGTCGCAACCACCACCTCGGCCGGGACGGACCCCAGTGCTGCAGCTCGGCTGGCGAAGTAGTGGTGTGATGCCGGAAGGTGGAGCGCCTCGTATTCCTCGGTCGCTTCGGGCGCGAAGTAGATGAAGCCGTGGATTGGCGCCACCATTCGGTTGAGTTTGGCGGTCAGTTCGAGAGCCGTCACGGATCGACTTATTCGCTCCAGGCCTTCAGCTTCTCGAACGTCGCCAGCGAGTCGGGACCGACGGCGTTGACATTGAGGTGGGTGACACCGACCTCTTTGAACACCTGGAGGCGCTCACGCACGTAGCCCTCGTCACCGATCAACGCCGAGAGGTCGATGTATTCCTCGGGCACGGCGGCCATCGCCTCGGCCCGTTTGCCCGACAGGAAGAGATCTTGGATCTCCTCGGCTTCCTGCACCCAGCCGTAGCGCTTGAAAAGGTCGTTGTAGAAGTTCTTGCCCTTTGCGCCCATCCCGCCGACGTAGAAGCCGATCAGGCCCCGTGCCTGGTCGCGCGCTTCTTGGATGTGGTCACCCGTGCCGATTGCGACGAAGCCACCGGCGATGATCTCGAGTGGTTTCTTGTCCGGATCGCGCTTGGCGGCTCCGGCGGCGAGCGCATCACCCCAGACGTCCTGGAAGCGGTCGGGGACGAAATGGATGGTCTGCCAGATGTCGGCGATTTCGGCGGTGAGCTCGACATTCTTTGGACCGATCGAGGCAATACCGATGCGGATGTCGTTGGCGGGCGGGCGGTCCATGAACCGGATCGGCTTGCCGAGCCCGGTACCGCCCTCGAACGGGAGTTTGTACGACGAGCCGTCGTGGGTGAGCTTGTCACCGCTCCACACCTTGCGACAGATCTCGATGGTGTCTCGGGTCCGCGCCATCGGCTTGTCGAACGGCACGCCGTGCCAGCCCTCGATGACCTGCGGACCGGACGTGCCGAGGCCGAGAATGAACCGGCCACCCGACAGGGCGTCGAGCGTTGCGGCCGTCTGCGCAATGAGGGCCGGGCTGCGGGAGTACAGCGGGATGATCCCGGTCATCAACTCGACCCGCTCGGTCTTGGCGGCGATGTAGCCGAGGGTGGAGATGAGGTCGTAGCCGTAGATCTCTGCACCCCACAGCAGGTCGACACCTGCCGACTCGAGATCCTGTGCCTGCTGCGCAAGGCGCTGCGGGTCGCCGTTGAAGCCAATCGTCGTGCTGATTTTCATGGGCCCATACTGGCCGAGTACGGGGGCCGGGCGCGAACCGTCAGTCGAGTTCTGCGGCGAACCAAGGACGGAGTGACTCGATCATCGCGTCAGGGAAGCGAACCGGTTTGCCGTCGTTGGTGATCAGAGCCGCACGAAGCTCCTGCGTCGCAATGACGTCGTCGTTGCGCATGATGCGCTGTCGCCACGTCGACGTGACACGCCGGAACTCGAGGATCTCGGTCTCGACGACCAGGTCGTCGAGTTCCTCGGCCATCCCGAGGAACTTGGTGTGGATCTCCGACACCACGATCGAATGGCCATCGGCCCGCATCCGGCCGAGCGAGACCCCTGCCTCCATCAGCAGTTCGACTCGTGCTGCCTCGAAGTACGAGATGTACACGGCGTGGTTGACGTGGTTGTACGGATCGAGCTCACCGAAGCGAACCCGGATGTTCATCTCGTGCACGGTCATCGTTCGGTGAGTGTAGGGCCAGCGACTCGCGCGGTAGGTTCCGGATCATGGCTGGGGGACTTGTCGGGCTTTTGGACGACGTGGCGGCGCTGGCGAAGCTCGCAGCCGCTTCGATCGATGATGTGGGAGCGGCGGCGGGCCGCGCGTCGGTGAAGGCCGCTGGCCTGATGGTCGACGACACCGCCGTGACGCCGACCTATGTGCAAGGGATCGCGGCAGAGCGAGAACTCCCGATCATCAAGCGCATCGCGAAGGGATCGATTCGCAACAAAGTGCTGTTCATTCTGCCGGCGGCTCTGATCCTCAGCGAGTTCCTCCCCACGATGGTGGAGCTCATCTTGATCGCTGGCGGCACGTTCCTGTGTTTCGAGGGAGCACACAAGATCATCCATGCGATACGGGGTGATGATCACGATCACGATGTCCCGGCTGCGGTCAAGGGGCCCGACGCCGAGGAGTCGACGGTCAGCGGAGCGATCCGCACCGACCTCATCTTGTCGGGTGAGATCATGGTCATCGCGCTGAAGGAAGTGATCGAGGAGCCCTTCGTCACCCGGGGGGCGGTGCTCGTCGTGGTCGCCGTGCTGGTGACCGTTGTCGTCTTTGGCCTCGTGGCGCTGATCGTCAAGATGGACGATGTCGGGTTGATGATGACCCAGCAGGAATCCGAGCGGTCGAAACGGATCGGCCGTGGGCTGGTGCATGCCATGCCGAACGTCCTGACGTTCCTCACCGTGGTGGGTACTGCAGCGATGCTCTGGGTGGGTGGTCACATTCTCGTCGCCGGAGCCCACGAACTCGGGTGGGATTGGCCCTACGACGTCATCCACGACGCAGAGGCACAGGTGGAAGATCTCGGAGGTATCGGTGGCTTCCTGGCCTGGCTCGTCAACACCGCCATCTCGGCCGTCGTCGGACTCGCCTGGGGTTGTGCCGCCATGTTCGTGGCGTCCCTCCTGCCCTTCGGCACGACGAACGGCGACGAGCACGAGGCTGTGGTCGAGTAGGGGACGCTCACCTCGGGGGCTGGGTTCCTCTCAGCGACCAGGTGGGGGCGGAAGGATCTGCCGCAACTCGTCGACGGTCACGCCCAGTGCGGCGGCTGCGTCGTCGAGCGGCTCACCTGGCGGTGGTAGGAGGTCGACGAGTTCTGCCTCGGTCACGCCCAGGGCCGCTGCGGCGTCGGCGAGATCGGGTGCGTCAGGCGGGCGGTCATCGCCCGGTGCCGGTCGGCCCACGTCGCCCTCGACGTTGCCCATGAGACAACGAGGGATATACGGGTAGTCGGCGGTGACGAGGTAGGCGTAGTTGCCGTCGATGAAGGTCCCGTTGCACTCGTCGAGGTCACCGGATCCGTCGGTGAAGACCCAGTCACCCGGTCCCGTTGCACTCGTCGAGGTCACCGGATCCGTCGATGAAGACCCAGTCACCCACGTAGGTTCCGTCTGCCACGGTCCCTTCGAGGTCCACGGACACTCCGGCCCGGCCGGTGTGGACACAATTGGTTCCCGAGCGGACGTCGTCGGTCAGGCCATAGCTCGATGCGTAGGCGTCGGAAACCGATGCGTAGATGAGGTGCCCGTCGGCGGCAAACCCGACGAGTACAAGATCGTCGCCCTGGTCGAAGGCGTCGACCAGCAGGTCGGACCGGCCGTGGTAGTGGTACTTGCCGCCGGGCTGCACGCGTCGACCAGCAGGTCGGACCGGCCGTGGTAGTGGTACTTGCCGCCGGGCTGCACGTGGGCGTTGTTCATGTCGAGGCCCAAGTCGAGGAAGTCCTGGAGTGCCTCGATGCGGTAGGTCTCACCGTTGGCGCAGGTCGCGGTTTCGGCGGTGCCTGGCTCCATCGAAACGCCGTTGAGTGCCACTCCCGGTACGCGGGTAGGAGTGACGGTGCCGAGGTAGACGGGCGCAGTGGTGAACTCGTACGACAGCGTCTGTTCGGTGATCGAGTGTGGATTGCCGTCGTTGGGGAACTCGCCGGACCGATGGTTCGGGAGCGCATTGGCCATCATCGTGCGGACACCATTCGCGATGCTCACGGTGACCTCGGTGCCGAACACCTCATCGACGAGGACGTAGTCGCCGAGGAAGTCGATACCCGTGAGGGTGTCCGATTCGCTTGCGTCGTGCCCGTGCTCCGTCTCGTTGCTCGCCGGTGCTGCCGGGACGCTGGTGGATGCGTCCAGTACGTCCTCTGCGGACCCGGCAGGAACACCTGGCGACTCACTGCAGCCGGCGCCGAACGCAATGAGGCACGCGCCGAGGATGCCGAGTCGGGCCTTGTAGCAGCGAGGTGGAGGCGAGATCACCTACTGATCATGTCGCGGCACGGTAAGAGATCGGTTGCAGAACTACCCCGGGGCACCGAAGAAGCGTGCTGTCATCGCATTCCCTCGGCATTGACCACGAAATGTTGCAATGTCCGGTCTTTTGGACCAATGTGCATCTCATGCCGGCGACACCGCTCGATCGGGATCATCCGCTCCCGCTCTGGGCCCAACTCGAAGCGGACCTTCGGCGCAGGATCGACAACGGCGAATTCGAGGATGGACGGTTCCCGACCGATCTGAACCTCACCACCGACTACGAGGTCAGTCGCCACACCGTCCGAGAAGCGATCCGGCAACTCAACAAGACCGGCATGCTGAAGCGAGAACGAGGCCGGGGCACCGTCATCAACCGCGGTGAGTTCGAGCAACCACTCGGCGCGCTCTACAGCCTGTTCCAATCGATCGAAGCGACCGGGACGGAACAGACGAGTGAGGTCCTGCAACTCGATGTGGTGACCGACTCGATCGCCGCTGCGCACCTCGAACTTGACGAGGACACCGAGTTCGTCCTGCTCGCCCGTCTGCGGCGAGCCGGTGACGCCCCGCTTGCGGTCGACCGCGCCTGGATACCGCTCACATATGGGGCACCCCTCCTCGACGTCGACTGGTCGCACACCGCGCTGTACGCCGAGATGCGTCGGATCGGCGCCCCCACACCCACCGCCGGGTGGGAGCGTCTGACGCCTGTCGTCCCGGCCCCGGCCGATCGCACCCTGCTCCAACTTCGCTCAGGTGTTGCTGCTTTCAGTCTCGAGCGACTCGGCACGTTCGACGGCAAGCCGGTCGAATGGCGAACCACCCTGATTCGCGGTGACCGGTACCGCTTCGTCAGCGAATGGTCCGCCGACGGTGTTGCTGGCACACTTCGCCCACAGAGCTAGTTCGGAGCGATTTCGAAGATCGTTTCGATCTCGGTGGCGATGTCGAACGGCAGTTCGGCCATGCCAACAGCTGAACGGGTGTGCACCCCGGCCTCACCGAACACCTCGTGGAACAGTTCGGAGCAGCCATTGATCACTGCGGGAGTGTTGGTGAAACCCGGTGCACAGTTCACCATCCCGAACACCTTCACAACCCGCGTGATGCGATCGAGTGAACCGAGCTCGACGCGAGCAGCAGCGAGAAGTTGCAGGCCGGTCAAGCGCGCTGCGTGTTTCGCAGAGTCGAGATCGACGTCGGTACCGACCTTGCCGGTGATCATCGAACCGTCCGCGGCAACGGGTCCGTGGCCTCCAACGTGCAGGAGTCCACCGCTGATCACCGCCGAGACGTACAGGCCGGCGGGGGGCATGGGCGTCGGGAGCTCGATGCCGGCGGCAGCGAGGCGAGCTTCGTGTGACATGACGCCCGAGCGTAGTCTCGGTGACGTTGGTCGATCAGTGGAGGAGCAGGCAATGGAAGTCGTCAACGAGGTGATGCCGACCGATCGGCAGCGTCTCGCCGAGATGATGGAGCCCGGCCCGGACGGGCCGATCTACATGGTCAACCTGCTGCGCTTCAAGCCAGCGGCCGAATACGAAGACGGCCGCGAAACCACCCTCTCCGGTCGGGAGGCGTACAACCTCTACGGCCAAGCGGTCAGCCAGATCATCCAGGACTACGACGGCGAGATCATGTTCGTCGGTGACGTCACCTTCCTGTCGCTCGGACAGGTCGAAGATCTCTGGGACGAGGTGGCGATCGCCAAGTACCCGAGTCGAGGTGCCCTGCTCGCCATGTCGTCCTCACCGGAGTGGCAGGCCGCCGCCGTGCACCGAAGCGCCGGGCTGGCCGGACAGCTCAACATCGAGACCGTCGGCGGCTTCTTCTCGTGAACGATGTCCGCGTCGGTGTGACGCCGCCCTGGGACCTCGGCCGTGTGTCGGCCGAGGATCAGCGCCGTCGGCTCGCTGCCGTTGCCGATGCCGGTATCGATCACATTTTCACGGCCGACCATGTCAGCTTCGTGGGAGGGGCGGGGATCGACGGTCCGGTGCGCCTCGCTGCGATCGGTGGGATGGAGCCTCGTCTCGGGTTGTACCTCGGTGTGTTCCTGTTGTCACTTCGTCATCCGCTCGTGGCCGCTCGCCAGATCGCCTCGCTGGCCGAGATGGCCCCGGGACGGGTCACCATCGGCGTAGGGGTCGGGGGTGAGGACCGGCACGAGTTCGAGGTCTGCGAGATCGACCCTGCGACGCGCGGTCGTCGAACCGACGCTGCCCTTGCCATCGTTCGACGGCTGCTCGACGGCGAGACCGTCGACGGCGACGGAACGTTCTACGAGTTCGCCGATGCGTTGATTCGTCCGATACCGGAACCGCGGGTTGCGTTCACGGTCGGCGGCCGCAGTGATGCTGCCATCGATCGGGCCGCTCGCCTCGGTGATGGATGGCTCGCCTCGTGGTGCTCCGTCGGCCGTTTCACTGCGGGTGTGGCGATGACCGAACAGCTCGGTGCCGAACGGAACGTGGACTGGCAGCACGGGTTGCAGATCTGGGCGGGTATCGGCGACGACCGAGCCGAAGCGCGGGGCTATGTGGCGGACGGCATGCAGACCTTCTACGGCATCCCGTTCGAGGCGTTCGAGAAGTACACGCCAATGGGAACAGCCGATGACATCGCCGACTTCCTGATGCCCTATGTGGAGGCTGGCGCCAAGGTGATCAACGTGTCACCGTGCGGGCCAACCCGCGAGGCCGAGGCCGAGGTGATGGGTCTGGTCGCAGAACGGCTTCGGCTGGGCTGAACAACAGGGTTCACTCGAGCTCGTCGAGGAGTGCCCGGGCGAGCGGCGGCAGCTCGGTGCCGGTCGGCCAGACAGCTCGTAGATCCCGACCGATGCTGAGGCCGGGTGTCTCGATCTCGACGAGTTGACCACCGGCCACCTCGGCGGCGATCGCAAGCCGGCTGATCACCGTGGGAGCGTTGCCCTGGACGACTGCGGCGCGAACGGCAGAGGTGGAGCCCAACTCGAGGACAGCACCAGGTTCGCCGAGTCCGAGGTCGCTCAGCGCCGTCTCGAGCGCTTCACGGGTGCCGGAACCGGCTTCCCGCGTGACCAGCGGGGTCGCAGCGAGCGCCTCGACGGGCACGGATTTGCGTTCGGCCCATGGGTGGCTTGGGGCCACGACCGTGACGAGTTCGTCGTGGCCAACCACCAGTTCCTCCAACCCGAACAATTCCGACGGTGTCTCGATGAACCCGAGATCGGCCCCACCATGGCGGAGCCGATCGATGACGGTCGTCGAGTTGGCGACCTCGAGTGCGATCGAGTCCCGAGGATGCGCCCGCGAGAAACGGTCGAGCCATCGGGGAAGGAGGTATTCCGCAATCGTGAAGCTCGCCGCGATGCGGAGACGACCGACCTGCTCGGCCTGAAACGCCGAAAGCCCGGCACTGAGCTGATGAGCCGCGCGGAGTATCCCCTCGGCCCAGCCCGCCACGACCACTCCGGCGTCGGTCGGAACCGACCCACCGGGGCTGCGGTCGAGAAGCCGAAGATCGAGTTGTCGCTCGAGGTGTTTGATGCGGCTGCTGGCCGACGGTTGGGTGATCCCGTGGGCGTCTGCAGCGCGTGACACGCTTCCGAGTTCGACGACCGACACGAACAGATCGAGTGATGCCAGATCCGGAAACATCGGCGGCAGGGGCATAGGGAGAGTCTATGTCAGGCACCGAGGACGGAGCCTCTACGGTCAGAGGATGAGCGTCGACACCATGAAGGCATCCGCGGCGACCGATGTCAGGAGTGCTGCAGGAGTCCTGACATCGGTCTCGCACGAACTCTGGGAGCACCCGGAACTGGCGTTCGAAGAGGAACATGCCGCCAAGGTGTGCGTCGAGGCACTGAGCGATGCCGGGTTCGACGTGACCACCGGTGTTGCCGGCCTCGACACGTCGTTCGTCGCCGAATACGGCAGTGGATCGCTGGTGGTCGGGATCTGTGCCGAACTCGATGCGCTCCCGGGGGTCGGCCACGCCTGCGGGCACAACATCATCGCCGCCTCCGGCGTCGGCGCCGGTATCGGTTTGGCTCGTGTCGCCGACGAGGCCGGCATCACCATTCGGGTACTGGGGACCCCGGCCGAAGAGGGGGGAGGCGGCAAGATCATCATGCTGGAGGACGGCGTCTTCGACGGACTCCACCTGGCGATGATGATCCATCCTGCGCCGATGGAGTCCGACGTCTTCCCGACCCTCGCCGCGACCGAATGCGAGTACCACATGCACGGCAAGTCGGCGCACTCGTCGCTCGCCCCCCACGAAGGAATCAACGCAGCCGACGCCATCACGGTGGCCCAAGTGGGGATCGGTCTGCTTCGCCAACACCTGCTCCCAGGTGACCAGATCCATGGCATCGTCACCGATGGAGGCGATGCACCGAACATCGTCCCGTCGCATTCGACCGCCCGCTACATCGTGCGAGCCCCGGCCGTCGCAGATCTCGAACGGCTGCAGGGGCGGGTCCACCGGTGTTTCGAGGCGGGGGCGCTGGCGACGGGCGCAACCCTTGCGATCGAGGATCATGGCCCGCCGTACACCGAGTTCGAGCACGATGAGGAACTCGCCCTGCTCTACCGGACGAACGCCGAGGGATTGGGTCGCTCGTTTGCCCCGCGACCCCGGCAGGGCGCAGCGTCGACCGACATGGCGAACGTCTCGCTCCTGCTACCGACGATTCATCCGAGCCTGGGACTCGACTGTGCCCCGGCGGTGAACCATCAACCGGAGTTCACGCAGCACTGCAAGACCGACGATGCCGATGAGGCGATGCTGCACGGCGCCATTGCCATGGCCCAGACGTGCATCGATGCCGCTGCGCTCGGCCCCGTCCGGGAGCGTCTCTTGGCCAACGACACCACCTATGGCGGCCGCGGCATGGACTACCCCTGGCGATTCTGACGAGATCGGACCGTTGCCTCAGGCCAACAGGAAGCCGAGCCGAACCGTGTAGCCGGTCATGACGGTCCAAAAGAGCATGGCAAAGCGGCGCTCCCCGCTCCGATTGTTGAAGGTCGAACCCGTCCACGTGCCGAGCGCCATCAACGGCACGGCGGCCAACGCAAGCAGCACCGACTGTCGACCCAGCAACTCGGCTTCGGCAAAGATCGCAGTCTTGGTGGCATCGCCTGCGAACGAGGCCAGCGATGCAGCCCCGACGAAATGGCGTCGATCGAGGTCGAGGTTGCGGATCGCAACGCCCTTCAGTGGGCCCGACGTTCCCGAGAATCCCGACGTTGCCCCCGAGGCGAACGACAACAGGGGCGCAAAACCGGCCCGCGCCAACCGCAGTTCGTAGCGTTCTGGGCCCGACGTTCCCGAGAATCCCGACGTTGCCCCCGAGGCGAACGACAACAGGGGCGCAAAACCGGCCCGAGCCAACCGCAGTTCGTAGCGTTCAGCGATCAGCGTCGCCCCGAACATTGCCACCACACCGAGCGTCACGACCCAGTCGGGCGCCGCAACCAGCAGGGTCGAGCCCACCGCTGCGCCGAGGATCAGCAGCAACACGACACCGGCTGCGGCGCGTATGGGCAACGTGCGGCGGTAGGCCGCGATCTTCAAGACGTTGTTGCTCGCCAAGAGGAGCGCCGCGAGCGCAATGCCCTCCTTGGACCCGAGGAAGACCACGAGCGTCGGCACGAGTACCAGCGAGCCACCCAACCCGGCCGACGCCGACACGGCGAAGGACAGGTAGACGAGCAGGAGTACGCCGAGCAGAGCGAGGAGTTCCACGGAGGGGAACGCCTAGGCGTCGACGACGTCGACACCGAGCGCGCCGAGTGCATCGTTGAGCGCTGCGAGATCGCCCAACCCGGCCGACGCCGACACGGCGAAGGACAGGTAGACGAGCAGGAGTACGCCGAGCAGAGCGAGGAGTTCCACGGAGGGGAACGCCTAGGCGTCGACGACGTCGACACCGAGCGCGCCGAGTGCGTCGTTGAGCGCTGCGAGATCGCCGGCGATGAGTTCGTCGAGGACCGAGAGGTGTGGATCCATCTCCCCGGAGAGCTTTTCGAACACAGCGTACGACTGCGCCGTGGGCTTCGCGTCGGCGCTGGCGACCACCGGGACGAGGTCGGCGAGCTTCTCCCACAGTTGTTCGCGGTAGTTGAGGCTGTCGCCCTCCGATGCCAGATCGGGTTGCACGAGCTTTCGTTCGATCGCATCGATCTTGTCGGAAAGTTCTCGGGCGCCGGAAGCAGCGTCGCCACCGCCGTCGATCTCGTCGAGTCGTCCGGCCCAGCCGCCCAGCATCGTCTTGAGGGTGCGGCACCGGTTGATCGCAGTGGTCACCTCCGACAGCCGATCTCGGATCTGCATCTGGAGCGCGAACTGCGCCTCGAGATCTTCGATGCTGGTGTCGATGCGCGGGTCGAGCAGGAGCGTGAATGGCTGGGTCTGTGAGAAGTCGCCGATGTCGAGTCGGACCGAATAGTCACCGGGAAGGGTGAGCGGCCCGGCCGGCCGACCGTGGAAGTCCGTGTCGTTCATCTTCGGACCCTCGGGGTGACGCATGCTCCACCAGAATTCGTTCATCCCGGTGTCGGCCGTGCAGTAGAAGCCCTCACGGTCCTCTTTTTCGGCCGGAATGTCGCTGTGGAACGAATCGATTTCGGTCCCGTCGGCATCGAGCACCGTGAGACGAACGGTCTCCTCCGTACCCTCCGGCACGAAATAGGTGAACCGAACGCCGTGGCGGAGATCGTCGCCGGCATCGAGCATCCGCTTCGTCTTGTGACCGGTGTCGTGTTCGTCGACGTAGAACGTGGCGTTCTGACCGATGGTGACGTGGTAGTTCTTGCCGCCGGGTCGACCCCAGAAGCCGGCGAACAGGTGCTCCGGGGAGCGGATCGTGTCGGCCGGCTTCATGAGCGCCGGGGTCGCCGTGTCAGACAGATCCGCAGCCTGATGGACCTGGGACACATCGTCGAGGATCCAGAACGATCTGCCGTGCGTGGCGACGATCATGTCGCCGTGCTTGAGCACGAGGTCGTAGACCGGGGTCACCGGCAGGTTCGACTGCAGCGGTTGCCAGTTGGCGCCGTCGTCGACCGACACGTGAAGGCCCATCTCGGTGCCGACGTACAGCGTCCCCTCCCGAGCGGGGTCCTCGCGAACAACCCGGCAGTATTCGCGTTCGGGGATGCCGTCGGTGATGAGGGTCCAGCTCTGTCCGAGATCGGACGTCTTGTAGACGTAGGGAGCGTAGTCACCCTCTTTGTGGCGGGCGACGGTCATGTAGACGGTGCCCTGGTTGTGGGGCGACTCTGCCAGCATCGTGACCTGGGAGTTGGCCGGCAGACCGTCGGGTGTCACGTCCGTCCAGTTCTCGCCATCGTCGGTGGTGACGTGCACCAGTCCGTCGTCGGAGCCCGTCATCATCACGCCCGGCTGATGGGCCGAAAGCATGAGCGAGAAGATGGTGGCGTACATCTCGGCGCCGGCGGTGTCCATCGTCAGCGGACCGGACACACCCATCGTGTCCGGGTCGGCCCGGGTGAGGTCGGGGCTGATCGGCTCCCAGCTGTTGCCCTCGTCGGTCGATCGGAACAACCGGTTGCCCGCTGCGTAGAGCGTGTTCGGGTCGTGCGGCGAGAACATGATCGGGTAGGTCCATTGGAAGCGAACCTCGGCGGTGTTGCCGTCGAGGTACCGCTCCGGCCACACGCTCACGAGCTGGATCTGTTTGCTGCGATGGTCGTATCGCTGCAGCGCATCACCACCTCCCGGCGAGGAACCGATCGCGCCGACGTAGACGATGTTGGGATCGCCCGGCTTGACTGCCACGTAGCCGGACTCGGCGGTTCCGGGTGGGTAGCAGTCGGCCCAGTTGATCGCGCCTTTCCCCGTGCGGCTGGGCACGGCGATCGACGAATTGTCCTGCTGCGAGCCGTAGACGAGGTACGGGTATTGGTCGTCGACGTCGACGTGATAAAGCTGCGCAGTTGGCTGGTTGTAGATCGACGACCACGTCTTGGAGCCGTTGAGCGACACCCACGCCCCTCCGTCGTCACAGCCGATCATGCGGTCGGTGTCGTTCGGGTCGATCCACAGTTCGTGGTTGTCGCCGTGCGGGGTGCTCATCTCGGTGTAGTTGGCGCCACCGTCGATCGACTTCCATGCCTTCATGTTCATGACGAAGACGGTGTCGGGGTCGGTTGGATGCGCGGTGACGTGCATGTAGTACCAGGGCCGCCAGCACAGGGCTGCCTTGCCCGAGACCTTCTCCCACGTGTCACCGAAATCGTCGGATCGGTACATGCCGCGCTTGCGGTACTCGGCCTCGACGAGCGCAAAGACGCGACCGTGCTGCGCGGGTGACGCGGCGACCCCGATCTTGCCGACCGTGCCCTCGGGCATCCCTTTGTTGCACGTCAGCTCGGTCCAGGTGTCACCGCCGTCGGTCGACCGCCACAGGCCTGAACCCGGCCCGCCGGAGTTGATCGACCAGAAGTTGCGCCGTGCCTCCCAGGTCGAGGCGTAGAGGATGCGCGGGTTGTTGGGATCGATCGAGAGGTCGACCGCTCCGGCTGATTCGCTCACGTGCAGGACGAGATCCCAGTTGTCGCCTCCGTCGGTCGAGCGGTAGACCCCCCGCTCCGGGTTGTCCTTGGACATGTGGCCGAGTGCAGCCACGTAGACGGTGTCGGGGTCGTGAGGGTGGACGCGCACTGCGCCGATGTGGCGGGACTCGGGCAGACCGACATGGGTCCATGTGCGACCCCGGTCGCGCGACCGGTACACGCCGTCACCATGGCTGACGTCGATACGGATCGTGGCTTCGCCGGTTCCTGCATAGATGACGTTGTGATCCGACGGCGCGACAGCGAGCGCACCGATCGACCCGCTCGTGAGTTGACCGTCGGTGATGCACTCCCAATAGGTCCCTGCATCCTCGGTCTTCCAGACGCCACCTGCGCATGCCCCGAAGTAGAAGACGTTGCGATCGATCGGATCCGCAGCGACGGCAACCACCCGACCGCCGCGGGTCGGGCCGATGCAGCGGTACGTGACCTGGCCGAGAAATGACGGGTCGATGGGCATTCGGGATCTCCTTGTCGAGAGGTTGGCAGACCGTACAGGCCAACGGGTCAGCGGTTGAAATGCATGAAGAACGCGCGTCCAGAGGTGACCATGACATAGGCGAACACCACGCTTGCGATGAAGGGGATGTTGTCGTTGTAGCGGCAGAATTCGCTCGGGTCCCGGGTGCAGCGAGTCTCGGTCACATCGGCGGTCAACGACAGACCGGCAACGGCAGCGAGCGATACGACGAACCAGATCGCGATGCGCCGGAACTTCTTGTGTCCGACCTTGTAGCGGTACCTGACGTAGGCGGCTCCGCCGAGGGCGACGACCATGACCCCGCCCGACCAGAGGAGATGTTCGAGGAACTCTGCTTGCGTGACCACGACGTGACACTAGAGGTCGGCCACCGGCCCACCGCCCCCCGATCTCAGCTGAGGAGCAGCTTCTCGATCCGGCGGGCTGCGACGGTGGTACCGGACACACCCAAGACGACGAGGACTGCAGCGTGTGCGAGCAGCGACGCGTTCCAGACCCCAAGGTTGGCCGCCCGTACGAGTTCGACACCGTGATAGAGCGGACTGAGGTTCACCACCCATGACCAGTCGCCGTACGCCGAGACCGGATAGAAGGTCGCCGAGAACAGGAAAAGCGGAAGCGTGGCGGCCGGGACGTATTCGAAGTCGGCCCAACTCCGCATGTAGGTCGTGGCCGCCATACCGAGCGAGGCGAAGGTGTAGCCGATGAGGGCGGCGACCGGCACGGCCATCATGATCCAGGCAGACTCGACCATTCCCAACGCTGCCATGGTGACCAGGAAGGCGACGGCGTAGAGCATGCCGCGCAGGACGGCCCAGCCGATCTCACCGACGGCGACATCGGCGGCCGTGAGCGGCGTGGTCAGCAAGGCGTCGTAGAGCTTCGACGCCTTCCATTTGTGGAAGATGTTCATCGTCGAATCGAAGATGGCTCCGTTCATCGCCGCAGCAGCGAGCAGGCCCGGCGCGACGAACTCGTCATAGGCGACCGAGCGGCCGGAGATGTCGACGTCGCCGACGAGTTCGCTGAGCCCGACGCGAATCGACAGCAGGAACAGCATCGGTTCGAACAGCCCACTGAGGATGATGATCCAGTTGTGGCGGTACACCATGGCACTGCGTTCGATCAGACGCTGGGGACGCCGAACGTCACGCCAGACGGCAGCTGTGGTGGTGACGAGGCTCATGGGCACCGCCTCATTGCGTGCATGAGGCTCATGGGCACCGCCTCATTGCGTGCATGAGGCTCATGGGCGTAGCCGCCGATCGAACACGATCGTGCAGGCGATCCAGCCAGCTGCGATGTAGAGCCCGAGAACGCCGACATGGCCGAGGGCAGAGCCGACGTCGAGCCCACCGAGCACGAGTCCGCGGCAGAGTTCGATTGCGTGCCACAGCGGCGTGAACCAGGCGACGGTCTCGAGCGCTCGAGGCAGTTGCTCGACGGGATAGAAGGCACCGCCGAACAAGAACATCGGCATCACGACGAATCGCAGGATCGCCGGGAAGGTGTTGTCGACGTCGCGCGATCCGGTCCACGCCGCGATCGGCATCGCGAACGCAAGCCCGCACAGCACCGCCGCCGGGACGGCCCCGACGAGCCCGAGCGATCGAGTGCTGGGGAAGAGGGCCAAGACGCACGCAACGCCGCTCGAGGTGATGAGGGCCCGACCTCCGAACGTGAGCAGGAAGGCGGTTGCGAGGTCGCGGGGTTCCAGTGGCGTGCCGATCATTCCTCGGAACGCATTCGACCAACGGAAACCGTCCATCGTCGGCCAGAGGGCCTCCTGGCTGGTGTTGAACATCGTGGTCGTCGCCAGGAGGGCGGTTGCGTAGAAGGCGAAGTACGACACGTCGCCGAGGATCTCGGCCCGACCACCGCCGTCGTCGACGAGAGAACCGACGCCGACCCCCACGCCGACGAGGTAGAGGAAGGGTTGGACGAATGCGCCGATGACGTTCTCGCGCCAGATCCGGCGATAGAGCAGCAGCTCTCGCTCGGCGATGCGGACGGCGGCAGGCGTAGCCATGGGTCAGTCGACCAGCGTCCGGCCGGTGAGACGCAAGAAGACATCTTCGAGACTGCTGCGCCGAACGAGCGCGCTGTCCGGGACGATGTTGCGGTTGCGCAAGGTTGCCAGCGAACCCTCACCGTCGGCGGTGTAGACGAGCAGTCGGTCGGGGAGTTCCTCGACCCGCTCGCCGACCGCGGTTGCATCGGCAACGTGGTCGGCGTTGCGGCCGCGGCCGAACCGAAGCTCGAGCACCTCACGGGTGGCATAGGTGGTGATGAGTGATTGCGGGCTGCCCTCGGCCACGATGTGACCACCATCCATGACCACGAGTCGATCGCACAGCTGCTCGGCCTCGTCCATGTAGTGGGTGGTGAGTACGAGCGTTCGGCCCTGCTCTTTCAGCTGGTAGAGCCGATCCCACAGGACGTGACGGGCTTGCGGGTCGAGGCCGGTGGTCGGCTCGTCGAGGATCAACACGTCGGGGTCGTTGATGAGTGACCGCGCAATCGACACCCGACGCTTTTGTCCACCCGACAGTGGCTCGACCTTGGAGTCGGATCGCTCTCGGAGTTGGACGAACTCGAGCAGATCGGCCGCCCGGGCGCGTGCCTCGCTGCGGTCGATGTCGAAGTACCGGGCGTAGATGAGGAGGTTCTCGGCAACGGTCAACTCGTTGTCGAGCTGATCCATCTGCGGCACCACGCCGAGTCGGGCCCGGATTGCCCGTCCGTCATGGCGGGGATCGAGCCCGAACAGGTGGAGATCACCGGCAGTCGGGGGCGAGACGCAGCCGATCATCCGCATCGTCGAGGTCTTCCCGGCGCCGTTGGGGCCGAGGAAACCGAATGCTTCGCCAGGGTTCACGGTGAAATCGATCCCGTCAACGGCAACGAGGTCACCGAAGCGTTTGACAAGGCCTGTCGCAGCAATGACGCCTTCGTGCATTCAGATGACCGTAATCAACATCGTTCGAAGGTTGCTATTGGGGGCCGACTCGTGATCAACTCTGGGGCTTCCGCGCTAACGTGCGCGGGTTCTGGGTGAACGATGCACTGGAGGAGAGCCCGTTGAGCGCTGACGCAGTTCTCGATGTCTCGGGACTCACCACCCGTTTCAGCACGCCTGACGGGGTGGTTCACGCCGTCAACGACGTCAGTTTCGAACTGCGCGCCGGGGAGTTCCTCGGTGTCGTCGGCGAGAGTGGGTCGGGCAAGAGCGTCACGATGATGTCGTTGCTCAAGCTGATCCCGATGCCACCCGGTCACATCGACGCCGGAGTTGCGGACTTCGGTGGCGACGACCTCCTGTCGATCGACGCCGCTGCCTTGCGGACGATTCGCGGAGGGCAGATCGGGTTCATCTTCCAAGATCCGATGACGTCGCTGAACCCGGTGCTCACGGTCGGAAAGCAGCTGTGTGAGCCGGTCATGTTGCACACGGGTGCCGATCGCAAAGGTGCCAAGGCCCGAGCGATCGAGTTGCTCGACCTTGTGGGTATTCCCGACGCGGCCCAGCGGTTCAAGAACTACCCACACGAGCTGTCCGGAGGTATGCGGCAGCGAGTGATGATCGCCATGGCACTCGCCTGCGAGCCGAAGGTGATCATCGCCGACGAGCCGACGACGGCACTCGATGTGACGATCCAGGCCCAGATCATCGATTTGGTCAAGGACCTTCGGGAGAAGCTCAACACGGCGGTGATCTGGATCACCCACGATCTCGGTGTCGTCGCCGGCCTCGCCGATCGGGTGATCGTGATGTATGGCGGCCGGATCGTCGAGCAATCGCCGGTCGCCGAGCTCTATGCACGTCCGGAACACCCCTACACCCAAGGTCTGCTCAACTCCGTCCCTCGAATCGATCAGAAGGGTGGCGAGCTCACCTCGATTCCGGGCCAGCCGCCGTCATTGTTGTCCGAGCCGACGGGTTGCTCGTTCGCGCCCCGCTGTCCGTACGCCTTCGATCGATGCCTGATCGAGACTCCTCGCCTTGCTGCGGTCGACGCCGCAGGTGAGCATCTCTCGGCCTGTTTCTGGGACACGGCGCAAGGAAGGGAGCGCACGTGACGGAAACGATGAACGCCCCGACGCAGGCCTCTGACGGTGCATCGTCGGGTGTCCCGATCCTCGAGGTCACCGACCTCAAGAAGCACTTTCCGATCATGAAGGGCCTCGTTCGTCGCAAGGTCGGCGACGTCCGTGCGGTCGACGGCATCTCGTTTCAGATCCGCAAGGGCGAGACACTGGGCCTCGTTGGCGAGTCGGGTTGTGGCAAGTCGACGACTGGCCGGGTCATCCTGCAACTTGACCGCGCCACGGAAGGGTCGGTCAAGTACGAGGGTGAAGAGCTCGTTGGGAAGAGCACGAGCCAGATGCGTGGCCTTCGTCCCAACATGCAGATGGTTTTTCAGGATCCGCACGCTTCGCTGAATCCACGGATGACGGTGGCGTCGATCATCGAGGAGCCACTGATCGAGCACCGCTTCGGTGACCGGGCCGAGCGTCTTGCCTGGATCGAGGAACTGCTCGGACTTGTCGGTCTGTCGCCCACCCACGCCAACCGGTATCCCCACGAATTCTCCGGCGGGCAACGCCAGCGCATCGGCATCGCTCGGGCCATTGCGCTCAACCCGGATTTCGTGGTGTGCGACGAGCCGATTGCCGCGCTCGACGTCTCGATTCAAGCCCAGGTGGTCAACCTGCTCGAGCGGCTCCAAGACGAGCTCAACCTGACCTATCTCTTCATCTCCCACGATCTTTCGATGGTCCGGCATCTCGCAGACCGCGTGGCGGTCATGTACCTCGGCCGTATGGTCGAGCTCGCACCGGTCGATGCGCTCTACGAGTCGCCACAGCACCCGTACACCCAAGCGCTCCACTCGGCTGTGCCGGTGCCGAACCCGGTCGTCGAATTCGGTCGCGAGCGCATCATTCTCAAGGGTGACATCCCGAGTCCGGCCAACCCGCCGTCGGGTTGTTCGTTCCACACCCGCTGTCCGATTGCCACCGCGGAGTGCGCCGAGCGCGTGCCGGAGTGGCGTGAGACCAACCCGGGGCATTGGGTTGCGTGTCACCTTGTCTGAGTTTTCTACCCGTTCTCGGGGCTGCTATCGGGCCGATGGTCCGCTAGCGTCTGTCCCTACCTTCGCGGCCCGTCCGGGCCTCGATACCAACACCCACTGGAGGGATTTATGAGTTGGAAGCGACTCATCGCTCTGTTTGCGGTACTGGCCTTGCTTGCCGGTGCATGTGGAGACGATGACGACGGCGCAACCGACGGTGACACCACCGCCGATGACAGCGCCGATGACAGCGCCGATGACAGCGGCGACGACACTGGCGACGGCGCGCAAGACGCCGACAACGAAGGCGCCGATGACAGTGACGCCCCCGAGGGCACCGTTGCTGGCTCGGGCGGCGAGCTCCTGCTGCTGCAGTGGCAGGCTCCGTCGCAGGCCAACCCGTACCTGTCGAGTGGTACCAAGGACTTGCTTGCCGGCTCGCTCGTGCTCGAGCCGCTGGCCGAGGTCGGCCCCGATGGTGCGCTGTACCCGGCCCTTGCCTCCGAGATCCCGACTGCGGGTAATGGCGGCCTGAGTGCCGACGGCCTGACGATCACCTGGAACTTGCGTGATGACGTTCTGTGGTCCGATGGCACGCCGTTCACCGCCTCCGACGTGATCTTCACGTACGAATACTGCCTCGACGAGGCCACCGGCTGTGCATCCGACACGATCCTCGAGATTGCGTCGATTGTCGCCAATGACGACTACAGCGTGACGGTGACGTTCAACGAACCGCAGCCCTACCCGTACAAGTTCGGCGTCGGTTACACCGGCCCGATGCTCCAGAGGGCCCAGATGGAGCCCTGCATCGGTGCAGCGGCTGTGTCCTGCTCCGATCAGAACTTCTCTCCTGTGGGAACTGGTCCGTACGTGGTCACCGAGCTGCGTCCGGAAGACACCGTGACCTACGCCATGAACGAGAACTACCGCGGCATCGCCGACGGGAAGCCCTTCTTCGGGACCGTCACCATCAAGGGTGGCGGCGACGCCGAGTCGGCAGCTCGTTCGGTCCTCGAGGTCGATGAAGCCGACTACGCCTGGAACCTCCAGGTCGCTCCGGAAGTCCTCGCCCCGATGGAAGCCGCCGGGTTCGGTCGCCTTGCGTCCGGCTTCACGGCCAACGTCGAGCACATCAACCTGAACCAGACGGACCCGTACGCGGATCCGCCGTCGGAGGGGACCCCGCACCCGCTGTTCGTCGACAACCCCGACCTGCACCGTGCCCTCTCGATTGCGATCAACCGTGATGCGCTCGTTGCTGTCGGTTACGGCCCCGCCGGTCGTCCGATCTGCAACATCTGGCCGGTTGGTGAGCAGAGCAGCACCAACAACGACTTCTGCCTCACCCAGGACACCGACGGCGCCAACGCGCTGCTCGACGGTCTGGGTTACCTCGACACCGATGGTGACGGTATTCGTGAGGCTGAGGGCTTTGGTCCGCTCGAATTCGACTACATCACGTCCACCAACGGTGTGCGTCAGTCGAACCAGGAGCTCATTGCTGCCGACTGGGCGGCTATCGGCGTGAAGGCAAACATGCTGAACGTCGACGCAAGCCTGTTCTTCGACGGTACTTGCGCCAGTGACGACTGCATCTGGAAGTTCTTCTACCCGATGGAGATGTTCACGAACGGTTCGTCGAGCCCGTACGCCGCTGCGTACCTGTCTGGCTGGACCACCCAGGAGATCCCGACGTCCGCAAACAGCTGGGGTACGAGCAACATGCCGCGTCACAGCTCTGCGGAGTATGACGCGCTGAACGAAGAGGCGAAGGTCACGGCTCTCGATGATCCTCGGTACACCGAGATCATCATCGAGATGAATGACATCCTCTCCACCTCTGCCGTCATTCCGCTGATCCACCGTGCGAGCGCCTCTGCCTGGGGCCTCGACATCAAGGGAACGGGCGATCTGAACGCCTGGGACAGCGAGTACTGGAACATCGAGGATTGGTACCGCGGCTGATCCTGAGATGAGTTGATGTCGGGCGGGGGCCTGCGGGCCCCCGCCCGAGTCAGCTTTGCGGTGAATCTGGGAGAAGGCTTTTCACCCGATGCTTCAATACATCTTTCGCCGGCTGGCGCTCTCGATCCCGACCCTGATTGCGATCAGTTTGGTCGTCTTCGGGCTTCTCGATCTCGCGCCTGGCGATCCGACAAGCCAGCTTCCCCTCACCATCCCGATGGAGATGCGGGAGAACATCCGCGAGTCCCTTGGGTTCAACGACCCCTTCATCATTCGTTGGTTGAATTGGCTCGAGTTGATGATGGTCAACGAACCGATCCATTTGATCGACAGCAAGGTCGGTGTGTGCCTCTCCGACATGTGGGGCAGCGACTGCGCCACTGCCGACCGCATCATTTCCTGGCAGTCTCGGTCACCGGCGCTCGACACGGTCTACGAACGTCTGCCCCAGACCGTCTGGACACTCGGGCTCGGTCTCCTCTTCGGCGTGATCATTGCCGTTCCGATCGGCACCCTTCAGGCGTACCGCCAGTACAGCTGGTTCGACAACATCGGCACCGTGGTCACCATGCTCGGCTACTCGGTGCCCGTCTTCGTGATCGGTCCGATCTTCATCTGGCTGTTCTCGGTGCAGAATCAGTGGCTCCCGACCTTCTACACGACCACGCACGATGTGCAGTGGTCGAGTTGGTCGAGCATCTGGTTCCAGATCAAACAGTTGCTCATGCCGGTCACCGTGCTGACGCTGTTCAACGCAGCCACGTTCGGTCGGTTCGCTCGTGCCTCCGTGCTCGAGAATCTCAACGAGGGATATGTTCGCACTGCGCGAGCCAAGGGGCTGAGCGAAGCGGTGGTGATGAACCGTCACGTCGTGCGCAACAGCCTCATTCCGGTCGTCACCTTGCTCGCCCTCTCGATTCCGGGCATCTTCTCCGGGGCGATCATCACCGAGAACATTTTCCGGATCAACGGTCTCGGGCAGCTGCTGCTGCTCTCGATCGGTCAGAACGACCTCCCGATGGTCCAGTCGCTGGTCTTCATTTTTGCTGCCTTGACCGTTCTGTTCAACATCGTGGCCGATGTCCTGTACGGCGTCCTCGACCCCCGGATCCGCTATGACTGATCAGCAAGCACCCTCCGAATCCCTTACCGACGCAGCGCTTGACAGCGGCACGAAGGCTGCCAACGAACTCGGTGAGTTCCGGTCGCTCAAGGCCGATGTCTGGCGTCAGTTCCGTCGCCACAAGGGCGCCATGGGTGGCGTGATCCTGCTCACGCTGGTGGTCAGCGGTTGTCTGCTCGGCCCACCTCTGATGGGCTTCGATACCGCAACACCCGATGTTGCCAATGCAAACCGGGGTGCGTTCGACTGGCCCCATCTCTTCGGCACCGACAACCTCGGCCGAGATGCCTTCGCCCGAGCACTGCTCGGCGGCCGAATCTCGCTCGCCGTTGGCTTTGTCGCCATGGCGGTGTCGATCATCGTCGGCGTGCTGATCGGGGTGTTTGCCGGCTACTTCCGCTGGCTCGACTCGCCACTGATGCGACTCACCGACCTCTTCTTGTCGCTGCCGCTGCTCCCGATCCTGCTCGTGACGGTCGTGCTGTTCCGCGACCCGGTGCAAGACCGGCTTGGCGACAACCTCGGCATCTTCGTGTTGATGGTTGCCATCATCGGTGGAACGAGTTGGATGTCGACCGCCCGTATCGTTCGGGGTGAGGTGCTGTCGATCAAGCAGGAGGAATTCATTCTCGCCAGTCGCAGCATCGGCACGCGGCCGTGGGTGATCATCATGAAGCACGTCGTGCCCAACGTCATGAGTCCGGTCATCGTGGCGGCGTCGCTCGGCATCGCCGTGGCGATCCTCACCGAGTCGGCGGTGTCGTTCCTCGGTCTCGGGTTCCCACTCGACCTGCCGACGTGGGGCAAATTGCTCGATGAAGCCAAGGACCGCATTTCGCTCAACGTGTGGCTGACCATCGGCCCAGGCATCTTGCTGTCGGCCACCGTGATGAGCGTCAACCTGATCGGTGACGGGCTTCGTGACGCCCTCGATCCCCAGGGCCGCAGCAAGGGCTGATAGCGACACGTCATAGGGTTTCCCTATGGCTCTATAGAGAGGTTCCCTCTATCCCCCCGCTCGGACATCACCGATCATGAGGGGGTGACACGACTGGGGTTCCTCCTCGACAGCGACAGTTGCATCGGCTGTCATGCTTGCACCGTCGCCTGCAAGAGCGAGCACGATGTGCCGCTCGGCGTCAATCGCACCTGGGTCAAGTACATCGAAACGGGTACCTTCCCCGATGTCGCCCGCAAGTTCTCGGTGATGCGGTGCAACCAGTGCGACGACGCACCATGTATGAAGATCTGTCCGACGTCAGCCCTCTACCGGGCCGACAACGGTGTGGTCGACTTCCAGGACGACAACTGCATCGGTTGCAAGTCGTGCATGAACGCCTGTCCGTACGACGCCCTCTACATCAATCCCGAGACGAACACAGCGCACAAGTGCAACATGTGCAACCACCGCATCGAGATGGATCTCGAACCCTCGTGTCAGATCGTGTGCCCGACCGAGGCGATCAAGATCGGCGACCTCGACGACCCCAACTCCGAAATCTCGAGGATCATCGCTCGAGACGATGTCGCCGTTCGCGCCCCGGAGCAGAACACCAAGCCGAAGGTCTACTACCGAGGTGCCGACCAGGCCTCGCTCGATCCGACGCGGACTGCGATCGCCAACGACGGCATGATCTGGGCCGACACCATTGTCGGTACCCACGACAAGAACCACCCGTCGATCCCGGTGGCGCTCGGCAAGAAGCCCGCCGACCTCGACGGGGTTGTTGCTCGCACGGCCTACACGACCACGCACATGATGACGTGGAAGGAAAAGGTGTCGGGGTACCTGGTCACCAAGGCCATCGCTGCCGGGGTGATGCTCGTTGCGGCCCTGATGACGCTGCTGGGTCACGCCGATGAGCAGGCCGCAGTCGGGGTCGTGCCCCCCATGGTCGCCGGCGCATTCCTCGGTCTCACGGGCGTGCTGCTGATCGCCGACCTCAAGCAGCCGACTCGGTTCCACTACCTGCTCACCCGAGGCAATACGGACTCATGGCTCGTGAGAGGGGCCTACGTCCTGATGGCCTTCGCCGCCGTGTGTGCTGCGTGGTTCGTCGGCGGACTCGCCGACAACGGCGCACTGCTCGAGGTGCTTGCCATTCCCGCCGTCCTCGGCGCCGCCGGCACTGCTGGATACACCGCCTACCTGTTCGCCCAGTGCGAGGGCCGAGACCTCTGGCAGACACCGCTGTTGCTCCCCGTGCTGCTGGCCCAAGCCGTGACCGCCGGCGGTGCCTCGTACGCGGTGATGGACGTCGTCATGGACGTCCCTTCGCCTGATGCCGTGGCCTGGGTACTCCTCGGTGGCGTTGCCGCCACTGCCGCCTTCGTCTGGATGGAGCTCGCCAGCCACGGCAGCCGTCACGTCGAACTCGCCGTGGAGACGATGACCCACGGTCGCTATGCCCGCCAATTCTGGGTTGGCGGTGTAGTCGTCGGCATGGTGGTACCTGCAGCACTGGCGATCCTGACACTGGCAACCGATGGCACCAGCTCTGCGGTGCTCGCATCGGCAGGTGTCGCCGCCATCGCCGGCCTCTTCGCCTACGAGGACGCGTTCGTCCGAGCCGGCCAGTCCGTCCCCCTTTCCTGATTCGCCTGCCCGCCGAAAGACAACGCCGATGACCGATCTGAACAAGTACCCGCCGGCCGAGCAGTGGCACGACTGGACCGAACTCGACGCCAAGGCGTGGCCCGACAAGGTCGAACGGAACTACACCCTCGTCCCCACCACCTGCTTCAACTGTGAAGCCGGGTGTGGTCTCGTCGCCTACCACGACAGGGAGACCGGCGAGATCCGCAAGATCGAGGGCAACCCGCATCACCCGGGGAGCCGCGGCCGCAACTGTGCCAAGGGTCCGGCCACGCTGAACCAGATTTACGACAACGAGCGGGTGATGTTCCCGCTGCGTCGCGTCGGTGAGCGTGGCTCGGGTCAGTGGGAGCGCATCTCGTGGGACGAGGCACTTACCGAGGTCGGCGAGAAGATCCGGACCGCATTCGTCGAGGGTCGCAAGAACGGCGTGATGTATCACGTCGGTCGCCCCGGAGAAGAGGGCTACACCGACCGGGTGCTCAAGGCCTGGGGTGTCGACGGCCACAACAGCCACACCAACATCTGCTCCAGCAACGCCCGTATCGGGTACCAGAGCTGGATGGGCCACGACCGGCCGAGCTCGGACTTCGCCAACGCCAAGGTCATTTTTCTGATCTCGTCGCACCTCGAATCGGGCCACTACTTCAATCCACACGCGCAGCGCATCATCGAGGCGCAGGCCAACGGGGCAAAGGTCATCGCCGTCGACCCGCGCCTGTCGAACACCGGCGCAAAGGCCGATTACTGGCTGCCGACCTGGCCCGGCACCGAGCCGTTCCTGCTCCTGGCGATCGCCCGCCTCCTCATCGAATCCGAGGACTGGAACGCGGCGTTCGTCGAGCGCTGGGTCAACTGGGAGACCTACCTTGCTGAACGCACACCGGGTCAACCGATCGAGTTCGCCAACCTCCGCGCCACCCTGCTCGAGGAATACGCGGAGTACACCCCCGAGGCCGCCGAGCAAAAGACCGGTATCGAGGCCGACACGATCCGTGAGATCGCCGAGCTCATCGGTGCGAATCCCACGAAGTTTGCAAGCCACAACTGGCGAGCAGCCGGTGCCGGCAACATGGGCGGCTGGCAGGTCGCCCGCTGCCTGTTCTTCCTGAACGTCCTCACCGGCTCAGTCGCCACCAAGGGCGGTACTGCCGGCAACGGGATGAACAAGTTCAAGCCGCACGATCCGATCGGTGCGCCGAACACCCACGAGTGGAACCACCTCGAGTGGCCCAAAGAATTCCCCCTCGCCTACCACGAGATGTCGATCCTGCTTCCGCACTTCCTCAACGAGGGCCGCGGCGAACTCGACGTCTACTTCAGCCGGGTCTACAACCCGATCTGGACGAACCCGGACGGGTTCACCTGGATGGAGGCCCTCAAGGACGAGCAGAAGGTCAAGTGCCATGTGGCGCTGACCCCGACCTGGTCCGAGACCTCGTGGTTCGCCGACTACGTCCTGCCGATGGGGGTCAGTGCCGAACGGCACGACATCACCTCGTACGAAACCCACGCGGGGCGATGGGTGAGCTTCCGACAGCCGACATTCCGCCGTTTCGCCGAGATCCAGGCCGGTGGTGAGCTTCCCGAAGGCACTCGCACGTTCGAGTACAACCCGGGCGAAGTCTGGGAGGAGAACGAGTTCTGGATCGACCTGTCGTGGAAGATCGACCCCGACGGATCCCTCGGTATTCGGGAATGGTTCCAGTCGCCCGACGATGCTGAGAAGCCACTCAGTGTCGACGAGTACTACGGCAAGATGTTCGAGACCGAGGTCCCCGGCCTCGCGGAGGCGGCCGCCGAAGCCGGCGAGTCGCCGCTCGAATACATGCGCAACCGCTCCGCCTTTGCGGTGCCCACCGATCCGTACGAGCCCTACGAGCGAACGGTTGCTACAGAAGCACTCACGGGCACTGTGAAGGACTCCAGTGGGGTGTATCGAACACCGGGAACACCGGGCACCTGGGACGGTGACCTGTCGACGCTGAACGACCTCAAGCTCGCTCCGCTCGGAGATGGTTCACCGGCGATCGAGATCGACGGCGAGGCAAAGGAAGGCTTTCCCACACCGTCGAAGAAGCTCGAGTTGTTCTCCACCACGCTCAAGGAGTGGGGCTGGCCGGAATACGCCACACCGACGTGGATTCCGAGTCATGTGCATTGGGAAGATCTCGACATGCACCCTGACGCCGAGGGCAACGGTGGTGACGAACGGATCCTGCTCCCGACATTCCGTATCCCGACGCTGATCCACACCCGTTCGGCCAACTCGAAGTGGCTGAACGAGATCAGCCACCGCCACCCGCTCTGGATCCATCCCGAGGATGCCGAGAAACTCGGTATCGAGGAGTCGGGCCTCGTCCGGGTCACGACCCGAATCGGTCACTTCGTGATCCAGGCGTGGCGGACCGAAGGGATTCGACCCGGTGTCGTGGCCGCGTCGCACCATATGGGCCGCTGGCGCCTCGAGGAGGACAAGGCTCGCTCGTGGAGTGCCGGCAAGGCCAGCATCACCAGCAGCCCCGGTGACGCCGGCGGCACGATCTGGAAGCTCAAGCGAGAGCACGGCAACGAGGCGTACGAATCGAGCGACAACGACACGTCCCGCATCTGGTGGAAAGACACAGGTGTGCATCAAAATGCGACATTTTGCGTGCAGCCCGATCCGATCTCGGGCATGCAGTGCTGGCATCAGCGAGTGCGCGTCGGTCCGGCCCAGCCCGGCGACGAGTACGGCGATGTGCAGGTCGACACCGCAAAGTCCCGAGAGGCCTATCTCGACTGGATGAGCAAGACGCGCCCGGCCGGTACCAACGATTCCGGTCTCCGGCGCCCACTCTGGTACGCCCGACCGCTCAAGCCGAATCCGTCTGCGTACCGACTCGACGACTGAGCGCCGTAACCTCGCCGAGGTGAAGGCTGAGATCGACGGGATTCTCCGGCGAGCGGTTGCGGCTGGGGACGTCCCGGGCATGGTCGCGGTCGTTGTCGATGCCGACGGGACGCGGTACGAAGGTGCCGCCGGCGAACGGACGGTCGGTGCCGGCGATCCGATGACGGTCGACACCGTCGGTGCGATCTACTCGATGACAAAGCCGCTGACCGGTGTGGCCGCCATGCATGCCGTGGAGGCGGGCCTGCTCGAACTCGACGCGCCGGCGTCGCGCGTACGACCCGAACTCGGATTGATCGAGGTGCTCGACGGATGGGATGACGATGGTGAGCCACTCTTGCGGCCGCCGCGTACGGCGATCACGCTCCGAAACCTCCTGACCCACACCTCCGGATTCTCCTACGACATCTGGAACGCCGAAACTCAGCGCTATGTCGAGTACAGCGGGATGCCCACGCTGAGCAGTGGGCGGTTGGCTTCACTTCGCCAGCCGCTGATGTTCGACCCCGGTGAACGGTGGGAGTACGGGATCGGTATCGACTGGGTCGGCCAAATGATCGAAGCAGTGGCCGGGTGCACCCTCAGCGACTACCTGACCGAGCACGTTCTCGAGCCGCTCGGCATGCACGACACCGCCTTTCGCCGAGTGGCGGTGCCGACCGATCGCATGGCCTCGATGCATGCTCGTCTCGCCGACGGTTCGTTCGTGGCGATCGAACGGCAGGAGGGCGCTGTGCCCGAGTTCGACGAGGGTGGGGGCGGCGTGGTCGGCACCATGGCCGACTACGCCCGATTCCTGCGCATGGTGTTGCGAGGTGGCGAACTCGACGGGCGCCGAGTACTCGCCGCCGAGACGGTCGGCCTCATGGCGCAGAACCACATCGGTGAGCTGCGGGTCCGTCGGTTGCCGACGACCAACCCGCTCGTGAGTCTCGATGCCGAGTTCTTCCCGGGAACACCGAAGCGTTGGGGGCTCACGTGGCAGATCGACGAGCAACCACAGGTGACCGGCCGGCCGGCGGGCACTCTCATGTGGGCCGGCCTTTCGAACTGTTTCCACTGGATCGACCGCCGAACCGGCATCGCCGGCTGCTCCATGACCCAACTCCTGCCGTTCGTCGACGAACGAGCGCTCAGCAGCTACTACGACGTGGAGGCTGCGGTCTATGCCGCCAACTGACGCAACGAAGACACTCGACGACGACCACGTGCCCCGACGGGCCTGGCTTGCGCTGGGGTTGACGAACATCGTCATCTTCTTCGTCGTCATCGACATCAGCGCGGTCAATGTCGCCTTCCCGAACATCCGTAACGAGTTCGGGGCGACCGACTCCGAACTGAGCTGGATCATCGGTGCCTACAACATTGCGCTCGGTGCGTTCCTGATGGTGTTCGGGCGCCTGGCCGACAGCATCGGCCGGCGCCGCACGTACCTACCCGGTGTGGCGCTGTTCGGCCTCGGGTCTGTTCTGTGCGCACTCACGCCCGGGGTCGGCTGGCTCATCGCAGCGAGGGTCGTGCAGGCAATCGGTGGATCGATGGTCACCGCCGCCGGGTTTGCGGTCTTCCTTCCCGAGTTCCCTCCCAACAAGCGGGCGACGGCGATCGGGATCGCAGGGGCGACCGGTGCGTTGGGTGGCGTCGCCGGGCCGTTGTTCGGCTCGATCCTCATCGATCTCTGGTCGTGGCGCGGCATTTTCTGGCTCAACGCCCCGCTGTGTCTGCTCGTTGTCGTTGCTGGTCCGCGCTATCTCAGTGAGTCGCGCGACCCCAACGCCACCGGTCGTATCGATGCCGTGGGGGTGGTCGCCGGCACCGCTGCGGTCGGGCTGGTGATGTTTGCGATCGTGCAGAGCGAATCATGGGGAATCGGCGACCCGAGGATCGGTACGCTCGCCGTCGTCGGCGTGCTCCTCGCCGTGTTGCTCGTCCGTCGCAGCCGCACGCATCCCGAACCCCTGATCAATCTCGACCTCTTCCGCTTCGCGTCCTTTCGCAGTGCCAACATCGGTGTGGTCTTCTACGGTCTGGGTTTCACGTCGGGGTTTCTGGTCAACTCGCTGTTCCTCCAGGACGTGTGGGACCTGCCGATTCGTCAGGTGGGAATGGCGATCGCCCCTGCGCCACTGCTCAGCGCGTTCTCGGCGCCGATCACCGGTCGTCTTGCCGACCGGTACGGCCACCGTTGGCTGCTGACCGGAGGCTGCGTCTCGCTCGGTCTCGCGTTCGTGCTGTACGTGGTCTTGCTCGGGGAGGAGCCGAATGTGTGGACGGGCTTCGTCCCGATCAGCATGCTCTCCGGGCTCGGCGTCGGGATGACGGTGTCGACATGGTCATCGGCCGGTGTGTCCGACATCCCCCAGGCGACGTTCGGCGTGGCCAGCGCGACGTACAACACGTTGCGTCAGGCAAGCGGCGGGCTCGGTGTTTCCATCGCCATTACCGTCATCGCCGCCGCAAGCTTCGAGACGTCGTTGCTCGGGGTGGAGCGTGCGTACCTGTTCGTCGCTGCCAGCTACTTCCTGGCAGCGATCAGTGTCATGCTGACCTTTCCAGCCGGCTCGGCGCGTGACCGAGCCGTGACATCCGGAGACAGCCGTGCCTGACATATCCGCCATCCGTTCCACCGTCACAGCCGACGGACAGCTCCGGGTCGAGCTGATCGACGAGCCGAGGGCCGAGCTTGGCTCCGATGATCTGCTCGTCGAAGTCGAGGCGGCTCCCATCAACCCGTCCGATCTCGGCATGCTGCTCGCCGGCGCCGATCCGGCCAGCCTCGACAACGTCGATGGGGTACTTGTCGGACACCTCTCCGAGGTCGCAGTAAGCCTCAATCGGGGCAGGCTCGACCAGCCCATGCCGTGCGGGAACGAAGGTGCAGGCATGGTGGTCGCCGCAGGGCCGGGCGACGCAGCACAGGCATTGCTCGGCAAGCGGATCACCGGTGTGAGTGGCTCGATGTACGCAACCCACACGATCGTGTCACCCATGATGTGTATGGAGGTGCCCGCCGAGGTCACCGCCGAGCAGGCTGCATCGAGCTTCGTCAACCCACTCACAGCACTCGGCATGACCGAGACCATGCGCGACGAGGGCCACACCGCCTTGGTCCACACCGCCGCAGCATCGAACCTGGGCCAGATGCTCGTGAAGATCTGCATCGATGACGGCATCGACCTTGTCAATATCGTCCGTCGCCCCGAACAGGTCGACATCCTCCGAGCGCTCGGCGCCGATCACGTGGTCGACTCGAGTGCCGAGTCCTTTCACGACGATCTCACCGCCGCGCTCGCAGCGACCGGCGCCACGATCGCCTTCGATGCGACGGGTGGCGGCACCTACGCCGACTCGATACTGCGCTGTATGGAAGCAGCGCTGTCGACTGGCGCAGCGTTCAGCCGCTACGGATCCGACACCCACAAGCAGGTGTACATCTACGGCGGGTTGCAGCGATCGGCCACGACGCTGGAGCGGACGTATGGAATGTCGTGGGGTGTCGGTGGATGGCTGCTCACGCCGTTCTTGGGTCGTATCGGACCCGAGCGAATGATGGGCCTGCGGCAGCGGGTCGCCGACGAGATCACGACAACGTTCGCAAGCCACTACGCCGAACACATCTCGTTGGCCGACATGCTCGACCCCGATGTGGCCCGCGCCTATGCCGCGCAGGCCACCGGCGAGAAACGGCTCGTCGTTCCTACCCGCTGAGGATCCCCGGATGATCGATGTTCCCCAGCCCACCGACGACATCATCAGTCGGCGGGCGTGGATGGCGTTGTCGGTGTCGACGGTGGTCGTCTTTCTGGTCGTGATCAACATCACGACCGTGAGCATCGCGTTCCCATCCATCCGTCGTGCATACGACGTTTCCGACGCCGGACTCAGCTGGGTGATCAGTTCGTACAACGTCGCGGTCGGTACGTTCCTCCTGGTCACTGGACGACTCGCCGACAGTCTTGGTCGCCGCCGGGTCTACCTGCCCGGAGTCGCGATCTTCGGTCTCGGGTCGATGCTCTGCGCACTGGCGCCGGGACTTGGATGGTTGATCGGTGCCCGGGTGGTCCAGGGCATCGGCGGTTCGATCACGATGGCGGCCGGTTTCGCAGTGATGCTCCCCGAGTTCCCCGCCACCCGGCGAGCGACTGCGATCGGGATTTCCGGAGCGGCCGGTTCGCTCGGTGCGGTGGTCGGTCCGTTCCTGGGTTCGATCTTCATCGACGCCTTCGGCTGGCGCTCTGTGTTTTGGATGAACGTGCCGCTGTGTGTGCTGGTGCTGCTGTCCTGGGTTCGATCTTCATCGACGCCTTCGGCTGGCGCTCTGTGTTTTGGATGAACGTGCCGCTGTGTGTGCTGGTGCTGCTGCTCGGCCCGCGCTACCTCAGCGAGTCGCGCGACCCCGACGCGACGGGCCGAATCGATCTTGGTGGCGTTGCACTCGGCACCAGCTCCGTCCTCCTCGCCATGCTCGCAATCGTGCAGAGCGAGGCGTGGGGTATCGGTGATGTTCGCATCGTCGTGATGATGGTCGTCGCACTTGCGCTGGTCCCGTGGTTGATCCGGCGCAGCCGGGTCCACCCCACGCCGTTGATCGATCTCGAGCTCTTTCGCTTCCGTTCGTTCACCAGCGCCAACATCAGCGTCGTCTTCTATGGACTCGCCTTCACCTCGGGAGCGCTCGTGACCTCGGTGTTCCTGCAGGACGTGTGGGAGTTGCCGATTCGCGATGTCGGGGTTGCCTTCGTCTTTGCACCGCTGCTTGCGGCAGCCGTCTCACCGATCACTGGGCGGTGGGCGGACCGAATCGGTCATCGTTGGTTGCTCGGCGCCGGCTGCACCTCGTCGGGCGTTGCCTATCTGCTCTACATCGTGCTTCTCGACGAGACCGTGGCGCTCTGGAGTCGCTATGTCCCGATCAGCTTGTTCCTGGGGCTTGGCATCGGTCTCACGGTGGCGACCTGGTCGTCGGCCGGCATCGCCGACGTTCCCCAGAGCCGGTTCGGGATCGCAGGTGCGACCTTCAACACGTTGCGCAGCGCAGCGTATGCGCTCGGTGTTGCGATCGTGATCACGATCGTTGCGACCGCAGGAGACGAGCCAACCCTTGTCGGCGTCGAGCGGGCCTACGCCTTCATCGCGCTGTCGTACCTTGCGGCGGCGGTCGCCGTGATGGTCACGTTCCCGGCCGGATCGGCGCGTGACCGCGCTCGGACGGAGCCGCAATGACGATCCTCGACGCCGTGCTGCTGGTGGCCGGTGGGCTGTTCGCCGGGATCATCAACACCGTCGCCGGTGGCGGATCGACCCTCACCGTGCCGTTGCTCGTGCTTGCCGGGGTGCCCGGCAACGCAGCCAATGGTTCGAATCGGGTCGGAGTGATCACGTCGAATCTCACAGCCGCGACGTCGTTTCGGCGACTCGGGGTCGACGGCCTGTCCCACGCAGTGCCGGTGCTCGTGCCCGTGGTTGTGGGCTCGCTGATCGGTTCGTTCGCCATCAGTCGATTGACCGACGATGCGTTCGAGACGGTGTTCGGTCTGGTGATGATCCCCCTGATCATCCTGTCGATCCGAAAACCCCAGTTCCGCACCGACGGCATCCGCTGGAGTCGCCCGACCACCGCAGCTGTGTTCTTCGGGATCGGGATCTATGGCGGGGCCATTCAGGCCGGCGTCGGCCTCGTGCTCCTTGCCGCACTGACGCGGGCCGGGTTCGATCTCGTGTTGGCCAACAGCATGAAGGTGATCGTCATCTTCGTGTTGACCGCCACCGCGCTCCCGGTGTTCATCGCGCAGGGCGACATCCGGTGGCTTCCGGCGCTGATTCTCGCCGCCGGGTTTGCGGCCGGCGGTTGGCTCGGCGCACATGCTGCGGTGCGAGGTGGTGAGCGTTTCATCCGGGCCACGATGGTCGTGGCCTCGATTGCGCTTGCAGCGAAGCTCCTGGGCGCGTTCGGTTAGCTGTCCGCTTCGGCCCGTTCCTTCAGCGCTGCGAGCGTGGCCTCGATCATCTGCAGGGTGTACGCAGTGCGGGCTGCGAACTGTTCGGGGGTGGCCGCTTCCATCGCAGGCGATTTGTTGATGATCCACCACCGCTCGGTCACCGTGGTCGACGTCTCCGACATCGGTTCGAACTCGTAGCTCCACCAGGTCCACGACGCCTCGAGTCCACCGGTGACGAAGGTGAAGTCGCGTCCCGGGTCGGCGGTTGCGACCTGACAGTCGCGTTCCCAGGCCCGTTCGGACGTGCGGTTGCTGCCGGTGAACCAATCGCCGGCCACCCCGGTCGCGCCATCGGCCCAGTGCCCACCGGTGGCTTCGGGCGACCACTCGCCCATTCGGCTGATGTCACTCACCATGTCGTACAGGGTGCGAGCGGGTGCGGCGATCTCGATCGATTCCTCGTGGCTGACGATCGCTTGCGAGGGTGGGCGCATGTTTCGGTCGCCTTCAGCCCGGCCGCCGGGCGATGACCTGCACGACGGCGCCGTCGCCGGTGTGACCGGGGCCCTCGATGACGGGCCGAATGCATTCCGCTCGGTGTTCGAACTCGAGCCCGACGAGTTCCTTGTCGAGCCGTGCGAGATCCATGGTGAGTTCGGGAACGGGTGGGCCGCCCGTGCCGCGGCCGATCTGGTCGGGCGTGTACGCCTCGAGGATCAACGTGCCGCCGGGTCGCAGCGCGGTGGCGAGCGCACCGTGGACTCGTCGCCGAATCGGCGGGGGAGTGTGGGCGAAGATCGACACGACGATCGACACGACGACGTCCCATCGTTCGGTGCCGAGGTCGTAGTCGGCCAAGTCCGCCACGACGGTGGTCAGGCTGACGCCTCGCTCAGTTGCGAGTGCCGCGGCCTTCGCCATGCCGGCTTTCGTGAGATCGACCGAGGTCACGCGATGTCCGAGCCCGGCCAGGTACACGCCGTTGCGGCCCTCGCCGTCGGCGAGGCACAGGGTGTCGCCAGCGGTGAGGGTGGGGGCGGTCGCGGCGAGGAAGTCGTTGGGCTCGGTGCCGTAGAGGAACTCGGTGGTGCTGCCGTAGCGCTCCTCCCAGACGATCCGGGGATCCGACGTCGGTGGTGATGTGTCAGGCATCGAGTGCCACCGTAGCGCTGTGGGTTGACGCCATCGACAAATGTACGTACATTCAAGGAACACTCGCACGAAAGACCGACATGATCTTCGAACAGCATTATCTCGACTGCCTGTCACAAGCCTCATATCTGATCGGTGACGAACGCACCGGCCGGGCGGTGGTGGTCGATCCCCGACGCGACATCTCGCCCTATCTCGATTCGGCTGCGGAACACGGGTTGACCATCGAGCTCGTGCTCGAGACCCACTTCCACGCCGACTTCTTGTCGGGTCACCTCGAGTTGGCATCGGCGACCGGTGCCGACATCGCCTACGGAGAGGGCGCGGTGACCGAGTTCGAGAGCCGCAGCCTCGCCGACGGGGAGCGAATCAGCCTCGGTGATGTCACCCTCGAGATTCGTCACACGCCAGGCCACACGCCGGAGTCGATCAGCATCGTCGTGTTCGAGCACGCCGACGACGACGTCCCCCGTACGGGGTGCTGACCGGAGACACGATGTTCATCGGCGATGTCGGGCGGCCCGATCTCCTCTCGTCGAAGGGTGTGACCGCCGACGATCTCGCCGAACAACTCTTCGAATCGTTGCACCAGCAGCTGCTCACCCTTCCCGACGCCACCCGAGTGTTCCCGGCCCACGGCGCCGGCTCGGCATGTGGCAAGAACCTCTCGACCGACACCTCGTCGACGATCGGTGAGCAGCGATCCGGCAACTACGCGCTCCAGCCGATGTCGAAGGCCGACTTCGTCGCCGCCGTCACCGAGGGACAGACGGCGCCCCCCGCCTACTTCGCCTACGACGCCGCGCTCAATCGAGAGAACCGTCCCCTGCTCGATGAAGCCGCCGAGCCCGCCGCACTCACCGTCGCCGAGATCGTGCAGCTCCAACGAACCGGCGCAGTCGTCCTCGATGCTCGCGATCCCGTTGAGTTCAGTCGCGGTCACCTGATCGGCT